>Ga0315277_10001178_pt1 | contig 38637 bp, 26 predicted proteins | sample YL17G05_15_MG_FD_203695 | JGI IMG/M metagenome (GOLD analysis project Ga0315277, IMG submission 203695) | Sediment microbial communities from Yellowstone Lake, YNP, Wyoming, USA - YL17G05_15 | ecosystem: Environmental > Aquatic > Freshwater > Lake > Sediment | place: USA: Wyoming | collected...
GACATCGAGACCAACAAACGTGATAGAATCCATGGCTGAGCTCCTTAGCGATTAATGTTTTGGCAGTGCAATATAGCAAACCACTCAATCATGACTGTCAGGGTCAGCCGTTTCTATACAATCTAAGTAGCGAGGCCTAGATCCTCGCTTCCAGCGCCCATTCAGAACTACTGCTCTTCCGTCCGACGATTCTCGCATCGAAAGCTACCAAGGGAGTTCATTATGATAAAGCCTGCTCGAAGGCTGTTCGCACTGCTTGTGGTCTTTAACCTCAGCGCACACTCTCAGACGACCGTTTTTCGCATCGTGGATTTCGGTGCCGTAGGCGACGGCAAGATACTCAACACCGGACCGATCCAGAAGGCCATCGACCGCTGCGCAGCAGACGGAGGCGGAACGGTGTATGTGCCGCCAGGCGTATTCGTGACGGGCACGCTTCGACTTCGCAGTAATGTCGACCTTCATATAGAGAGTGGCGCCGCGCTCAAGGGAAGCGAAAAGCTGGAGGACTACCATCTGGATGGGAAGTTGGTCGGGCTTATCTTCGCGCAGGACGCCGAGCATGTGGCGATTACCGGCCTCGGAACGATCGACGGGAACGGGGATCTTTTTATGGAGCTCGACAAAGCGAAGAAGATCGACAGCGCGGGTTCGGCGTTCACCCGGCAAAGCGAGCGCTTTCGAGAGGTGCGGGAAGGTTTGGGCGACGGCCCGGTCGTGCCAAAGCCAAGGCCGTTCCAAATGATCGTCTTCTCGAATTGCCGGGGCGTCACCCTGCGTGATGTCCGGATCACGAACTCACCCTTCTGGACTGTCCACTGCGCCGATTGCGACGGAGTGGTCGTCTCCGGCTTGCGGATCTGGTGCAACATGCTCGTGCCAAACAACGACGGCATCGATTTCACCTCGTGCAGCAACGTTCAAATGTCGGACTGTGACATCCGGACAGGCGACGACTGCATCGTCCTGACAGGGTACGATCACCATTTCGACCTGCCGGGATTCAAGAAGCTCAAGCATCCTTCGGAAAACATCACGATCACGAATTGCACCCTTCAGTCCCGTTCTGCAGCGATCCGCATCGGCGGGTTTGACCAGAACCCCATGAGGAATTATGTCTTCAGCAATATCACGATCACCAATTCCAATCGCGGGATCGGCATCTTTGCGCGAGATCAGGGGTCAATTGAGAACTTGATTTTTGCCAACATCGTCATCGACACACGTCTGCACACGGGTGACTGGTGGGGACAGGGAGAGCCTATCCATCTCTCAGCAGTGCGGCTGCTCAAAGATGTGACGCCCGGGACCATTCGGAACGTCAAATTTCAGAACATCCTCTGCCGGGGCGAATCGGGAATCGTCGTCTACGGTACGGAAGAAAGCGTGATCGAGGATGTCTCATTCGATGATCTTACCTTGGAGATCAAAGCTAGTCCTCTCAACGATGTCGCGGGCGGGAATTTCGACCTGCGTCCGGTCCTGGATCCGAAGCTCCAGCTCTTCTCGCACGACATTCCCGGGCTCTACGCCCAGTGGGTCAAGAATTTACGGATCCGGGATTTCGATCTCACCTGGGATGCGGTGCGGCATCCGTTCTTCACCCACGGGATCGAAATAGACCACTTCGAGTCGATCAGCATCGACAGCTTCAATGGGACGGCGGCCCCCAGCAGCCCGAGCGCACGCCAGGTCGTGATTCGCAATGGGAAGGGGTACAAGATCGATCTAGTTAATCGGTCGATCCTCAAAGAGAACGTCAAAGAATAGCCGGGCTACTGTTGGGAGGTGTGGCGAAAGGATGCCAGGCGCGGGGTGGCTTGCGCTAGTGGCTAAGCGACTGTTGATACGAGCGGATAATTCTCCCCATCATCTCATCGGTTTCCTCCCGAACGATTTTCCTCGCCGGATCAGCTTCAAACCACGCCAGCGTTCTCTTGATCCCCTGAGCAAACGGGATGGTTGCCAAGAAATCGGGGACAAATCGTTTGATCTTCGTATTGTCAAAAATGACGCTCACCGCCTTGTCCCCGAGGAGAGTCCCTGATAGTGACGGCTCACAGCGTGCAATAAAATCGGATGGGATGTGAACGATGTTCGCCTGACAGCCGGCTGCGTCGGCAACCGCTTGGTAGATCTGATTCCAGGTGAGAAACTCGTCGGAGGTAATGTGAAAAGCGTGACCGATGGCTTGTTGATGACCGAGGAGGCCGACAAACCCCTTCGCAAAATCCTCTGCGTGCGTCACGGTCCAGAGGGATGTGCCGTCTCCGTGGACGATCACCTGTTTGCCCCGTTTCATACGATCGATGATCGTGTATTCCGTCCAGCCTCCGATGGCGACCGGTATCACGGTGTCGTAGGTGAGGGAAGGACGAACGATTGTGATCGGGAATCCCTGCTCGCGGTAGGCGCGGTTCAGCCGTTCCTCACAGGCAATCTTGTTGCGGGAATACTCCCAAAACGGGTTTGAGAGAGGAGTCGATTCGGTGATGATGGGATGAGACGGAGGCTTCTGATAGACGGATGCGGAGCTGATAAAGACGTATTGCTTCGACTTACCGCTGAATAGCCGAATATCTCTCTCGATGTCATCTTCTGCGAAGGCGATCCAATTCACGACGGCATCCCATTGGTGACCCTCAAGAACCGAGGTCAATTTCTCGGGCTCTCTGATATCGCCGAGGATGATCTTGGCCCTCGGAATCTCTACCTTCCTCGTTCCACGATTGAGGAGATAGAGATCGATACCTCGCTCAACACAGAGTCTGCTGACTGATGTGCTGATGTTCCCCGTGCCGCCGATGAACAGTACCTTCACAACGTTGTTCCTCCCATTGTGTAGTTGACGACGCTTATGTCTCAGACTTTCCCTGGGGCAAGCCCTTCGTTCGTGAGAAAGGTATAGCTTTTCGCGACGCCGTCAAAGACGTCTTTGTCGTACTCGGCGAACTCAACTACCATCCACTCTATATTCCCTCCTCCCGTCCTCGCTATTGCGTGAAAATCCAGACTGCTTTCTCCCACAGGGACATGTTCATACATTCGCTTGCCTTCGACATCACGACCATCCTTGATGAGAAGGAGGGGTGCCCCAAAACTTCTTATCTCAGATCTTTGAATACGTTCGCATGCTGATTCCGACGTGGCGTTCTCTGAGAGAGGATAATACTCGATTCCCGCAAATCCAATGTCAGCGATCTGCTTGAAGTGTGTCTCTGGTAGAGTGGCCACACAACGTCTCGAAGAGTACGGGGGGATATGTTCGATGGCATGGCTCAGGAGCAATGCTGTAATTTGCCTGGTCCTCAGCAAGAAACATACTGTAAAGTATCAAACAGTTCGAAAGGACGGTTCTGAGGTCACAATTCCCCTCTTCATCATTTTGATTAAAGTGTAAACGCTGTCGGGCAGATCGCCGGGATTTCCACTCCAGAAATAGATGTCGGACCAGCTGCCGCCCGGAAACCGAATTAGGGTAGGTGACAAGAATTGAAGATGATCCACGAGCGTGGTATTGTTGACGTTCTGCGATACCCAGACCGCAACCGCATTCCCAAAGAGGTAATTTGAGACCTTGCCGAGTGTGTCTGCTCCATTGAGAGTGACGAAGACGGTCGGAACCGCTGTCGGCTTCAGACATATCTCGGTAGACAGGAGGTGCAGTGTACTTCGGGTAGTAGTCCTCGAGAAAGCAATTCGAGCTTTGCTGCGCAAGAACCGGGACTGCTGAGATAAACAACGCAGAGCCGATCGCTAGCATTACCCTAGTTTTCATCGCCGCTCCATTCTATTCCATCTCCTTCGTTTCAATGATGATCGTGGAATCTTTCAAACCATCGGACGAGGCTCTCAGGGTGATCCGACCGGCCCTATCCGTTGATTGAACCACGACCAAACACATGCCGTTGAATGCCTTCCGCCTGTCTGCTTTGAACGGTTCAAAGCTTGTTTGAAGACCGTTGTCGACACCTGCTATCCTCCCTTCACCGGAAAGACTGAAATGGATCAGGTTGTCGGCAGTGGGCACCATTGTTCCCCCTTGATCCACGACCCTGACAGTGACAAACGAGAGATCCCTACCGTCCGCCGCAATTATCGATCTGTCGGCAACTACCATGATCCTTGCGGGAGACCCGGCTGTCTTGACCTCCTTCGTGAGGATAGTTTTTCCCGAGGTCCGGCCGATTGCCTTCAGGACACCGGGGACGAACGGAACGCGCCACGCGACGTGGAGCTCATCCCCGGCTTTCTTCTGTGTCCCAAGCGATCGGCCGTTGAGCAGCAGCTCAACTTCTGCACAATTGGTGTACGCCCAGACATCGACCGTATCTCCTTTCTTCCAATTCCAGTGAGGGAAAATGTGGAGCACCGGTTTTTTTGTCCACTCACTTTGGTACATGTAATATGCGTCCTTTGGGAATCCGGCCAGATCCACGATGCCGAAGTAAGAGCTGCGGGAGGGCCAACCATACGGCGTGGGTTCTCCGAGGTAATCAAAACCGGTCCAGATGTACATCCCGGAGAGAAAACCGTATTTCTTGATTATTCTCCACGTCTCTTCATGAGTTGAGCCCCACGGCGCGCTGCAATTATCGTAGGAAGAACACGTGTTATCCGGATTTCCATCTTTGAAGGGAACATCCCATCGCTTTGGCCATCGGTGAATGCTGTCCGAAGGCATGTCATAGTGTCCCCGGGTAGCTAATGCTGAAGTTGTCTCCGTGCCTAGAAATTTTTGCCCAGGAAAAGTGTCCAGGAAGTTGGGAAACTCCAGGTGACTATAGTTGTAGCCGATCAGGTCGAGCGCGCCCGATTTGATGAGGGGGTTCGACGGAGTCGGGTCGTTGCAGGCCGAGGTAACAGGCCGGGTCGCATCCAGGGTCTTGACCAAGGCGGCCAATTCCCTCGCTATGATCGCACCGCTGCTGTCTTCCTTGTCCCACTGTTCATTAACCTCATTCCCAATACTCCAAATGAAAACGCTTGGATGGTTACGGTCACGTAGGACCATATCCTGCACATCTCGTTGATGCCATTCATCCCAGTCTAATGAATAGTCGAAATCAGTTTTTTTCTTTTTCCACATGTCGAAAGCTTCGTCTAACACGATGAAACCCATCCTGTCGCACAGATCCAGGAGTTCCGGCGCGGGGGGATTATGGGAGGTCCTGATGCCGTTGCAGCCCATGGCTTTCAGGATCTCCAGTTGGCGCTCCAACGCGCGGGCATTGATGGCCGCACCAAGACAGCCCAGGTCGTGATGATTGCACACGCCTCTGATCTTCGTCTGCTTTCCATTCAGAAAGAAACCTTTGTCGCCGTCGAAAGCAAACGTGCGGATCCCGAATTTTGTCTCGTAGTCATCGCATACCCGGCCGCCGCATACAATCGTTGTGACGACCTTGTACAACCAGGGATGTTCAAGCGACCACAATGCCGGATGCTGGACGGCCAATTCCTGGCTGAATTCGCGGACTGAATCTTTTGGCACGACGCCCCCTGACTCGGCGTCAGCGACTTTCTTGCCGTTCTCGCTAAACACAGCTACCTTCAGCGTCACCAGTTGATCCTGCTGCGTTTCATTCCGCACTTTCGTTTGGATTGACACCTTGGCCGCCCTCTCGGCTACTTCAGGTGTGGTCACAAATGTCCCCCAGTGATCGACTCTAACCTTGTCTGTGACCACCAGCCAGACATTCCTGTAGATCCCCGAGCCAGAGTACCACCGGGAATTCGGCTGCTGGGAATTGTCGACCCTGACGGCAAGGACATTGCGTTCCGTTCCGTACTTCAGAAACGGAGTCAATGCATAGCGAAACGAGCTATACCCATACGGCCGCCTGCCGAGGTAATGATTGTTGATCCACACATCGCTGTTCCTGTACACACCATCGAACTCGATAAAGACCAGCTTTCCTTTATCCGATTCAGGCACGGCAAACGTTTTGCGGTACCATCCAACGCCCCCCGGCAAAGCGCCGCCTCCGGGAGTGGCGGGATTGTCTTTGCTGAATTCTCCCTCGATGCTCCAATCGTGCGGAAGATCAAGCACTCGCCATTGGACATCGTCCAGTCCTAGTTCCTGACCGTTTGGGATATCACCCGCGTGGAATTTCCAGTTCTTGCCGAAATTCTCGATTCTCCTGATTTCTGATGAAGAAGCCGTGTGAGCGATCAACGACAAAGCCGAGAAAATGAAAAGACAAAACCAGGCAAGGCAGATTCCAGTCTTCAGTCTTTGTGTTTTCATTGTCGATCTTCCTGATAGAATCCGTGTTTGAGATCCGACTCCCACATGTTCATCTCAATTGATAGATCGCATACGACATGGGGGGCGCCTCGAGGACATAGCTCCGTTCGTGACATGAGATGTTTATCGAGTCTCCCGCCAACCGTTCGAAATGCTTCGCGGTGACATTCAATTTGAACTCGGCAGTTTGACTCTTTTCGGATGGGTTGAAAACGGCAAGAAGAATCTGCTGGTCCACAGCACGGATAAATACGAGAGGATAGGTATTCTCCCGGGCTACCACTGGGACGAATTCGGCGTAGGCGGCCAGTGCTGGTTCGGTTTTTCTCAATTCGATCAAGCGGCGGACGCGGTTCAACAGCGATCCGGGATCGTTTTTTTGAGATTCCACTGTGGGGGCGTCGGGGGCCGGGTCCACCGGAAGATAGAGTTGCTTGGGCTCCGCCGTGGAAAAACCGAGATTCTTGCCGGAGGTCCATTGCATCGGTGTGCGGGCGCCGGCACGCGGTTTATACGCACCTTCCACATGGGGCAGATCGTACAACTGGCGCATGCCGATCTCGTTGCCGTAGTAAATGAACGGGATGCCGGGCATGGCGAATGAGAATGCAAAGATCATTTCGAGCTCGCGGTCGGAACGCCGGATGTTCAGGCGAGACAAGTCATGATTGCCGAGTGGAAGACAGATGTAGCCCTTGCCTTTGGTCTTGTCGTATTGCTCCACGTAGCGGTCCAGGAAGTTCTTGATGTTTCCTTTTCCCTCTCGGTCAAAAAAGCTGTGCCCCTCGGAATAGCCGTTCAGAATGCGCCAGCTTTCTTTCTGGAGGAGGTCGCTGTAACCCGGAAACCAGTGGTAGAAATCTGCGTGGAAACCACCTTCGATGGCTGATTCAGGATACGACCACTCCGATACCATGAACGCCTCGGGGTAATCCTTATCCAGGATTGCCCGGACTTCCTGCCAGAACTGCTTAGTCCCCTCATCCCGCCTGCTGAACATCGGATCGTCTTCTCCGACATGGGCATTCTTCACCAGCGCTCCCGCCATATCCGCGCGGAAGCCATCCGCGCCCATGTCCATCCAGAAGCGCATCACCTTCTTCATTTCCTCGCGCACGGCCAGCACGTCGGGGTGATCGATGGGCAGCTGCCATTCTTCCTGGGGATGGACAAACCCGTAATTCAGGGCCGGTTGGCACCAGTAGAAATTCCGCATGAACTGTCCGTTGCGCCTGCCATACCCCTTGATGAAGAGGTCAACGTATGCCTTCGGCGGATTGAGCCAGATGTTGTCGGTCCAGATGTACCAATTGGTGTACTTGTTCTTCTCCTGTTTGGCAGATTCCTGAAACCACGGGTGCTCGATGGAGGTGTAACTGGCTACGTAGTCGAACAGAACCTTGAGGCCGCGACGGTGGGCTTCCCCGAACAGCCGCTCGACGTCCTGGTTGGTGCCGTATCGTGGCGCGACGTGATAGTAATCCGATATGTCGTAACCCCCGTCATGGAATGGCGATGTGAAGAAAGGATTGATCCAGATACCGTCGACACCGAGGCTCTTCACGTAGTCCAGTTTCTGGATGATCCCCTCCAGATCGCCGATACCGTCACCGTTGCTGTCGTAGAACGTCTGTGGATAGATTTGATAGAAAACGGCCTGATGCAGCCATTCAGGACAATTCGGCTTCGCAGAGCGGCCGGTGATAACTGCCTCCGGAAGGGTTTGAGCCGCGCAGAACAAAACTCCAAAAACGAGCAGTCCGAGAACGCTGCAAGAAAAACGACTCATGACGGGATCCCTTTCTCAAACGGGGTGACACGACGAGCGAAACCGAACGGCGCCTCTGCCTTCCCGTTCGTTTGCCTTTCACTCCATCTTGATCGACTGCTGAGTTCCATTGTACGTCACAGCCGTATCTGGTCTCGATTGGAAGTCAAGCCCGGAAGGCTTCCGGGCTCCAATCCAAACCACCTCGAACGTTCGCGTCTCCAGCATTCCTGGAAAGATCCCTTGACGCTGCCCAATGGTCAGCGTACGGTCCTTCTCGCTGTAGCTCAAAGGGATCGTTGAGAACTCGCCCTTTTCATAATTGTAGTTCACATCCTCGTCTTCGTACAGCGTGAAGGAGCCATCGCTGCCTGTGTAGACGAACAAACGAACGGGGTCTGCGGGCTTTTCCGTTGCGTACTGGATCTCCGGACCGCACGGGACAATCGATCCTTCCTTCACGAACACGGGGATCTCCTTGTAGGGGGCATCGGCCTCTATCGTCTGGCCTCCCTTGAAATGTCGACCGGATCGGAGATCGTACCATCCTGTCCCGGAGGGAAGATACACGGAGCGCGTTCGGGCTTCGTATTCGGTAACGGGATTGACAAGCAATGCCGGACCGAACATGAATTGATCGCCAATATTGTGCACCTTCTTGTCACAGCCGAAATCCAGGATCAGTGCCCGCATGATCGTGTAGTCGTTCTGGGTGACCGACCCGGTCAGCGAATAGATGTACGGCATCAGCCGATAGCGCAGCTTGTCGTATGCCAACATTGATTGGTACGCCGAGTGATCGTCCGGCGCCACATTGAACATCTCCCGATAGGGAAACTGACCATGGACGCGGAACACAGGGCAGAACGCGCCGAACTGGAACCAGCGGGTCATCAACTCGCGCCACTCTTCAAGATCAGAATCGTTCGGATGCTCATAGCGCTGCTCCACCGCGAAGCCGCCGATGTCTGTGGTCCAGTACGGGATTCCAGACAGACAAAAATTCAGGCCGGCTGAGATCTGAGCTTTTAAGTCGTACCACCGGGCGGCGACATCCCCGCTCCACGTTGCAGCAGGGTAGCGCTGCTGTCCCGCGAACGCGGAACGCGTGAGAATGAACACGCGTTGATCGGGGTTTACTTTGCGTTGCCCCTCGTACACAGCCTGACAATTCATGAGCGAGTAGGTATTGAGGTACCGAGAAGCACTCCCGAGGGCAGTCGGTCCTTCACGAAGAATGGTCTCCGATCTGGAGAGATTGGAGCAAATGTCCGGCTCCGTGCAGTCCAGCCACCATGCATCGAATCCCTTCGAAAACAGTTTCTCATTGATTTGCTTCCAGTAGAGCTCACGCGCTCCCTCGCTACAGGGATCGTAGAACGTCGAGACATACCCTGGTCCCACCCAATCCCGCTGCCCTTTCTCAACGTTGCGCATGTACAACCAGCCCTGTTCGTTGAATTCTCCGTAGTGTTTCGTTCCCACATAGAACTTTGGCCACACCGAAATCATGATGTGTGTATGGAGATCGTTGTGCAGCTCGCTTACCATTCCGCGCGGGTCCGGGTAACGCGTAGAATCGAATTCGTGACTGCCCCACTGGTCTTCCTTCCAGTAAAACCAGTCCTGAACGATATTATCGAGTGGAATCTGACGCTTGCGGAATTCCTTGACGACCGACAGCAATTCCTCTTGCGTTCTGTAGCGCTCCCGGCACTGCCACAAACCCATTGCCCACTTGGGCATCATGGGTGCCTTGCCGGTGATCTCGCGATACCCCCGGATGACTTGATCGAGGTCCCCGCGATGGATAAAGTAATAATCGATTTGATCGGCGACTTCGGAGTAGAGCGAAAGACTGCTCTGATACACTCTATCCTCAGGAGTGAGACACTTCAGTCCAATGTAGCCGCCCGTGTGCACCCACTCGATTCTGATTTGGTACTTTTTCCCGGCTACCATCTCCAGACTGAGAAGATTCGTCCAGGGCAGCCAGTTCTGTCTCCAGGAATCGACAACGAGCTTGCCGTTCAGCCACATCTTGGTGTAGCCGCATGAGTACAGTCTGAATTTATGCATACCTGTCTCACAGCTCTCTATCTCTCCGCTCCAACGAACGGCAGCAACGTTCTGCCGGAATCCTTCGGGGAACTCGTCATTCACATCGTCAAACTCGTGTTCGATTCTCGGCTCAGGGCGCGTCGCGAACAGCGACTGAAAATCCGGATCTTTGAAATACTCGGCAGTGAGTCCGCCCTCGGCGCCGTCCTTGCCATAAAGCGTGAGAGTGGAGAGAGATTGATACTCACGGATGTCACCGAATTTCGTGTGCGAGTTGTTGTCCCACAGGATTCCATAGTTTTTGCTCGAGACGAGAAACGGAATCACATCGACAATATTGTACTGCCACAGGTCCACATCGTGCCCCTTGTAGTTCATGACAGCATTCTGATGTGCGCCTAAGCCGTAGAACGCCTCGTTTTTGGGGGAATCGAAAAGCTGCTGGATGTGGAAGGTGCGTTCCCCCATCACTTCAGCAGGCGTGATAATTTTGCCGCCAACAGCTTTTTCCTGCAGAAGCAGTTTGCCCTTGGCGTCATAAAAAGCAACTGCTCCGCTTTTTGGTCTTACTCGTACGATGAGCTTAGACGTGGAGATTTCCACCCAGCCACCCTTCTCATTGAGCAACCAGGGGACCGCTGCCCAATTCCTTTTATCCACCATCAGACTCGGACGGGTCGAGAAGGATTTCGCCGGTGCTGCAATGACGCGGATGATATCCTCAGCGCACACTTGAACCTTTATCCATCGGGGATCGGTTCCCTTCTCCTTCTTGATCTCAAAAAGAACCCCATCAGCTTGCTTCTCGAACTGGGACGGGGTTTTGCCATCACCGAGAAGAGCGCAGAAAGCGAATAGCGTAAGCCAGAAATTCATGTATTCAACCTTTCCGCTATGTCTTCAATGGTCCGTACGCACCGGGTTCGACGATCCCGCTTGCTCCTACTGATCCCCCCCTGAAACAGAGGGAACAAGCTTGACTTTACCGAAATAATCCGCAGTTCTCCAGTGCAGATTGCCGGGACTCGGTTCCAGGACGGATCCGAACGCGTGATCCCTCACCTTCGGGTTTTTCTCAGGATGATCGTTATCGCAATAGGCTGCCGAAAGACCCATTACCTTCCCTGGCGCCAATTTCACTCTTGCAGCATTCTTATTGCTCTCCTTGTCCGTATCGCTGTACACGATCAACGAGAATTCCCACACCGCCGTGTGCCCCGTTTTCCCCAGCGCAAAGTCCGGAAGGTGCGAAGCATAGTTGTGGGTCTTGACATCAGACCAGCTTGTTCCACCCATGTCGCCGACGTAGTGGTCTGTCGTGACTCCATTGTCTCGAGGAAAAGCTGCATAGATGTGATATGCAAATGCGTTCGCCGCGTTCGCTCCCCATTCACGTCCGACATCCCCTGTCCCGTCAAACACGTGCGGCCCACCGGAGGCATCTGCATCAATGAAGACTTCAACAATATCGAAGTTGTAGATGTCAGCCGTGACACCCGGCGCATAACCGTCGACGAACACGTTATCATGAATCTCGATGAGGAAATACAGGAGATTGGTGGTGGATGACCAGACCACCTTGTACCGTCCGAAGTCATCCTCGGAGTCCACCTGCGCGTCATAAGGAATCCATCCCTGGCCGATACGTTGCCACGGGACGTTCCGCCAGCATTTGTCGTCACCCTTTCCATCAACAAGAGGGGGCGGTACAGCATTGGCAGCCAAAACGGTATCGTCCTGAGTCGTTCTGACTTGGGAGAACATCCGATTGCCATTCGGAAGAAGCGTCAAGAGGCCTATGAATCCAAGTTTTGCGAGAGAATGATTCAATGCCATAGGCATCCGAGAACTCGATGCTCTGTCTAAGAAAAAGATCGGTCACTGAGCACCGGACCGACCGTGGTTCCTCCTTATGTACAAGTTCGCTCTTGCCTCCTTGATTACGTCTGTCCCGACACGCGGGATCCGCTTCGTCGGAGAACACCGGGCGCCGCACATCAGAAGTAAGAGACACCAGGTGTTCCCATTCTCACTCGGACGATATTCCACTTATTCGCCGTCTGCGCGCTGGGGTCGTTGCTGATCATGTAAAGATTTTGCCCACTCCCCCAGGCCGATTGTTTGCCGTTGGAAGGGAGAATACCTTTGTAAAAATAGTCCAAGGCATTGGTCGCGGGGTCGAAGACTACAAGCGGGTTCACGTCATCGATCGCAATGTACACCTGGCCAGTCGCAGAAAACGCAATCGCTCTGACCGCGCTCGAAGAGAAACCCGCAAGATCAACAACCAGGGATTGAGACCCGAGATTGCCGGCAGCATCAATTGTGTGGCTCCAGATTTTCGCAGGGGTCGTCGTATTAGCTTGTCTCGATGCTACGTACAAGTATCCGTCGAAGACCCGGATCGCGAGGATCTCCTCCGTGCGGTAAGACCCCGCCGTTTTGATCTGAGCGGTAGTGAGATCGACAGGAGGGTTGGGAGGAACTACGCAGAGATCGGTCGACGTGCCTCCGGTGTAAAAATTCCCGTTTGCGTCAAAGTCACCGAAATTCACCGGTAACCCGGAAGGAAGCCTGGTCCATCTGGTCAATTGACCGGTCGATAAGTCTGCCACCTGAATTTCTCTCTGGAGCCTTCCTATGAGGTACAGATTTCCGTTGTGGATTCTCGCGTCAGTGTACGTTCTCTTGATGGCAGGGCTCACGTCCGTAATAGACAATTGAGAGGCAGCTCCATCGGGAGTGACCTTCCAAAACGTGTAGGGCGTTCCTAATGCGACGACATAAATATCCTCTGCGCCGTCCACGGCGACAGCAGCCAGCGGTATGTTTGCCACAAAGGCGCCATAGCGTTCCATCACGGTATCGACACTGTACGGGCTAATCTTCGCAGCCAGATACGCCTTGGCGGAGACGATCTTGATCTCAGCGGAGGCGGCGAACAGGTTGGGGCGACGTACCGTGAGAGATGTGCTGGATGTACTGACGATTTCTGCCATCGTGCTGTTGAAATAGACAGTCATATCGGTGAGTGAATCACTAAAACTCTGCCCCTGAATCGTTATCATATTCACCCCGGCCGGCGCCGCTTGTGGAGGAATGACTCCGGTTATCGTGGGTGTCGTCACTGTTGGGGCAGGCTTGTCCCACATCGGCTGTACGACATCGTACTCACATCCAACCAAGATGGTCATGCACGGAGCCAGGATGAGACAAGCAAGCACAAAGACGCGATACTCATTCATCATCTCATTCCTCCATGGTCTCAAAATGAAAAACGGGCGGTCATTCTTTGAACGTTTTGGAAAATGCCGTACGGCGTATACGAATAATCGAAGGCGAACCCGTATTTGGATATGCCTACTCCGTATGAAAATCCACTTTCATCGCTGTTCGTCGCATATCCTCCTCGCAGCGAGAGCATATTCATGATCCGATAATCGAGTCCTATCTTTAGCTGTTCCGGATGATCTCGGTAATGGCTTGCGTCAACACTTAGATACAGCGATTGATCAAAGGGAAGCTTCGGAACCAGATCCATTATATTCATCGATATTCCAAGGGTAAACACCAGGGGCAACTGGAATCCTTCATAGACGTACTGGATATCCTTGGAGAAATTCCTCACCGACATACCGAACACCAGGCTCTTGAACCCTGTCCTGAATTGAGTACCAAAATCGAAAACGAATGGCGTCAGTCTGTTCGACGCGGTCCTTGCCGAATCAGCATAATACAGGATGGTCGTGCCCGTGCCGTCGAACACTGGCCTTGAAGGCGCATCGTTCGGAACAAAGCTGTCGCCTAGATCCTGTCGAGCCCACCGAACCTGACCCCCGACACTAAATTGATCCGTCAACTGCTTGGCATAACCAACCCCGATCGCCAGGGCATTCAACTTGAATATGCCGACATCAACGTACCCCTTTTGACTGAGCGGATCTCTGTCTACGCGGGTGCCAGTGAACCCTCCATAATCCACACATTGTATGCTGAAGCCCAGCACTCCGTAATCGCCCTTGAAGGGACTGACGGCGACACCAAATGTGTAATGTCTGATATCAGCAAACCACTGGTTATTGCTTGCCGTGACATCAATGAATCCATCCATTGCCGACATGCCGGCTGGATTGAAGAACAGTGCGCTTGAACCAATCTGGAGACTTGTCACGGCGTCCGCCATGGCAGCGGCCCGAGCATCCGACACCACACTCAAAAATCCAAAACTGGTCTGCGCCAGTTTCTGATTGGTTTGGGCGATCCCGCAATCAGTCAACAGGAACCCGACCAGAACTCCTATGGTTATTGCGCCTATCGTCTTTTTCATCGATCAAGTCCTTACCTAATGATCACGAACTTGCGGGACGTTGATTGACCGGCACTGAACATCTTCTCTCCCATTCGATATACGACAGCGCCCTTGGGATACATCAACTTCAGGTGTTCATCGTACACGTGATAATTCGCAGTTCTGTCTTGTGTTGCATATGTATCTTCGGTCACTTCAACGAACAGGATGTAAATGCCGCTAACCACAATCTGATTCGAGGAGGTCTTGGAATCCCAGGCTTCATCGCCCGATCGATTGGTGTGATCCTTTTCCCATATGAGGGTTCCGTTTTCGGTGAATATCTTCAGCTTGCATACTGGCGGAAGCCCGTAGAACATGATCCGGTCGAGGTTGCCAGTAGTGCCGGTGTTGGGGTCAGCGAACTGACACCTCCGTGACCGGATGTCGTAAGGATTCGGAACGACTCGTACCTCTCCCAACAAATTGCCTGCAGATCTCAGGAGGTGAGCCGGCACAGAAGTCAGCGTCAGGAACAAACTGCTGTACAAGGGGGTGCCCGGTTTCGCATCGTTCTGGGTACCATCGTCCTTGGACTGAATGCAATAGTAGTAACTGAATCCGCGCACGGCCGACGTATCGTCCCATTGGGTGACGGCATTTGAGGCATTACATTGAAAGACCTTCTGATAGACGGAGCGATAGTCCTTCACTGTCCCTTCGCATCGGTAGATCGCATAGCCGTCAAAATGGGGTGCACTGGCGGCATTCTTGGCCCACTCCAAGTGAATTCGGTCCCCAACCCGAAGTCACGCTGAAGCTGGTCGGCGCCGGAGGCGGCTGAGGAACGGCATAGTTGGAACTAAAATTGGCTGTTGCGTTGCGAAATGTCTGCAGAAGGGAATCCTTCCCGGTCTGAACCCACGCACGCGTATAGTCGGTGTATGTCGTACCGTCGGTCCCGGGTGGAAAATCGAGCGGTGGCGTGCTCGTCCCCTTGTAGTACTCATACCACGCGGCCCCGACCTCACGGCACTTCTCCCAGCTGATTCCGCTGACCCCCTCGGCAAACACGATACGGATGCTGTCACCGGGGGCCAACGTATACGGGCCAAACCCTTGTCCCTGCTCGCCGCCATAGCGGTCGGTGTGGGTTGTGCCCCAGTCTGCAACATACTGGTTTCCGACGGACTCCTCGTGAGATCGAGGAAGATGACCCTCCGTCATCCTCTGATACCGCGCCTGCATGAACACGTCATCGTATTGGCTCACAGACGCCGTCTCGATGGTCTCATCCGAACCGAAGTATGAAGTCGTTGCAGGCTCACTGAGATCATCAGTCCCGAAGTTCTGGGGGGTCTGAGACGCGAATAATGTCACGCAGCCTGCGTACTTTGCAGAACCGAGCAAGCCATTCAGGTTCGTTCCGCCTCCATTTTGGTTTGGGCAGCCCCAGTCCTGGTCATAGGTAACGCTCGTGCGTTCTTTGTTCGGAGCGTAAAAGGAGTAGAACCCTCTCATGTTGCCCGTCGTAGGAAGCGGTCTGTAAGGGCCAAAATCATGTTGGACCGTGCTGCTGCCCCACTCTGATGAAAACGCTCCCCATGTCGACCCCCAACCGCTGGAGGTGACTCCGGCGAAAGCGTATCGATAGCTGAAATGAACCCAGAAGTTGCTCAAGGTCTGCGGAGGGCTCATCACGTCACCGTTCCTGTTGTAGATACCGGTGTTCGTGAAAACGAAGTCGTAGATGAAGTAGTTGTCGTGGTTCTGCTGAGTGAACGCCAAAACCTTCTTCGTGACCGAGACGCCCATGGAGGTGTTGAACTTGATCACCACCATTCGGTCGCAGGGAAGATCACTCTGCACTTTGTCCAGCACATCATAGAGTTGATTGCTAGAGGCGAGCTGGTTATCCACGACCGCGATGGGTGGATTGCTACGCCCGATCAATTCTATGCTCTGCGGAAAAATCATTGTAGGTTGGTTGACCGCGTCATACCTGGGCCCGGACCCGATCACTTTCACGGCTTTGATCTTCTTTTCGACCGGATCGTAGAAATTCGTGGCACCCAGCCACAGGCCTTTCATGCGGCTCGTGTACTGGTTGTCGCCGTACTGTGCGGGCCACACAAAAGAATTGTTGTTAAAGGGTGTCAGCTCGTTCTCTGATCCGTAGTCCACAAGAAAAGACTGCAGCTGTCCAACACGAATCCATCGCAACTCCTGGGCGAGGACGAGTTGAATGCTGCCGACGATGAGCATCGTAGCAGTTGATAGCAGCCGTGTACGAATCTTCCTGATTTTGCTGTTCATCTGAGATTTCCGTCCAGATCAATAGTTGTCAAATGTCAATCCAAGTCGAATGAAACCCGAAGGCCGAAGGTGACGGCGCGGGGATTCAAGAACCAGTACGTGGAGGGGTTCGGCATAGAAATGTACGCTTTGTCGTTGTTGATTTGATCGATCCTTTTCTGATCGACCAACGACCAGCGTTGTGCAACGGAGAGGTTTGGGTCGCTCACATACTGCCAGTATTGTCCGGTCTTCGCCTCGTAGTAGATCGCGTGCGTGCTTCCCGGAGAGAGCTTGGTTTGCGTCATGTCCGCCTGGTATTCAATGGGCTGCCATTCTACTCCCGGTTTGCGATAATCCCCGAGCTTGTCGTTACCGGGAATATTGTTATAGGCGTTGCCCTTGGACAGATGGAGGGAACGCCTGTAATCCTGGTCACTGGTGTTTCTCAGGCGCAGTGCATTGAACAGATTGAAAACATCGGCAAACAGCTGGATCGTGAATCGATCGGCTTTGATGGACTTGCTTGCACGCAGCGTCGCATCGAAATAATCCACATACTGTACGTTGTTGCTGACACCCGGGGCATTGAGCGGATTATACGTGGTCCATCCCCCTTGATTCCAGTTGAGCAGAAAGCTCAACAAGAGATCGCCAAACACGTTGTGCCCCAGTACCTTCGGCCCAAAATCTTCGGGCGTTGAGAAATTGAGGTTCGCTCTGGCATAGGGCGTCGGTTTGTACCGGGTCTGATACAGATTGACCGTGTTCTCGTCGTACGCCTGCTGTTGCGAAGGATCCTGAAACAATTGACCTTCGCCGAAGTTACCGCTCGAGTAGGTTTGATAGGTATAGTTAACGAATCCTGAGAACCAGCGCCCGGGGGATTTGCGTATGGTCAACTCAAACCCACGAATGTCTTGATATGAATTGCTCGTCGTCACTGTGTAGGTCTGGCCGAAAATCGGCGTGCAGGTCGTTGTGTTCTGCTGGTTGCTGATGTCGCGATAGTACGCAGTGAGTTGAATCAGCACTGAATTGTCGAATAATTGCTGATCGTATCCCAACTCGTACGAAATGGTCTTGGCAAGGATCAGGTTGGGATCGCCAATGCGCGCGAGTGAGTGATCGGTTCTGCGATCGACGCGGAACAAGGATTCGTACTGCGGCATTTGTTTGAAGTGGCCGTAGTTGAAGTAGAGTTTGGAGTTTTCCGTGATAGGATGCGAAATACCGATCCTCGGACTCAGCTGCCATTGGCCCTTGGATTTCTGCATCGCAAGCACTTGCTGAGGGCTATACTGGTATGAGTAGAAATTTGCATCGTAAGGATTATAGCTCCACCAGTTTGTTTGGGAATTGCTGTAATCCAGACGAAGCCCGGCGTTCAGGATAAACCCGTTGGTTTCTAGCTTGTCCTGAAGGTAGGCCGCTCCCCTGATGGGAAAGTTGTTCATCTGAACGCGGCTGGCGTATAAAATCCCGCCGGTCTGCATTTTTTTGAAGCCGTAATCCAGATTGAGATCGTCATAAACGAATTCAACACCCGCCTTCACCTCGTTGTTAAAGTCGACCTGGCTGGTGAAGTCTGCTCTGAGAGAAACCTGGTTCGAAATGGAACTATCGCGAGCCAAAGACTCTTGGGAAGCATCCTTGATCACGACGCCGTCAGATATTCCAGGAAGATAGCCGAAGGGGTTTGAAGTTTCGAAGAAACCAGGAAAGATCTCATATTTTTGTGAGGTATCCCGCGCAGCAGGCGGGCGTGAGAAATATTGGGTCCTAAAGTATTCCAGCGAAACCTCGTAGTACGTTTTTTCGCTCAGGACGTTTGTCATTTTCGCGGCGATGGAACGATGTCCAATGTCGGTGAGGCTGTACGTCATGTCACTGTACATGTTGAGCAAGACATCGGCCCCGGTGCCGTTTGCGATATCGCTCGGATAGTGGGGGTAAAACCCTTTGTTCCAGTTATCCTCCATCGTGGCGACATTCCCTGTCAACCCTGAGAAACGAAGCTTCATCGTATTGCTGATGTCGGCATTCAAAACAAGCCTTGCGTCGTAGTCAGAATAGTCCGGCCTCGTCATGGGAAAGAGAAGGAGCTCTCGTTGGCGACGGTAGGAGGCAAAGAAACGGAGATTGCCAAGCGCCTCGGAAATCAACGGAACGGGGCCGCCGAAGCCGGCGTCGATCTCGTAATCAGGTTCATTATTGATCTGTTGCTTCCGCGTTTCATACTCGAAGGCCCGCTGGGCTCCTAATGGCGTCAGGTCGTTGTTTGATTTGTCGTCGGTGAGCAAGGCTTTCGAAACCGCGTTCCACCCGTCGAATGGGAGATATTGCTTTTTCGTGTACTCATCCCACGTTCCGTTGTTCGTGCCCGTCCAGCAAACGGCCGGGTCGAAGAAAGGTCACAACCAGTAAGAGGTTGGGTCGTTGACATCCGGGATCCCACCGCCGCGATAGTACTTCGGCGCCGGCGGTGTGAACCGTACATTGATGCTCCCCGAATAGCCCTTCCGCTTTCCTTCATACGTGACGACTTTGACGATGCCCGATTGAACCTGACCGTATTCCGCATTGAAGCCGCCACGCTCGACGGAAATCTCCTTGACAGTGCTCAATGCCACTTTCATCACAGGCTGGTTATTGCGGGGATCCCTCATCGTGACACCATCGAGCATGAAAAGAGCCTCACCAGCTCCCCCACCGCGAATCGCCATTCCTTGAACACCCGCCTGCATGCTGATGACATCCTGGACATTGACAGCGGGCAATTGTGAAATCTCGTTGTCGGAAACGTCGACGACGCTGGTCGCCACATCCGGCTTGATGATCTTGCGCTCGGCCATGACGACTACCTCACCCACTTCAATTGCCCGTACCCGTAGTGCGATATTCAGCCGCGCAGTCTGGTCGATGTACACGCGCACATCGCTGATGACCGATTTGTCGTATCCGATGTACGATACCTCAACGCTGTACGACCCTGGCGGAACATTCAGAATCGTGTATTGGCCGGCTACATCGGTTGCCGCCCCGAGGGTTGATCCAACAACACGAATATTGGCACCGATGAGCGGTTCACGAGTTTCCTGATCCGTAACAATGCCAGCGATTTTTCCCGTGGTCTGCGCCCAAAGCGGGGCCGCCAGTGTGATCGCAACCAATAGACTCGATGCTATCACCCTCACAGCTGATTTCATGGTGGATGACTCCTTAAGAAAAATTTGGGTCAGTATTACACTCCGTAAGGAAAAACATGAACGTACAGGCAAGAACACGCAACTGCATGCCTGCATCGGGGGCCGACATGAATTTGATGAGTGAGTCGCGTTTTCGCGGGGCACGCCGCGTGCCATCGTCGGCGAAAGAGCTCGAGCCGCCGACCCGTCCCGGCGAAAACCGCAAAACAACACTGTCGCTCGCACCGCATAGCCTGCAGTGGCCTGGCACGCTACTCCCAATCGTCCGTCCGGAACGATGGGGCCGGCAATCCATCCCTGTTGAAGAGCGTGGCCTCCGGCGTATTGCTGAAAGCATATCGGACCGACTGGGGGGAGACTACTACGGGACTTGAGAGAATCAGTCTGTTGCCGCGAACTCGAATACCGCGAGAAGGGACATCCTTGAATACCCGATCTGCCCCTGCGATCTGGAAGCCGCTCCCCCGTGTCCCCTCTTTCACCACAAGGCCTCCCTCCGCGTGCTCAAAGAGGAGTTCAATGCTCCCCTTGTTCCTCTTGACGGACTTGAGCAGTGGCCCCGAATACGGCACTTCCTTCTGGTATGTCTTTGCCAAGGCCCGCAGTGCCAGTCTGGCCCCGACGTCCTGCTTGTCCGCCGGATGAATATTCTTTGCATTCCCGACGTCAAGCGTCACGGCCATTCCTGTATTCTCGATGGAAAGAGCTGCCGTCTGTGCTTCACGGAGATACTGTGATTGCGTTGAAGTACCATAATCGAACGGAGCGATCTGCACATAGTAGAAGGGGAAGTCCCCCACCTTGAAGTCTGATCGCCAGTTCTCAATGAGGAGCGGAAAGAGCTGTCTGTACTGTTTCGGATTCCTCGTGTCCGATTCCCCCTGATACCAGATGGCTCCCCTGATGGAGTACGGGATCACCGGCGCGATCATGCCGTTGTAGAGGGCCGTAGGGGTGTCCGCCGAGAGATCGATCGGCAAACGAGGCCGCGTCTCATACTGATTGCCGACTGGGCCGAAAACATAGAGGACGTTACTCAGATACTCCGCCACGGGAACGTACTTCCAATCACCCGCAAGCGAAATGCGATCGTCGGTAGCTTCGAGATGCAGCGCCATCGACTTCGGGTCGCCGTAGATCCCGCCTCCACCCTGATAGTCGCTCACTCGGACGGCGATCTGCACAACCGTGCTCTCCACGACGCCACTTGGGACCTCATACACTCTCTTCACATTCCACTCTCCCTCACCCTCGTGGCCGCCGACCTTCACGCCGTTCACGAACGTCACGTCGATGTCGTCGATTGGCCCGAGTTCCAGAACAAGCTTCTTATGGACCCAGTCAGTAGGAATCGTCACCTCCTTTCTGAACCAGACGACGCCGTCGAAGTTTCCCATCTCGGTCGCTTCCCACAGAGTTGGCAAGTGCATGCTGCGCCACGAAGCGTCGTCGAACGAGCGTGACGGACACGCTTCATCTCGGAAGCTGAGTTCCTTCCATCTGCTTTCACCTCTTCTGGCATGCATATCAATGATCGGATACTGATGCAGCCAAGCCATCATGCGGCGCTGCCCATCAGCACATGCGAGGAGCTTCACAAGCGTCGTGTCAAACTGCGGAGCGCGGGAGAGGAAGTGAGCGCCGATCCACGAATGCACGGCCGTCCCTCCCCAGCTGGCGTGGATCAAACCGATGGGCACGAGCAGTGCTTCGTACAATTTCTTTCCGAAAAAGTAGGCCGTGGCACTGAAGTCGCGCGAGGTGGCGGGCGAGCACTCCACCCACGCCCCATCGCACACGGACTCTGGTACGGCGGAGAATGCCCGCCTGACGGTGAACAAACGGATGCTGGAGAAGGATGAATTCTCAATCTCCCAGCCCGAGTTCTGGATCGTGTCCGTCGGCGGCCATCCCGCAAGCGGCATCTCCATATTTGACTGCCCGGAACAGAGCCAGACCTCGCCGGCAAGAACATTTGTAACCGTCAGCGTCGTGTCATCATGTCCGATGACAAGCTGATACGGGCCACCGGCTCTCGGCGTGTTCAGCTTCAGCATCCAGGAGCTATCCGGACTGACACGGGTCGATACGGTCGTTCCCCACGAGGCTTGAAGCCTGACCTCCGTGCCCGGCTTTCCTCTTCCCCAGAGTGGGACGATGCTTTCTTGCTGGAGGACCATGTTATCGGTAATGAGAGGCGCCACACGGAAGAGCCCTTGCTGGCAGATCGCGAATGGAGAGATGAACAATATCGCAAGAACAAGAAAGGCCACCATCGCCCTGAGCGACAGGTCGCGGTTCTTTTTCATAAGTGCTAGATATGTGAATGGAAGGATAACCGCCTCTAGGCCAATTGAATTCAGCAAAACTCTTGCCAATTTGAAGTTGGCAATTCACTGGCCAAAATACTCCCCGTTCGTGTATCCGCGGGACAGGCATTTATCAAATCAATAATCTCTTCTTCTTTTGACAATCGAAGGGGCAGGCTTGCCTCGAAGAATGGGCGCAACCGCTCTCCGGCCTAGAGTCAGTAGTGTCCTGATTTGAAAATCACCGGGGCGCGGCCACACCTGCCCCGTATCTTTCTACGAGGAACCATTTCGTGACCGTTACCACGAAATCGCAGGAGCTGTCACGACGCGCCCGCCCCGCATTCTTTCGCGGAGGACCGTGACAGCCCAGGGAAAAAGGACAGCACAGTCGATTCGCCTTCGTGGCATCGTTTGTGAATAATCTGCATATTCTCAGTTCAAGCGAGCATCGATGAACGCTTCCTCAGCCCGCTTTACAGGTTGGGCCCATTCGCAGCAAGGTGGATCTATGAGATGGCTGAAAAAACCGCTTTTGTGTGCACTGAGCGTCCTTTCCCTTCTCTTGTCTTCGTGTTCCTTTCTTTCCCTGTTTCGGGAACGCGATGACTTTATCAGAATTCGGGGAACGCAATTCATCCATAAGGGTTCACCGTACTACTATGCGGGAACAAACTTCTGGTATGGGTGCTACCTGGGATCACCGGGCTCGACGGGCGACCGGCCGCGGCTCCGCCGGGAACTGGATTCGATGAAAGCGAACGCCGTCGTGAATCTCCGCGTCCTTGCTGCGTCGGAGGATTCTTACATTCGCAGATCCGTGAAACCCGCTATCCAGCGCACCCCGGGTGTTGTCGACGATTCTCTTCTCCAGGGTCTCGATTTCCTCCTTGCTGAGCTGGCAAAGCGCGACATGCACGCGGTGTTGTTTCTCGGGAACTACTGGGAGTGGTCCGGCGGAATGGTGCAGTACAATGTCTGGACGGGAGCCAAGCCTGTCGATCCGGAAGATCCGACCCAGGGCTGGGGGGCGTTTATGGACTTCTCGGCGACGTTCTATACGAACCCGAAAGCCATGGAACTGTATCGGAACTACGTGCGCATGATCGTCACCAGAAGAAACACGGTTGACGGGAGGTTGTACTCCGAGGATCCGACGATCATGTCGTGGCAACTGGTGAACGAGCCGAGGCCGGGCCGCGACAACGAGGAAGGGAGAAGGAACCTGCCCGCCTTCTACCGGTGGATCGATCAGACGGCGATGTTCATTCATTCGCTCGACACCAATCACCTCGTGAACGCTGGAAGCGAAGGCACCGTCGGCACCCTGCTGTCGGAAGAGTACTACCTTGAAGCGTATCGGACGCCGCACATCGATTACCTCAATCTCCATCTCTGGCCGCTCAATTGGGGCTGGTTCGATCCGAAGCAATGGGAGGAAACGCTGCCGCCGACGGAGACGAAAGCCGTGGCCTATATCAACCAGCACATCGCATTGGCGCGCAGGCTCGGCAAGCCGATTGTCATGGACGAATTCGGCCTGGGGCGGGACAACGGAGAGTTCCTTCCGGGGACGCCGACGAGAGCCCGGGACCGGTACTATCGCTTGATCTTGCGCGTGCTCGAGGATTCCGCGCGTGCGGGGGCACCGATTGCCGGATCAAATTTCTGGGGGTGGGGAGGTGAAGGACGAGCCCGGCATCCCGATGGGATGTGGAGAGTGGGTGACCCGTTCGTCGGCGATCCGCCGCAGGAGCCTCAGGGACGCAATTCGATCTTCATATCCGATACGTCGACGATGAGGATCATCCGCGAACACGCGCTACAGATGTTAAAGCTGGCCGCGGCAGGTTCGCTCATCGTGTCCATGCAGCCTTAGCGGGACCCTGACCGCTTAGACTTTTTCTTGAAGACCCTCAGATTCTTCTCGATGAGATCGATTCGTTGCCGGACGGATGCTGCGCTTCGCAACCCATCTTCGGGGGTGTGCAAGACGTAGTCCAGGAGCCGATCCACCGTCGAACTGGCAACGTGTATCCTCGTGTCGGACGAGCCGTAGTAGATGAGCACTTCTCCGTTCTTCCTCTCCACCCATCCGCTGCTGAAAACCACATTGGAGACGTCGCCAATACGCTCCTCCCCTTCCGGCGCGAGAAAGTACCCACCGGGGCGCGCAATCACTTTATTGGGCTGTATCAGATCCGTCAAGAACATGTAGAGAACGTATCGCAACCCTGCGGCGGTGTTTCGCACCCCGTGTGCAAGCTGGAGCCACCCCTTATCGGTTTTCAGGGGAGAGGGCCCAAGTCCGTTCTTCACTTCCTTGATGGTGTGATACACCCGGTCGTCAACGATGGTTTCCGAGTCGATGACTGCGTGCTCGATGCTTTGCGAGAGTCCCCATCCGATGCCGCCTCCCGAACCGGTGTCGATGAAGCCGTCCTGCGGCCGTGTGTAGAAGGCGTACTTCCCATCGACGAACTCCGGATGAAGCACGACGTTTCGCTGCTGGGGCGAGCCGGTCTTCACATCGTCCAATCGCTCCCACGTTTTCAGATCCCTCGTTCTGGCGACGCCGCATTGTGCGATGGCGGCTGAAGTGTCGGTTCGTGGTGCCTTGGGATCCTTCCGTTCCGTGCAGAATAAGCCGTAGATCCACCCATCTTCGTGTGGTACAAGCCTCATATCGTACACGTTGACATCAGGATCTGCCGTCTCCGGAAGCTGAATCGGATAGTCCCAAAACCGAAAATTATCGATCCCATTCCGAGACTCGGCGACTCCGAAGAATGATTTCCGATCGGCACCCTCGACCCGCACCACGAGGAGGATCTTGCCATCGAGTTCGATGGCACCAGGGTTAAATGTGGCGTTGACTCCCATCCGCTCCATCAGATACGGATTGGTGCGATAATCGAGCTCGTATCGCCAGAAGAGAGGCGTATGTTCGGCCGTGACAGCGGGAAACCTGAATCGTTGGAAGACGCCGTTTGCCGATTCGAGCGCCTTGTTTTTCCTCTTCAGTAAGAGCTCTTGTTTCCTGACGAGCCGCCCGACGGCAGCGCTGAACTCGTTCCGGGTCATACTGCTCGCTCCTGTTTTGTCACCGCTGAAGCCTCCGGACCACCGCTCTTCTCGGCCGGCAGCGTCTCACCGGCCCCCTCATCGAGTTTATTCCACCAGTTTAGTTTGAGGATGAAGGATGTAAGGATGGTAACGCCCAGCGTGCCGAGGAACATGGTGTAGTTCTGAACGACCAGATAAATGGGGAGCACCACCAACGAAGCTTGCCAGATCGTGCCAACCACTACATTAGACGCGTCCCGCTTGAAATTCATGTTGGGCTGAAATGTCGGATGGATCTTCTTCACTTTCTCATACACCGGCTTCCACCACCCCCACGGCCTCACCTGGATATAGAACTTCATGAGGACCTCGTCAGGCTCGGGCTTGGTCGTGAGGCTCCCGGCAACACATCCTGCCAACGAGACTCCAAGGATGTACGGGAACGCCGAGAGGGCCGGAACCAAAGGGAATGCGAATGGGATGAAGAGAGCGGCTCCGATGCCTGCGACCATCCCCCAGAAATACCCGTACCCGTTCAGACGCCACCAGTACCATTTCAACAGGTTGGAGGCCGTGTAGCCACCGAAGAGGGCATTTACGATCCACAGGGTCACTTGATTGATCGACTCCACAATGAAGCCGAATGCGAAGCCAAGCAACACGAAGACTACAGTCGTCACGTAGCTGAGACGAACGTACTTTCTCGGCTCGGCATTCGGATTGATGAACCGCTTGTAGATGTCATTGACGACGTAGGCCGGCGCGGCGTTGATCGTCGCCGCGTAGGTGGACATGAAGGCGGCAAGGAGGCCGGCCAGCAGAACACCGACCAATCCCACCGGAAGCAGGTTCCTGATCGTGTAGGGAAGGACCATTTCGAAATCGATGCTAGCTCCCATCGAACGCAACTGAGGCGTATAGAAAACCAAGGCGAGCACGGTCAAACCGGCGACCATCATGTAGCGCGGGAAGAACAGGACGACGGAGACGAACCAGCTCATCTTTGCCGCCTCCTTCGGCGACCGCGTCGCAAGCACGCGCTGCATATCGTAGTTGGGCGCCGGACCGGCGGAACTGACGAGGATCCCCTTGAACAGCACCATCATAAAGAAGATCCCGAACAGACCGTAGCCGTCGCTCTGGATCTTGGTATTCACGGCATCGATCAGTCCCGTCCAGTCGAGATCCAACCTCCAACCGAAGAAGATGTTCGTCCATCCCTCCGGTATGAACTTGCTCAGCATCTCGGGTGAGACGGCGCTCATGGCAACAATCCCGACCACGATCGATGCGATGGTCATGATAACAAACTGGAGAAACTCCGTAACGACGACGCTGAACATACCTCCCTTCACTGCATAGATGGCGGTCAGAGACATCAAAATGACAGCGTAGATATCGGGAGATAGATTCCATGGCAGGAAGATCGCAGCAAACTTTCCTATCCCCTTGAAATCATACGCGATGAAGCCGATGACGCTCACCAGGGCAAACGCCACAACGCTGATATGGGAGAGTTGTGCTCCGCGGCTCCTGCCGAATCTCGTCTCGATCCACGCTGCCCCGGTCATGACGTTTGACTTCCTCAGCCAGATGGCCAGATACACCATCAAAAAGACCTGATTGAAAATAGGCCACAGCCAGGGGAGCCAGACGCTCTTAAGACCATAGACAAAGAGAAGATAGACAAGCCACATGGTGCCCGTGATGTCGAACATGCCCGACGCGTTCGAAACACCGAGCATCCACCACGGCAGGGAATTGCCACCGAGGAAATACCAGTGGATGTTCTTCGCTGCTTTCTTCGAGACGATGACACCAAGCGTCACAACAATGGCGAAGTATGCGATAATGATGGCGATATCGATAATGTGGATTTGCATGGCAGCTTTCAGTCTTGGAGGAGTTCGTGAGAAACCTCTCTGGCCAAATCACAATCCATGCCACACAGTATGATGAATGCGGTCTTGTTTTCTCGGGGTTTTCGAGGAACCAGCCCTCATTCCTTTATTACTCTGATAATGTTGGAGGAATTGATAATGCAGAGGCCGCTTGCATAGATGGGAGACGAGCCGGTCCCTCGTTGGAGTAACTCCATCAGGTCTTCATCAGTCCCTATGGCGACGCAATTGCCGTTGAAGGTGTTACTCGCTTTCCGAGGGTTTACTCAATCGTCCTGACGGGAACACTGTCGCTAGAGAGTTTCTCTCTCCTCTCTGATTGACTTTCTCGATGCTGAGCGGTATTTTCTTGGCAACCCCTTCTCCCTGTGCCGCTCAAAACAGATCAAACACGCCGGATTTTTCCCCTCATTGCGACTCTCGCGGTGATGCTCCTGGCGCTGCGCTGGATTCCCGTCGCTCCGATCATCGCGTACGCGGCTGTCTTCATCTCCTCGTCGCTGCTGTATTGGGTGATCAGCTGGCTGTCGCTTCATGTTGAAGCCTCCGAACGGGGACTCATGCCGCTGCTCGTCATCCTTGTCCTGGTGCGCGCAAGCTTCATCGGGATGGAGCCGCTTGGCTCGGATGACGTTTATCGCTATGTGTGGGATGGCCGGGTGCAGACCGCGGGCATCAACCCATATCGGTACGCCCCGGACGACAGCGCGTTACGCTCTCTCAACACGGAGGAGCTTCCATCGCTCGTGAACCATCCGGAGATGAAGACGATCTACTTCCCGGTGTGCCAGTGGCTGTTCTATCTCGGCTACCATCTGAGCGGAGCGCACGTTTGGGGATTTCAGCTTCTGATCCTCATCGCGGAGGTCCTGACCATCCTGGGCCTTGTGATGCTCATGCGGGAGCTCTCCTACTCACCGTGGTTAGTGTTGATCTATGCCGCCAGCCCGCTCGCGGTCCTTCAATTCTCACTCGATGCTCACGTTGATGCGTTTGGATTTCCCCTGCTCGTCTTCGCGTTCCTTTTCTACCACAGGAAGAAGACCGCTCTTTCACTCCTGTTCTTCGGATTCTCGCTCTTGATCAAGCCCGTCGCCCTCGTCATTCTGCCGATCCTGTTTCTCCACGAGCATGGTCTTCTCAAGAAAGCTAAGGTCGTTCTTCTGCCCCTGGCGGTCCTCCTCATCCCCTTCATACCGTACGCGCTCGATGCCAATCCTTTCGAAGCCCTCGCGACCTTTTCGGAGCATTGGTACTTCAACGGCGCGCTTTTCAGTGTGTTGTATCCGTCGTTTTCGGACAACCAGACAACCCGCTTATGGTGTTTTGCCATCATGGCAATAGTCCTGGTGACACTGTACTTGAGCAAGAGACCGCTGCACGAGATGGCCGTGCTTGCGGTTCTCCTCTTGCTTCTCTGTTCGCCTGTCGCACATCCGTGGTATATGGGATGGCTGATCGTTCTCCTCCCTCTCGCCCCGATTTCGAGCGGGCTCGCGCTCGCGGCAACGGCAAGTCTGCCGTCCATCACGTTTGTCACTTACCAGCTGACCGGCGTGTGGAAGGACTACCCCCTCGTGTTGGTTCTCGAGTACGCGCCTGTGATCGCGTTCTTGCTCGTTGACCTGCTCAAGAAAGGAAATACACGAATTGGCGGCACCACACACGCAATACCCGGAAATCAGGGGGAAAACTAGGCTGCCACGTCAAGAGATCTGGCGCGTGAGGAAAGTAGAATTGGGGGAGATTGTTGCTCCGCCGGCCTCAAATGAAAAGTCCTCGCCGGGTTTCACCAGCGGGGACTTTTCATCGGAACTACGAGCGGGGCAGCGTGATGAGGACTCTGGAGACGCACGAAACGATAGCGACTCTGCTTAGCCGAGCGAGTCCCTGCGGAGTCTCAAGACACGCGCGCCTGCATTCGTTTCCCGTTTCGGCGCACGAACAGCGGACTACCGCCGGCCCCCTGCGGAACGATGTCCGACTGGGAAGTGACCACCGTAATATCCCCCGATGTGCGAGTATCCGATGTAGATTGACGGATACCAGTAGTACCAAGGATCGGGGTACCAGAAAGCGCCCCAGTACGGATAATAGAGAGGAGAATAGACGCGTGTTCGGCGCACGGGTTGTGGTTTCTGGCTTGTCTGGATCATCACGCTGATGACGCGTTGGCTCACTCCTGCCTTCTTGAGGGCCAGAATGTCATCGGTCGTGAGTCTGAAATACGAATCCGTGGCTCTGATCTGGCTGATGATCACGTCATCGGCTACACTGTCCTTCGCCAGGGCGATGACATCGTCAATCGTCATCGGTGGGGGCATCAGCGAGTCCTGTTCTGCACGGATGTCTCCGTCGCGATGTGCGTAGTACCCCGTCATACAACCTGACCCGACAAATGCCACGCCCAACCCGACGAGAAGCACGATTTTTTTCATATCCCTTCGCTCCTTTGATGCATATGTCATGGCCTCTTCCGCTGGCGGTGGGATCTTCACACCGACCGGGGATGCTCCCTCTCCAATGGAGGCGGAAGAGCCGGTGCGTTCAGGTTCAAGCTCTATGCCACGGAACATTCGAGTCCTGCGCCTTTTTTGAGGCAACCGAGCCTCAGCGTCGCGTAGGTCGTACACAAAAATCTACAAAGATGTCCCTTTTTTGAAATCGTCGATTGATTGCTCCAACAATCCAGGTGGGCTAAACTGCAGGCTCGCTTCGGCGATGAGGGATCGGGGGTGCGACGATCTGGACGATGGTGCCGCCGAAGATGGACCTCTTCATAGTTCAACGTTGGTTTCTTGTTATGAGCTGTGCGGACTCCGGGCGAAGTGGTTGAGGAGATGGGGAAAGCAGGCAAAACAATGCACGACCCTCAATCTGCCCTCCGAGTGAGCGTCTTATGGCGTCTGACGTCGTTTTTCATTTCAGAAAGGATGGTTACATGAAGGTGATGAGTTGGGTCAGTGAATTCCCCGCGGCGATTACGGTGTGCGACCGTGAAGGGATCATTCTTGCGATGAACGACAGGTCATGCGAAACGTTCGGCGAGGAGGGCGGGGCAGCTCTGATCGGGATGAACCTGCTCGATTGTCACCCTGAACCAGCCCGCACAAAGGTGGCCTCGTTGCTGAACTCGAGGTCTCCAAACGTCTACACGATCGAAAAGGGAGGTATCAAGAAGTTGATTTACCAATCGCCGTGGTATGACGAAGGCAGGTACGCCGGTTTTGTAGAGCTATCACTGCCGATCCCAGGGGAGATACCACACTTCATCAGGGACGCAAAGGCAAGCGAGTGAGGCAGGTGACGGAGAAGCCTGATCGAGCGATGGCGAGCGATCATTCTCGGCACGCATCTGATCCGGCCGGGCGGGAGCATCAGGATGAGATGAAAAAGCCGCTGACGACCAAGGGCTTCATGCAATCCATCGGAGGGACGTCACCAGATTCGCACGGTAACTTCTCGTCCGAATAGCACCTGCCCTACTCCCCTTCGATCCCCTATTTGCCGTTGAAGGATGGGAAAGACTCTCTGACCAGCGCTTCCATTTCCGCCGGAGTGGCTACGCGAGGATTGGCTTTGTAGTCCGGCAACACCATGGACTGTTTTGCCAGCTCGGACAATTCTGCTTCGGGGATACCCATGTCGGCAAGTCCAAGTCGGAGGCCTATGCTATCGAGGAAATCCTCGACTAATCGGGAACTCCGTTCCGCTGCAACTGTATCCGGCCGATCCGCCAGTGTGGGATCGAGGACACGCGCGAGCCGTGCGAACTGCGTAACGGCGCTTCGCCATGTAAAGCGAGCAAAAGCCGGATAGACGATTGCCAGCGCCACACCGTGGGCCACGTGCGGATACATGCCACCAATTGCCATGCCCACTCCGTGCGGCAGCGTCACGCCTGCATTCGCAATGCTGTAACCGCCGAGGGTGTCTGCCCATGCGAGCGATTCACGGGCGTCAAGATCAGCACCATTGGCCAGTGCCTTCGGAAGCGCCTCCACAACCAAGCCTATCCCTCGCCACGCCATCAGCTCGATGAGGGGACTACAATTTGGATGGATCGTGGACTCAAACGAGTGGCAAAGCGCGTCGAAACCTGTGGGCGCTGTTATTTCACGCGGGAGACTTACCATCAGTTCCGGATCCACAATGGAGACCTTGGGGTAGACGTTTGGATGATAGATCGCCGACTTGTCGCGGGTTGAAGGATTCGTAATGACGGCCACCTGCGTGACGTGCGAACCCGTGCCAGAGGTAGTCGAGACCGCGATAATCGGCAGCGTCTTCTCTGTTGGAGCTTTCTTGTAGAAGAGATAGTCCCAACAGGATCCCTCGTGCGTGGCTTCGACGGCGATGGCCTTGGCGCTGTCCATGCTTGACCCACCGCCCAGACCGATCATTGACTGTGCGCCGCACTGTCGCGCGATCTTGGCGCCGACAGCGATAGATTCCACGGTCGGGTTCGGCACGACGCCGTCAAAGTGAGTCACCTTCATCCCGGCCTCGGCCAAGATCTGCAGAATCCGGGCATACTGTTCTTTCACGGCATGAGATTCCTTGACAGTGACGAGAAGTGTCCGTTCGCCGAAGCGCTTTGCGAGCGCCCCTAATTCTCCGACTCTCCTGCGCCCAAACACCAATTCTGTGGGTTGATGATAGTTGAATTTCATCTGATCTCCCGTTCTCTCAACAAGTGGATGCAGACTCCCAGGAACGCATAATGACCCGCTTGCACCTCCCTAGACAGTTCTGCTCTGGTAGAATTCCCTCCTTACGTCCTCTGGTAGCAACGGCACCGCCCCAGGCTGCGAGCAAACAAACGCCGCCACTCGATTAGCTAACTCCTGCATGCTATCGAGCTGCAGGCCGCGCAAGAGCCCAATCGTCACTGCGGCCGTGAAGGCATCACCTGCGCCGACGGTGTCCACCACTCTGACTTGATACCCGGGGTGGCTTTCATCCCGTTGCGCGGACACCATCCGGCTTCCCCGGTCGCCTCTGGTGTAGACCACCAAATCCAAGTCAAAACGCTCGCGAATGGTATGGAGTTGAGTTGTTTCGTCAGCGGCGATCCCCAGCGAGTCCGCCAACACCGGCAGCTCAGCATCGTTCAGTTTCAGCACGTTGGCAAGTTCCAGCGAGGAACGGATGATCTCCGCAGAGTAGAATGGATGGCGCAGGTTAACGTCGAAAACCTTGAGACATTCCGGCCGGAGTGCATGTAAGAATTGTCTGATACCCTTCCTGCTGCGCCGGTCGCGCTGAGCCAGAGAGCCGAAAATGACAGCGTCAGCGGTCCTCGCCAGCCGTCCAAGCATTGCATCCATCTCGATCGCATCCCACGCTGCCGGAATGCGAATGGAGAACGTCGGCACGCCGGTTTCATCCAAATTCACATCGACCATACCGGTCGGCAATCCCTGCACCACGCGCACAGCCGCCGCATCCACCTGCAGGGCACGGAGACACTCGACGATCTCTCGTCCTTCGTCATCATCACCCACCCCGCTGACCGCGGCCGACCTCGCCCCAAGTTGAGCCGCATGTGCCGCTGCATTTATCGGAGCGCCGCCAAGCGATTTGCCTCCGGGCAGGAGGTCCCACAAAACCTCGCCGATACCGACACAAAGAGGCCTCTCCATGCTCGGGTCAACTGACATCTATGATCACCTTCAGCGACTTGTCACCTTGCTCCTCGATGAATCGATAGGCATCAGCATACCGGTCGAACGGGAAATGACGCGTGATGAGCGGCCCTGTGCGAACTGCTCCGGAAGCGATCCACTTCACTGCCTGCTCATAGTCCTCGTGCTTATACATAAGCGTTCCGATGAGCTCAAGCTCCCGGTCGCCCGCGACAGACATGTCCACGCGGGGCCTCTCACCGAACACTCCCAGAACGACGATCCGGCCACCCTTGCGGATGTTCTGAATTGCATCGTCCAGTGCCGCTTCCGCGCCGACAGCCTCAAAGGCCACATCGAATCCTTCCGCGCCGAAGACCCGATGTGCAACGTCGGCCAGTTTTTCGGTTCCAACGTTGCAGACGGCATCCACACCGCACGCCAGAGCCTTCTTCAGCCGGAAATCACTGAGATCCGTAATCAGAACCTTTTTCGCACCACGGCAGCCTGCTGCTTGCGCCACCAGGTTACCGATCGTCCCCGCGCCCAGCACAACCACGTTTTTTCCGCGCAGGTCACCGGCGCGGGCCGTCGAATGCGCTGCGCAGGCCGCCGGCTCAACCAGCGCCCCTTGCTCATACGTCAGGTCGTCAGGCAGAGGCACGATGCGCTCTTCAGTCGTGACGAAGAACTCCTGTGCGCATCCCGGGGCCTGGAAACCCTGCACCCTGAGGCGATCACAGATGTTGTAGTCTCCCCGCTTGCACGGATCGCATTCACCACACACGAGTTGGGGCCGCGCGGTGGCTTTCGCTCCAGGCTTCACTTTCGTCACACCGCGGCCAACCGACTCTACAGTGGCGCTATATTCGTGTCCCTGAACCACGGGATAGGGTGTGAAGGGATGCTTTCCATGCCACACGTGAATATCCGAGCCGCAGACACCGATTCGCTGGATGCGAAGTAGAATTTCATCCGGACCCGGCACCGGAGGTGGGACATCTCGCAATTCAATTTTCCCGGGTGAATTCATAATCGCTTGACGCATGGTATCTCCGATTCTTTTCGGCTCGCTCGATGAACCGAACGTTTCTTGATGGAAGACGGTTTCTGACGTAGAATCGATTGCACTCTCTTGACTGATATGATCGTAAACTCCGCACTTCGGATTCATTTCAACCGTCGTTTTTCGCTGTAAATCTCCCGTAGACGATCCACAACGATTGCCAGCAGGACCAACGCGCCGAGAAATGAATTAGCGTAATAGGGATTAGCTTTGACCTCGACTAATCCATGCTTGATCAACATGAAGATCGCCGAACCCATGAAGATTCCCAGCGCCGAGATGCTGCCTCCGGTGAGTGCCGTTCCACCGATGATCGCCACGGCGAATGAGACAATCAACCAATCGTCACCGGTTTCCGGAGCCGCTGAGCCGAGCATCGATGCCCACAACACCGCAGCGAGAGCAGCAAACGCACCTGAGAGTGTATGTGCCCACACCACCATCCTGTCGGTGCTGATGCCGGACAGCCGGGCGGCCGCCGCATTACCACCCGTGGCCAGCATACGACGACCGAGCAGAGTTTTCTGGTACATGTAGCCGACGAATCCCAACAAGGCGATCATGATCACGAACACGTAGGGGATCCCGAGCAGGCTGCTCTGGCCGACGAAGTCGAACGACTCGGGAACCTTGTACGGTGATCCGCCGGAAATCCCGGACCGCAATCCCATATAAATGAACATCGTCGACAACGTGACGATGAACGAATCAATCTTCAGCCTCGTGATGAGCAGACCATTGAGTGCGCCTGCGAAAATACCGACCGCAAGTCCCACGGGCACGGCCAGCCACGGCGAAAGACCCAAGTTGTCCAGACAGAGGCCGAGGATCACAGTGGTGATGCTGCCGATTGCACCCACCGACAGATTCATCCCGCCCACGACCAGACAGAAGGCTTGAGACAACGCAATCAAGGTATAGAAGGCCATCTGCCGCGACACAACGAACATGGTGTACCCGCTGAGGAAACTCTGTGACTGCGACACTAAAATGGTGAACAGAATTGCCGTGGAAATAACGAGCCCGAGTGTCCGCCCGCTGAGAAATTCACGCTTGTCAGAGATCTCGGAGGGAGAATTCTCCGGTTGGACGAGATTGGCTTGCCTCATGGGTCCTTCTTCCGTCAATTCAAGTGTCTGGCAATGGCCATGCTGAGGTGCTCGTACGTCTTGGTCGGATCGTCCACATCGACGATCTCGCCGACGATCCGGTGATTTCTGAAGACGAGGATCCGATGGGAGAGCTTGACGATCTCCGGCATATCCGAGGATATGAGAATGATCGCTTTCCGCTGTTTCTTGGCCAGGTCCCAGATGAGCTGATGGATTTGCTCCTTGGCTCCGATGTCTACTCCGACGGTCGGTTCGTCGATGATCAGAATGTCACAGTCCGCCGCCAGCCACTTGGCGATGCAGATCTTCTGCTGGTTGCCGCCGCTCAAGCTCTCCGTTCGTTGGTCCGGCCCGGTGGTATGAATGTCCATCGCCCGGATCATATCTCGAGTGATCCCGAGCTCCTTTATCCGGTTGATGGATCGCGTCAGCGGCCGGACGATCCGCCGCCAGATGGTGATCGTGACGTTGGTGCGCACCGGCGACTGCATCAACAATCCCTCTTCCTTTCGATTCTCGGTAATGTAACCGATCCGGTAGCGCTCCAGGCTGTCGGCAACGCTCTTGACACGAGCTTTCTCTCTCCGGACATAGATCGCTCCGGCGTCCGGTTTGTCCTCGCCGATCAAGAGACGCGCAAGTTCCGTCCGTCCCGCGCCGACGAGCCCATAGAATCCCAGGATTTCGCCTTCATACAATGAGAAGCTCACGTCGTCGACTTTGTCTTTTCTCCTCACGTGCTCGGCGCGCAACATCTCACTGTTCTGGTTCACATCAAGCCTGCCAAGGTGCTCCTGCGCGACCTCGCGGCCGATCATCATCCTCACAAGCTCAGGTGTTGCCAGGTCGGCGATTCGCTTCGTTCCGACAAGCTGTCCGTCGCGAAGAACGCTGACCCTGTCACAGAGGGCGAACACTTCTTCAAATTTGTGCGAGACGAAGATGATGGTGACGTTCTGTGCCTTGAGCTCACGAAGGATCCGGAATAGGTTGCTCACCTCGTGCTCGGACAATGAGCTGGTCGGTTCGTCCAGGAGGAGGACACGGGCGTTCGCGGCAAGCGCTTTGGCGATCTGCACCAGTTGTTTGCGTGCAGCGCCTAGATCTTTGATCACAGTCGTGGGGGGCAGCGACAAACCGACCATCTCCAGGTACTGTTGAGCAACTCGGTTCACCGCCTTCCAGTTGATGATCCCCGTCCTGCCGTACGTGATCATCTTGTCGAGCATAATGTTTTCTGCAATCGTGCTCTCCGGAATAACCTGAATCTCCTGATTGACGATATCGATGCCGCGCTCGAGGCTTTCGCGGTAGCTGCTGAAACAAAGCCGCTCCGCCTCATAAAAGATCTCCCCTTGATCGGGTTGCTCAATGCCGGTGATGATCTTGATGAGGGTACTCTTGCCGGCGCCGTTTTCGCCGACAATCGCGTGGATTTCTCCTGCCTCAAAACGCAGGCTGACGTTGTCCAGTGCTTTGACGCCGGGGAACTGTTTGCTGATGGCCTTGAGCTCAAGCATACATGCAGCCTCTTCTCATTGCGGGGGGCGCAGATACTTTGACTTAAGGTCGGCCGCGAGACGATCGGTGATCGCCTGCACCTGGGCCGCGTAGGTGTCCACATTGGCCTTCGTCACCACGACGATGCCGGCGTTGATGAATTGATAATCCGCCCGTGGCGTCCAGCCATCGAGCATTAACTTGAGAAGCATACAGGAGATGTAGCCATGGCCGGGTGGATTCTGGGCGATTGTCGCGTCGATAACTCCCCCCCGAATTGCCTGCAGCACTGTCGGTCCGGTGTCGATCCCGACGAAGCGGATACGCTTGTGTGCTGGATTCTTGTGCCATTCGGTCAGCACCGCGGCTGCTGCGATAGTCGGGTTGTAGCCCGTGGCGATGATGCCGTCAATCTCGTCCGCCCGCGCGGCTAGTGCGCTCTGGATCTTGGTCGTAGCCTCGCTGACTTGGATCATATCCGAAATCGTCTGGATGATCTGGACATGGGGGTGTTTGGCCACTACTTCATTAATGCCGTCATCGCGTATCTTAGTGTTGATGTCCGTAACGCTCTCAAGGACGTTCAGGATCCTACCTTTGCCGCCCATAAGTTCGATCAACTTCTCTGCCGCCACCATCGCCGCGTCCCTAATATCAGTGGCCACCGTGAACGGGACGGGTGTGGGCAAGTCCGGCTGCGCACCGAAGGCCACGACCAACTGACCGCGGTTCTTCAACTGCTCAAACAGGGCGTTTGCGGCCGCGGGGTCGCCAGGATAGATGCTGAACGCCTTGTGCCCCCTGCTCGACAGGGCCTCCACATTGATGTTTTCATTCTCCTGCGTCCACGCCTGCCCGACGACCTTCATCACCCTGACGCCGGTCTCCCGTTCAAATCGCTCCACACCGCTGCGGACCTCGGATATGTACGGATGAGGCATCATACCGTACCAAGCAACGGTCTCAACACTTTCCGTTTTTCGCACGAGGCTGAAGACAACCACCGCGGCCACCAGTAAGACCACAATCCCAAGGGCGAGGATCTTCTTCATTGTTAGCTCCATTTCGAGTAAACGTTCATTCTGTTTTCTGTAGTGTCTCTTTGATCGGTGGGATCCGAACGAATTGACAGGGCCCAAAATCTTCGGCCTTCTTCATCGCTCCCATTCGACCTTCTCCCAATTCCATCACCCCATTCTGGCAAAACGAGAATCCATGCCACCAACACTCTTCAGCACGGGACTTCTCAAGTCTGCGGAACTGTGGCAGTTGCCCCGATCACGTGAGTTCCGTGGTGGGAATCGGGACTGAGACAGCACCTTCACGGTGCTCGGGATTATCTAAACCTCCTCTAAGACTCCACAAGGCGCTTGGCGCCTAACGGTCGGGGCACTACGCCGTTGTTTTTGCCGCTATCAAATGACCAATTTTCTCGCGGCTGAGATAAAGACTCGTGTCTCGTGTGCCATTTGTTAGCGCATCTCCTTTGAGCAACAGTTTGGCCGGAACCCATTGCTTGCATCTACCTATTGGGCAGTTATGACCCAGCCCCAGCTTAAGTAGTACTCTTCTGTAATTCCTCTAAACTCGTCGCCTCCCTAAACTCCACCTCCTCAAACTCCTGGAAATGCTTATACCCGCACTCAATTCTCTGGTTCTCGCTCTCTCGCCGTTTCGTCTTGTCAAGCGTCGACTTCGTTTCGGCGACAAAGTATAGCCTCTTCTCCCGTTTCAGCATCAATGCCCAGTCTGGTGTGTACTCGCCGATTGGCGTGGTGATCACAAACCACCGGGGTAACTTCAAAAAGAATTCCACGTCTTCGTTTTCATCGCAGTCGTTCGCGAACCTTCTCTCCGTCTCCGACAGCGAATCGATTTCAATCTGATCGTAAATCGTCTTCTCCTGGTTCCTCACTTTGTAAAGGTTTTCGATATACTCCTCGATCTCCTTCGTCTTGAACAACCGCATCTCATAGTACTCCCCCGCAATCTTCTGATACTTCACGCCATCAACCATCATCGCGTTGAGAACCGCCTGTATCTCGTGGATAACGCAGTCGAGAAACAACTGTGGATTCTTCAGACAGTCGGAGAGCCGCTCGGATTCCTCCAATATGCGAACGATCGTCGTGCGTGTTAGCTCGGTCCTATGTTGAATGTAACCAATGATGTCGGGGACGTT
>Ga0315277_10001179_pt1 | contig 38633 bp, 29 predicted proteins | sample YL17G05_15_MG_FD_203695 | JGI IMG/M metagenome (GOLD analysis project Ga0315277, IMG submission 203695) | Sediment microbial communities from Yellowstone Lake, YNP, Wyoming, USA - YL17G05_15 | ecosystem: Environmental > Aquatic > Freshwater > Lake > Sediment | place: USA: Wyoming | collected...
CGCTGCAGGAACAACAGCCGCTGCTGACCAGCCGACTGGGCACTCAACACCATGGATCGCACCATCAGGGCAACGGCGGTTCGGAAGACCTCCACGGGAACACACTCCACAGAAGAAGACAGCGCCCAAGGGCGCCATCCAAAGGTCCCATATGGTAGAATGATCCTCGCCCGCGCACAAGCTCAGGAGCCGCTCAGGGGTGTCCCATCGCTACTTAACATGGGCATAGAGCCCCAAAGGTCCCATATGGTAGAATGTCTGGGACTCGCAGACAAGCCTAAACCGCTGTCAGGGGTGTCCCATCGCCATTTGACAGCCGCACTGGGTCGCAACCGGACTACCTTCGCCCCGTTAAGCACCTGGATAGCATTCTTCGGGGGGACAGCCAACCTCGCCGCGCCTCACCGCCTTCCGAAGTAGCGCCTGACACACTCCCAGATGGCCGGGTCCTCTCCCATGAGAACCCAGAAGCAGATGCCCGCCAGGCCGAGCGCGTCCACGGTCTCAAGATGGCTCTGGGTGCTCCGGGCGTCGGTCACATAGACAAGATGGATGTGTCCTTCGTTATCCAGGTAGCGCATGAGGCCCACGTCCCAGTGAGGCAGCCAGGCGCGGCTGATCTCGGATTCCTTCTCCCGCGCAGCGAGCCACTCGTAGTCGTAGATCTGGCGCGACTTCTCCGGATCCGTCACATCCCAGTCCACCGAATAGGTCGGCAAGCCCATGATGATCTTGTGCCTGGGCACCTGGAGGCTGAGATACTCCATCCGCTCCCGCGCCCAGGGCGCGGTGGAGGTCGGCCCCAGGATCGGGCTCGACGGGTAGAAGAGGTCATAGTTCATGGGCCGGATGTGATCGGCATAATGCCCGAGGCAGAAGGTGTCAAGGAAGGGAAGGCCGTGGTCGCGGGTTTCGGTCCGCGAGGGGGAGGCGGTGCAGATGCTGAGCATCTTCGCGCGCTGGTGCAAGGCCTTGGAGAGGCGGCGCACGAACTCCCCGAAGGCGAAGCGCTCGCGGGGGTCGATCTGCTCGAAATCGAGGTCCACCCCATCGGCGCCGGTTTGCTCGCACTCCCGCACCATGTTCTCAACCAGTGCATCAATGGCCCCTGGGGTCTTGGCCAGCTCGGCCCAGGTTTCCCTCAGACCACTGTAGTCGTTCAGCGTGGACACGCCGAGTTCGTTGAGCTGCGCGGTCAGCTCCTTGCGCTCCTCCACCGGCCAGCTTGCCGGCAGCGATCCGTCGGCCTGCGCGTGATCGCACATGAAGACCACCTGATCGAGGATGTCCCTGAACTCGGTGGCTACCTCAAGCGCATGACTGGCGTGACTGTGCAGCATCCACGCAGACACCAGATGGCGGCTTTTCGGCGGCTTGAAGATAGGACTTACGTTACTCACTGCTCGAATCTCCCTTCACCTGATAGGTATGCTTCTCGCTTCAATCTGTTTAACCAGCAAAGGCCGTGTGCCCCGCTGGGGCAGCTATCGGCGCCAATGAACGGCCTCACTCGCATCGCTCTCCAGTTCATGTTAGACGGGAACCCTCAGCGCGCGCAGCGTGGAGAGCAACGTCACCCAGCACGCCTGGCTGGCGACATCACCCAGGATTAGCCCGATGGCCAGCGGCACCGTCTTGCGGTAGAGCCCCAGGCCGCCGTATCGAACCACCAGCCACTTGAATGCCCAGCCCACGAAGAACGGCTGGGAGAACCAGTGCATTCCCCAGCAGTTGGCGGCGAGATACCCTATAGGATGAAGCGGCCACCACCAGAAGCGGGCCCGCATGAATCCGAGCAGCAGCGTCGCCGTCGCTCCCGCCCCGATCCCGATCATGCCATTGACGTCCGGCCCCTTCGGGTCGAAGATGTACTCGAAGGCCTGGCTGCCGTTGCGTCGCAGCATCGCGTTGACCCACCCCGCCCAGGCGCCCGGGGTGTTGAGAAATCCATAGTGGTACTCGCCTGTCAGGACCACGTAGATTCCCACGACCACCGAGACGAGGAATCCCGCGGTGATCCCCAGGAGGAGACGCCGTGAGGAAAGGCCGACGGCATCGGCGATCTTGAAGGCCTCCAGGCTGCTGCCGGTGCAGACCTCGAACGACTCGCCGAACCCGGGGAAGTAGCTCCAGCGCGAGGCGAGCAGCGCGATCGCCTCCCGCGGCCGCAGGATTCCCGCGCCGAAGGGCACCACCATCATGCTGTTGACAATCAGCGGGAATGGGATGAAGCCCAGCCCGGTGTCCGCACGAAGCCTGGTCCAGACCATGTAGTGGACCAGTATCAGCGCGACTATCACCGCGCCCACGGACACGCGCGCGCCGGCCGCCACATAGAAGGCGACCAGATAGGCGGTGCAGAGAATGAAGCCGATAATCGCCAGGCGATAGGTGAGATACTCGGCCCTGAACTCGGACTCGGCGCGGCCGGCAAGCGCCGAGCGCAGCACCCGGCCGAGATGCCGTCGGCCGATCCAGATCATCCAGACTGTCACCGCCAGCACGGCCCCGCCTCCCTGGTAGGTCGGCGCGGGAAAACTACTGTCCCACCATTCCTCGGGCCGCTCCGCCGTCCCGCCGGCCGCGATGGCGATGACCGTCAGGGCCAGTCGCACCACCCAGAAAAAACAGCAGGAGAACGACAGATCCTTGGGGATCAGATAGGCGATGCCGATGAGACCGGGGGGCAGCCAGAGATCCCACGCGCCAAGCCCGGCAAGTGGACCAATGCTTTGCCACTGGATAAGCGTTTGTCCTGTCAGCGAGAAGGAGGGGAGCGCGGGGAATAACTCAGAAAGACGCGTGAGCGTCATGATGCCGAAGCCGACGAGCAGCCCGGCCCAGAGGTACCAGTTGACCGACCGCTGACCCCGAATGCCCTCATCGGTCTCTCGCACAAGTTCCAGGGGCACTTGCGCGAATGGGAAAGAGAGCCGTTCATGGGTGATCCACTGCCGTCGGAAGAGCAGCACCAGGCAGAGGCTCGCGAAGAACAACGCTACCATGAACGAGCCCCAGGCCAGCACCGGATGCAGCCACTGCGACCAGGGGACGGTCGCCTCCCCTTTGAAGAAGGCCATCACCGTAGCAGCTTCGGTCGGGGAGAACCAGGTGGGCATGTAGATGAGGAAGCGGTCCCACTCGGGCGACGTCTGCGTGCCATAGAGGATGCTGACACAGGTGGCTAGCATCCAGATGAGGATGCCGTGTGTTACGAGGGGAGCGCCCACGAGCACGATGGCGTAGATCGAAAGCAACTCCCCGCGTGAGAGAGGCGTCAGCCGGAGTCGGCTGGCTAGCGGGTTGAGGATCGTCATCAGCAGGAGAAGCGCCAGCGGCGCCATCGCCGGCACGCCGGAGGCGAACATGTAGGTCGTGGCAAAGAGGATTTCGGCGTAGAAGGCGGCCGGCGCGGCGAGGGCCACGAGGAGGAGAGCGAGCACGATCGCCCGCGTGCTCACTCCGCGCGATTCGGCGACGGCTGTCTGCGTTGCTGGGAGGCGGGTCTGCACTAACTTCGGTCCTTTCGCGGGGTCCTTCTCGGGCGAGACTGGCGGGCGCGCGCGCCTTTGTCGCGTAACTCCGATACCAGTGAGGCCACCTGCTCGACCGCGTAATCAACCTGATCGGGGCAGTGCAAGGGTGAAATGGGCAGGTTGACTTGCTCCTCGAACCACACTCGCTCAGTCTGAGGGCATTCGCCAAACCGATGGCCGCGAGGTCGCATATAACCGGTAAGATGGCAGGGGAAGAAGCGATTGTTAATGCGAACACCCCGCGCCTCGAGACCGCGAATGAGATCGTCGTGGTTGACCCCTGTCTCCCTCTGATTGATAAAGAACGGGAACAGGTGGTAGACGGAGGCGCGCCCCGGGATCTCCGGCTGTACGCGGATCCCCTCGATCTGGGTCAAGCCCTCGCGATAGCGGCGGGCCAACTGGCGGCGCAGCCCGTTCATGTGGTCGAGCTTGCGAAGCTGCACGCGGCCGACCGCCGCCTCCGCCCCGGACATGGGAACGTGCAGGCCGACGTCTGTGACCTCTGGCCAATCGTGGGTCCACGCGTCGCCCGAGTGATCGCTGTAGGGGGGATCGGGCCTTCGGTAGGGGCCTATCGAGGTCGTCCGCCGCTGGCGGGAACGCCCCCCGAATCCCCGGTAGCGGATCGTGTAAAGTCGCTCGGCGAAGGAGGCGTTGTTGGTGGTGATCATGCCACCCCGGCCCAGCGTCGTCATGTTCTTGAGAGAGCCGAAGGAGAAACAGGTCAGATCGGCAAGGGAGCCGATCTTGCGTCCTTTATAGTCGGTGCCGGCGGCGTGGGCTGCGTCCTCGACCACCGGGAGGCCGTGGTGCCTGGCGAGGGCGAGGATGGGGTCCATGTCGCACGGAAGCCCGCCGTAGTGCATGACATAGATGGCCTTCGTGCGGGGCGTGAGCAGCGGCTCGATGGTCGCCGGATCGAGGCAAAGGGTTTCGGGCTCGATATCCGCGAAGCGGACCGCGACGCCGCGCGCCAGGAATGGCAGCATGGTCGCCTGAAACGTCTGCGGCGTGCAGATGACCTCGTCCCCTGGGCCAAGCACAAGCAGGTGCGCCACCAAGTGCAGTGCCATCGTGCACGAAACCGTGCCGATGGCATGGGCAGCGCCCGTGTATTCCCGGAACTCTTCTTCGAACCGGCCGAGCAACCACGCCCCTTCATAGGTTTCGTGCTGAAGGGCCGCAGCTACGGCTTCAATCTCTTCGAGACCATACAGCGAACCGACGCCGTACTCCGGGACGATGTACGCCATGCTCATCCTCTCCGGAGACATCTCGCCGGTTTCGCCGCGACGCAAAGCAAGTATTTCCGCTCTGCCGAACGGGAAACCTTCTTGGGTGGTGAATTCGCGCGATCTTTCCGGGAAGAGGCGGTGCAGTGCCCATAAGGAGAGGGGCGTGGCGAGGCTTACCGCCGCATCTCCCGGAACTGCCCGGGCGTGCAGCCGTAGTACTTCAGGAAGGCGTGATGCAGGTGGCTGCCATCGGCGAAGCCCGTCTCCTCCGCGATCGTCTCGATGGACCTGTCGGTAGACAGAAGCCGATGAGCCACGATGGCGATGCGGATCCGGAGTCGGAACTTGCCGAAGGTCATCCCGACTGTGTCCCGGAAAAGGCGTCCGAATTGGGAGGGATGCAGGCCGCAGGCTGCCGCCGCCCTTTCCTGCGTGATGTGGCGCAGCGGGTTGGAATGCACGAGATCGACGGCGGGCCTCAGGCGGTGGAAATGTGCGGCCCGGGCCTGCCGCTGCACCGTCGGCAGCCTCGGCGGCTCCCATTCCCGGTTGAGCGCGAACAGCAGTTGCAGCAGGCACAGCCGCTCCGCGATCAGCCAGCCGGGCCGCTTCACCTTGCCCTCCTCCAGCATTTCCCGCCCGATGGCCAGCATTTTCTGCCGCAAGGGCTGGTTGGTCACCCGCGGCCGATGCGGAGGGGGAACTGTGAACATGCTCAGCCACGGCACGTCGCCCAGACTTCCCTCGCCCACCACCTCCGCCAGGAAGATGAAGGCCACCGCAGTTGTGCCGGGCTTCACGACTCGCCAGGCGTGCGGCTCCCACGGCCCCACGAGGGATACATCGCCCGGGTTGGCCACCATCACCATATCCTCGAAGAACCGCTCGAAACGCCCCTCCAGGACCAGATTCAGTTCCAGTCCCTGGTGGGCATCCATATCCAGCGGGGTCGGATCGCCGTGCTCCAGTATGCGGACATGAAGTGGGTAGTCGATCTCCACTTCAGTTGTGATCCTGTGTCTCAGCAGCTCCGGGAACTCGAGCTCGTGATGCGTCATGTTCTATCTCCCGCTCAGACTATGAGCAATATACAGGATAATCGCGGCATTTTCCAGTGACACCCCGGTGCAGAGCGGTATGATGATTCACGGATGTTCCCGCTGAACGTGAGGAGCGTGGGAACAGCACCGGAAGGAGGTGAACCCAGGTTTCGCCTGTTGCCCAAGCGCTTTCGGATTCGCTTAGAGCAGACAAGGAGGCATCAGAATGGTTTCGCTGCGACGCAAGGGTTTCACGCTGATCGAGTTGTTGGTGGTTATCGCGATTATCGGAATCCTGGCCGCAATGGTCTTCCCGGTCTTCGCACGCGCCCGGGAGTCGGCCCGGAAGGCGGTATGTCTGTCCAATGTGAAGAACATCGCCCTGGCCTTCCAGATGTATCTGGCAGACAACAATGACACGCTCCCGCCAGCGGAGCATCGTCAAGAGGTTAAGGACTTCTTGGGTCTGGCTACCGGTGTCGGTGGTTGCGCGGCCTTCCAGGGCGACAACTGCCATTACCTCACCTACGCCAATCCGTATCTGACTTGGCCGGTTGTCTTGGACGAGTATATCAAGAACCGGGACGTTTGGCGCTGCCCAAGTGCCCAACTGCAGGGTGGTGCGGCGTTCATCATCCCGGTCCCTGACTGGTTTGGCTATTTGCAGGCGCATGAAGGTGAATGGGGGGGGGCGTGCTACGGTAACTTCGGTCCCTGCGCCACCTCCTGGCCGGCAGGCTGGGGTGGTGAGGTAACCGATAGCCTAGCGCAAGGACGTTTTGCGAACGGCGCCAACAAGGCCTTTGCTCAGAGCATCGGTCTGTGCCTTAACTACGGGCTGAAGCTGGTTTCGGTGCAGGACCCGGTGAGCTTTGCGGTCTGCGGCGATGCGGGTGGCGCCATGGAGCTGTGGTCGCCGCAGTTGACCGCGTTCCCAGATTGGTGTCGGCTCGTCTGCTCGAGTTGTGCCGGGGACTGGGAGGCTGATCCCGAGTCCCAGGAAAACCACAAAGCCGACTATCACGCCTTCACCGACCCGGGCTTGCGCAGTAAGTTCACGCGACACTTGGGTGGGTCCAACCTGGGCTTCCTGGATGGGCACGCCTCGTGGATGAACAGTGAGAAAATCCTTGACGAGTGCGGCACGCCGCTTAACCCCGGCAACCTTAAGATCAGGGGATGGGACTCGGTCGGTAAGGGTGCCGTCTACCCGGCCAGCGACTGTCTCAACTCATCGCTGAGGGGTAGTAACGGTCTTTGTGGATGTCCGCAGGACGATACTACCGGTCTGCGGTAGACCCCAGCTCGTCCGCCGATCAGGCCTGGCCACTCCTCTCACAAGAGGGGTGGCCAGGTTTTACTTGTAGTAGGATTCATATGATGCAATGCGATGGTGCTGCGCGGGCGCTCCCCGTTGTAGTGGTTACCTGGCCGTAGAACCGCCGTTAAACTGCCCATGACGTCCTCGGCGAGCGCGTCTGATTCTGTGTTGCGGGGTGCTCTTCTCACGTGAGACCGTCGCTGAGGCCGCGGGCGGGACGTATCAGGATGATGGCCGTGGTTGCGGGCTGCGCCGACGGCGGTGAGCGCAGTGTTGAGGGAGGCGCAGGAAGTCGGCTACGCCGCGTTCGCCAGGCGGAAGGCGGTGGCGCGAGTCTCGGGGAAGAAGCGGCGCTCGATATGAGCAGGAACGGTCTTCGCCGTCCGCGGCGGCTTCTGCCACTGATCTCCAGCGTAGATGAGATCCGGCACGGCTGCGTCCAAGGTCATGTGCGGCCGCCAGGAGTTGTAGTAGCAGGCGAACTCTGCCAGCAGTATCTCCAAGTGATCCAGTCCCTTGATCACCGGCACGCGCCGCAGCCACTCGTACTTCAGCGTCCGGATGACGCGTTCGGTCACCGCGATCGATCCGTGCTTTCCCACCGCGCCGAAGCGCTGCTTGACATTCCATCGCCTCAGCAGCGCAGCCACCACGTCGCTGATGAAGACACCCTCTTGGTCACTGATGATGTGCTTGGGCGCTCCGTGGCGCAGGAACGCCTCCTCCAGCGCCTCCACCACCCAGCCGGCATTCGGGCCCTCCAGGGGACAGTTGGCGATGACCTTGCAGGAGAAGTGGTCGATCGCCACCAGCACCCAGGTGGGCCAGATCCGCCACCGCCACACCCGAGTGCGATCCACGCTCCACACATGGTTTGGATAGCGGGCGATGATCTGGCGCGGCCTCTTCTCTTCAGGCTTTCCGGCCGCAGCAGCGGGCGTGCCTTCGGGTCGCGGCCGAGGACGGAGCAAGATGTTGCGGACCGTGGAAGCCGCCAGGAAGATGCCCAACGTCCCCAGCACCAGGGCGAGGCGACGTCGACCCCAGCCAGGATTCGCCGCCACGATCTCCCACACCAGCCGCTCCAGTTGCTCAGAGGTCCGGCGCACCGATGCCTGGCACGTGCGGCCGCAGAGCCCTATGCCGTCCTGCAGCCGTCGCAGCCATCGCCACACCGTCGAGCGCACTATCCCCAAGCACTTCGGAATCTGCCGACGGGAGATGCCGAAGTACTCGATGCACCACAGGATATGTAGCCGCTCTGCCAGGGAATAGGGCCTCCGGATGTGGCCGGCCTTCAGGCGCCGCTCCGCACAGGCGAGCCGTTCCATCAGGAGCTCGACGGTGTCGCGCAGCACGATGTTCTCGGCCCATACTTCTCCCCCGTCCGTCGAAGCGCGTGCCGCTTGCTCCAGGCCCAGTCGTCGTGTCCGCCCCGCCCACCGGTTACTCAACAACACCGCCTTCATCACTAGACAAATCGCCGTCCCAGCTGCCTCCACGGGGGTTCACTCTCCAGGGAAATGGAGTGCCCACGATACACCAAGGGATGCCGTCAGAGCAAGGCTACGGCGGTTCTACGGCGAAGTAACCAGTACAATTGGCACCGAGGATTCGCAGGAAGGCTTTATCACAGTGGGACTGAGGGAGGCACCGGGGTATAGCGAGAGCAGCCCCTTGCCGCTGACCTCCTCACCTCCCATTCAGCCATTCGGTGAAGTGCAAAGGCAGTTGGAGTCGGAGCGTCCCGCGCCGGGCCCGATCGGTTCCCGGCTGCCGTTGCGGCCCATGGCAGTCCGCGATGGCGTGCTCCGCTACCCAGACGGCAAAGAGGTGGCGCTTTGGGGTGTCAACTACTATCCCCAGAGCTTCACCCAGTTCTTCAGCGTTCAGAAGCTTGGCGTTGATCGTCGACGTTCCACCGACGATGATTTCGATGACTTCGTTGAGATGGGCGTCGATATTATCCGCATCCATGTGTTCGATAGCGAGATCTCGGATGGGGATGGCAATCTGATCCAGAACGATCATCTCGATGGGCTCGACTATCTGGTGGCGCAATGCAATCGGAAGGGCATCTACCTGATGCTCACTCCAATAGCGTGGTGGGGCAGCCCAGGCGCCAGGCCGGACAGTTTCTCCAGGAATACGCCCATGCCAGCCATGTCAATGTGGCCGGAAATGTGGCCGATCCAGGCCAGGTACTTACACCAGTTGCTGACACACAAGAACCCCTACACGGGTCATCGTTTGGTCGATGATCCCAGCCTCGCGCTGCTCGAGGTCATCAACGAGCCGTGGTATTGGTCGTACTCCGAGGTGGTGTCCGGCGACGTTGTCCCTAAGGGGGCTGAAGTCACCGAGTCTACCAAGAGGGGCTGGGCAGGGGTCCGCGATGCCTTCGAGAAGGCGGTGCCGGCGCAATGGCGCAGCCCTGCAACCTTCGCCTGGTTCCGCTACGACACCATTCGGGCGTACATCGACACGATGGTAGACGTGATCCGGAGCACCGGCGCACAGCAGCCGATCGCCTATCTTGCGTCGAATAACGTCAATGTCAGGGATTCGGATGTCGTCCAAGCCGTTGCTGACAGCCGCTGTGACGCCGTCACCCTTTCGACCTATGCGGGCGGACTGGGGGGCGTCCAGGACGACCGCAACCTGCTGGGAGGACTGGCGGACCGCTGGCCGCTGGACCCAAGGCTTCATGCCAAGGCTCGTCTCGTCTATGAGTTCGATGCGGCAGGCATGCTTCGACAAGCAGACGTGTATCCCGCCATAGCCATGCACTTCCGGCGGCTGGGCGTCCAGGTTGCCAGCCAGTTTCAGTACGACGCGAGAGCAACGGCTCACGTGAATTGGGACTGGCCCGTTTTCTATCTGAACCTCTGGCACACGCCGGAGAAGATCGTGAGCTTCCTGATAGGCGCAGAGGTTTTCCGCCGTCTGCCGCGGGGCAGCCACTTCGATCTGCCGGAGGACAACCAGGTTTTCACCCCGGCAGCAGTTAGTTTCGAGCGCAATATGTCTCTTCTGGCAGCGGATGACTCCTACATGCAAACAGGCCCAACCGAATGGCGGCCCCTACCCCTGCCCGAAAGCCCAAAACGCATCATGTCGGTCGGATCCTGTCCGTACTTTGACTACGAGGGGACCGGCGTAGTGGACCTGAAGATCGAGGGCAGTGCTGCGACGCTGCGGATCTGGCCGGACGTCGATCGCTTCCCGCATGGCAGGCGGACGATCAAAGACGCGGCCGAGGAGCGGCGTTGGCTTTTCGGCGGTCTCGCCGAGATGGCTGGCACGCTGGAACAGCCGCTGACTGCTTTGCACGAGCGCGAACACACGTTCCGCCTGCGGCTCCCGGGCTGGACCGAGGCACGGGTCGAGCGGCTCGAAGGCGACAGGCGCATGCCCGTGAAGGTGCAGGGGGGATCACTGACAGTGAAACCCGGCACTTATCGGTTAGTCCAATGACTCACAATCGGCCCGAGCCGGGTGTAACGGTCAAGTAACGCTAGACCCGTCATAGTTGCCCTTCAGACACCGTCTTCGCCCTGTCGCTGACACCTCAGAGATCCCTGCCCCTGCGCGTCTCAGCATGAGTAGAACCGGTTCGATCCTCGACCGTCCCCTCCGAAATGCAGGGCCCGGCGTCAGACCGCGGACGGCTCTCGAGTCAGATCCGGGTCAACTTGCGCACCCCAAGCTGACCCTCAATGAGGAAATGCGTTCCATCGCCTCACCGCGGCAGACTACGAAGTGATCGGCATCTGCGTCGGACTCCATCGCGAGAAGGAGCGAGTGCGGAGGTTTGGAAGTCAGTGGGTCAAGCACGAAGTGGGGAGGTGGGCAAACTGCAGAGTCCTCTCTGTCGCGTTGCGGGTCTGGCCTTCGCCGTTCTGGCCCTGATGTGGGCGGGCCACTGCGTATGGTCTGAGCAATCGCCGCAACGGGCGCGGTATATCCGGGGAAGGACGATTGACGCCCATGGTCAAGACGAGACTCCCATGAGAGAGCTGGCAATCGAGAAGCCGTACCTTCACCTGCCCGTCAAGAACGGGGCTCCGCCGCGTGTGATGCGTTTCGTCGTGGCGGGCCGAGAGGTCAAGGAGTTCACCATCGAGCTGGCCGACGCGGAGCCGGACTTCTGGGTCTTCGCCGATGTCAGCGCCTTTCGCGGCCAAGAGCTTCAGGTTCACGTCGACGAGCTGCCGGGAGGCTCGCAGGGAGTCGCCTCGATCAAGCAAGCCGACGACGTGCCCGGCGCGGACGGCCTCTACCAGGAGAAGCACCGGCCGCAGTTCCACTTCTCCTCCCGCCGCGGCTGGAACAACGATCCCAACGGCCTGGTGTACTACCAGGGGACGTACCAGCTCTTCTACCAGCACAACCCCTATGGGTGGAACTGGGGGAACATGCACTGGGGGCACGCCGCGAGCAGCGATCTGGTGCACTGGACCGAGTTGCCGGATGCGCTCTCCCCGGATGAGTTGGGAATGATGTTCTCCGGCTCGGCCGTCGTCGATTGGCATAACACGGCCGGCTTCCAGCGAGGGAGCGAGAAGCCGATCGTCGTCTTCTACACCGCGGCTGGTGGCGAGAATCCGGCCTCTCAGGGTCGTCCCTTCACGCAGTGCATCGCCTTCAGCACCGATGGTGGACAGACATTTGCCAAGTATGCCGGCAACCCCGTGATCCCCCATCTGGAGGGAGCCAACCGCGATCCTAAGGTCATCTGGCACGAGCCGACCGGAAGCTGGGTGATGGCGCTGTACCTCGGCGAGCGCGATGAGGCCCACTATCACGCGCTGTTCGCGTCTTCGGACCTGCGCGCCTGGACCAAGCTCAGCGAGGTCGTGATGTCTGAGGGAGGGGGAGAGTGCCCGGACCTTTTCGAGCTACCGGTAGACGGCGACCACGCGAATCGGAAATGGGTCTTCTCCCAGGCCTCCGGCCACTACGGGATCGGCTCGTTCGACGGTGAGACCTTCACGCTGGAGGTGGGGCCGCTCCGGTGGCAGGGGAGCGAGAGCGTCGCCTATGCCGCCCAGACTTTCAGCGATGTGCTGCCCGAGGACGGCCGCCGCATACAGATTGCCTGGCTCACGCAGGAGTTGCCCGGGATGCCCTTCAACCAGATGATGACCTTCCCGGTGGAGCTGACACTGCGCACGACAGGCGAGGGTCCTCGCCTGTTCGTCAACCCGGTGAAGGAGATCGAGCTTCTGCACGACAAGCGCCACGCGTGGGAGAACGAGACGCTGGCGGGGGACACGAACCTGCTCGCCGGCCTCAGCGGCGATCTCTTTCATCTCCGCGCAGAGCTCGAGATCGGCGACGCGCAGGAGGTCGGCTTTGTCATGCGCGGTGTACCGGTGCTCTACCACGCGGCGGAGCAGGAGGTCACCTGTGGCCATGCCTTCGGGGCGCTGCGGCCCGTGGAGGGGAAGATCTGCCTGGAGGTGCTGGCCGATCGGGCCTCGGTCGAGCTATTCGGCAACGGTGGAGAGACCTACCTGATCGCGGGGATGATCCCGCCAGACGACAACACGTCGCTGGAGCTGGTCGGGAAGGGCGGCACGGCGACGGTCAAGTCCCTGGAGGTGTACGAGCTCTGCTCGGCATGGCGATGAGGGATGGGCGGGCCGATCCCCGTGCTGTCCGATAGCTCATCGGTGCCGCCGGGAAGGGTGAGCGCCGGTTCATCAGTGGGGCCCGGTCGCCGAGGGTCAGCGTGACCAGGTCCTGACCCCGTGCGTGTCTGGAGGCCCCACGGCACCGCGGTTCCTCGCGCACCGTGCGGAAGCCCCAACCACCAAAGGTGAGGACTGGTCAGCGAGGGCGCCCGACGCAGAAGAATCCGTCAAGTATCCAGGGGGATTGTAGATTGCCCGTCACGGACGATGGGTCTAGACTGGCGGTGCGGGAACCGATGGTCAGCTCATAGCATCGGCTGGACAAGGATCGGCCAGACCGCCGTGAGGGCCGATAGCCATCACGGTGTAGTACCATTGAGGGCAAATCGGCGGAGACGGGCGTGATTGGGCGGCGTTCAGACCCAGATGATCGGAGGGCATGAGTGAGATGAAGAGCTTCAGCTACTACCAGCCAACCGAGATCCGCTTCGGCGCCGGTCGCGTCACCGAGGTGGGCGAAGCCGTCGCGCGATTCGGGAAACGCTGCCTCTTGGTCAGCGAATCAGAGTCCGGCCCTCTGGGACCCCTCTTCGTGAAGGTGAAGAAATGCCTCGAGGATTCCGGTGTGTCAGCAGCCCACTTCGACGACGTTATCCCCAATCCGACCACCGACTCGATCGCCGCGGGCGCGGAAGCGGCCAAGGCCCACAAAGCCGACGTGGTGCTGGGCGTCGGCGGCGGGTCGGCCATGGATTCCGCCAAGGCGATTGCAGTGGAGGCCACGCACGAGGGCACGTGTTGGGACTATCTGTATTACCGCGACACGCAGCCCACTGAGAAGACCCTTCCCATAGTCGCGGTCAGCACCACATCGGGCACGGGCTCCCAGGTCACGCAGGTCGCGGTGGTGACGAACCCGGAGAAACGCGATAAGTCCGCCATCTATAACCCGATCGTCTACCCACGGGTCGCCATCGTGGATCCCCAGCTCATGCTGACCCTCCCGACACATGTCACGGCCTCGACAGGCTTCGATGCCTTCGCCCACGCCTTCGAGAGTCACCTGCATCCGAAGGCTTCGCCCCATACCGACATGATGGCCACGGAGGCGATTCGACTCATCGTCACGCATTTGCCCTCCGCCGTGCAGGACGGATCGGACCTGGAGGCGCGCGCGGCCATGGCCTGGGCCGACACACTCGCCGGCCTCTGCATCGCCAACGCCGGGGTGACGCTGCCCCACGGAGTCGGCATGGCCATTGGCGGGAGGTACCCGCACGTGGCCCACGGCGAGGCCGTGGCGTTGATCTACCCGGCCTTCACCCGCTACACATACTCTTCGGCGCTCCAGCGCTTCGCCGCGGTCGGCCGAATTCTGGACGCCGGCCTGGAAGGCGAAAGCGACGCGGCGGCCGCTGAACACGCCTGCGAGAGGATTGACGCCTTCCTCAAGGATATCGGCCTCTGGACGAGCCTCGAGGAGAAGCGAGTGCCCCAGGAGGAGCTATCCGACCTGGCCAAGCAGAGCATGGTGCTGCCCGATTACAAGAACAACCCCCGCCTGGCAACCCTCGATGACATTGGGGACCTCCTGGAGGAGTCCTATCGGCGCTAGCTTGGGCGGCGTGCGCCGCCCGGTGACCTTGAGGGCGGTTATCTCGCCCGGCCTCGACCGCCGCCGCGGTCCGGGCAGGCGATCAGACCCACAGCCAGAACTCGGAGCAGCCCTGCACACCTACGATGGAGGCCGGCATGGACAGATCTCACATTCATCTCTTTGTCGCCACGGACGGCGATGACGCCAATCCTGGGACTGAGGAGCGGCCGTTTGCCTCCCTCCACCAGGCGCGCGAAGCAGTTCGCGCGCTGTCACAACGCGGGAAGGAGCCCACCACGGTGTTGGTCGGCGGAGGGACCTACTATCTCCGCGAGCCACTCGTGTTCGGTCCGGAGGACTCGGGGTCGCCCGAGGCGCCCGTGAGGTATATCTCGTCTCCCCAGGGATCGGCTACCATCAGTGGCGGTCGGCAGCTCGATTGCCAGTGGCGGCCATTCCGAGACGGCATAGTTATGTGCGAGCTGCCCGAGGTGACTACAGAGGGTCTCGGCTTCACGCAGCTCTTCGTCAACGGCAAGCGGCAAATCCGGGCGCGGTACCCGACCTACGACCCCTCCGAGCCAGGGGTCAGTGGGTACCTAGAGCCCGCCGGGCCGCTTCCCGACGACGCTCAGGACCCTCGCCCGGGGCCCAACGATGACATGACCTTTTCCAGCGGCGCTCCGCGCGGCGTCCTCTTCGATCCGGCTACCTTCACCAAGAAGCGCTGGGCCAGACCCGAGGAGGCCGTCATCCACATCTATCAGTTCGCCTACTGGGGCAATCTACAGTGGCAAGTCAAAGCGCTGGACCACGACCGCCACATCATCTGGTTTGGCCGCGGCGGCCAGCAGATGGGGGCCAAATGGTTCCACAGGCCGTGCGATGTCAACGAAGGGTCACGATTCTACATCGAAAACGTCTTCGAAGAGCTGGACGCGCCCGGCGAGTGGTACCTGGATGAGAGGCAAGGTGTCCTCTACTATCTGCCCCCCGAGGGTGTGGACCTGGAAAAGGCCACCGTGGAGGTCCCGCTGCTGCAGCAGGCGGCACGTTTCCTGGGAAAGCAGGACGAGCCAGTTCACGACATCGCGTTCAGCGGGTTTCGGTTCGCCCACACCGCCTCGACCTTCCTGGAGGAGTACTCAGTACCATCGCTGAGCGACTGGGCCATCCACCGCGGCGGAACCGTCTTTCTGTATGGCGCGCGCGATTGCCGGATCGAGAACTGCTGGTTTGACGCCGTGGGCGGCAACGCTGTCTTCGTGAACAACCACAATCGCGGCGTCGCTGTCACCGGCTGCAAGTTCACCGAGACGGGTGACAGCGCGGTGTGTTTCGTCGGCTCGCTGGAGCTGACGAACGGAACGCAGCGGAGTTTCCCCTACGAATGTCAGGCCACCAACAATCTCGTCCGCGACTGCGGCGTCTTCGGCAAGCAGACCGCCGGCGTCTACATTTCCCGGGCCAAGCGCATCACCGCGGGACACAATCTGATGTACAACCTGCCCCGGGCGGGCATCTGCATCGGGGACGGCACCTGGGGCGGCCATGTCATCGAATACAACCACCTCCACGACACCTGCCGGGAGACCGGCGACCACGGCCCCTTCAACTCCTGGGGCCGCGACAAGTACTGGTGTCTGGTCCAGTCCCACACGGAGTACCTCAAGGACAGAAGCCACTACGCGGGCGAGGTGCTGATCGATGCGATGGAGCCGGTGATCATCCGCCACAACTTCTTCGAGGAGAGGGCGGGGTGGGGGCTGGACCTGGACGACGGCGCCTCCAACTATAAGATCTACAACAACCTCTGCGTCGGCGTCAGCATGAAGCTCCGCGAGGGTGCCTATCGCGCGATCTACAATAACATCTGGGTGAGCGGGGCCAATTCGCCGTGCTTCCATGTCGGCAACGAGGACAACCACGATCGCTATGTGCGCAACATCACTGTGATGAGCACGGCGGGCATGCATCCCGAGCACGACCTGAACTTCGAGATGGGAGCAAGCTATGGCGAGATCTACACCTTGATCGCTCCGCCCGCGCGGGGGCCATGGCTGGAGGAGATTGACTACAACTGCTTCTACAGCGATGTGGGTGAGTTCGCCGCCCGCGTCGAGATGCGAGAGGGAGAGCGACGAAAATACTCGCTGGAGGAGTGGCGGGCGCTGGGCTTCGACCTCCACTCGGTGTTCGCCGACCCTCTCTTCGTCGATCCCGAGAACAACGACTATCGCGTCAAGCCGGACTCGCCCGCGCTAAAGCTAGGCTTCGAGAACTTCGAGATGGGCAACTGGGGGCTGAGGGACGAATTCCCGGAAGTGTGGCGCGACTGAACTGCTCATCTGCTTCGGCGTTCCCGAACAACAGCAGGGACGAGATACCTGACATCACCGTCTGCTCCACGTCCTGAGCCGACGAGGGGGGTGTGGTCTTTCCAAGCAATCATCTTCTCGCCGGTGCGCCCTGTGCCGCCTGCGGCCTGACGCGGCAACCACGGCGGAGGGTCGCCCTTCCCACGAATACTTGACGGATCCTCTTGCCCATGGCAGAATGGAGCAGAGCCCCGTGCAGGAGGGGAGTAAGGTCAGGTGCGATGAGAAGCACAAGGGAAGGCCATCCATCGGTTGGGCTGATGGTGGAGGAGTTGGGGCTCGGGTGGCAACACGATAGGACCTTCACGGTAGAGCGCCCGTATGGCCTGCAGGATATGTACTTGTTTGTGCGTTTCCACTCGCCCATGACAGTTCGTACGGTTGAGGGGATCATCTCAGCAGGCCCTGGAGATTGTCTGCTGTACGATCCAGAGTTTCCTCAGTGGTACCGAGGGGCGGAGGGAGGATTCACTGACGATTGGCTCCATGTCGGTGGGCCGCGCATGCCAGAGCTGGTTCGTCTCTATCAGATCCCGGTGAACGAGATCCTGCGACCGCGCGAGACCGGGTTCGTCACGCCGGTATTCGAGGCGGTCAATCGCGAGCTGCGCCGGCGGGCTCCCCTTTGGCGGGAGTCGGTGTGCGTCTTGGTGGACGGTCTGTTTGTGGAGCTCGCCCGCCAGCTCGCGCGTCAGGGTCCGAACGAACTGACTCCGGCCGAAGCGGCGCGCCTGGACCGGTTCCGCAGTGTCCGCATGCAGATCCACGATCAGATGGATAAGCCGTGGCGCGTGGCCGATATGGCGCGGCTGGCCAACCTGAGCCCCTCTCGCTTCGCGGTGCTGTACCTGAAGCTCCTGGGGAGAAGTCCGATGGAAGACTTGATCCGCGCGCGGTTGCAGCGCGCGCGGGCGTTGCTCACCGATGAGAGGCTGTCAGTCAGGGAGGTGGCGGACCGGACCGGCTTCGGAAGCGTGTGCCACTTCGCCCGCCTCTTCCGGAAACACGTGGGTTGCGCGCCGCGCGACTACCGCCGCCGTCCGCTGGCGGGCCGGGCCGATATGTCGGACGCCCAGAGCGAAGGGGGCGACTCTGCCATGCCGGCGCAGGACAGTAGTGACACCGGAGGGAGGATTCCGAGCTGAGGGAGATGCCGCGGGCCGCCTTCCAGCGGCCTACCGAGGACTGCTGAGGCCGGTGCTGGACTCGTGCCCGTGGTGCGAGGGCCCAGTCCTGTTCGGGAGATCGGGGCAAACTCACTTCATTTGTCAGGTGCTATCTTCAGAAAACCGAAGTTGTTGGGTTCTGGTGGGGTTTGAGAATCCGTGTCGACGAATACGATGTACCCGCCATCGCTCGTCAGGCCGATATACTCCGCGGCGTTGTTGCCAACATTAGCATCGGCTGGGTAGATCCCTTCCCATAGCAGATTCCCTTCGCCGTCCGTCCTCACCAGATAGACCTTCCATTCATCTGATGGGCCCGCGGGATGTCCGGAGCCATGGTATGAGTCGTATTCATCGCCCGAACCTCCGGCCAGAATGTAGCCTCCGTCGGGAGTCTGTCTCACTCCGTAGGCTTCATCGTGGATGTACCTGGCATCATAGCCTCTGGGCTGGCCAAACGTCTTGTGCCACTCCTCCTTACCATCGCCGTCAACCTTCATCAGCAGATAGTCCCAATTCTTGACCCCATAGGAGAGAGTGTGCCCGCCAAGGATGTATCCCCCATCCTTGGTCACATCGAAATCATAGAGATGATCGGGTCTACTGCCACCGAATGTCTTGCGCCAGAGAGTATTTCCCCGGTCATCGGTCTCCATGAGGCAGAAATCTTGATTGGCCTCTGTGCCCTCAGTCTGGTGCCAGACGCAGGAACAGATCGCGTACCCCTGACTGATCTCCCGGACTTTTGTGCCCTGAGGAGCGTCAATGGGCTTCTCCCACTCCACACTTCCTTCCGCGTCAAGCTTCATTATGAATCCAGTGAATCCATCACCATTATCCGCGATGAAGACAAATTCCCTGAACTCCTCGGTGTCTGGGCCGTTCTTATAGCCCGTGGCGACAATCCCCCCATCGGAGGTTATGTCGATTCCTCGAATTGCGCTGATGCCGGGGGCCCCATAGAACTTCTGCCACACTGTCTTCCCGGCACAGTCCAGTTTGGCCAGGAATCTCTGGCTCCTCTGACAGCTCGGGTCATGTAGCTTGCCGCCGGCAATGTATCCATCGGGGACCTCGGCGACGCAATACCCTATTCCCCAGTTGCCCGCGCCACCGAACGTCTGCTGCCACTCCAGGTTCCCGTCACTGTCTACCTTGATGATCAGCACATATGGCTCATCATCACGATAGGCCTGTCCAATTGCAATATAGCCGCCATCGCGTGTCTGGCAGCCTTCGTGGACATGCTCTCCCTCGTCTGTGCCCTGTCCTGTGAACCATTCGATTCCCGGAGCCTCTGCGCCAAGAACGGCTGAGCAGAGAAGGAGAAGGACAAGAGCAAAGGCAGATGACACCATTCGCTTGATACCCAGTGACCTCTGTTGATTCCTCACAATTCTCCTCCTGCACCAACGATATGTTACACATCTCTTCAGATCGCCCTGCAATGACCCGGCCGTGGCGGAAGTCTGCCCCAGCTGTGGCATGAGCGCCAAGGGCCCCCGGATCCCGAGAGGGGGATTCGCATCGAGCGCCTCGATGATCGCGTTGTCCTGCGGCTTGCCGGGACGGCGGAAAGGATAGCAGTCACTGCGTCGTCCGGAGCCACTCCCGCAATTCCGGGTACTGCTCGTCGCTGTCGCCATACCGTCGCTTGGCCTCCTCCAGCTTTTCGCTCAGTTCCCTGGCAATTCCCGCGCAGGCCGGCTCGCCGTAGAGGTTGTGCAGTTCAAACGGATCTGTCTCCATGTCGTATAGCTCCCAGCCCGCGGGTGTCTGCTCGTCCTGTGCGCCTGTCGCGTCCAGGGGCAGACCGTAGTAGAAGATCAGCTTCCACCGGTCGGTGCGGATCCCGTAGTGCGCCGGAACATGAAGCCCGTGAGCCAAGTGCATCCAGTAGCGGAAGTAGACCGCTTCCCGGCGAGCCGCCTTCGGATCAGCCGCCAGCATCCTGCGACAGGAGAGGCCTTGCATATCTTCCGGAACCTGCGCCCCCGCGTAGTCGAGCAGCGTTGGGGCGACGTCTATGTTCGCCATCAGGTCATCGCGCACAGAGTGCGGAGCGATCTCCCTCGGATAGCGCACCAGGAAGGGCGAACGCAGCGACTCCTCGTAACTCCACCGTTTGTCCCAGTAGTCGTGTTCGCCAAGGAACATGCCCTGGTCCGAGGTGTAGATCACGACCGTGTCGTCGAGCGACCCCTGCTTTTCCAGTTCACCCAGCAGCGCGCCGACGCTGTCGTCGATCCCCGCAACGGTCCGCAGGTAGTCCCTGAGGTACTTCTGATAGGCGGCGATGCCTTTCTCCTCGAAGCTAAGACTCTCCGTGCCGGTCAGCGGACCGGTGACGTAATCGGGGCTGCAGAACATCTCGTAGAGGCTGCGCACAGTGCTGCGCGGCGTCACAGAGGCGCCGAAGTCGCGCGAGCCGATGGACCGATGGCTCTTATCTTCGAACAGGCTGTCAGGCGCCGGGATGTCGATGTCGTCGAAAAGGTGGTCGTGGCGCTCGGGATACTCCCATAGGTCGTGCGGCGCCTTGTGATGACACATGAGGAAGAAGGGGCGCCTGCGATCGCGGGCGCGCAGCCAGTCGCGCGCCATCCCCGTGATGATGTCGGTCACGTAGCCCCTGTAGTCCACTGCGCCGCGATCCCTCTCGACGAACTCCGGATCGCGGTAAGTGCCCTGGCCTCCATGCCCCGAGAGGTACTTGTACTCGTCGAACCCCACTGGGTCACAATGCAGGTGCCACTTGCCGAACAGAGCCGTGTCGTAGCCCGCCTCCTGTAGCACGGCGGCCAGGTTGGGCGAGCCCTCGGGCTGCCACGCATCATCCAGCGTCCGCACCCCGTTGATGTGGCCGTACTGCCCAGTCATGATGTTGGCCCGGGCCGGCGTGCAGATGGCATTGGTCGCGAAGAAGTTGCTGAGGCGGGCGCCGTCGTTGGCGATCCTATCGATGTTGGGGGTCTGGAATACTGACGCCAGGTGCGAGCCGTAGCAGCTGATCGCGTTCGCGGCGTGATCGTCGGACATGATGTAGAGGATGTTCGGTTTTCTCATGGGCGTTGCGCTCCCGAGGCAATCCATCCGCTGGGGCAAACCACGCATCGCCTCTGCCGGTCCGATCGTCTGGGCATCGAGTCCCGGCAATTCAAGTGTAGACGAACCCTCAGCCCGATGGGAATCCACAATCCCTTTGAGTAGTTGACGGATCCTTCTGCCTCGACCAATGGAGAAGGAGGTGTTCGCCTGCATCGGCTCTTGGGGAGGCAGCTCCTCTACAGCTTGGAGTTGGGGAAGGTGCTTGACCGCAGAGCCCGTAGGCCTGAGTTGCGGCTGCGGGAACCGTCTCCAGCAGCGAATCGCAAGGAGTGCATCTCCATGAGACAGGCGGTTATGGTTTCACCTGGCGTCATCGAGTTCCGGGATGTGGCGGAGCCGCGCGCGGGAGCTGGCGAGGTCGTCATCCGGGTCAAGCGGACCGGAATCTGCGGCTCCGACATCCACGTGAACCATGGGCTCCACCCCTTCACCTCCTACCCCGTGGTTCAGGGGCACGAGTTCTCGGGGGTGGTGGAGGCCGTGGGGCAAGGGGTCACCGGCTTCCGCCCGGGCGACAAGGTCACCGCCACCCCGCAGATCGTGTGCGGCCGGTGTCGGCCGTGCCTGCGAGGTGACTACCATATCTGCGATTCCCTGAAGGTCCAGGGTTTCCAGGCGCCGGGCTGCGCACAGGAGCTGTTCGTCACCTCGGCGGAAAAGACCCTGAGGTTGCCCGAGCAGTTCACCTTCGAGCAGGGAGCGATGGTCGAGCCCACCGCCGTGGCCGTCCACGCCGTATCCCGAGCCGGGGAGGTGTCGGGCAGGAACCTCGTCGTTCTCGGCGCCGGGCCTATCGGCAATCTCGTTGCCCAGGTCGCCCGCGCCGGCGGAGCCACCGTGCTCGTGACCGACCTGAGTGACTTTCGCCTGGGCGTCGCCCAGCAGTGCCGCCTCCCTCATACGTCCAACCCCAGGCGCGAGCAACTGGCGGAGGCAGCCGCCCGCGCCTTCGGCGAGGAGGGCTTCGACATCGCGCTGGAGTGCGTCGGGATCGAAGCCACGCTGTCCGCGGCCATTGAGGCCATCGGCAAGGGCGGGACGATCGTGGTCGTGGGCGTCTTCGGCGAGAAGCCGCGGGTGGCGATGGGGTTGGTCCAGGATCGTGAGCTGACCCTCGTCGGCACCCTCATGTATCGCTACCCGGACTACGAGCGGGCGGTAGAGCTGATGTCATCCGGGGAAGTGGTCACCGCCCCGCTGGAGAGCGCGCACTTCCCCTTCGACGGGTACGCCGACGCCTACCGGCTCATAGACGGGCATCGGGAAGAGAGCATGAAGGTCTTCGTGGACGTCTCGCCTTAGTGTGAAGAGGTGAGAGTGGGGAATTGTGAGTTGATTCTACCACCCCCAACTCTCAACTTCCAACTCTCTGCTTTCTCCTGCTCCCTCCGCGCCTGCCGCTCGCCCGGCGGCTGCGCCTCCGGCCGGGCTCGCCCACCGGCGCGGTCGGCGTCGGTGCCGACCGGCTCTCGGATCTCTCGTCGGCGATCTCCAGGTGGACGAGCAGGTCGCTCCCGGTCAGCAACTCCCAACCTTGAGTCACGGCGCGATGCTCCAGCCACACGAGTGATCCGCGCCGCTCACCTGGGGCGTCTGATGATAAGTCAACATCGTCAACGAGCGGACGCCGATGGTAGTCGCGGGGCGCGCATCCGACGTGCTTCCGGAAGAGTCGGCTGAAGTGACACACGCTCCCAAACCCCGACCGCTCGGCCGCTTCCGCGACCGACATGCCTCCATCGGACAGCAGCGTTCGCGCCCGCCACAGACGCGCGCGGATCAGGTCCTCCATCGGGCTGATCCCGAGCATCTTCGTGTACAGGGTCGCAAAGTGCGACCGGCTCAGGTAGGCGCGGCGCGCCATCGTCTCGACGCTCCAAGGCTCCTGCATCCGTTCGCGGACGTACATCCGGAGGTTCCGGAACCCCTCCACGCGCGCCCCTTCGGCCGGCGTCAACCCGGCCGGGTCGAACTGACGGTTGAGCCGCAGAAACAGAGTCTCCACCAGAAGCCGCACGGCCTCCTCCCAGTTCGGCTCCTGGCGTCGCAGTTCCCGGTTGATCGCCTCGAAGATCGGTGTGATGAACTCGGTGTCGCGAGGTCGAAAGATGACGTTGACCGGGATTCCGTAGTGCTGGACTAACTCTGGCACGCGCGGTCCGTGCACGTGCAACCAGTCGTCTATGTGTCCGGTTTCTCGGCCGCGATACCACTGGGGGAATGATGGATCATACAGGAGGCAGTCTCCCTCCTCCGCAGAAACCGGCCCCTCCGCCGTGAGCACAGTCACCGGCGACTGGAAGCGCAGCAACAAGTACATGCCTAACCCGTGGGGGCGCTTTACAGTGAAGCCCGGATCGTGAGGCCAGCGAATCCCGAGAGCCCCTACGATCAGCGGGCTGACCGGCCGGTGTCCCACTGCCTTGGCCATGACCTCCCTCCTCTTCTGCCTCATGTGACCAGCGTATGTGATTCCGGGGCATCCGTCAAGTACAACGGAGCATCGCGTATGCCAGTCCGGAGGCGATAGCGGTAGCATGAAACGGCGTTAAGAAACGTGCTCGGCGGGGTGGGTCGCCCAGGGCAGCCACATCTGGCTCGGGCCGCGCAGGTTTTCTCACCGGCCGCGCCCCTCGAGTGCTGGGGTGGGAACTACACGAGGCGCTGCTGATGATGCCGGAAAGGAGGTCAAGCGAGCTGACAGTTGGCGAGAGCCGTCTTGCGGTACGGTTCCAGATGAGTTTCGCTAACAGCGTGATCTGGAGACTCTCAGTTGTGGGTATTGAGTAGTCGTGGATCAGATCAAAGGAGGTGTCCTTGATGGGCACTAGAAGACGTGGTTTCACCCTGATTGAGTTGCTCGTCGTCATTGCCATCATCGGCATTCTGGCGGCGATGGTCTTCCCGGTGTTTGCACGAGCGCGCGAATCCGCGCGCAAGGCGGTGTGTCTCTCCAATGTGAAGAACATCGCCCTGGCCATTCAGATGTACCTGGCAGACAACAACGATACGCTCCCGCCCAAGGAGAGCAGGTCCGAGGTGCAGGAGTGGTTCAACGTGTTTGGCTGGACACAGTGGGGGGATGGGGGGTGGTCATGCCTGGAGACGCCCTCTATTGCCAACCCCTATCTAACCTGGCCGGTGGCCCTGGACGAGTACATCAAGAACCGCGATGTCTGGCGCTGTCCCAGCGCCAAGATGGAGGCGATTCCTAACCTAATCTATGGTCACCCGGACTGGTTCAGCGAGCTGAAGGCGAATGCAGAATCGTTCCCTGAGCAGCTCTGCATACACAACACTTTCCCGAGGGGATGGGGAGGCGCCATCACGGACACGTTCGCACAGCTGGGCGCGTTGGGCAGCTCGACCGGCTATGGCGGCTTCTCTTCTCAAGGGATATTCGTTCAGAGCATTACCACCAACCAAAGACCAGGGAACAGGGGGCTGAAGCTCGCATCGGTAGAGGACACCGTCAGGTACATCATCTGCGCGGACGGTTCCCCCGAGACGACCACCATGCGCCCTGGCAACACCGCCTACCCGGATATCTGTTCCCTGGAGTGTGCTTACTGTTCCGTTGTTTGGGATGATGACTGGTGGGACTGGTCTGACTGTTCGGAGGATCTTGAGCCCGGATGTGATCCCATTATCGCCTATCCGCTCATGGTCACGGACCCGAACCTGCGCAGGCCCTACTCCCGTCACCTTGGAGGTGTGAACCTGGGATTCCTCGACGGCCATGCCGCCTGGTGGAACTCGGAGAAGCTCCTCGCGGAGTGCGCAGCTGAGCAGAGCACCGACCCGATGGGACTCTGGTGGGAGTACTTTGAGGGTGGGGCTTCCTGGTGCGTCAATACGGGCGACTATCCTGGGATCCCTACTCTCTGGTAGACTGACCGGACCATGTCTGCCTAGCAGGCAGATGACGTGCTGACAAGGGCGGAGCGCCGGGCTCGGCGCTCCGCCCCTACTAGGCTTTCCGCCGCTGGCGGCCTCTCGCTAGGGATCCTGTGGGCGCAGCGCATATCACAACCGAAGCTGACAGAGATGACCAGCGGCCGGTCGCAGCGCCCGCTGGGCCTGGCGGCGTCACCTGGCGCGCCGCGGCGATCTCGCTCGCGATCATCCTCGTGAGCGTTCCGGCCATATTCTACGGGGAGGTGGTCTGGGCCAGGCCGGTGGCCTGGGGCTGGTTAGGGGCTGGGTGGTCGAGCGGGACGCCGGCAAGCTGGCCGCTGGCGGTCTTGTTTCTGTTGGGCGCGGCCGGGAGCCTTCCGGTGTTGCGCCGCTTCGCCCTGAGGCGGCGCGAGCTGCTGACCGTGTACGCCGTGGTGCTCGTGGCGACGCCGGTGCTGGGCGCGGGCGTCCTGTTCTTCGTGCTCTCTACCGTCGTCAGCTACTACTACTACGCCCACGCGCTTACGAACTGGGCGGTATTCCTGCCACTCATCCCTACCTGGTTCGCCCCTTCATCTGAGTCGGCGGTGGAAGGCTACTTCGTGGGCAAAGCCGCAGTTCCCTGGGGGGAGTGGGCGCCCTCTGTCGCCGCTTGGTCTTCTTTCATCATCTGCCTGTTCGCCGCCAGAACCTGTTTGCTGGCGCTCGTCCAGAAGCAGTGGATCAGGAGAGAGCGGCTGACAGTGCCGCTCGCCGAGATACCACTCGGGGTTGTCGAGGAGTCCGGCCAAGCTGGAACGGGCCGGCTTCCCCGAAACGGGCTGTTCTGGCTCGGGCTCATCGTCGCAAGTTTCCTGGGATTCCAGAGCGATCTGTCCACCCGGCTCCCGTCGTTGCCGTCGCTGCCAATGTCGGTGACCATCATGCAGAGACAGGTGGTCGGGCCCCTTTCGGTTCTCGGCACCTTCACGCTGCCCCTGATTCCGTGGCTCCTGGCGCTGGCCTATCTGATGCCGACGCAGCTGTCCTTCTCGGTCTGGTTCTTCTGGATGGCCAAGACGGCCATGGCGATGCTGGCGATCATCTTCGGGGCTGAACCCTACCCGGTGGACGAATGGTGGAGGCACGAGTTTCCGGCCCCTTTCGACCAGTCTACAGGGGCGCTGCTCGTACTCTCTGTCTGGCTTCTGTGGCGCTCGCGCAGTCACCTGGCACGCGCCGTCCGCATCGCCTTCTCGTGGCGGCGAAGTGGGAGCGATGCAGATGAGCCCATCTCCTATCGGTGGGCATTCGCCGGTTTGCTCGTGTGCTCCGTCTGGATGGCCGCATTCCTGGTGCTGGCTGGATGCCGGCCCATCTTAAGTTTGCTCTATGTCGCACTGCTCGTGGGGATCGCTTTCTCCTACACGCGGATCTGCGCCGAGACCGCCTTTGACCCGACCATCTGGTTTCTCCACGGGGTCGTGCCGATGGTAACGGGCACTCGAGGGCTTCGGCCGCGGGAGATCATAGCTCTCGAGACGACGGGGGGCTGGGCCCACAGTCCTTTTCCCAGGCAGGTCATCAGCGCCTGCAGCATGAACACTCTGACCTCGTTCAAGATCGGCGATGCGGCCGGGGTGCCTTTGAGGCGCCTTACTCGCCTGCTGTTCCTTGGCTTCTTGATCGCTCTCGGGGCCGGCACGGTCTACGCGCTGCACGCGCTTTACCGCATCGGCTTCAACTCGACGTTGGTGGGGATTGCCGACTTGTTCCCCGGCTGGCACTTTATAATGGCGGGGAATGAGATCTTCGACAACCTGACGAATCCGCAAGACGCCGAGTGGTACGGCGTGCTGTGGTGGGGGGTGGGCGCAGCGGTCTTCGTGTTCATCGCCGTGATGCGCCTGCAGTTCTTGTGGTGGCCTTTCCACCCGGTGGGCTACGTGCTCGGCCTTGGCCTCATGGCAGGCGAAGGCATCGGCGGACTGCCCTTCGTCGTCGCCTGGCTTGCCAAAGCACTGGTACTGAGGTACGGCGGCCTGCGCCTGTATCGGCGGACCCTGCCGATCGTCATCGGGCTCATCGTCGGGGACGTGCTGAACCGGTCGCTCTGGGACGTCATCTCTCTAGTGACCCGTGGGCGCTTCTAGGGACCTGGGTGCTGTCCGCTCGATAGAAGACATGTTCAGATATCGAATCGCTACATCAACCAAGAGGAGGTCGTTGTCATGAATGATCGCTCGAAGACGAAGTGCGGCGGAGGAAACAAGGCCACGGGCGCCGGACCCTATGAACCGACATGGGAATCGCTGAGGCGACACCAGACCGCCCAGTGGCTTCGCGATGACAAGTTCGGCATCTACACTCACTGGGGTATCTACTCCGTCCCGGCCTTCGGAGGCAATGCCACCTGGTATAGCCACCAGCTGTACATGGACCCGGACTCCGAGGCACGGAAGCACCATGAGAAGACCTATGGCCCACTGGATGAGTTCGGCTACAAGGACTACATCCCCATGTTCACGGCGGAGAAGTTCGATGCGGATGAGTGGGCGGAGCTCTTCGAGAGGGCCGGCGCCCGCTTCGCCGGGCCCGTGGCCGAACACCACGATGGCTTCGCCATGTGGGACACGAAGTGGTCGGAATGGAACGCCGCGAAGATGGGTCCGAAGCGGGATATCGTGGGGGAACTCGCGAAGGCGATCAAGGGGCGCGGGATGAGGTTCGTCACCGCCCTGCACCACGCGGAGGCCTGGTTCTTCTTCCCCGTCTGGGACAAACGTTACGACTGCTCGGATCCCAAGTACTCCGGGCTCTACGGCATGATCCACGAGCTTGGGGAGAAGCAGTCCAAGGAGTTTCTGGAGCAGTGGTATGGGAAGACCATCGAGGTCGTCGACAAGTACGATCCCGACCTGATGTGGTTCGATTATGGCCTGTGCAGCATTCACGAGGACTATGTCAAGGAGTATCTCGCCTACTACTACAACAAGGCGGCGGCCGCTGGCAAGGAAGTGGTGGTGACCTACAAGCACCATGACGTTGTGCCGGGCGCGGGCCTGCTCGACTATGAGCTGGGCCAGGCGCGCGACCTGACATGGCACGAGTGGATCACGGACTCCACCGTCGATGACCAGGGCGCGTGGGGCTATGTCAAGACGGCCGGCTACAGGAGCGTGGACTGGCTCGTTGACAACCTGGTCGACCGCGTCAGCAAGAACGGTTACCTCCTGCTCAACGTCGGCCCGAAGGCCGATGGGACCATTCCTGACGAAGCGAAGAAGTGCCTTCTGGGCATGGGCGAATGGCTCAGGGTCAACGGAGAGGCCATCTACGGCACCTCGCCCTGGGTCATGGCTGGAGAGGGCCCGACCAGACTTGAGAGAAGCGGCGGCTTCAACGAAAAGGATGCGCCATACACGGCTCAGGACATCCGGTTCACGGTGAAGGGCGACGCCCTCTACGCCACCGTCCTCGACTGGCCCGGAGAGGAGCTGGTCATGACCACCTTTAGGGCCCCCAAAGAGGGGACAGCTGATGTGGGCGTTCGGCACGATGAGAATCCCTATTACCAGCTCTATGAGTCCGAGATCGTATCCGTCACTATGCTCGGCGACGACAAGCCGCTCAAATGGAAGCTGGAGAAGCAGGGCCTCGTCGTGCGGATGCCGGGGACGAAGCCGTGCGAGCACGCCTTCGTCGTGAAGATCGTGCGAAAGAAGCCGTACTGATCGAGCACGGGAGCGGGGCGGAGACCGGCGAAGCGCTCGGGCGCGAGCGCCGGAGCTATGGCTTCTCTCCGCCCCGTTTCTCCTTTTGGGACAAGCGATAGGAGGAACACTCATGGATCTGATGCTCAAGGGGAAGACGGCCGTGATCACGGGCGGCAGTGTCGGCATAGGTCTGGCTGTTGCGGAGGCGCTCGCGGCCGAGGGGGTTGATCTCGCGCTGTGCGCCAGGAATGAGGAGCGACTGTCTGAGGCCGGAGAGGACATCCGGAAGGCGCACGGGGTCCGCGTGCTGACCGCCCCGACCGATGTGACGAGCCCGGCTGACATCAACGCTCTTGCACAGCAGATTGAGAAGGAGTTCGGTGGCGCGGACATCCTAATCAACAACGCCGGCACGGGAAGTGAAGAGAAGATCATGGACGCCCCCGACGACAAATGGCAGTACTACTGGGACCTCCACGTGATGGCGGCGGTCCGCATGTCCAGGGCGGTTGTGCCGCTGATGCGGAAGCGGGGGGGCGGCGCGATCCTCAACAACGCCTCCATCTGCGCGAAGCAGCCGCTCGGGTATGAGCCGATATACAACACGACGAAAGCAGCGCTGGTGATGTTCTCGAAGTGCCTCGCCAACGAACTCGTCGGGGAGAACATCCGTGTGAACACCATCAACCCGGGCCTCGTCCTGACTCCGGACTGGTGGAAGACCGCAGGGATCCTCAGCGGGAAGGAAGGAATCACCGCTCAGGAGTACCTCGACCGCATCGCGAAGGAGAACGCCCCCATCGGGCGGTTCGCCTCGCCCGAGGAAGTGGCCAACTTCTTCGTGTTCTTGTGCTCGCCCGCGGCCAGCTACTGCGTGGGGTCAACGTACTACGTCGATGGCGGCTGGTTGAGGGTCGTGGACTGAGTCCGGGGGGCAAATCGGCAGCTGTGCCCTTATCACGTGCCAACGGGACATGCGCATATGCATCACCGTCGGCACGAGCGTAGCGAACACGCGCCGGTCTGAGCCCACAAACTGGAGTTCCTCTGGAGGGGACTGCGACGAGCAGAGACGGTGAGCAGATGACAGCATCGTGCCGTTCCCTGGCTGAATGTGGCTCGGATCCCGTACGATCCGATGCGTGTTCCGGTTGCGCACCGACGCGCACGTCCTCGCTCATTCGGCTCCTCCGCCCCTGTCCCCCCGAAAAATGCTATCCGAGCCGCCTGAGAGCTACTTTTCGGCTCGGCGCCCTGGTATCCTGGTGGCGAAGTGTACCAGAACTAATCCGAGGCATCCAGGAGGCCACGTGTGGTTGTGAGGCGGCGATGGAACCGGCCCTGCAGGCTCCGGCCAAGCGGAGCACCGGCCACCGCCGGCAGCACCTGGCGCCGTGTGCCCGCGTGCCAGTGCAGCACGGGTATTGGGGATCTGTGTCGGGCCTGGCTACAGAGCCCCACAAACATCCAACCGCCAACAGAAGGAACAGCGGTCCTGGAGCACGTATACGTGTAGGTAGACGTATCGGGGCAGCACCGCAGTCTACGGGTGGGGGACAGCCCGTTTCGCCCCGCATCGTCGTACGTCGCGCCCACCATCAGACGGGAGCAAGCTGGCAGATCACGGCCCAGGTTGCGCCTGGGTCAGAAGCATACTGCAGGAGGTGACGGTTCTATGTTGCGACCACTGGGAGATCACATTCTGGTGAAGCCGGGGGAGGCCGAGGAGGTCTCCAGGGGAGGCATCGTGCTTCCCGACACCGCTCAGAAGAAGCCCCGGGAGGGCGAAGTGCTGGCGGTGGGTCCGGGCAGGCTGCTGGACAGCGGCCAGCGCGCCCCCATGGAGGTGTCGGTGGGGGACATCGTCGTCTATGCTCAGTATGGGGGCACCGAGGTCACCGTCGATGGTGAGGACTACGTGATCCTGGATGAGGGATCGGTGCTGGCCATCAACCCCGACGCCAAGAAGCCCGCCGCGAAGAAGGCGAAGAAGTAAGCGAGACCGAGAAGGACAGGAGGAACCTATCAATGGCTGTGAAGATGCTCTGCTATAGCGAAGAGGCGCGAGCCGCCCTGCAGCGTGGAGTGAAGGCGGTGGCGGCCGCGGTGAAGGCGACCCTTGGCCCCCGGGGCCGCAATGTGGTGCTGGGCAAGAAGTGGGGCGCTCCCACCATCACCAAGGACGGGGTGACGGTGGCCAAAGAGATCGAACTGGAAGACCCCTATGAGAACATGGGCGCCCAGCTGGTTCGCGAGGTTGCCAGCAAGACCAATGATGTGGCCGGTGACGGCACCACCACCGCCACCGTGCTGGCGGAGGCGATCGTGGAGGCGGGGATGAAGAACGTCGCCGCCGGCGCCAACCCGATGATGCTCAAGCACGGCATCGACAAAGCGGTGGAGGCGGCGGTCGCGGAGATCAAGCGCATCGCCAAGCCGGCGAACACCAAGCAGGCGATCGAGCAGCTGGCCGCCATCGCCGGCAATGACGCCGAACTCGGCCGCTTTGTCGCCGACGCCATGGATAAGGTGGGCAAGGAAGGCGCCATCACGGTGGAGGAGAGCAAGGGCCTGGAAACCACCGTGGAGGTGGTCGAGGGGATGCAGTTTGACAAAGGCTACATCTCCCCCTACTTCGTCACCGACCCGGAGCGGATGGAGGTGTCGCTGGAGGATCCCTATATCCTCATCCACGAGGAGAAGATCAGCGCGGTGGCCGACATGCTGCCGCTGCTGGAGAAGGTGGCGGCCGCCCGCCGGCCCCTGGTCATCATCGCCGAGGACGTAGAGGGCGAGGCCCTCGCCACCCTGGTGGTGAACAAGATCCGGGGCACCTTTATCGCGGCGGCGGCGAAGGCCCCCGGCTTCGGGGACCGGCGCAAGGCGATGCTGGAGGATATCGCCATCCTCACCAAGGGCACCTTCCTCTCCAAAGACCTGGGCATGAAGCTGGAGAACATTACGTTGAAGGAGCTGGGCGAGGCGAAGAAGGTCGTGATGACCAAGGACGACACGACCATCGTGGAGGGGGCGGCCAGCCAGTCGGCGATCAAAGGCCGGATGGAGCAGCTCCGCCGCCAGATCGAGGAGACCGACTCCTCCTATGACCGGGAGAAGCTGGAGGAGCGGCTAGCGAAGCTGGCCGGCGGGGTGGCGATCATCAAGGTGGGGGCAGCCACCGAGACCGAGCTGAAGGAGAAGAAGCACCGGGTGGAGGACGCGCTGTCTGCTGCCCGGGCCGGTGTCGAAGAGGGTCTGGTGCCCGGTGGCGGGGTCACCTTCCTGAACATCATCCCGGCGCTGGAGAAGGTGCGCGAGAAGGCCCGGGGTGAGGAGAAGATCGGCGTCGACATCGTCCGGAGAGCATTGGAGGAGCCGCTGCGCACCATCGCCAGCAATGCCGGCCTGGAGGGCTCGGTCATCGTCGGGCGGGTGAAGGGCGAGAAGCCCGGCATCGGGCTTAATGTGCTGACCGAGCAGATCGAGGATCTGGTGAAGTCTGGGATCGTGGATCCGGCCAAGGTCGCCAGGTCAGCGCTCGAGAACGCGGCCTCCATCGCCGGGATGCTACTGACCACGGAGGCACTGGTGGCGGAGAAGCCGGAGAAGGAGAGGGGGCCGGCCATGCCTCCAGGCGGTGGCGGAATGGACTACTGAGCCGACGCCCGGCGCACGTGAGATGAAAGCGGGGGCGGAACAGGCCGCCCCCGCTTCGCGTCAGCCCTGACAGGCCGTGTGCGGCTAAGTGTCCATGTAAGTGTTGACACGGCGCTCCAGTGGGACGAGAATGCCTGTCACTAGCAGCTCGATCAGGCGATCAGGGCTCGGCTCCTTGCCGAGCCCTGATCGCGTCTCGAACTGAAGGCGCAGGTTTCCCTCACGGAGGGTCATGCCAGGAACCCCCCGACTTCGGCTTCGGCCGGCTTGCGCCAAAACGCCATCACCACCGCGTCGCCGTCATCGGTCGAGCGTCCGAGCCGCTTCCTGATCTCGTCCTTGCCTTCGACCTGCATATGTCCCCCGCTCATCACCCGCCAGTGCGGCGCGGTCAGGTCGCCCGTCAGCAGGTCGTCGGGAGGCAGCGCGATAGCCGATCCGCTCGCCGGGTCGAGCATCTCCCGCAAGTTCCACCAGGCGGCGCTCCGCTTGTTCACGAAGCCGAGCTCGCCCGAGGCGTCCTTCGCGTCCGTGTGCTCCGAGGCGTTGAAGGGCCTGACGGCCGCGCCTTGCTCGCGTAGCCTGTCGACCACGCCAGCGCCGATCCCGATCACGTCCACGATCGCCTCGCCCCCGTGCGCATTCAGCACCCCGACCACCGCGCCGGTGGTCGCCATCGTGTCAGCGCCGCCCAGGCGCCGCAGTTCGCGGATCGCGTCACCGTAGCGCAGGGCAAGCACCGTCACGTCTCCCCCGCCACGCGCCACGTCGACCCCCACCGAGGAGAACGGCTCCCAGGCATCTGACTCCTGTAGGGCATACCAGCGCGCGTTTGCGGCCTCAACCCAGGCCAGCGGGATGACGCCATCCTCGGCAGATGAAGCGAACTGCCCAAGTACGCGGTTCTGGTAGACCGCGCTTCCCTCCCCCCACTGGGTCCTGCGCTGGGCCGCCCACTCCGCGCTGAGACGCCCGGCGGCGAGGCACTCCTCTTTCCTCACCCAGCGCACCCACCAGTCCTCGAAGCCGGGCTTCCTCGCATGGATTTCGTAGAAGCGGCCCTGGGGCTCTCCGGGCGTGGAGATCGCCAAGGCATAGCACTCCCCGCTGGCGAGAGCGCCTTCCGCGGCATCGAAGATGGCGGTTGGGATGCTCTTGGATTCGTCGAAGACGTAAAGCAGTCGGTCGGCATGGGCGCCCTCGATCAGGTCCGCACTGTCCGAGGCCGCCGCGAAGGCCTCGCCGGTCGAGAGCTTGAGGGTGAGAGTGAGCAGTTCCGTGCGCGCGTCAAAGGGCCCCCGCCCCAGCTTCGCCCAGTTCAGCCTCCTCGCCCACTTGTGGACCTCGGGCCAGAGGTAGTGATCGAGCTGTCTCCAGGCGGAGGCGGTGGTGACGATCTTCCAGTCCTCGCCCGGGATGCTATCGCGGGTGAGCGCGAACCACAGGATAACCCACGCGGCCAAGGAGGTCTTGCCCGCGCCGTGGGGAGCGCGCACCGCCACCCGCCGGCGTTGGGGCAACTCCCGGAGAATCTCCAGCTGGTAATCGGCCGGGCCCTCCCCGGGGGCCCAGGTGAGGCACTCGACCGCAAACAGGGCGGGATCCTCCCGGTAGCGCGCCAGCCGCACCCGGGCGCCCTCAGCCGCCAGTTCGCGGGCCGCCAGCGCCAGCAGACTCGGTGACTTACTCGTCTGCTTCGATGCCATTGATCTTCTCGGCAAGCTCCTGCCACCTCTCCGGAGGACAGAACTCCTGCATGATGCCCACGAGCTTCCCCACCGTCTCCCGCGTGTCGGTCTCTCTGCGCGTTATGTCCGTTGGCTCGCCGGAGAGAAGCCGGTCCAACTTCTGTCCCACCTCCAGCAGCGTCGAAACCTTCGCCAGATGGGGCAGCAAGTCGGCGAGTGCCAGCTGATCCAACTGACCGGCATCCACTGCTTGCAGGACGCGCAGCAGCATGCGCCGGGCTACCGTGCAGGCGGCCAGCGCCTCCTCTTTCCGCAAGCGGCGCTGGCGGAGCTCCTCCTCCTGCGTCGCGAGCCGCGCCTTCAGCTCTCGGTCCAGTTCTTGGTCGCGGGCGAGCGCGGATACCTCCTCGTCCCAGGCAAGCGCCCTTTCCTGCCAGCGCCACCGGAACATCCATCTCGTCCAGTGACCGTGGGGCCTTCCGGCCTCTTTCCCGCGTCGCTGGCGCGCCTGGCCCGGTTGGTTGCAGTGGTCCTGCCACGCCCGTTGCAGAGAGCGCTCCCCGGCGGCGATGCGCCGGTAGCATTCGAAAACCAGGTACGCTTGCGGCGATTCCCCTTGCTGGCGTTCCCATGGATGCTCAGACATCGATTCTCATCGCCTCTCTCTGGGTGAACTCCTCCCACCGCCGCAGTACGACTGAGCAATAACGCGCGTCCAAGTCGAAGCCACAGCAGCGTCTCCCGGTGCGCTCGGCTGCAATGACTGCAGTGCCTGAACCGAGGAACGGGTCCGCTACGAGTTGGCCCAGCTCGGTTGCGTTCTGGATGGTGCGCTCGATCAGCGCCACCGGCTTCATGGTGGGATGGAGATCGTTCACATGCGGCTTGTCGTGTTCCCACACCGTGCGCTCATTGGTGGGGCCGTGCCAGCGCGGGGCCTGACCGCGCTTGTGAGCGTAAAAGCAGGGCTCATACCAATGCTTGTATTGCGCGAAGAGCGCGCCCGCGCCGTTGTTCTTCACCCAGACGATCAGGTTCCGCTCCTGCCATCCTGTCTCGGTCAGGCAGTCCAGCACCTCGCGTATGTGGGTAATGGCAAACCACAGGTAGAGCGGGGCCTTATCATCGGAGTGCTGGTGCGCCAGGCCAAGGCTGCAGGTCAACAGGTGCCGGTATTCGTCATCGGTGAGGTCGTCCCAATAGGCGTCACCCCCCTCACCATCGGTGCGGCGCCGGCGCGCGCTGATGCGCGCTTCCTGCGCAGCTCTTCCGCCGACGTAGTTGATGGCATAGGGTGGGTCGGTGATGATGGCGTGCGCCACCTCGCCCGCCATGAGCCGCTGCCAGTTCGCGGAGTCAGTGGCATCTCCGCAGAGGAGTCGATGACGGCCGAGTTGCCACAGCTCTCCGGGCTGCACCCGCGAGGGCCCGGTCTGCTGCTCAGCCTCCGCCACTGCACGTTCGGTGTCGAAGGTCTCCTCGCGCCGCCGGGCATCCTCCATCTCGAGCTTCGCGATGAGGCCGCCTAGGTCGTCATCGGTGTACCCGCTCGCCCCAAGCTCATCACTGTCGGCCAGCCGCTTCAGTAGCGCGGCCAGGGCCGGCTCGTCGTCGACGGCGAGTTCGGCAGAAAAGTTGTCGGCCACCAGGAACGCGTCCGGATGCTTCCCTGTGTAGACATGCACGGGAACCTAGCTGTAGCCCTCCAGGCGGGCCGCCTCGACCAGTCCGTGTCCGGCCAGCATGGTGCCGTCGGCCTTGATCACCACCGGCTTCTGGAGACCGTGCGCACCGATCGAGCGGCGGAGCACCTCGATCTGCTCGGGCGGATGCCGGCGGTAGTTCGCGGGATGGGCGGTGAGACTCGCAACCGGCCACATTTCGATGCGTAACACATCGGCGGGGTCAGTGGTGGAGGTGGCGTCCGGGGTGTCTACTGGTGGCGAGATCATGGGCTTACTCCTCTCGGTAAACAGTGCGGCGTGCAACGCCGCCTCTCGGAACAGTGGGGCCAGTGGGTCACTGGGCCATGTCGATGGGACTCCGAAACGGGATGAAGGTACAGGCGTCCTCGATGCCGGCGCAAGCGCGGCGGGGCGGTCATCGCGCACCGCCCAAGGTCAGCGATGGCGCGGGCGGCCGTCTGCTTCGCCTGCTCGACGACACCCGCCGGCAGGAGCTTGATGATGGTGAAGGCCGGCCCCTTGTGCTCGGACTTCTGGCGCCGCTTGTCCGCGTGATCTTCGGTTATTGAGTCGATCAACCGCACTGCTGGCCTCTGGGCTCCATCCCCAAAAGCAGACGCCCCGATCCTCCCTTCGCGAAGGATCAGGGCGCCTGTCCCCTGGACTCCCGCTGGCCGGCGGGTGCTTCTGGGGCGCTTATTGAGAAGCGTTTACTCGTCTACCAACAAACCGTCTTCTAACCGGGAGAGCGCAAGGCAGCCCAACCACGCAAGGCGGCCTGGCGCGCCTTCTCGATCTCGCGCCTCTCCGTGACTGCTTGCTCGATCTCTGCGCGCTGCTCGTCCGAAAGGTTCCACTCTCCCATCGCCGCGAGCACCTTTTTCACGGTGAGTCTGGTCTCCCAGTTCACCGAGAGCTGGTGGGTGAGCCAGTGCTGCTCGTCGGAGAGGGCGCCGTCGGTCTCCGTCCACCCGCCCCGGATGTCTCGCGCACCGCGTGCCACCGTATACATAGCCTTGAGGAAGGCACAGCGGAGCATTGCTGCGGTGAGCTCGTCATCCTCTTCTTGGTCTGCGATGTGACACACCTCGATGCCGAGCACGGGCAATAGTCGCGTAACGTAGCCGGTCACCTTGCGGCGGCCCATCTCGACCTCGTGGAGATTCGGGATTGGAACGCCCATCTGCTCGGCAACCTCCGTCAGCGTCTTGTTCTGATCCATTCGCAGCGTTCGCAGCGGCGTCTCGTCTTCAGCGCGTGGCATGTGTCCTACCTCCGAACCAGTCATCCACAAGTGTTTTACCACATCCAAGGTAAAAGTGCAAGAGCTGTTTTCGGCCCCCACGCGGCGTGGGCGCCGGCCAAAGCCAGCGCCCCCAAGTCCTACCCGATCAGTTTCTCAACCCATGACGCGATCACGGGACCGGCGCCGGGCTGCAGTCCCACTCAATCACGCCCGCCGAGCAGTCGAACCTGCCTACCTACTGGGTGAGTGAGCCAGTCGTCACCAGTCTGGCTGCGGAGTGATGGGGTCCCCCACTATCTGCTTCACCGTCTCCTGCAGGTCAAGCACAGGCGTGGTATCGATGTCGGAGGCCTGGACGAGCTTCCGCCGCTGGCGCACCCACTCCGCCAGTTCGAGGCGACCAGCTAGGTCAGCCGGAGATCCGTCTGCAAGAGCCAGGGCGTCCTCGAAGTATGTCTGGATCACGGGCCGCGCCTGCTGTGCCATCGCGTCGTCAGTACACAACGCGGCTAGACTCTGCATGCACCGGAACGCTGTGAGAATGGATCTCCGCAGGCGGTGTGCGCTTGCGTAGTGCTCGAACGAAGCGCGATAGCGACGCTTCTGGAAATGGAGTTTGCCGATGTAGATGAAGTTGTCCCGCACAGTGCCGGTTAGCACCGAAGGGATGCCGTCGTTCAGCTGAGTGAGTTCCACCCCGCCTCTGCCGATGACTATGTTCCGAGACCCAATAAACTCCCACACGTGCTGCCGGAATGCGATGGCTAACAGCAGGGCTAGGGCTGACACAGTTATGGCTATGGAGCTCTGGTCGTGCGGGATGAACGGGCCGAGTCCCGCGCGGGGGACTGAAACAGTCAACACGAGAACCACCAGATAGGCGGCAAGACCCCCTACCGCAAGCGCCCTGGGTATCCAGGCAATCTTCGGATAGCCGATGCGTCCTTGTAGCCAAGCCATAGGCAGTAGATACTCAGAAGCCCGCTCGAAGCTCAGCGTGCAGTAGTTCTGGACCTTGCGATAGAGCCGCGCTGACACGTCGCAACGCACCAACGGCAGCGGCAGGCCGCGCTCCCCGCCGCTCAGTCGCAGGGCTTTTTCTCCCCCCGCCCCGCCTCCTTGGCGCTCGGGCTTGCTGGGCCCAGGGGACTCATGAGGCCCCCTTCCCCCGGACCGGTCTGCCTAGGTCGTGGCGGTGTTCTGCCAGCAGAATCGCCGTACGCCGTCCCAAAAGAACGCCCCGCGTTATTGCGCTTTCATTGCGCTTTCATTGCGCTGCCCCATTCCACCGGTACCTCGGCTTATCGGCCCACTCCACTCTCTTTCCACTCTCCTCCCCTACCCCAGGAAAAGCTCGATGACCGCCAGCTCTTTCGGGCCTTCTCATCGCCGTATCTGAAGCTTGGCAGAAGCCCGCGGTGCCCGTCGTGGCGCTCGCTTGGCCATCGCCTCTCCAGCTACCAACAACCCAGCAATTCGCTGCCCTTTCCGGCCCTTCGCCGGTGTCTGCACAGTGTCACATAAGCAGGGAAAAAGAGCCCACTCAAGGCCTGGACTTGTTGCCGGTCTCCAAGTGATGAATCAGCCAGCACCATCGCCACAGGAGGCACGAGCATTGGCCTTGCCCCCAAGAACGAGTCCAGGTGGAATGTCATAGAATAGGACCTGGACCGGATCGATAGGAGCAAGGCAGATGAAGAGGAAGCGGTTCACACCGGAGCAGATCATCCACAAGCTACGGG
>Ga0315277_10001181_pt1 | contig 38602 bp, 39 predicted proteins | sample YL17G05_15_MG_FD_203695 | JGI IMG/M metagenome (GOLD analysis project Ga0315277, IMG submission 203695) | Sediment microbial communities from Yellowstone Lake, YNP, Wyoming, USA - YL17G05_15 | ecosystem: Environmental > Aquatic > Freshwater > Lake > Sediment | place: USA: Wyoming | collected...
GGACAAACACGCCGATAATAAGCTCAACACCAACAAGCACACCAACGCGAACGCCGACAAGAACGCCGACAAGAACGCCGACGCAAATATTGACGAGCACACCAACGCGAACGCCGACGAGAACAAACACGCCGATAGCGACACCGACAGATCGTTGCTCTGTTTCCGGTTGGTGTAATACATATTGCCGAAGTTTAGGATATGTTGTTGGTGAAGTTAAATTGGAGTGTTCGGAATACGAGATAATGATTGCTTGTCAAATGGTAACGCGGTCATGTTGTTGCGTTACCGGCAATAGCCCTACACCAACAAGAACTCCAACAAGAACACCAACACGGACAAACACGCCGATAATAAGCTCAACACCAACAAGAACACCAACACGAACGCCGACGAGGACGCAAACGCCAACGGGAACATTTTTCACACCGACGAGGACAAATACACCGACGGCGACACGGACACCGACAAGCACACCGACAATTTTCGTGCCTGTAATTGAAACAATGGTTCCACCACCAATTACAGTTCCAGGAGCACCGTCGACAACGACTTTGACGCCGACGCCAACGACAGGCGGTGGCGAACCGACACTGACTATTACCCCGGGAGGACCAACTTTGACAGCAACGCCAACAGGAGAAGGTGGGATATCTACGCCAACCATTACTCCGGGAGGACCAACCTTAACGCCGACGCCGACGATGGAAATCACTTTGCCATTAGGCGAAGGTGATATTTGCAGTCCTTTTAATGACCCTAACAATGATCATATTATTGGTTTTGGAATGAGTATTACCGATAGCGATTCAGTTTCCGCAGGTCGTTATCATCACGTCCGTTATGCCGATATGAATATAGGTTCAATCGCCTCGCCGTTACTTTTAGTCCATTATGTAGATAATGGGGATAATACCTATTCTGTTGCAAAAACCGCGGGTTCGCAAAGGGATGCGATTGGCTTATCTACTTACTCAAGATCAAGAACTGGTAGCACTTTATATGTTGATTTTTCTTTAGACGTTAATAATTTCCCATTTTCTGTCGGCGATACTTATGACGTTTTTGTTAGAGCGGAAGATTTCGCCGGCGCTGTCGCCAATTGGCGAAATATGGGTCAACTGGAGATATGGAATTGTCAGGGTGTCAATATTTCCGGTAAGGTTTATGATGTTTCTTATTATTATCCCGATATGGTTTGTGGTAATTTGAGCGATAGTGATCCAAATATCAGCGGTTTGCCAAATACCAATATTTTATTTGACGCTGTCGCCGGTGATGATGTCAGCGCTTTAACCGGTGTTGACGGTCGTTATACTGCGGCCTTGAGAGCCGGAAGCAGTTATCGCTACACTTTAACAAGATCGCCTTTCTTTAACGCTATTGCTGATTTAGCCGATGTTACGGCAGGTGATGAGTGTTTGACGGGCGAAACAGCGGTTTTTACGGTAACTGAAGGGCCAAGAGGAGTAATAGATTTTGGAATGAGCAGCCAAAGAGACCCATGGATACAAGTAATCGGCGCTGATTTGACCGCCTATACGAGTATTACCGTTGATGTGCCACAGACCTGTGTTGATAATTATGGTGGCGGCGGTGAGTGTCTGCCGTTTATCTCGGTTTCCAAATTAACCCGTTCGGCGGCAAGTATATTTTCGGAAAACAGCATTGTCGCCGCCAGGGCAGGTATTTCCTCCGGACAGGCCTTAGCAGTCGGTGATCCAAATAACTGGCGGGTAATTGATGCTAATTTGTGGCACCGGCCCGGCGGCAGCGGTTATAATTATTATGTGGGTTTGGCCGGCGGCACTTTGCCCGCTGGGGAGAGAATAGAGGGGGACGTTAACCTGTCCGCGATATCCGGATTGTCCGATGGCGTGGTTGCCAGCGGTGAAGAAGAGGTGCGGTTGATCCACGGTAATTTAGCCATGGATCGAAATTTAACAGTGGCGCAAGGTGGCATTGCCCTTTTAGTTGTTTCAGGAAATATCACCTTTGATAGTAATGTTACTATTGCCCAGGGGATATTTTCCGCCGATGGCAATATCAGTATTGCCGACGGTGATGACCAGTTAATCCTTTCCGGTATTTTCGTCGCCGATGCGGACAGCGACGGGGCAGGAAGTGTTATTAATTCCCGCAGTTTGGGCATAGACGACGCCTTAACACCGGCGGCAGTGTTTATTTACCGACCTGATTTGGCAGTGGCGATGCTGCGTGGAACGACGACACAAGGAATAATGGAAGCTGAAGCAAGATGGGAAGAAATCAGGCCGTAAGAGAATTTAAAATTTATAAGAAAATGAAAAATTATAATTCAAAATTTAAAAATAACAGAGGTCAAATCGCCTTGATTGTTTTGGCGATCATGGCGGTGGCATTAACGACGACGGTTTCAGTTTCGCAAAGGGTAATCAACGATCTGCGTGTCAGTTATCAACAGCAGGAATCGGCAAAAGCGTTTTTGGGGGCCGAAGCAGGGATGGAAGAAGCCTTGCGAAGATTAAAAAGCGGCGAACAAATTTCGCAGATTGATACTGAACAAATTGCTCAAAGTGTTGGTATTAGCGAAATTGTCGTTAACCAGCCGGTAACGCAGGGTGGCGGCGAGGAATTTAATTATCCGGTTACTTTGGAACCGGGGCAGACGGCGGTTATTTGGTTGCGCGATCACAATAGTGATGGCACTTTAAATGAATCTTCCGGTTATAACGGCGAAAATATTAATTTTTGCTGGCAAACCGGGGCGGCGGTTGAAGTAATTTATTTTTATAGAAGCGGTGCTAATTATAGTATTAGAAGATTTGCCTTTGATACCAATGAAACGCGGCGAAGCAGTGAAAATCATTTTTCCGCGCCGACGATGAGTAGTTGCGCTGATTTATCAACCGGGGCAACTTTAGATTTAACGGCCGGCACTCCCCTATTTTTGGTGGCCCGGCCTTTTTACCAATCAACACAGGTGACAGTTGAAGGAATGTCTGGGCAAACGATTCCCGTTCAGGGGGCAGAATTAACTTCTGCCGGCGCCGTTGCCCAGGGGGCGACAAAAATTGCCAGAAAAATTAGGGTTTTCCGTGGCTGGAGCGCTCCCCCATCCTCTTTCTTCCAAGGCCTCTTTTCCGGCACAGGCGTTTCGGGAAATTAAGTTGGAATAAAAAATCGGAATCTCATTGGAAATTTTGTATAAATAAGTTGGTTTAAATTTTATCGCTGTTAATGATAAAAGTTATTGGGCCGTCATTTACTGATGTTACCTGCATATAAGCGCCAAAAACGCCCTTTTCCGTTTTTATCCCCTTGCTGATTAACATCTTTACACAGTTTTCAAACATAACCTTTGCCTCCTTTGGATTTTTCGCTTTTGAAAATGAAGGCCGAAGGCCTTGCGTATCGGCGCATAAAGTAAATTGAGGAATAAGCAATATTTCCCCCTTTGTTTCAACAATGCTTTTGTTCATTTTGCTGTCTTCATCGGCAATAATTCTCATTGTTATTAGTTTCTCCACGATTTTTTCCAAGTCGTTTTCATCGTCGGCATCCATAATCCCTAAATAAACCAAAAAACCGGCGTTTATTTCGCCGGCGACATCCTTGTTCACGGTAACTTTTGCATTTTTCACCCGCTGAATAACGGCAATCATATGTAATATGGTAAAATCTTTGAAAAAGAGATGATTAAACAGAAAAAAATTTACTTCCCCGACATTCTTAATCAAAAAAAAGAAAGTGTTTGGCAGGAAATTAAAAAATATTTAAATTTGTTAGTTTCCTACCCCAAGTTTTGCGATGTCCCTAAAAAATATTACGATCTGGTAGATTTTCATAAAGAGATTGTTTCCGACTATCCGAAAAGACAAGGGAAATATGTTAGGCCTTCTTTAGTGTTACTGACCGCCGGGGCAATGGGGTTTTCTGAAAAAAAAGCGATAAAAACTGCGGCGGCGATGCAAATATCCGAAGAATGGATTTTAAATCATGATGACATCGAAGATAATTCTTTAGAAAGAAGAGGCAAACCCTGTTTGCACAGAATTTACGGTGAGGAATTAGCAATCAATGCTGGCGACGGGCTTCATATCTTAATGTGGAAAGTCTTAATTGGTAATAAAGAAACGATTGGCGTAAAAAAAACATTTGCGGTAATGGAAGAGTTTTTCAAAATGTTAAATCGGACAGTTTTTGGTCAGGGGGTAGAATCAAAATGGATATTGGAAAATAAAACTGATTTAACTGATGAAGATGTTCTGCTCATTCTAGAAAGCAAAACCGGTTATTACACTATTGCCGGGCCGATGAGGTTGGGAGCAATCTTAGCTGGCGCTTCGGAAAGACAATTAAATAAGATTTACGAGTTTGGCAAACCTTTAGGTTATTGCTACCAAATCCGCGATGACCTTTTAGATTTAACCTCTGATTTTTCCGGATTGAAAAAACAGCAGGGCAATGACATCTACGAAGGAAAAAGGACAATAATGTTAGCCCATTTATTAAGAGTGTTAAAAAGTAACGATAGGGATAAACTATTAAAGATTTTAAAAAAAACGCGGGAAAAGAAAAAGAAAGAAGAAGTTTTTTGGGTAATTGAAAAGATGAAAGATTATGGCAGCTTGGATTATGCTAAAGTTTTGGTAGAAAAATATGCCGCCGAGGCAAAAATATATTTTAGAAAGAATTTAGGTTTTCTTAAAAAAGAACCCTTCCGCTCGCAACTTTTAGCGGGAATAGATTTTATTGTTAAAAGAGAATATTAAAAATCATTTTTTTTATAATACTGACGTGAACAATATTTCTGATATTTCCGAATGGTACAACAAATTTATCAAGGAAGCGGAGTTGGTGGATCAAGGTTCTGCGAGAGGGACAATAGTTGTACGGCCTTACGGGTTTGCCCTTTGGAAAAGAACGCAACAAGTTTTGGGTGGTGAGATTAATAAAAATGGAGTTGAAGATGCCTATTTCCCCGCCATTATTCCGGAGGAACTTCTTACTAAAGAAAAAGAACATATTGAGGGTTTTGCCCCGGAGTTTCTTCGCGTTCATGGTCGCGGCGGAGTGATCGGTGTCTTAAGACCAACATCGGAAGCCGTAATGTATCCGCTTTTTGCCAAATGGATTCATTCCTACCGGGATTTGCCGTTAAGAATAAATCAATGGTGTAATGTTTTTCGGGATGAAATGAGAACCTACGCTTTTCTGAGAACTTCCGAATTTCTTTGGCAGGAGGGCCATTGTGTTTATGCCAGTGAGGAAGAAAATAAAGAAGCGGTATTCGGCTTTTTAAAGATGTAATGAAAGCTTTTTAAGAAATACCTTGGCGTTGGCGCCGGTAATCGGTAAAAAAAGCGAGAAAGGAAAATTTGCCGGCGCTTTTTATACAACAACAGGAGAAGTGATCCTTCCGGGAGGCAAAGCGCTCCAAGTTTGCACCTCTCATAATTTAGGGACCAATTTTTCAAAAGCTTTTAAAATCCGATTTTTAGGGATTGATGGTAAATTACATTGGGCATATCAAACAAGCTGGGGGTTAAGCTGGCGGGTTCTCGGGGCGATGATTATGACGCATGGAGACGCAAAGGGATTAGTATTTCCTCCGGAAATAGCGCCGGTACAAGTGATCATTATTCCGATCAGGGGCGATGGAAAAGACAACGAAATAATGGAAACGGTCGAGAGTTTAAAAACAAAACTTGAGGGATTAAGGGTGAAGATAGACAAAACAGAAATGAGGCCGGGTGCCGCTTTTAATTATTACGAAGCGAAAGGGATACCCTTAAGAATAGAAATTGGCGCGCGGGATATGCAAAATCAACAAATTACCATTGCTAATCGTGTTACCGGTGAAAGAGAGACATTACCAGTTGGTTTCCCAACAACGGAAATTCAAAAGAGGCTTGACAGCATACAAAGTTTATTGCTTAATCGCGCTCAAGATTTGGTTAAAAAAAATACGCAAGATGTGTCTAATTGGGGTGAATTTAAGAAAGGGATCAGTGGAAGTGTAGGATTTCTCAGCACTTATCATTGCGGCGGAAGAATTTGCGAACAGGAGATTCAAGACAAGACGCGGGCAACATTGCGCTGCATTCCTTTTGGTTACGAAAAAACGGAGGGGGTCTGTGTTAAATGTGGCAAGCCTTCTGGCTACGGTCAAAAAGTGCTTTTTGCCAAGGCCTATTAATGTGTTGAGAGAATTTGACTAAAAAAACATTCTTGATATACTAAAGTTAATAGCATTGACGCCGAAAACACGGCCGAGCTGAGAGAAGAAATTCTGATATTTCGGAAAATTAGAACTTTCCGGGAAGTGCCCGTCACCGCACAAAAGCGTATCGTTTTTCAATAAATTAAAACGGAGCGTTAGTGAGTTCCTAAAGAGGATAAAGTAGGGTGGCACCGCGAAGAGATCGCCCCTATAAGTTCATCACTGGAAACGGGATGGTGAATTTGTAGGGGCGTTTTTTTATTGCAATTGTTACAATATTAATAAACAAAGGGGGTTATATGAAACGAATATTTATTGGATCTATAAAAGAACATATCGGTAAAGCCATTTCAATAACCGGATGGCTGAGAATTATCCGTAGTCATGGAGGAATAGTCTTTTTAATTCTTAGCGACATAAGCGGGACAGTTCAGATCGTTGTTACTAAAGAGCAAAAAGAAATTATTGATATTTGCAGCCAATTAACTACGGAGTCTGTGCTAATGGTAAGTGGTCTCGTTCAAAAGGAAGAACAAGCCCCCGGAGGATTGGAAATTAAAGTTAAGGCTCTTTCGGTTTTGTCTAAGGCCGAATCGGGATTACCAATTTCTGTTATTGAGAAAACGAAAAATGATGCTTCTTTGGAACATCGATTAAACTGGCGCTGGCTGGATCTGCGCAAACCGCAAAGACAACTTATTTTTAAAGTGTGGACGGTGATGGAACACGCTTTCCGTTCTTATTGTATTGATAACGGTTATATTGAAATTCATTCGCCGAAAATAATGGGCGCTGCCAGCGAATCTGGGGGTGAACTATTTGAAATTAAATATTTTGATCGGAAAGCATATCTTGCTCAATCGCCTCAATTTTATAAGCAAATGGCAATGGCGGCTGGGTTTGAAAAGGTTTTTGAAATTGGCCCTGTGTTTCGCGCTAATCCATCGTTTACATCACGACACGATACTGAATTTACAATGTATGATGTAGAAATTTCTTTCATTAAAGACCATTTTGATTTAATGGCTGAGGAAGAAAAAATGATTGTCACTATGCTTTCTGTTGTCAAGGAAAAATATGGAAAAGAAATAAAGAAATATTATAATCGTGATTTAATTGTTCCGACAATACCTTTTCCCAAAGTAACAATGGAAGAAGCCTTGAAGATTTTAGTAAAATTGGGAATTACTAACGAAAGAAATGGTGATTTAAGCCCTGAGGGAGAAAGAGAACTGTGTAAGTATTTTGCCAAAAAAACAGGACATGAACTTTTGTTTGTTACCGACTGGCCTATAAGCGTCCGACCATTTTATCACATACGATACGAGGACAAACCAAAAATAACTAAAAGTTTTGATTTATTATGGAACGGATTAGAGATTACCACTGGCGCTCAAAGAGAACATCGTTTGGAAAGATTAAAGACTCAGGCACGGGAAAAAGGTTTGGATTTAAACTCAATTAAAAAATATTTGGATTTTTTTCGTTACGGCTGCCCGCCGCATGGCGGTTTTGCTCCTGGGCCGACGAGGATGTTAATGAAAATATTCGATGTTGGTAATGTTCGCGAAGTAACATATCTCTATCGTGGCGTTAAACGGTTAACACCGTAGTTGGGGCAATAGAGAAGGTATGGTAAAGTTTTTGGAAGAGAGGAATATTTAAGCTAGGATTAAGTATACAAAAACTTATGATTATGAAAATGAAAAATAATATTAAACTTTCCGTTGTCATTCTCAGTTACAATACCAAAGATGTTCTTTGCCGGTGTTTGGAGGCTTTATTTAAAAGTAAAGGAATAAAAAACTATCAGGTAATTGTGGTTGATAATGGGTCAAAGGATGGATCAATTGAAACAATTCAAAATTCAAAAATCAAAAATCAATCCGCCAGCTGGCGGATAAAACTCAAAATTATTCAGAATAAAAAAAATCTTGGTTTTGCGAGGGGAAATAATAGTGCAAGAGAGTACTGTTCAGGAGAATATGTTTTGTTTTTAAACTCCGATGTAATATTGCCGCCGGAAACGATTGAAAAAACGCTTACATATATGGGTAAAAATCCTGATGTTGGGGCATTAAGTTGCCGATTAGTTTTGCCAAACGGAAAATTGGACCAAGACGCAAGACGGTCGTTCCCTACTCCTTTTGTGGCGCTTGCCCATTTTGCCAAACTGGACAGACTTTTTCCCGAATCCAAACTTTTTGCCCGGTATTGGTGCGGATATGTTCCTGAAGATAAAATTCAGGAAGTGGATGTTATTCAGGGGGCTTATTTTTTAACTCCCAAGAAAGTTTTAGATGAAGTCGGCTGGTTTGACAAAGATTACTTTTTGGATGGTGAAGATATAGACCTTTGCTGGAAGATAAAAGAAAAAGGTTTGAAAATTATTTATTACCCTGAAGTTTCCGCAATTCATTTAAAAGGAGTTTCTAAAAAGAAAGGAAGAAGTGATAAAAGAGATTTTGCAGAGAGAAAGAAGTTTATTCTTGAAGGAGTAAGATCAATGGAAATTTTTTATAAAAAGCGGCTTAAAAACCGTTACCCCGTTTTTTTAAGCGCATTAGTAATACTTGCGATAAAGACAGTCGCCTTTTTCAGGATCTTAAGGCTGAAAGTTTTTGGGAATTGAAATAATTTTCACTTCCGGTTTTAATCTTAAATGGAATTTGCTCCATGCCGCCTTTTTGATTTTTTTTATCAAAGCAAGATAATCGCCGGCATTATTTGTTCTTTTTTGGGAATCTGCGGGAACAATAAAATTTGCGTGATTTTCGGAAATTTTGAAATCGCCCAATACAAAACCTTTTAAGTTTAATTTATTTTCAATGAACCAACCGGTGGAATTAGTGGGAAAATTGTGTTTCTTTTGCTGGTGTTTTGATAAATTGGAAAAAGCGCAGCCCAAAGAATTTTGTGGCTGATTCTTTTTGGCTTCTAAAATAGTATCAATTGTTTTTTTAACCTCTTCCCTATTTTTCCTTTTTAAAGTTTTTAAAGAGAATCTCACCTCTAAAATTATCAATTTATTATTTTTTTTAAAAATGGATTGATTGTAAGCAAACCGGCAATCTTTGCTTTTTAAATATTCTGTTTTACCATTCTTTAAATTAAAAACTTTAATTTTTTTGATGAAGTTAGAAAAAAGAACGCCGCCAAAGCCGTGAATGTTTCCCGTGACCGCTCCGACGATAGTTCCCGGTATGCCTGTAAAAATTTCTAGGCCGCTAATGCCTTTTTTCGTCAATTTATCAATCAGTGTTTTCAGAGAATACCCTGAATCTGCAGTAATTTCTGTTTTTGAAAAAGTTGGTTTTTTAAGGGAAAAACTTCTTATCAGAATTCCCCGAAAAACATTGTTGGGGAAAATAGTATTTGTTAATCCGCCGGCAATAATAACGGGAATTTTGTTGAATACTTGCCGTTTTTTTAAAAGCAGAAGCAATTGGAGAAGACTATTTGAAGATCGGATATTAATCAATATTTTTGTTTTCCCGCCGGCTTTTATCGGCGTGTATTTTGCGATTGCCTCATTTTTGTGAATTTCCAAGTTTGGAAGTTTTTCTTTCAGCTGTGAGAATAAAGAGTCAAAATAGTTTGGTTTTCCACGGTTCATTTCTCCTTTGAACTAATGCATTAAATTTTAGTTAACCTTTTGAGCTAAGACGATAGTAAACGGGAAAGGATGTCTGACAGATAAAATTTTTAAATTTTGTTTTTTAATAAATTTTTGAAAACCCCAACTGGTCCAAAGATTTAAATGTCCTTTAGAGCTCCCCAATCTTTTTATATTTCGGCCAATAACCAGATTTTTTAAACAAAAAAAGGGTTCATGAGGCACCGAAAGGATTACATATTTTTTCGCAACCCTAACAATCTCTTCCAGCGCTTCTCGCGGATGCTCCAGATGTTCCAAAACCTCAGTACAGAGGACTAAATCAATCGATCTCTTTTTGTAAGGCAAGCGATAAATGTCCGCCACATCCAACTTAATTTTAGGAAATAAAGCATGCCCCAGTTTAATGGCAACAGGGGAAAAATCTACCCCTTCTACTTTTACATCCAGATTTTTCTTGATGAAATTTAAAGTAAATCCCTCGCCGCTACCAACATCTAATATGCTTGTGGGGTGAACTTTTTGCAACATATTTAAAAGAACTCTATTAAGGCTATCGATTGTCCATCTTCTTACAGGGTGAGGGCTGCGATGTTTGAGGTAGTTAAAAGTAACCTCCATTTTTCTCTCTAATTCCGGTAGATACCTAACACCAGCCGTAGGATCAATTTTACCCCTTGGTTTAAGACTCTCTGCTTTGTTCATGTTTAGATTTTACTATACAGCCATCAGTTTGCAAAAAGATTCTCGGGGTTATAAAATATGGCACTTATGAAAAAAATACCGAACAAAAGACTAAAAGAGACCTTTGGGAGTGTTGTTTTAGTAAACCCTAATAATTTTGGAAATTATGTACAGGGGGCTTTCCAGAGAGAACACTTGGGATTAGGGTACTTGGCGGCAGAATTAATGGAATCTGGTTTTAATTCTCAAATAATTGATTCCAGAATATTAGCGCAAACTCCAAAACAAGCAGTTGACGATATCTTGAAACGCAATCCAAGCATTCTCGGGTTTTCAATTATCGCTAAAAGTGCAGCAAAATGGTGCCAACAGGTTGCAATACAAGTAAAGGCAAAGAAACCCGATATTCATATAACGATGGGGAATTATTTTCCATCTCTTCAGCCGGAAAGAGCTTTGGCTTCAGTCCCATCAGCTGATTCCATAATACTATTCGAAGGTGATTATTCTTTTCCCGAACTGGCATCTTGTTTGGCCCAGAGCAAACAGTGGAAAAAAATTAAAGGTTTGATTTACAGGGATAGTGGTAGAGTTAAATGCAACCCTGTTGGGAAAGTAGTTGCTAATCTAGACGAATTGCCCTTCCCTATTCATACTGCCGGACAATATGGTCTAAATGAGTTTGCTATTGAAGGTTCACGAGGATGTTATCTTCGTTGTATCTTTTGTTCCATAGGCACTTTTTTTGGACACTGTCAAAGACAAGAACGCTGGCGGGCAAGATCGGCAAAGAGTTTGGTTACAGAAATAAAAAACTGCTTAAATGCTTTTCCAAAAATCAACCGCTTTCGTTTCGTTGATCCTGATTTCTGCGGAGCATCTTCCCCGCAGCATTTGATTAGATTAAACCAAATAATACAAGAGTTTAAGCGCGTTGGTAGAAAGTTTGAATTTATCATAGATACGAGAAGCACGGTGGTAAATACCATTCCTAAATCTGTGTGGAAAAGATTAAAAGATGTTGGTTTAAGTGAAGTTTATTTAGGCATAGAATCAGCAACAAAAAGGATCAAAAGGAAACTCGGCAAAGGCTCATTTTTTACCGATGATTTAAAAGCTTTTAGAGTGTTAGAAAAACTGAGAATTAGAGTTCGTTATGGATTTATGATGATTACCCCTTGGTCAACAGAGGAGGATATAATCGCCAACGCAAAAGCCATAAAAAATTTGGGATTTCCTAGGATAGATAAATACTTTCAAGAAATGTTTGTAGTTCCGGGCACCAAGGCCGTTGAGCTTACTCGGCAAGTGTCTAAACTGTGGTTTGACCAAAACGGAGAAGGAGAATATTACACTTACGAATTACCAACAACTCTGCATAATTTAAGAAGTATTAGTCGGGCGCTAACCACCAACAGTCTGACATTTCTTAAAAAATACCAAAACTTGCATGAAAGCATCAGACGCTGTTTTGAAGATCAGAGAGAAAATGTGGAAATTTATAAAAATAGTTTTAATAACTTAAGTTATCACTTTTTTATGTCAGTATTTGAGATCGCAAAAAAATTCGGTAAAAAGATGACAAATACTGAAGTGAAAGATGCGGTAAATAATGTGACAAGAGTGTACAAAAAGAAAGTAAATTCACTAGAAAAAGACTTTTGTTCAAGGAAAGGAGGCAAAAACGATGATATCAAGCTGTGAAACTTGCAATGGCCCGCAGCAAGAATTAAAAAGAAAAATGATCGCCACATTAGAAAGAGCCGGAGTCGATCCAGCCGACTTTCTGTCATCAAACCATCAGAGACGGTTCAACCTACTCGTTGACGGTTTTGCCTTAAGAGGGAGACAAACAGAACATGTAACAAAAGTTGACAGAGAAGACGGACGAGGCTTATTGATAATCAAACCAGAGATGATAATGGACAGCCTACTTGTCCATAATTTTTTAGAATCAGTTTTGGGAATGCAGATACTCCAAGTCCAACGCTTTGTTTATTCTCCAGAAACATATTGGGAGATGCAAGGGTGCGCTCTAAATCACCGTCTTGATCAAATTCCTCACGCATCATTGCTTTTTCTATTATCGACAACAGAACCTTCCGAAGCTATTCTCTTTCAACATCTGACACCAAAACAATATCGGGAGAGATTCCAGTGTTTGAATCCGAGCGTATCTTTACTTGATAGTATAGTATTCAGCGATGATTCGCAAGAAGTTTTTACTCACTTGTTTGTAAGATATTCTGGAAAAATATCTCTGCGAGACGGAGTTTGTCAAGCAAGAATGTCAGCCAGGGGTTTTTTGGAAATGAAGGAGAAAGAATGCCCGGCAACATGCTGGGACTTTACTGGTTTCTATGGCCATAGGGACAAGACACACAACTTGAGAACATTTAACGGTGTTCATAGTCCAAGCAATAAAAATGAGTTGTTTACTGACTTGTCGATTTTAGGGAATTTATTTTCATGAACTCAATTAAAATTTCTCAACTTCCCTATCGAAACAGTGTTTCCTGCATTGTTTTTAAAGGCAGTAAGTACCTTTTGGTGCAACAGGTTGGCTGGCCAGACATTTTTTGGAAATTTCCCCAGGGTGGTGTTGAAGATGGTGAGCATAACGAAGAAACTATCAAAAGAGAGCTATATGAAGAACTCGGAATTGAAAAATATCGGATAGTGGGATCCAGTAAACATCTTAATCAGTATGATTGGTCTCCAGACTCAGTTAAATTGGCGGGTTTTAGATGGAGGGGACAGACCCAAAAATTCTATTTGATTGAGTATTTGGGAAAAGATGAAGATATCAGATTAGATAAAAAGGAACACCAAAATTATAAGTGGGTAGGCAGAGAAGAATTGTTTGAAAGCATTGATCATGACCATAAGAACTTTACCAACTATAAAAACTCAATAGAGAGAGTCTTGAACGAATTTGGAAGGTTAAACTTATGAAAAATTATATTGCCAGGCAGGAAGCTTTTGGATTTACTTTTTATGAAAGAAAAAAGCTGCGTCATAAATTTTTCAGTAAAGAAAAATTAAGTTTATATCTGAAGGAAAAAGGTATAGGGGGAAGTGAAGTTGAGTGGCTGAAATTTAAATGCCGAAATTACCGGAGCGACATCCTCTATTCTCCAATAAGAATCTATTATGAACTAACATTGCGCTGCAATCTGCAATGTCGATATTGTTTTAATAACTCAGGCAAACCAAGACCCAATGAGCTGACTACAAAAGAAGTATTAGAGAGTTTGGACCAACTAAAGAGAAATAATGTTATTGATGTTAGGTTTACAGGCGGAGAACCAACTTGTCGCGATGACTGGTATGAAATTTTGACTTACGCTAAGAAACTAGGTTTTTGTATTTCATGTAATACCAATGCTGCATATCTGGATCCGTCTATAAACGAAAAGTTTGCCAAGTTGGATATAGAACAAGTGACGGTAAGCGTTGATGGGTGTAAAGAAAATCACGAATACAATCGGGGAAAGGGTAGTTTTGACAGGACTATTAAAAATTTAAAGATAATGCACAGTTTAGGGATTACTTTAAGAATTAATGTGTTAGTAAACAAACATTCTGTAGATGATGCAGCGTTTATGTTGGACTTGGCATCTAAATATACCGACGAAATAAATTTCTTTACCATCGTATTTATCGGAAGAGGGTCTCATTTAGAACATAGCGACGGAGTTACGGTTGAAGATCATTTAAAGATGTCGCAGGAAATTAAGAAACTAAAGCTAAATTATCCTAATTTAAATATTTTACATTTTGCCGAGGTTTCCAAAAAAACTTCGGTTAATGAGGATGCAGGAAAAAAGTTTGGGCTGAAAATTGGTCCACCGTCTGGAAGCACTACATTAAACATTACCAGCAGTGGTGGTTTTTGTTGTGGAGGGTATACTCCCTACATTAGCGATGATATGATTTTAGGGAATTGTAAAATAGACGATTTGTTTGGTATTTGGCAAAAAAGCAAGAAATTAGAAAAGATTAGAGATGATGGCGGAAAGTTAATACACTTTTGCGCAAATTGTCCAAAATTCAAATTAGATGAATGTCAGGGATCTAAATATGAAACTGAGTTAAATAGACTAATACATTCTGAGGTGAAAAATCAGACATGTATTTATGGTGGCGGTCCGTCATTATTAAAAATTGCTCCTTGATTTAGAGACAAAGGAAATTTTTACTGGAGAAGTAAGATATCAAGTCGGGGTTCCCTAGGTCATACTTGGCAAAAACCTTGACTGGATATAATTTAATGCCCTTTTGCAGTAAATAATTGAAGGCTGGCCCGAGATAGTATTCACCATTGTGTACATTATGTTCTGCAAATTGTTGCTCTAAAGCCCGAATAAGGTCTTTACCGGATGGGGCAATATAAAAACCCGTACTGGCAATGTTTGAAATATTCTTCTTCTCAATAAATCGGGTGATTAGACCGTCTTTTATTTCGACAAAACCATATCTGTCACTTAATTGAATGTTTATTCCTAAATAAGCCGAGTTTGTTTCTAAGGCAGGCATTTGAAAATCAATGTATTGATCAGGATAAATTACTATTACAGATTTTGGAGTAAGAAGTAGTGATTTAGCAGTATAAACAGTTGATGATACTCCAGCGGGTGAATCCGAATTACGGATGAAATATAGTTTATTAGATAGATTATGATAGGCGATTATTTCCTTTATCCTGTTTTCAAAATTGTATTTATTAAAATAATAATCAGTTGTTAAAAAAATTAGCTCGTCTTCAGATTTAATATTGTGTTTTACTGACGAGATAAACCAGCTGATTATCGGAAACCCTTTAATTTCAATAAAGGGTTTGAATTCTCCTAACGATCGCGTCCGAGTACCCTTACCGGACATTGGTATCACCCATATCATGGCTGATATTATACTCTAAAGAATCTATCCTTTTCATTTCTATTTACTCACCTCAAAAAAACTGATTTTCTTGGAATTAAAGTAAAGCGGGAAAGTACCGACCGGGCCGTTGCGGTGTTTTGAGATTTCACAATTAATTGATTCCCGGTTGTCTTCCTCTTCGCGGTATAAAAAGATAACAACGTCACTATCTTGTTCAATACTCCCTGACTCGCGAAGGTCGGCCAATCTTGGTCGGTTTCCGCCACGGACTTCAACGGCACGGGAAAGCTGGGAAACCGCTAAAACCGGTACTTTTAATTCGCGGGCTAAATTTTTTAAACCCTGAGAAATATCGGAAACTTCCTGGACGCGGCTGTCCCATTGCCGCCGCGATTGCATCAGTTGAAGATAGTCAACGAAGATCATCTTTAAGCCTTTTTCCACCTGCAGCCTTCGCGCTTTAGTACGCAATTCCAAAATAGACAAAGCGGGGGTATCGTCAATGTAAAAGGGGGCTTCATCCAAAACTCCCATTGCCTCAGAAAGACGGGCAAAATCTTCATCGTCCAGTTTTCCGGTCTTCATTTTCCAAGAGTCAATGTCCGCCTGCCTTACTAAAAGCCGGTCAACTAGTTCTTCCTTGCTCATTTCCAAAGAAAAGATGCAAATTGGCTTTTTTTGTTCCACGGCAATATGGCGGGCGACGTTTAACATCCAAGCGGTTTTTCCCACTCCCGGCCGCGCCGCTAAAATAACCAAATTACTGTCTTGAAAACCGGCCAAAAGGTTGTCCAAATCTTTAAAACCGGAAGAGACTCCCCGCAAACCTTCGCCTTGTTTTTGCAGTTCGTCCAGGCGATCAAAACTTTCTGCCAAAGCTTGGCGTAAAGATACGGGTACGCCTTTTAAATGGCGCTGGCTTAGAGAAAATATCTCTTGCTCCGCCTTGTCTAAAGCTTCCTGACAGCTTAAACTTTCTTCAAACGCGGCTTCGTTTATTTGCGAGGCTGCTGAGATTAACTCTCTTTTGGTAAAAAGGTCTTTGACGATTTGCCCGTAAGAGGCGATATGCGAGGCGGTTGGCACCGACTCGGCCAATTTTGAAAGGTAACTTCTGCCGCCCACCTTTGTCAGAGCTTTTTTTTTCTTCAATCTTTCGGCGATGGTGATCAAATCAACGGGTACTCTTTCTTCATACAGTTCCAAGACTGATTCATAAATTAGGCCATTTGCAGGATCGTAAAAACATTCGGGCCGCAGAAAGTCAGCGATTTCAATAATCGCGTTTTTGTCTATTAAAATTGCTCCTAAGACTGAAGTTTCCGCTTCCTGGGAGTGCGGCGGCACTTTTAAATTTTGACTAGCCATAGTTTGATATTACCTTAAGAGAATTATTTTTGTTTCTTCGGGCAGATCTTCTCGTTTTTTTAAAATTAAACCTTCTGCGGGAACGGTATCTTCGCTGTCGGTCTCGTCAAGAAATGGTTTTACCAAATTGGCGGCGTCTTTTTCTTCATTATTTGTCAATCCGGGGATAACAAAAGAGGGGGAGATTTTTTTTGCCGCCTCGGCGGTTTTTTTTGCATTTTCCGTTGTTCCGTCAACGGAAACAAAAAGAATGTCAATTTTTCCAAGCTTTTCCAGTTTTTTTTCGGAAGGCATTGTCCAGCCGTTTGTAAAAAAGTAAAACCGCCAATTTTCTAAGGAAATAAACCAGCAATTGCCGCCGATTGTTTTAATGTCCACGCCGGAGACTTCATATTCACCCGGTTTAAAAACAGTAAAGGTTTCTTTCCTGACTTTTGAAACGACTTTTTCGCGAGGGACAGAAATAGCGGAAACTAAAATGTCGGCCTCCGTTCTTTTAAGGGGAAATCCCAAAGCAAGGGTAATCTCCTTTCCTTTTATTCTGAAAAAGTTAGCAGAGTATTTTATTTCCATTACAAACCATCTTATCATTTTTGGAAATTTTAGACAATAGATTTTTTTGTCTCTTGACAAGGGGAAACTTTTTCTTTACTATCGGTATAGATGAAAAGAGAATTATTTTTAGCAATTTTATTTGGAGCGATACTTGGTTTTGCTGTAACTGGCACTGTTTGGTTGAAAAAAGAGGGCAAACTTAGTCTTTTTAAAACTTCTTCGGAAAAGCAAACAGAAACTGCGGAGGAAAATGTAAACGAGGGAACACCATCGCCTGCTCCGGCAGAGGAAAAGGAAACAGGCAAGGTATTCTTAGAAGTATCTTCGCCCGAACAGGATTCTATTTCCGATAAGGAAAAAATAACTATTTCCGGAAAGACTTTGGAAAATGCTATCGTTGTTGTTGTCTGGGAAGAAGGGGAAGATATTTTGGTTGCCGACGGGGAAGGTGCTTTTGAAACAGAGATTGTTTTAGTTTCCGGTGAGAATCAAATTGATGTTACCGCTTACGACGATGACGGCAGTTCGACCGCAAAAACGATAACCGTTACTTATTCCACCGCCAAAATTTAGTCTGGCGATAAATTTATATGAATACAAAAAAATCCATTTTTCTCGTTTTTCGTCTGATGATAATGATATTAGTCCTTTCCCTGATTTTTGCGCGAAAGTCTGCGGTAGAGGCAGAAAATGGAGCTACACCGACGGCAAAAGTAACCATTTTAAATGATGATCAAAAGGAGGAGATAGAAAGTTTGCGAGAAGAAGTAAAGAAAAAAGTTGAAGAAAAATTAAAAACTATTACCGACGAAAAAAGTGAAGTTGGCAAAAGGCGAAGCTGGATTGGGATTATTAAAGAAAAAACCGCTGCCGGTTTAACTTTATTGGTTCGTGGTGAAACAAAACAAGTAAAGTTTGATGAAGGAATAAAGATTGTTAACAGTGCCAGAAAGGATATTAAAATTGATGATCTCAAACCAGGAATTAAAGTGATCGCTATGGGTTACGTGCAGGAGGATGAAAGTTTGTTGGCAAAAAGAATTGTTGTCGCCGGGAATCTTGAGCCGCGAAAGACGAAAGTAGTTTTCGGGAAAATAACTGATAAGTCAAAAAGCGGACAAATTTTGGTGATCGCGGACGCAAACGAAGAAGGAAAAGATTATGAGACGATTATAGATGACAAAACAAAGATTTTACAGGTAGTTGCTGGCAAAATAAAGAAAGCAAAATACGATGATTTCAAAATTGGTCAGTCAGTAGTTGTTGTTCTAACTCCGGTAAAGGGCCAAGAAAACCGCTTTACGGCAAAAAATATTTTGATTTTAACAGAAGATTAAGAAAGAATTGCTTCTAAGTTGCCGTCCATTATCTTTTGCAGGTGGTGCCAGTTTTTGTTGAGGCGATGATCAGTTAATCTGTCCTGCGGAAAATTATAAGTGCGGATTTTATCCGATCTTCTCCCCGACCCTGCCGCGAGCCTAATATCGCCGGAAACTTGGGTCGCTTTTTCTTGTTCCGTAACCCACAACTGGCTTGCCAAAAGCTGCAGGGCGATTCTCCTGTTATCTTCCTGATATCTTTCTTTTTGGCTGATGGTAACAATCCCCGTTGGTTTATGGCGCAAACGGACAGCGGTGGAGACTTTATTGACATTCTGTCCCCCGTGGCCGCCGGCGCGGAAAAACTGCCATTCCAGGTCTTCAGGCCTTACTTCGGTAGAATCAGCAGAAACTTCCGGCATAACGACGACAACGGCGGTTGAAGTATGGATTCTCCCCCGCCTTTCCGTTGCCGGCACTCTCTGGACGCGATGGGTGCCGGTTTCATTTTTTAAAATCTGGAAAACGCCTTCGCCGCTTATTTTTAGTGTTAAGTCTTCTAATTGAGCAATTTTCCAGTTTTTTTTCACGGCAAACCTTTGGTACATTCGCAAAAGATCCTGTCCCCAAAGTTTTGACTCCAGACCGCCGGGACCGGGATGAATCTCAAGAATGATAGTGTTAAGATTGACTTTCATAAAAAATTTCTATTATTTAATTCCTAATTATTTCTAATAAAATATCAAATATCAAAAAATAAAATCTAAAAAGTTAGAAGTTAGAAATTATTTGGAGAAAGCGCTATTTTTTACTTGACTTCTTTTTGTCTCTCTTTTTCTTCTTTGGGGAGGGTTTTTGTCTTTGTGCAGCTGCTTTCCTTTTTCTTTCAAATCTTTCAATTCTTCCTTCGATATCAACATATTTTGTTTCGCCGGTGAAAAAGGGGTGGCATTTGCTGCATATTTCCACCTTCATTTCCGGTACCGTTGCGCCGGTTACGAATTTGTTGCCGCAGGCGCAGGTTACCTTACAGTCGTCATAATATTTCGGGTGGATATTTTTTTTCATCTGATTGCGACTATTATACCAAATATTTAGACTTTTTCAATTCTTAATTCTTCGGCTTCTTGCAAAGAAATAGTACCGCTGACATTTTTAATCTTTTCCTCCCATTCTTTCGGCCAACTTGGGGCAAAAGTTTTTATTTTGTCAGTCGGCGATAAGCCTGTTTCTTTACGCATTATTTGGATTTGTCTAATTAATTCTCTTGCTTCACCTTCTCTTTTAAGGTCATCAGGAATATTTTTAGTATCTAATGTAACACCACTTGCGGTAATAATAGTTTTAACATTTACTTCGTCTTTGATAACGCCAGTAACGCCAAAACTTTCAAAATCTTGTAAATTGGCCGTACCCATAGTGCTTAAAGGCTGCCTGACATTTATCCGTTCTGTTTTTCTAATGCCGTGGATGATGGAAACCTCGTCGCGCGCTGTTTTCATAATTTCTTCCAGTTCGGGATTAATTAATTTTTCATTTATTTCCGGCCAGTTTTGGAGATGGATAGAGTTTTTAGCATTTTCTTTTTCACCTCCGAGGTGGTGAGGATATAGTCCTTGCCAGACAGTTTCCGTAAGATACGGGGTAAATGGCGCTAAGAGCAAAGATAAATCTTTCAGAACTTTATAAAGCGTTGCCAGACAAGCGTTTCTATCTTTGGTATTTTCGTTTGCCGGGTTAATTCTTTCCCTTGATCTCCTGATATACCAAAGAGACAAATCATTTAAAAAGTTTTCAATCGCCAATAGAGCTTCCTGATGGAGATAATTATCTAATTTTTCCGTGGCGATTTTTTTCGTTGATTCCAAACGGGAAAGTATCCATTGGTCTAATACAAATTCACTTCGGAGGTGGTCTGTTGCCGGTGACCACTCGTTTAAATTGGCGTAAGTGATAAAAAATTTGTATGTGTTCCAGTAAAGAAAAATAAATTGTCTTCTTACTTCGTCGGCGATTTTGTAGCCGAAGTTTAAATTAAGTTCCGGATTTTGACGGCAATACATCCAACGCATCGTGTCCACACCCATTTTTTCAGCCGCATCATCAAACCAAATGGCATTGCCTTTACTTTTGTGCATTTCCTCGCCTTTTTCATCGCGAACCAAAGCATAACCGAGTAAATTTCTGAAAGGTTCGGTATCTTCTAAGGCTGTGGACATAGCAATCATAGCATAAAACCAATTACGGAATTGTCCTGTAAAGTTTTCGGTCACAAAGTCGGCAGGATACCATTTTTTGAAAAATTTTTTGTCGCTGGTGTAGCTTAATTTTTTAGTTTCTGGATCGTACAGAGTAGAGAAATTAACAATGCCGGCGTCAAGCCATGGAGTGCCTACATCTGGCACACGGGTCATTAATTTAGCACATTTAGGGCATTTTAATTTGATTTCGTCAATCCATGGTTTATGTGGAGTATGTCCATTAAACTTATCCCAACCAGAAACGGACTTTTGTTGTAATTCTTCTTTAGATCCGATTACATCAATATTGCCACATTCACATTCCCAAATTGGTAAAGCTAATCCCCAGTAGCGTTTTTTGGAAATAAGCCAGTCGTGCATGTTTTTTAACCAGTCTAACTCTCTTTCCATCCCCCAGTTTGGTACCCAGCTTATTTTTTTAGCGATATCTACCATTCGCTGGCGGAGGGTTTTTTTATCGGGTTTTCTGGGATTGTCCATTCTGACATACCATTCATCCACGACTCTCCAAATTAATTCTGATTTACATCTCCAGCAAGTTGGATAGGAATGTTCATATGGTCTGACTTCAAATAAATAATGGCCATTTTCGTATTTTTTCAGATGTTCTATGATCAAATTAGGATTGTTTTTCGCGTTTTTTCCAGTTAATTCTCCATACCCTTTTAAATAATTGCCGCTTTCATCTACAGCGGCAAAGATAACATCATCCCAACACAAATCTCTTTTAACAAGATAATAATCCTCGGTGCCTGTTCCGGGAACAATGTGAACCACGCCTGTTCCTTCTAAATCGTTTACTAATTCCTTTGACAAAACAAGGGCGTGGAATCGTTGCGGACTATTTGACGAAATTTGTCTGATAATCGGTAAGTGATCAAATGGAGCTTTATAGTGACTGATTTTTTCATCTTTAATTAGTTGCTTACCATTAATTATTTTTATTGGAATTAATGGTTTTTTGAAAGTTTTTTCAACCAAATTTTTGGCGAGCCAATACTTATTATTTTCGTATTCAACCAAAGCGTAATCAATATCAGGGCTAACAGCGATTATTGTGTCGGCGGGGACTGTCCACGGGGTTGTGGTCCAAACCATTAAAAATTCATTCTTTTGGAGTTTTCCGTTTTTAACTACGGGGAATCTCATATATAAAGTGTCGTGTGTTATTTGTTTATATCCTTCGGAATCAATTTCATGTTGTGTTATTGCCGTGCCACATCTTGGACACCAAGGGACAACATCCTCTCCTTTGTATAAATTACCTTCTTCAAAACATTTTTTTAGAAAATGCCAGATCATATAATTGTTTTGATCATCCATAGTATAAAAAGAATTGTCCCAATCCATAAAGTTACCAAGCCGTTTAGTTTGATCAGTTTGTATTTTGGAATACTTGATAACCCTGTCTTTGCAGTCTTGGACAAATTGGGCAATTCCATAGTTTTCAATGTCCTTTTTATTTTTAAAGCCTTTTTCTTTTTCCACCTCCACTTCTACCCAAAGTCCCTGACAGTCAAAGCCGTTTTGAAACCTTTGCGCATATCCTTGCATGTTTTTATACCGCTGATAGAGATCTTTTAAAGTTCTTCCCCAGGCATGGTGAACCCCCATCGGATTATTGGCGGTAATCGGGCCGTCAATAAATGAAAATCTTTTTTTTTGTCCGCCAGCTGGCGGATCGTTTTTGTGGAGATATTGTTTGACAACGCCGCTTTTATACCACCATTCAAGCAATTCCCGTTCGTTGGCGATAAAATCAAAACTGGCAGGGATGTCCGAAAAATGTCTTTTCATTCCTTTTTATTTTAAATCTAAAACCTTAAATCTGAAATGCCCAAAATAATAAAAAAATCCTTCACAGGAAGGATTTTTATTAAGAGGCAATTTCTCCCCCGAAACTTCAAGGGGTTTGCCTCTTAAGGAATAATAATTATATTTTTGCTGAAAATTAGTTTCACTATGTTATTATTCTACTAAAGAAACTTTAAAAGTCAATTTTTTTTTTGACTATTCCCTATTCTCTACTCTTTAGTCCCTTTTTTCATTTTCTCTCTTCCAACTTTATTTTTACCGTTTTTGTTTCACTATTCCGCCAATATTTTATCTCCATCTCTCCACCGACTTTTTTTTCATTGATCGCTTTCGCTAAACCGGAAGGATCTTCTCCCAAACTTTTGCCGTCTACTTCCGTAATAATATCGCCTTCTTTTAACCCCGCTTTTTCCGCGCTTGAACCTTCCACTACTCTTTGAACATACGCGCCTTGCGGTACTTCGTTAAGCAAAGCCGCTTTTTTGGAAATCATTTGGTATTCCACTCCTAAAAACGGCCTTTTAAATTCACCGGTTTCTTTGAAAGATTTTAGACTTTCTTTAATGATGTTAATGGGGATGGCGAAACCGATATTTTCCGCTTCGCCGGCAACGGCGACATTGATGCCGATCACTTCGCCGGCAGAATTTAGAAGCGGTCCGCCGGAATTACCGGGATTGATCGCCGCGTCAGTTTGAATGACATCGTCAAGCCTCTCCACGTACCCTTCGAAAGCGGAGCCGGCGGTGATGCCGCGTCCCAAGCCGGAAATAACGCCAGTGGTGACCGTTTGCCTGAATTCGCCTAAAGCGGTGCCGATGGCGATTACTAATTGGCCGACTTTCAGTTGGTTGGAACTACCCAAAGGAAGCGCCGGTAGTGAAGCGTTGATTTTTAAAATTGCCATATCGTTGGCCGGATCACGATAGATTGCCGATACTTCGTAAGTTTTATCGTCTTTGTCTATGACAGTGTATTTTGCACTCGTGTCAGAAACAACATGTTTATTTGTTACCACCAGTCCCCCGTCAACGACAAAGCCGCTGCCAATGTCTTGTTCTATCTTTTTTTCCTGAGTCTTAAAGTTAAACTGGTTAAAAAAATCAAAATCAAGAAGCGGCACTTTTTCCGTTTTACTGATGGAAACGGTCACTACCGAAGGCGCCGCTTTTTCCACGACATCAATGATAATAGAATCTTCTTTCAAGATTTTCTGTTCCAGAATGCCGCTTCCACTAGTATTTTTCGGTAAAAACCGATCTAAGGTTTTTAACCACCCCAGTCGTTCAAAAATACCGCCTACGATAATCGCGCCTAAAAGAAAAATACCGAAAGCAGTACCAATGAGAAAAGTCTTAATCTTCATTTATGAATTATGAATTAAACAAGGATGATAAATGAGAAACCTGAGATTTAACTGAACTTTTATCTCATATCTCATATCTTTTTATCCTTTATTCCTGTTTATTAAAGATTTATCAATGTTTCAATTCCTTTTTCTAAAATCAAATCCTTTTTAAGTTCCCCGCTTTCAGTTGAATCTTTAACTTCAAAGTTCGGTTTCATACCGGTTTTGTGGATAGAGGTGCCGGAAGGCAGAAGCCAGCGGGCGATGGTAATATGCAATCCGGTATTTTCCGGCAGATCCTGCGGTTCCTGCACTGTCCCCTTACCGAAAGTTATTTCGCCGACAACTTTTGCTCTTTTTGTTTCCGAAAGAGCGCCGGCTAAGATTTCCGCCGCCGAAGCTGAACCTTTGTTTACTAAAACGACCAGTGGCACCCCAAGCAATTTACCTTCGCGGTCAACTTTAATTTCTTCTCTTTCGCCTAAATAATTTTCCTGGACAAGGACTGTTTCTCCTCTTGATAAAAATTCGCCGGCGACAAAAACTGCTCCTTGCAGAAATCCGCCGGGATTATCACGGAGATCAAGGATAACACCGCCAAAGTTTTCTTTGCTTTTTGTTAAAGAGATACCTTCGGCCCAGGCAAGCCATTCTTCATTCATTCTGTCGCTGAATTGGTAAATATGGACATAGGCAAACAGTTTCCCTCCCTCTTCCATTAGTTTTGCTTCCAAAGCGGGGATAACAATTTTTCCTCTTTTTATAGAGATTTCAAATGGTTTATCTACCCCCTCGCGAAAAAGTTCCAAAGTTACCAAGCTGCCTTCGGGGCCGCGGATAAGCTGCATCGCTTCCTGCAAGGAAATATTGGTTGTTTCTTTGTCAATCCCCGCTTCCTTGTCCTTTATTTTTAAAATTAGGTCTCCGGCTTTTATTCCCGCTAACGCCGCCGGCGTTTTATCCAAAGGAGCGATCACCGCCAAGGTTTTTTCTTTATAGCCTAATTGGACACCAATACCGCCGAACTCGCCGTTCAGATCATCTTTACTGAGTTTGTTCTCCTCTTTCGGCAAAAATACCGTGTACGGATCACCCAAAGAATCAACCATTCCTTTAATCGCCCCCTCCGTCATTTTTTGCGGATTTAAAGCTTCTTTTTCAAGATATTTTTCTTCTAAAGTTTGCCAAACTTGCCAAAAAAGATAGAAATTTTTTGGTTCATTTTTTGGGAAACTTTTTGCTAAGCCAAATTTAAACCCGACAAATCCGGAGATTAAAAGAAGAGAAACAAAAAAAACAACTTGGCGGATTTTTTTAAGTGTTATTTTTATAGTCATTTTTTTGGAACTAAAAGAACACCATTTTTGGCATCAAGCAAACATTTTACTCTCTTTCCTCTTTTTAAAACAGGAGACTCTTTTGTTAAATTTTTAATAATTAAAAAAGGAATTTTAATTTTGTTAAAGTCGCGAATTTCCCCCTGCATTTTCTGAGCGATAATTCCCCTTACTTTTAAAGTGGCCGCTTTTTTTAGAAGAAGGCTATTTACAAAAGGGGCGAAAATAATTTTTCCCCGGTGTGTATAGTTTAAAGAAAAAACCGGCTCTTTCCCTAAAATTGCCAATTTCCCCCAGACGGGTTTAAAGCCTCCGCCGGTACCGGTCAGTTTCTCCGCTCCGAATTTAATCTTAATAGCGATACTTTCAGCATCTTCGCCTATTTCCGTGATCTTTCCGGCAACAGTTGATAAAAATTCTTTTCCGTCAGTCTTGGCGATTATTTCCTTATATTTTATGGTTTTACCGGTTTTCGCGAAAACCTCCGCATTTTTTGGAAGATGTAAAACCCAGAGAGCGGAAAACATATCAAAAATATTAAATATTAAATGTTAAAAACTCAAAATCTGTTTTATTTTAACTTAAGGAAGAACAAGAGTTAAGAGGCGCATTTTTTTTAACCATCAATCATCACTCATCTGCCATCTTTTTTTACGTTGTTTTAGTAATAAATGGAAGGAGAGCGAGGTGGCGGCAATGTTTAATTGCTTCGGCGAGCCGGTGCTGATGTTTGGCGCAAACACCGGTTTTTGACCCCGGCAGGATCCGTGCCCGTGGGGAAATGAAACCATTTAGGGAATCAATATCGCGCCAATAAGGCGTTTTTTTTGTCCGGCAGAAAAGGCAGTTTTTCCCGCCTCTTTTGATGACAATTTCTTTCTCTTTTCTCTTAAATTTTCTTTTCTTAAATGCCATAGGAAACCTCAACTTCTATCCGCCAGCTGGCGGACCAACCTCCAACTTAAAATGGTACATCTTTTGTTTCTTCTTTATCATCTTCTGTTTTTTCTTCGACTTCAGCTTTTTCTTCGGTTTCAGTTTTTTCCTCCTCTTTTTTTTCTTCATCCGGCTTTTCTTCCGAACTTTCGGTAGTTTCCGTTGCTTCTGCCGCTGCCGGCGTTTCGGTTATTGTCTCCGGCGTTTCTGCCGCCGGTGTTGTTTGTTGAGTTGTGTCATCGGCAGTTGCTACTACATTGTCATCCGTAGCCGGTGCTGGTGTTGATGGCATTCCGTAAGTATCATCTGCCGGTGCCCCTTGGTGAGATTGTGGGCCTTGACCGCCAGCGCCGTAAGTTGCGCCGCCAAAATCATCGCGTCTTGGGTCTAAGGCAATTACATCTTCGGCAACAACTTCCGTTGTCTGTCTTTTGACGCCGTCATTGCCGGTCCATTCGCGATACTGCAGACGGCCTTGAACAAAAGCCTTGCTGCCTTTTCTCAATGCTTTAGAGCAAAATTCGCCCTGCACTCCCCAAACATTAATTTTGTGGAAACTGGCTTCGTCTTTTCTTTGTCCGTCCTGAGTTGTCCATGAACGGTTTGTCGCCATGCCAAAACTGCAGACCGCTGCCCCCGTTGGGGTGTAACGCAGTTCCGGATCGCGTGTCAAGTTACCGATAAGCATTACCACGTTCAGACATCTTGCTGACATTTTTACCTCCTTTAGGCGAAATTATCTTTTGTGTTTTCGCTGTTTTATAAAAATTATAAAAATTATAGAAAAAATATTATCTCTTTAGCATTAAATACCTTATAATTCCCGAACTCCTATTTAAAAAGGTGTTAAGATTTGAGAATTTTGGACTTTTTTCAAATTCCAGTTGCCAAACCCAAAAGAGTGCTTTCGTTTCCTTTTTGATAGGATAGGCTAAAGTTTTTTTGCCCAATTCTTCTTTTTTTGAAACCTTGCCGGAAATTTTTTCAATTTCCTCTATCACTTCTTTAAAAAGCTTTTCCAGTTTTTCTTTATCCAAAGAAGGTCTGGTGAGAATGATAAATTCATAGTTGTTCATTTGTTCTTTCGGATTATAGCCGCCTCTCTTTTATTCGTCAAGACCGAATTGTTTTTGTCTTGAAATTAATAACAATCATTTCCTTTCAACAGTAATGGTGCATTCGGTGAGTAGGGCGGCGACAGCGCCGACAGCGGCCAAAACCGGCGCGACCAAAGCGCCAACAACACCGATAGTTAACGGGAAAACTAAAAGTGTTTTTCCTTTTTTATCTTTAATGGAAATTTTCCTGACATTTCCTTCATTAATAAGTTCTTTGATTTTTTTCAACAATTCCTCGCCCTTGACGGTAAAACTTTCCAGTTTTTTGTTTATTTGTTTCTTCTTTTTTAACATTCTTCTCACCTCCTCTCCCCCTTTATTTTTTAAATATTGCCGTTCCGGAGGTAGTGTCTTGAAAAACAAAACCTTCGGCATTAACTTGTTTTCTGATTTCATCAGCTGCGTCAAATTTTCTTTGTTTTCGTAATTGTTCTCTCTTTTTCTTCAAGTCTTCAATTTTCGGGGGGATTTCCTCTTTGTTTCTTTCGCTTGCGGCCTTATCCAAATCAAGACCTAAAACTTTATCCCAGTCTAAAAGTAAACTCAGCTTTTCACTTTCCGGTAAATTACTTTTTATCAGTTGCCAGACTATCGCCATTGCTTGCGGCCAATTAAGGTTATTAGATAAAGCGTTGATAAATTTATTTTGCCAACTTTTATTTTTTACATTATCAGACAGGGAAGGTGATTGTTTTTTCCACGCCTTGATATTGTTGATCAGGTTATTCAGTGCCGTTTGCGCTCCGTCTAATGATTCAAAAGTAAAATCAAGACCTTTGCGATAGTGGGAAGTTAAAATTAAATATCTTAAAGATAAGGGGTTATACCCTTTATCTCTTAAATCTTGAACAGTGTAAAAATTGCCGGTACTTTTAGACATCTTTTGGCCTTTGACAGTTAGCCATTCGTTATGAATCCAATAGTTGGCGGTTTGTCGGCCGAAGGCACCAAAAGCTTGGGCGATTTCGTTGGTGTGATGCACCGGGATGTGTTCCATACCACCGGTATGGATGTCAAATTGTTCGCCCAAATATTTGGTTGACATTGCCGTGCATTCAAGATGCCAGCCAGGGAATCCTTTCCCCCAAGGACTGCTCCATTGCATAATGTGTTTTGGTTGATTGGTAACCCAAAGGAGAAAATCCCAAGGTTTTTTCTTTTCGGGATCAATTTCCACCCTGATGCCAGCTTCTTGTTTAGTTAAATCCAATTTTGCAAAATTAGCATAAGCCGGAAATTTTGTGGTATCAAAAACTAATCCGGTTTCAGTTTTGTAAGTAAAACCATTGGCTTCGATTTTTTGCGCCAGCTTAATTTGCTCTTTTATGTGTTCGGTGGCGCGACATAAAACATCTGGTTTTTGGATGTTTAATAACTGCATGCTTTCAGTAAATTGGTCGATATATTTTTTGGCAATATCCCAAACAGAAATACCTTCTCTACGAGCGCCTTTTTCCATTTTGTCCTCACCAATATCTTCGTCCGAAGTCATATGTCCCACATCGGTGATATTCATTACCCATTTAGTTTTGTATCCTAAGTATCGGAAGAATTTAATTAGACTGTCCCATTGAGTGTAGGCATACATGTGACCAATATGCTGATTCCAGTAAACTGTCGGCCCGCAGGAGTAGATGCCGATTTTGTTTTTTTTAATCGGCTTAAATTTATCGAGACGACGGATTAGAGTATTGTAAAGCTTCATATAAATAGTTAGTGGTTGATGGTTAGTAAATTTATAATTTATAACTCATAACTATTACTTAGTTTTTATTCGCTTCCCACTCTTGACTCGACCTGCGTTTGTGCTCTTTTAACATGAGCAAAGGCGCCGCCGCGTTTTGGTTTTGGTTTTTTTCTGGCAAAAACGGATGCTTCCGCCTGTGCCGTCCTCGCTTCTTGATTTCTCTGCTCATGAATTTTGCCGACAAATTCTTTAATTCTTTCCCGTTCCCGCTCCTGTCTTTTTCTTCTTTCAATAGCCATTTCGTTCTCTATATTTCTTGTCGCTCCGGCGGGCCTTGCTTCTCTTTGTTCTTCTGTCTTTCCCCCTTTTTCTTTTGTCAGAAGTGCCTGAAGCTGGGCAATTTCTTTAGTATCAGCTTCTTGAATGCGGGCGATATCTGGTCTTGGCGGCATACTTTCCGCTTTCTGACTTGGTTCTCCTGTAAGCGGAGATGTCACAGTTTTAAAAGTTTCATTAACGGCCGCTTTCGCCTGTCGGCCGGTTTCGGCCGCAATTTCAGCGGCAACGCCCTTTAACCTTTGAGCGATTTGTTTGGGGAGTTTTCTGGCGCTTATCATTTCAAAATTTGGGTAGTCCGAAATCGCCGCCCATTGCCTGCAGTTTTTTTGCCGCTATTTCCTGAGATTTTTTCAAGGCTTTATTTAAAATATCTGTCAGGGCACGGTTTTCGCCACCGTTTACCGTTAATTCTTTTATCTTTTGGTCTCCGGAAACGACTATCTTTATTCCCTCTTCTTCAATAACAACCTCTTCCTCCGCCAAAGCTTTTTTTAAAATCATTGCCTGATCGCGAAGTTTTTTAAGCTGGCCTAATTGTTTAATTTTGTCAAACATTTTTAATAATTATTAATTAATAATTGAAAGATCAGTTTCCAAAAATTTCCTTTGCGATTTGATAAAGATCACCGTCAGCAACAGTATTATTATTTTCCTCCTTTTGGGGCGGCTTTTTCAAGGGGGAATTTTGTTTTTGCCCTAAAATACACTTGACGGAAATTTTTTTTCCACAAACAGATAAAAGTCCATTTTCTACTATCTTGCGGTTTTTTTCTTCTTGCAGCCGGTCATAATGAAAAGGATAAAAAACTTCCAAAGTTAAGGAGTTGCCGTCAATGTTTTTCGGTCGGGCGGCTTTTAAAAAAGCGGAAACAGAGTTATTCATCGGTTTAACCGCGGCAAGAAGCGCTTCCCATTTATTGATTACTTCTTGAAGACTGATCCTTTCTGAAATAGTGTCATTGGTTTTTGGAATAATTGGTGTTTGTTTCTGCGGAGGAGGATCATCCTTTTTATTATCAGTCAGAATTTTTTCCTTGTTTTTACTTTCGTTTAAAAATTCTAAAATAGCAAGTTGCAAGGGCAGCTGTGGTACTAAAGTATTTTTTTGTTCATAGGCGGCAACGGCGATAAGTTTGGTAAGAAAGATTAATTTAGTTAACGGCAGGAGGGTAGTGATTTCTTTATTTTCTTCTTCCGCCGAAGTAGTTCCCGTTTTTGCAAGGATCAAGCGATGGACAAATTCAAGAAGATTTTTAGTATATTGACTAAAGTCTGCACCGCTATCGGCTACATTCTCAAGTAGAGCAAGAGCACTCTTTAAATCATTTTTCGCTAAGAAGTTAAGGATTTTTTCCGGTTTTTGTGACTGTTCCCGTTTTAGAAAAATTTGCGCTTCTCTCCAAATAACATTGTTGCCGGCAGATAAAACTAAAGATTCAAGTATTTTTTGGGCATCGCGGAAACCGCCGTCGGACAAGGCGATAATTTCATTCAAAGTTTCGTTGTCAATTTTTATTTTTTCGCCGGAAATGGCTTTTTCCAAACAAGTTTTTATCTCTTTTCTATTTCCTTTGAAAAAATTAACCCTTATTAATCTTGAAGCAACGGTGGGGATGATTTTTTCTGGATCGGTGGTGCAGAGGATAAAAATAGTGTGGGCAGGCGGTTCTTCCAAAGTTTTTAAAAAAGCATTAAATGCCTCTCTAGTTAACATATGTGCCTCGTCAATAATATAAACTTTGTATTTGGCTTTTACCGGTGATAAAGCAATTTTTTCCTTAAGCAGTCTGATATCATCAATGCCGCGGTTTGAGGCGGCGTCTATTTCTAAAACATCTAAAGATCGGCCATTGTTTATTTGCCGGCATTGGTCGCATTTATTGCAGGGTTCGCCGTTTTTAGGTTCAAGGCAGTTTACCGCTTTGGCGACGATTCGCGCCGCCGAGGTTTTTCCCGCCCCTTTTGGGCCGGTAAACAAAAAACCCTGGGGAATATTTTTTTGACTAAAAATTTTTGCCAGTTGATTTTTAGCGCTTTCGCAATCAAGTTCGTTAATGGTTTGCGGCCGATACTTGAGAAAATACATTTTAAGAAGTTAAGTTTTTTAATCCGTGCTCTAATAATTCAAACATAATCTCTTCTACCATGCAATTTCTTTTTATTGCTTGATCACGAACCAAAGGAAAACAGAGAACAACATCACCTAAATAAAACCAGCCGTCAGCTCTTTTTTCGTTCATTGGAAAAGCTAAAACTTCGGGGATATAATCCATTTTTCGATACTTCACATTTAAATCCTTTGCCTTTCTCTTGCCGATAATATTAATGCTTAATTCTGTTTTTTGCGAAAAATTAAAAGAGGTTAGTATTTCTTTGGCTTTCAAACGAAGAGATTTTAAATTTAAGGGGTAGCGAGGATCCTTTTTAATAAGAATTTTCATTTACTTAGTCAATAATTCTCTAACCACTTTATTTACTAAATTCCCATTAGCTTTACCTTTAAGAGCAGGCATTATTTTTGCCATTAGTTTTCCAAAATCAGTAATTCCCTCTTCGGCAATTAAACTCTGGGCTATTTTTTTGACTTCTTCTTCGCTAAGTTCTTTTGGCAGGTATCGGGCAAGGATTTCAATTTCCGTTTTTTGTTCTTTACTAAGTTCATCTCTCCCCGCCTTCTCAAATATTTCCAACGCTTCTTTTTTCCGCTTCATTTCTTTTTGCAATACCACCAAAACCGCCGCTTCATTAAAATTCTCCCCTAATTTAAACTCTTCGTTTTGCAAAAGGGAGAGTAAAAATCTCAAAGTTTCCACCTCTTTCCTCTCGCCTGATTTTAAAGCGGCAGAAACATCATTTTTCAATTTTTCTACTAAATCCATCATTTATTTTACCTTTCTTTTTAAAACGGCGGTTTTTTTATTCCTTTCATACCGCTGTCGTGATTTTTTAATATATTGAGTTTTTGCCCTTAACATTTCCACAATATTTTCGTCCATAGAAGCTTTACGAAAACGATTGATAAGATCATTTTGGGTTTCACCCTTTTGCTTTCTGATAATAATTGGCATTTCATTTAAACACCCCCTCTCAATAAAGCGACAAAGTAATATGTACCAAAGCGACAAAAAATAAATTTATTGCCTTTCAGAAAGAAGTTTAACAAAAAGAGAAGAGTTTCACAAGAATCATTTAAACTAGGGAAATGAAGGAAAGTCCAGAACTATTTATTTTGTTTTAAACACAGTGCCCAGTCGGCGCCATTAACATTTCCGTTTTCGTCAAGATCGTAGCGGCAGTCAGTCGTGCCAAACTTTTGGGAGAAATCTTTGATTTCACAGACTTTTATCTTAGTGCAGGAAGCGGTTGTTGGCTTTGTTGTCGGCTTTGCCTCGGTTTTTGTCGGTGTTGGTTTTGGTTTTTCTTCTTCTCCTTCTTCTTTTGCTGTTGTTTTGAACGAATAAGGAATGCCGTTATTATCATATATTTCTTCGCCGACGCGGATGCGAAAATAATAAGTGGTATTTTCTTTTAAGGGGGCGAGGGTAACGCGGTGAACAGTTGTTGGTTGAGTTTCCAGCGCTCTTAATAAAAGACTCGCCGGTGTTGTCCCGTATTCCACTACTCCCTGGCACTCTTTTTCCGTCTGCCATGAAACAGTGGCGGAACCGCTGTCCGCTTGCGCCCTGACGCCGGTTGGGTCGCAGCCAGAAGCAGCGCCGCTTAAAAAAGTCTTTGCTGTTTTTAAACCGACAACTATTAAAACTCCGGTTAAAATCAAAATGATAACGATAATTATTTTTTTCATATCTTTAAATGGCAACCATTATTCCCAGTAACACCATTATTCCCCCGCCAATTAATAATAACAATCCCGGCGTTTCAATACCGGTTTTTGGTAATTCCGAAGGGGTAGATGTTGGCTTTGGCGTTGAAGTTGGCGTTTGTTCTTCGTTGTCAGCTTCCGGTTCCGGTGTGCTTGTCGGTTCGGCACCGTTACCGCCGGCGGTAATCGTGTAACTGCCGCTGCCGCAGCTGGCGCAGTCGATAAGATCGTTGGCAACCGGATCCCAGATGGCTGAATCGGTGGTGTTTCCGCTTTCGCATAAGAATGAAACGGAAGCGGTGCCGACAGCAACCGCCTTAAAAGTAATTGTCGCCAGGTCGCCACTGCCGGTTTTTGACTGCAACGCTTGTTCCGCAAAGGTGTAAATAGAAATTTTTCCGGTTCCCGCGGAAAGATTATATTTAAACCCCGGAAAAAAGTTATTAGTGACGACGGTTTTTACTTCCAGTTTTTCGCTGTCAAAACTCATGATTGCGTCAGCGCTCATCGCTTCTTCGCCATCAGTATCGATTTTTACTTTAACGGAAAATTCGCTGTTCTTAATATAGGTTCCTTCTGCCGGTTCCAAAAAAAGCCGTGGTGCGGCAGAGATTTTTTTTGGGAAAACAAAAAAAACTGCTGATAAAAGCAGAAAAAAAACTAGCAGAGTAGATTTTTTTTTATTTAAAATCATTAGAAAGCAGCAATTTATAACTTACCTTTTTATTCAATATTTATCATCAAATTTTTTGTCTCAAACGGAATTTTTTTTGCGGTTCCTTTTTCCGCAAAAGTTGTTCCCTCCTGTTCCTCACCGATAATTCTTATTTCTGTGCCTCCCTGTTTTAAAGCTTTGTACTTAAGAGTGAGAAAATTTATCTCTTCACCGGCAGAAAGAATGACTCCTTCCTGTTTTTCGTTTTCCACTAAAGAAACTAAAATTCTTTTTTTCTCCGGTTCAATCCAATTTCTGGCAATGTAGGAAAATCTGTCCGTGGGAATATTGCCGACAATTTCTAAGTATTCCGGATCGTATTCTAAAAGGAGGTCAACACCGATAAGATTTAAATCTTTAAACGGCGTCGCCGTAAATTTTACCTCTTCCTCGCTGTCAAGAGAAACAGACTCGTTGCCACTTAGAGAAAGGCTTAAAACTGTTTCCTCTTGTTGTTTTTCCGGTTGTTCTTTTCCTGTCTCGGTTGTCTTTCTTTCCAGTTTTTCTACGATTAAAACACTCTCAAAAACAACTAAAATCGCCAAAACCGGTATCAGCCATTTTGCTTTCTTTAAGTCTATTTTCATTCTTCCTCCAACCAAATTATAATTAACAATTAAATTAAAATTTTAGCACTTTATTATTTTGTTTTTTTAGTTGTCTTCTTCATACACTTCACTTAATGTATGTAAGAATAAAGCAACGTCGCCGCCTTCAACTTTATTATTATAGTTGACATCGGATTTTAAATTATCTCCAGTACTATCAAGTTCATTTACTAGAATAGCAAAATCAACACTGTTTGCCTTGCCGATTTTTTCTCCGGCATCTTGATTGTAGTCACCGGGCAGTATTGGTAATCCCGAGAAGTCAAAATTATTTTGCTCTTGGTTTATAATTAAACCTTCTGCGCCACTACTACATCTTTCGGTCTGTCCATCCTCACAGAACTTTCTTGCTAAATGTTTTGGCCCTTTAATGAAAATAAAAAATCCATAACTCGCTGGAATGTTTGTTAAAGAAACAGTGCCGCTGCCAATACCATTCTCATCAAACGAAACATCAACATCCTCAAATTCTCTTTCAAAACTATCCTTTATAACCCGCACTTTTACGTGCTGAGTAGGAATTTGGTGATTGACGCCACCGAAGGATATTTTAAAGTTAATTTGGCTTGCTCCTGGTGTAAGTGTTTCTGTTGGTTCTGGTGGACAGATGCAATCTTCCTCTTCTGCACATTGAAGATTACGACACTGATAATCGTTATTATCATTTGTACGGGTACAGTAAGTTTTTATTCCATTAACTTCAGGACATATATTATTAATGACCGTGGAACAAAGATCATTGCATTTTAGTATTTGTTCTGCAGGTGTTGGTGTCGGTGTTTTCGTCGGTTCTGGCGGCAGAACGCAGTCTTTATCATTAAAACACTCACTATCTACACATCCGGGGACTTGAATACACATCTCGTCTTTGCAAACGCCGTGGAGACATTGTATTGGTGTTTCCGTCGGGGCCATGGTGATATGTATTGGTGTGTTTGTTGGAGTAACAGCAACGCATTCATCTGTTTGAATTTGTACTCTTACAGCCTCAGGATTATTTATTTCCAAAGTGTTATCGTTTGCTCCGGTAGGAGTAGGACTTGCGTTAATTATTGGTGTTGGTGTTTTAGTATTAGTAGCCGTAGCCGGCGGTTTAGTAGGAGTAGAGGTTGGAATTTTAGTAGGGGTTCTTGTCGCTGTAACAGTAGCCGGTTTTGTCGGTGTGGATGTACTGGCGGCGCACTCATCAGTTCTGATTCTTATTTTTACTAAAGCCGCTTGTAAAATTCCTAAAGTATTATCACCCCCGGCATTAGTGCTTTCAAAAACAATTTGGTAATCGCTGGCGTTTGAGGCAATTAAACTTAATTCACTTTCGCCGGTATTAAGGCTGTGCACGGTTACCTCGGCTAAATTAAAAGGAGTAAGTGGTAAAACTTTTTCCAAACTTAAAGCGGTTATTTTTAAAACTCCTTCGCTATTGGCTTTGTCACTGTTCCAAATACTGGCGCCATATTTACTGTGAAAAGATACATTGTCTATGGTAATCTTTGTTTTGTCAAAAGCAAATTTTAAAGCCGCGCCGGGGATGCTGTAATTGTTCGGATTTAGGAGGACAAAAAACTTTCCGCTGTAGTTGCCACTGTTATCTTTGCAAAGTTTTAAAACATTTGCTTCCGTGGCGTTGCCGGTGGTAAGCATCAGTCCGACCTGCCCTGCGTAAGCGCCTTTGCGCACTTCCGTGCTTTTTTTCACCAAAAATGCCGCGGCAACAATGCCTAATAAAGCTAAAGCTATAAAAATGATGGTTTTGATATTTTTCATTGTTCAAAAACTATTTGATAATCATTAGCATTTCCGTAAATTAATTTAAATTCACTGACATCAACAATATTTAACGCCGTTATCTGTATCTCTGCCAAATTAAAAACTGTGGTCGGTAAATCTTTTTGTAAACTTAAAGCGGTTATCTTCAGAACTCCGTCAGTATTGGCCTTATCACTATTCCAAATACTGGCGCCATAAGCGCTGTGAAAAGTTGCACCATCTATTTTGATTTTTGTATTATCAAAAGCGAACTTTAAAGCGGCGCCGGGGATTTTAAAACCGGCCGGATCCAAATTGACAATCAATTTTCCATGATAATTTCCATCATTGCCTTTACAAAGCTTTAAAGTGTTTGGTTCTTCTGTATTACCGGTTATTAAGAAAAGATTAACTTTTCCTGCATAAGCGCCTTTGCGCACTTCCGTGCTTTTTTTCACCAAAAGCGCTGCGGCTAAAAGACCTAATAAAGCTAGGATAATGAAAATAATTGTTTTTGCTCTTTTCATAAAAATTTGAAAATTTTCTCCCCCTAAAAGCTACAAGCTAAAAGCTTTAAGCTGTTTAAATTGTGGTCAGATAATTTGTTCTCCATAATAAGAAGTCTTTCAGATCAACAAAATCGTCACAATTAAAATCTCCATATTTAGTAGTTCTATCTTCCAAGAATTCCTGTCTCCAGCCTAAGAAATCTGTCAATTGCATGCCATCTGTAGAGCAATTGTAGCTCGTGCTATATTTTTCTATCCGTGAACCATCGGGACACAATTTGCAACCCGAAACTCCCGCAGTAGAGGTCGGTATTCGCGCGATACCAAATGGCCAAAAATTGGCGCCGGCGGTCAAAGTGCCGGTTCTTGAACAACTGCTCGGGTTGCTACATTGATAGTTGCTCGGTAAACCGGAAAGAGTACATGTGACTTGATCACCTTGCTTGAAATTTAAACCAGTATCGTAATAAGGCTTAGAATTACATCCCCAGCCGGCCGTTACCCCATTACACACCATCTTTATTGAGGCAGCAGTGGCACAGGAAGTGCAGCCAGTGCAACTGCCCAACCGCCAGTAAGTGCCGTTTTCCCAACTCTCGCTCCAAACCCTCTCGATAATTTGCGCCGGAGCTTTACCAGTAGGTGTCGGCGTCAAGGTGCCCTGTGACTGATTAACAGTCAAGACAGCATTACTTGAAGTAGTTGTGGAGACACAACCGTTTGCAGTTTTACAGGAAATGTTATAAATACCGACGCTTGGTGATAAATAATTATTGATTGGATTTACGCTCCACGCCGTTGCTTGTGTCTCTCCTTGTTTCTGGGCGCTAATTATTACATTAGAGGCGATGGAGCTAGAATTATTATATTCGCATTTAATATTAACTCTTTCTCCCAAACTTATTGTCATTGTTCTTGCTCTTGAGATTTGATTAGTTTGGGAATTTAATTTTTCTAAAAATACTTGCACAGAAGTATAGGCACAGGTTGGTGTCTTTGTTGGTAAAGTTCCTCCTCCGCCACCGGTCGTCGGTGTTGGTGAACTTGGTTTTTGCGTCGGCGTCGGCGAGCGATAAGCAATCGTTGGTGTTTTTGTCGGCGTTCTTGTCGGAATTTTAGTCGCTGTTGCCGACGGTCCATAAATTTGACAACAGAGATCCCCAGTATTTGGGCATTTTTTAGTATATTGCGGAGTGCCAACATTACTGCATGCGTTTGCCGGCATACAGATAAGATTGGCGCTATTAGGACACTGTTGCGGAGTCGGAGTCTTGGTAGGAGTTCTTGTCGGTGTTTTGGTTGGCGTTCTTGTTGGCGTAAATGTTGCGCCGCAGCAATTTGGATTCGCTGGCAGACAAGTTTTTCCTGAAACAGTTACTCTTTTATATGAACTGCATGGGTTGAGTAAACAGGTACCACCCGAACTGTTACAGGTATAAATGGGTGTATTAGTTGGTGTAGGAAGTGGTAAGCAAGTTCCCCAAGACCCGCAGGCAGGATTACCGGCAATTCCCTTGCTTACGCAGGTTTGTTTACCGATTATGCCGGCGGCAACGGTGCAGTTTTGAGTTGAACCTGAGGTACAAGGACAAGGTATTGGCGTTGCCGTCCTAGTTGGCGTTATCGCCGTGCAAGTTCCCCAAGACCCGCAGGCAGGATTACCGGCAATTCCCTTGCTTACGCAGGTTTGTTTACCGATTATGCCGGCGGCAACGGTGCAGTTTTGAGT
>Ga0315277_10001182_pt1 | contig 38582 bp, 23 predicted proteins | sample YL17G05_15_MG_FD_203695 | JGI IMG/M metagenome (GOLD analysis project Ga0315277, IMG submission 203695) | Sediment microbial communities from Yellowstone Lake, YNP, Wyoming, USA - YL17G05_15 | ecosystem: Environmental > Aquatic > Freshwater > Lake > Sediment | place: USA: Wyoming | collected...
GTTTGTCGCGGACCGTGCGGACCATGTCGTAGCGCTCGTCCATCCGCCCGCGAAAACCGTAGGCGTAGGGCTGCTCCGGCGCCTGGTAGCGGCCCATGAAGGCGTGACCCTGCATGAAGCCGGGCGGCTCGATACCGGCGATGCTCAGCAGCGTGGGAGCCAGGTCGATAAAGCCCACCAGGCGGTCGGACTTTCCCCCGGGCACATATTCCTTGGGGGCCAGGTGTTTGAGCTTCTCGGGCACGAACACGATCAGCGGCACGTTCAGCCCAGAATTGTACGGCCAGCGCTTGCTCCGCGGCATCCCGGAACCGTGGTCACCGTAGTAGAAGACGATCGTTTCGTCGGCCAGGCCGTCCTCTTCCAGTTGTTTGAGGATGCGGCCGGCCTGGGCGTCCATCTCGGTGACCTTATCGTAATACTGGGCCCAGTCGCGGCGGACCTCCGGCGTGTCGGGATGATAGGCCGGGACGCGGACCTTGGCCGGATCGTGCACCGGTGTGTGGGGGCGCTTGCGAATCTGGCTCTCGTGGCTCTCGATGAAGTTGAAGATGGCGAAGAACGGCTGCCCCGGCTGGCGGTTCCGCCAGTGTCCCTTCCCACTCGAATCGTCCCACACCTTGCCGGGCTTCCGAAGGTTGTAGTCCTCTTTGCTGTTGTTGGTGCAATAGTAGCCGGCCTGGCGGAGATACTGCGGATACATCTTCATTCCTTCCGGCAGCCGCGTCATGCTCCGCATGTGCTCCGACCCGGTACATGGCGGGTAGACGCCGGAGATGATCGTCGTTCTGGCCGGGGCGCAGACGGGCGCGTTCGACCAGGCGTTCAGATAGATCATCCCCTTGGCGGCCAGGCGGTCCAGGTTCGGCGTGTCGGCGAAGTGGTCGCCGTAGGCGCCCAGATGAGGACCGGTGTCCTCGCTGGTGATCCAAAGGATGTTGGGTGCCAGTGGCGGCCGGCCACCAACCGAAGGTTGGTCGGCCGCTGCCGCATCAGGGGCAGACAAGCTGCCCCTGCCACCCGTCGCCTCGGCCGCCGCCAAGCAGGAACAACACAGCGCCACCAGCGGCAGCGCCAGCACCACGGCTCTCATTTTCGCGACTCCCGTTCTCATAGGGCCTGACGAAGTGGGCCGGGTCGCAGTGACGTGCTCGTGACGCCTCACGGCAGGAGCAGACGCGGCCGTCGGCACCCTGCGAGCCACCCCGCTAATCCGACAGTCACAGATAACAACTGCCGCGGGGGATTGCAAGCGTCTGCGGACGAAAAGACCGGCAGACTTCCGGCCGTTGCCCGTGCCCGTGCTCTGCTCGGCGCGCGAGGCTGTGCGTACCACCACAGGGCGATATCAGGTTGCCCGGCGCCGCTCAGTCGACTATCATAGCTCCGCTGCTGCCCGGCGTTGCCGAGCTAAGTGGAACCATATAGGAACTTGTGCTCGGAGTATTCCGCACACTCCGTGTGCGGGGCTGCGGCACACGGAGTGTGCCGCCTACGTTCCTGTGCGAGTCCACTTAGGAAGATGGACGGGTGCCATGCTTGCCAAGCGAGCGAAGCGAGACGGCAGGCATGCCCACGACGAGCGTGGGCATGGCACCCAGCACAGTTGTCAATCCAGCCTTGACACGGCACTACGTCCACGACCGTTCGATGGCCGACGAGCGATTCCTTCCTGCCTACCGTATCCGGCGCCAGGGGGACTTCCAGCGCGCATACCGCCGCCGCTGCACGGCGTCGGACCGGTTGCTGGTGGTCTTCGGCTGCACCAACGGGCTGCCTCATCCCCGGCTAGGGCTCTCGGTTTCGCGCAAGCTGGGCAAGGCAGTGGTCCGCAACCGCTGGAAGCGGCTCTTGCGCGAGGCCTTCCGGCTCCGCCGCGAGCAACTGCCCTCAGGAATCGACCTGGTCATCGTCCCCCGGCGGGAAGCCGAACCGACCTTGGCCGAGTTGCTCGAGTCGCTCCCCCAACTGGCCGCCCGCGTCGCCCGGAAGCTGGACCGCTGACAGTACCGGGCCGCGATGGTGAGTGAGGGGGTGAGGGGGTGACAGGGTGACGAGGTGATTGGATGATCGTGACGTTCTCACCTGTTCACCCCCTCACCCCGTCACCCCCTCACCCCGTCACCCCCTCACCCCGGCAGGGCAAGCGGTACAATGACATGATGCCTGGTGGTCGGTTATCCACGTGGTGGCGAGGGTTCCTCGGCATTCCGGCGGGGGTGCTGATCGGGGTCGTCCGCCTGTACCAGTGTTTGTTCAGCCCGCTTCTCAGGCGTCATTGCCGCTTCCAGCCGACGTGCAGCCACTACTTCATCGAGGCGGTGCGGAAATACGGGGTCATACGGGGGGGCTGGAGGGGTATTGTGCGGATCTGCCGCTGTCATCCCTGGCACCCCGGGGGCTACGATCCCCCGTAGGAAACCCCTACAACTCCCATACCGCCCATTTCCCCCGGCTATCGTCCATCGTTTCTCATTCCTCTTGACCCCCACGGGCGGAATTACTATGGTTCTGCCCGCTACTACCTTTTCCAAGCGACGGGCGAGACCCCGTCGTACTTTTCCAGTTGTGTCCACCGCCGGTCGGTCATTTGCCCCCGGTCGGCCGCGGCTCTCGGGCCGTGGGGGGACATAGAAGCTGGTTGACGCTGGGTGCCACTGGCGTGACGCCAGTACCACGCCGGCGGCTGGATACCCCAAGGAGTGCAGGGAAGCATGAGACGACTAATCACGCGGCGGGAGTGCTTAGCGCTGTATTGCGGCATGGTGTCACTTGCCGGCTGCTCGGGTTGGAACGTGCTGCACACCCGTTCACAGAGCCCCGACGACGCAGAATCGGCCGGCTCGAACGTCCGCCTGGTCGGCGACATGGCCGTGCCCTTCGGGATGTATCCGGCGAAGGTGGAAGCGGTGGGGTTGGTCACCGGCCTGCCGGGCACGGGCGGCGACCCGGCCCCCTCGCCCCAGCGGGCTGCCCTGCTGGCGGAGATGCAGACCCGCGGCGTGGAAAACCCCAACAGCGTGTTGGCCTCCGCGAACACGGCGCTGGTCCTGATCCGCGGAGTGCTTCGCCCCGGCATTCAGAAGGGAGACCACTTCGACGTCGAGGTCCGCGTGCCCGCCCAGGGCGGCGCGACCAGCCTGCGTGGCGGGTATCTGCTGGAAGCCCGGCTGAAACAAATGGCCGTGTTGAACCAGCAGATCCACGAGGGACACGTCTGGGGGCTGGCCCAGGGACCGGTGATGGTGGACCCCGCAGCCGACCAAGAGCGCGATCGCGTGCTGCTGGGGCGGGGCCGGATTCTCGGCGGCGGGGTGGCCCTGAAATCGCGGCAGTTGGGGCTGGTGCTGAAGCCCGAATTTCAAGGCGTCTTGAACAGCTCCCGCATCGCCCACGCGCTGGACAAACGCTTCCACACCTTCGAGAAGGGCGTCAAGGTAGGCGTGGCCACCGCCAAGACCGACGAGTTCATCGAATTGACCCTCCATCCCAAATACAAGGACAACATCGCCCGCTACATGCAGGTGGTCCGCGCCGTGGTGCTGCAGGAATCGGCCACCGGGCGGATGCAGCGGATCGCCCAACTGCGGCAGCGCCTGCTCGACCCGGTCACCTCGGCCGAGGCCGCCTTGGAGCTGGAGGCAATCGGCCCGGATAGCGCCGAGGCCTTGATCGGCGGGACTCAGGCGAGTGATCCGGAGGTCCGCTTCTATGCGGCCGAGGCCCTGGCCTATCTCGATCGCCGCGAGGCGGCCGAGCCGCTGGGTGAAGCCGCCCGGCAGCAGCCGGCCTTTCGCGTCTTTGCCCTGACGGCCTTGAGCGTCCTGGACGATTACGCGGCGTACGAACAACTCCGCGAGCTGCTGGCCGAACGCAGCGCGGAGACGCGTTACGGGGCCTTCCGCGCCTTGTGGGCGATGAATCCCGCCGACGCACTGGTGGCAGGGGAACGATTGGGCGGGCGGTTCAGCTACCACGTGCTGGACACCGCCGGTCCGGCCATGATCCACGCCACCCGCAGCCGCCGCCCGGAAATCGTGCTCTTCGGACGCCATCAACGGCTCCGCACGCCGCTGATGATCAACGCCGGCAACCAGGTGATGGTCACCAGCCGCGGCGGCGACGAGATCACCGTCAGCAAGTTCTCGGCAAACGAGGCAGACCAGAAGCGGGCGGTTTCGCCCGAGGTGGACGAGGTGATCCGGGCGATCGTCGATCTCGGCGGCACTTACCCGGACGTCGTCCAGGCCCTGCAGGAAGCCAAGACCGCCGGAGCGCTGCCCAGCCGCTTCGAGATCGACGCCCTGCCCGAGGCCGGCCGCGAGTACAATCGGGTGGCGGAGGGTGAGGACCAGCAGGGCGGATCGGTGGGCATCGGGCGGGTGGCGGGCAACTCAGTGCCCGATGCGGTCCCCGGCCCAGCAGGCTCAAACCCCGCCGATGACCCCATCGCTAACAGCAAACCCAAGAAAAAAACTGCCTCGGATCCCCCTGATTCCCACGAGAAACCGCATTCGGCGACCGGCTTCTTTGCTAGAATGACGGGGCGTGGTTCGGACTGACGACACCAACAACTTCTTGCCCCGCCTATGCTCAAGGCCCTCGAACTCGTTGGCTTTAAGAGCTTTGCCGACAAGACCCGGCTCGAGTTCCCCTCCGGCATCACGGTCGTGGTGGGGCCGAACGGGTCGGGAAAGTCGAACATTGTCGACTCGATCAAGTGGGTCTTGGGCGAGCAGAGCGTGAAGAGCCTCCGCGGCAAGGAGATGGCCGACGTCATCTTCAATGGCTCCCCCTCTCGGCGGGGGATGAACTCCGCCGAAATCACCCTCACCCTCGACAACTCCCACAACCTCCTGCCGATCGAGACCCCCGAGGTCCACATCACCCGCCGCGTCTACCGCAACGGCGAGGGGGAGTACCTCATCAACCGCCACCCCTGCCGGCTCCGCGACATCCGCGACCTGCTCTCGGGGACCGGCATGGGCACGCAGGCCTACAGCGTCATCGAGCAGGGCAAAGTCGACGTGCTCTTGCAGGCCTCGCCCCGCGATCGGCGGGTGATCTTCGAGGAGGCCGCCGGGATCAGCCGCTTCAAGCTCCGCAAACTGGAGTCGCTGCGGCGTCTGGAGCGGGTGGAGCAGAACCTGCTGCGGCTCTCCGACATCGTCGACGAGGTCGAAAGCCGCCTGCGGAGCGTCCGGCTCCAGGCCGGCAAGGCCCGGCGGTTCAGACAATACAGCCAGCGGCTCCAGGAACTCCGCACCCAGGTCGGGCTGGTCGATTGGCGGCGCCTGAGCGAGCGGCTGGCCGAGTTCGAGGCCGAGCTGGGCTCGCTGCGAGACCAGCGAGACGCCGCCGCGGCCGAGACGGAATCCGTCGAGGCCCGGCTGCTGGGCATGGATAACCGCCTGGGCGAGGTCAACGAAGCCATCCGCCAGTCGGAAGCCCGGATTGCCGCCAACCGCGAACGCATCGCCGCGCACGAATCGACCGTCGAGCACGAGCGTGCCCGCAGCCGTGACCTGGAGCACGAGATCACCCGACATCGGCGGCAAATGGTCGCCATCAGTGCGCGGGCCGAAGACTTGCAGCGGCAACTCGACGACACGACTCAAGCGGCTCGCGCAGCCGAGGAACAGCACCAGCAGATCGGTGCGCAACTGGTCGACCGTGAGCGGGAGCTGGCCGGCGTGATCGGCCGGCTCGAACAGGTCCGCGGCGAGAACGAGCAGCGACGGGCCGCGTACATGGAGCAGATCCGCGCGGCCGCCTCGTTGGGCAACCAGCAGAGCGCCCTGGAAAGCCAGTTGGCCGCGGCGGCGGCCACCGCCGAGCGGAGCCGCAGCCGCATCGCCCAGTTGGATCGCCAGCTCGACCAGGCCGCGGCCGAGTTGGGCGAGCTCCGCCGTCAGCAGCAGGAGCTCTCACGGCGGGTCGCGGAACACGAGGAATTGCTCTCAGCCGCCCAGGCCCAGCTCGAACAACACCAGCAGCAGCACGCCGCGCGGCAGGACGAACTGGCTGCGCTTCGCCAACGTCACGGCGCGGCCGCCGAGCGGGCCTCGGTCCTGGAAGAACTCCAGCGGCGCCAGGAGGGACTCAGCGCCGGGGTCAAGGAGGTCCTGGCCCAGGCCCAGGCTGCCGACGGGCCCTTCCAGGGCGTCTGCGGATTGGTGGCCGATCTGCTGCACGTGAGCGTCGAAATCGCCCCGCTGGTCGAAGTGGCCCTGGGCCAGAAGGCCCAGCACGTGGTCGTGGCGCCGGGCGGACGGCTGCTGGATCACCTGCAGAAGGACACGCACCGCTTTTCCGGCCGGGTGGGATTCATCTGGCTGGACGGCCCGGAGGACGGGCAGGCCCGGCCCGAGATCGACCTGGAGGGTCGCCCCGGCGTGCTCGGCCGCGCCGACCGCTTCGTCGAGACCCAGCCACGGTTCGCCCCCCTGGCCAGACGCCTGCTGAGCCGAACCTGGATCGTCGAGAAGCTCAGCCATGCGATCCAACTGGCCGAGTCGACCGGCGGCAGGCTGAACTTCGTCACCTTGGCCGGTGAACTGCTCGCGGGCAACGGGACCCTGGTTGTCGGCCCGCAACAAGCTACGACCGGCTTGATCTCGCGCCGCAGCCAGCTCCGCGCCTTGGAGACGCAACTGGCCGAGCTCAAAACCCAGATCGGGCAGCTCGAACAGTCCGTCGCCCGCCTCGAACAAGACATCGCCCGCAAGCAGCAGCAGGTCCAAACCTACGCGGTCGAGCACCGCCAGGCCGCGGACATGCTGGCCGACGGGCGGCTGAAGATCACCGTGGCCGAGCAGCAGCGGGCGCAGTGGGACCAGCATCGCTCCGTGCTCCAGTCGGAGCTTCGCTCTGCCGAGGTCCAGCACCAGCGGGCGTCGAGCCTGCTGGCCGAAGTCCAGGAACAACGCCGGCAGCTCGACGCGGGCCTGGCCGAGATGGAGGCCGGGTTGGCCGAAGTCAACCGGCAGATCGAGCAACTGGAAGCCCAGCGGCAGGCTCGCAGCAGCGAGACCACCCAGACCAAGGTCGAGCTGGCCAAGAGCGAGGAGCGGCTCCGCAACCTCCAGGCCCGCATCCACCAACTCGAAGAAAGCCGCCAGGAACGCCGCCGCGCGCTGGCCGAGAGCCGCGAGCATCTGGCCCAATGTACCCAGCGGGCCGACCGCTCGCGGTGGGCGATCCTCCGCTCAGAGTCGGAGATCGCCGAGCTGTACCTCCGCAAGGAGTCGTTCGCCAAACAGACCGTCGAGGCCGTGAACGAGCGGGAGTCGCTGCTGGGGCAGCGCACGGAGCTGACCGCCGGGACCCAGAAGATCCGCACCAGGGTCCACAAGCTCGAAGAGAAGATCCACGCCCTGGACCTGTCGGCCAGCGAAGTGCGGCACCAGCGCAGCTCCCTGGCCGACCGGCTCCGCGAGGACTACGGCATCGAGCTGGCCGAGCTGGAGCACGTACCTACCGAGGAAGAGCAGCGCCAGCGGGAAGAGGTCCAGCAGGAGATCGACGAGCTGCGGCAGAAGATCAACAACCTGGGCCACGTCAACGTCGACGCCTTGGAGGAACTCGACCAGCTCGAAACCCGGCACAAGACCCTCTCCGCTCAGCACAAGGACCTCTCCGACGCCAAGGCCTCGCTCGTGGAGATCATCGAGCGGATCAACGCCGACAGCCGGCGGCTGTTCTCCGAAATGCTCCAGACCGTCAAGGGCCATTTCCAGACTCTCTTTTGCGACCTCTTCGGCGGCGGCCACGCCGACATCGTGCTCGAGGAAGGAATCGACATCCTGGAAAGCGGGATCGAGATCGTCGCCCGGCCGCCGGGCAAGGAGCCGCGGAGCATCTCGCTCTTAAGCGGCGGCGAGAAGACGCTCACCTGCGTGGCGTTGCTCTTGGCCATTTTCCGCAGCCGCCCCAGCCCCTTCTGCGTCCTGGACGAGGTCGACGCCGCGCTGGACGAGGCCAACATCGACCGCTTCACCCAGGTCTTGCAGGGCTTCTTGGCTTGGACCCAGTTCATCATCGTCACCCACTGCAAGAAGACCATGACCTGCGCCGACACGATCTACGGGGTGACGATGCAGGAGTCGGGCGTGTCGAAACAGGTCTCCGTCCGCTTCGAGGACGTCAGCGACGACGGCCAGATCAACCCCGAACGCCTGGCCGCCGAGCCACAAGTGGGTGCCCCGCCAGCCGACGAGACCCAAGCGGCCTGAGCCTTGGGAGGGTCCCGGTCCTCCCTTCCTCCGTTCGCCTTCCGTCTTCGCCCCTCCCCCTTCTTCCGGCCGCCCCTCCGGGGTACAATCCCCTGTAGCTGATGGGGGGCGTGACATCGGCGGATACACCAAGGAGCCGGACTTTTGTTTCCGGGGCGGCGGGGGAAGGGCGAGTTTCTTCGTCGAGGCCAAAGCATTGTTAGCGCGCGATAAGGTCGCCGCGGTCGCTGACGTATTTCTGGGTGAGATCGACTCGAGTGAAGGAAGGGCATCATGAGAATAGCAGAGCTGGAAGCCCATCACGATGAATACGCCGGCCTGGAAGCCTCAATCAGGACGATGTTGCACAACCATGAGTTTCCCGCGGTATTCTCTGTGTGTGAGGAATCGTTCCCGCACATTGTCCCCGCAATCAAGTACCGGAAGAGGAAGGGCATTGAGCCGGAAACTCCCGCGCTGGTGTCCTTGCACGTCATCACGAAATATGCGCCACCGTTATTTGAGCATGCGGCGCTGGAGTCACTGTGCGAGTTCGTGAGATCACAAACAACTCTGGCTAGACACGAGAATGGTTACCTGCGGGCAGCCGAAAGTGCCCTGGAAGACGAGGAGATCGCTCGCGCGCTTTGGAACCACCTCGAAGCACACCTGGGGTTCCCCCAACGGGACATTGGCGAGGACCTTGGGTTCAACCAAGAGAGGGTCGTTGCGATTGTTGACACATGGGTTGAGCTGGGTGTGATTAGTCGCACAAAGGAAAAGAACAACTCTGGGCTCTTCTTCCGGTGCCGATTGGACGCGGAAGCGGAGGGCATCTGCCAAACCTGCGGCGTCCGGGGCAAGGGTCGCAGGGAACTCTTCTTCAGACCCATTTCGTGCCAGAAGTGCGGTACGCAAGGCTACTACCATATCACCTACGCCGGGCAGCAATAGCACCCATTATTGCGGGAGTCTTCCATGCTCTACGTCGTCCTTTTCCTTGCAGGTGTGGCAGCCGGCATGGGGCCCCTCGTGATATGGTATCACGGCCGCCTCAGTCTACTCCGGGTAGAGAAACTGCGGCTGAAGGGCTGGGATGAACGGCTGAAATCCTACTCATCCGATTTGGCCGAACAGGAGAACGACCTCAAGAAACAAAGAGGCCAACTTGATGGGGCTGTTGAATCGCTCGAAGCTCAGAAGGTTCAGCACCAACAGGAACTTATTCAAGCTATGGCAGCGTTCAAAGCTCAGCAGGTTCAGGACCAACGGGGACTTGATCAAGCCATGGCAGCGTTCGAAGCTCGAAAGGTTGGGTACGACGACCTACTGAAGGAAAACGGCCTTCTGAAACAAGACCTCTTCAATCTATCCGTACAGTTGAGAAAGATGGAGCGGGACCACGCAGCCATCGGGCGACGCCAAGAAGAAATCGACCAGAAGGCGAACGAATTAGCGACACGATACCTCGATGAAAACGTCTCCTGGATAGCGAACAAGCTCACGGCAAAGAACTTCGCCACCTGCAAAGACCGCTTGACAAAGGTGGTGAGCCAGTGCCGGGATATCGGTTTTGACGTTTCGCAAGAGAAGGAGGACGAGCTAGTACAGGCCTTGAGAAAGAACTTTGAGCGGGCCGTGCGTGCTGAGTTTGAACGGGAGGAACAGGCTCGCATTAGGGCACAGATTAGAGAAGAGGAAAAGCTGAATCGGGAAATCGAAAAGCAGATACAAGAGGCAGAACGCGAACAAGCTGCCGTAGAAGGTGCTCTACAGAAAGCCCTCCAGGAAGCGAGAGACGAATACAGCGCCGAGGTTGAGCACCTCAAAGCGAAGCTGAAGGAAGCTGAAGAGAAGGCCCAACGCGCCAAATCGCGTGCCGAAATGACCAAGGCGGGATATGTCTATGTGCTGTCGAATATTGGATCGTTTGGCGACGGGGTTTTCAAGGTTGGGATGACGAGGCGTCTGGAACCTATGGATCGCGTCAGGGAACTCGGCGACGCGTCGGTGCCGTTTCCCTTCGATGTCCACATGATGATCTCCTGCGACGATGCCCCAACCCTGGAAAATGCCCTGCATCGCGAATTCCACAAACAGCGGCTGAATAGAGTCAACTTTCGCAAAGAATTCTTCCGCGTCGATCTTGAATCAATTCGGAAGGTGGTGGAGGCGCGCCACGGAGAAGTGGACTACGTGGCCGACGCTGAAGCGCTCCAGTACCGGGATACCCTCGCCATGACCGACCAGGACTACGAGTTCGTCGAAGAGACGGTGCAATCGGTATGGGATGACCACGATGCCACGAACGTGGATGAGTAGCTGCGTCGGTGACCGGACTAGGTTGCACGCGTCAACTCTTCCGCCATGGTGTACCTTCCCACGATCGGATGGTGGAGCTGGTGGAGGGGATGCTTAAGTTGCACAAACGGCTGGGGGAGGTGAAGACGGAGCACCAGAAGACCGTGCTTCAGCGGCAGATCGAGGCCACCGACCGGCAGATCGACCGGCTGGTGTACGAGTTGTACGACCTGACCGAGGAGGAGTCACGCGTGGGATCGATTGAAGAATGAGTTCCTGAGTTCAGTAGCAGGCACACTCCGTGTGCCGTCCGCTGGTTAGGGGACACGTATTCTGCGTGCTACCGGGCGACTGCTCCGGGAAGCTAAGTGTTATGAGCTTTGAGTTCTTCGATCCCGTCGGCGAAGTGCGGATCACGGTTGGAAACCTGCCCCATTGGTACCAGCCGGGGGTCACGTACTTCGTGACGTTTCGCACGGACGATTCGCTTCCCCCGGAAGTGGCCCAGTTGTGGTACCGCCGGCGCGACGACTGGCTCCAGCGACACGGCATCGATCCGCGCGCGGCGCACCGATCGGCGCTTTTCCGGAGGATGCCGGCTGCCCAGCGGCGGGAGTTTCACAAGGAGTTCTCGCGCGAGTTTATGGCGTATCTCGACCGCGGCTGCGGCGCGTGCGTGCTCAGGCGGCCGGAGCTGGCCCGGATCGTCGCCGACGGCCTGAGGCATTTCGACGGCGAGCGCTACCGGCTCGGTGACTTCGTGGTCATGCCCAACCACGTACATCTGCTGGTCTGCCTGCTGGGGCAAACGGACGTAGAGAAACAGTGCTACTCGTGGAAGAAGTAGACGGGGATGGAGATCAACCGCGCGTTGGGACAACGAGGACGGTTTTGGCACGAAGAGAGCTTCGATCACCTCGTGCGGAGCCCGGAAGAGCTCGAGCGCCTGCGACGTTACATCACGGCGAACCCGCAGCAGGCAGACTTGCGGGAGGGTGAGTATCTGCTTGGCAATGGAGGGAACTGAAAAGGCAGACGCACTCCGCCGGCTGCTGGCTGCGCAGTCAGTCTGGGGGCCCGCACACGGCCCACGGCAGACGGCACACGGAGTGTGCCTGCTACGGGTGTCTGGACCGGGCAGGTCGCCGTCGTGAAGGACGAAGTCAAGATTCGGCCGCCGGGCCGAGCTCGGCGAAGAAGGCTGGCAGCGCGAGGGCGAAGCCCGGCAGGAGGTCGCCGCCGCCCAGGGTCTGCTCGTGGGTGAAAACGGTGTGCTCCTCGGGGCTGACGTAGACTCGTATCTCACGCTGCTGCGGATAAACGTACCACACCTGCCGCACCGCGGCGGTGAAGTAGTCAAGGAGCTTCCGCTGCATCTCCTCGCGGGTGTTGCCCTTGCTCAGGACCTCGACGGCCAGATCGGGGGCCAGGTCGGCAATCGGCTGGCGGGGAATCTTGCGGCCGGGCAACCGCGTCCAGGAGATGAACGAGACGTCGGGGATCCGCACCAGCCCCGGCGCCAGCCGCATCATCCCGTCGGGACCGAGAACGATCCCCAGACTGTTCTCCGCTACGTGGCTTCCCAGGAAATGAATCAGCAGAACAGTCAGGTAGGATTCGTATGTGCCCGCGGTCTTCTCCAGCAGGATTCCGTCAACCAGCTCGCAGAGTCGATCTTCGCGGTCGTGAATCTCGACAACGTCCTCCTCCGACGCCGTACCCGGCGGGGGATCGAATCGGACACGACTCAGCGGCACCGGGCCGAATCGCTCGACCAGATCGGCGGCGGTCCAGGTGCCGACGGCGGGTTCCACAGCTTGGGCCATTGGTTTCCTCCGGAAGACGGCACGATACCGTAATTGCCGTACCGTTTCGATTATCCGCACGAAGGCCCCGACAAACAAGGCGATCTGCGCGGGCTGAGCGAAGCGAACCATAAGCCCCCCAGATGGCGGGCGCCGCGAGCAACCGGCGGGAAGACTGCCGCCGGCCGCGGGGTGGCCCGGCGGAACTCGAACCTTGGTACCAGCGTCTAACCTCCAGAGTTCGGCACGAAAACCCTTCTCCCCAAATCGCAGGAGGTCTTCCCATGAAATCTGCCCATCTGCTTTGCGGCGCCCTGGCGGGCGTAGTCCTCTGGGCGGCCGGATTGGCGGCCCTGGCCTCGTCGGGGGGCCCTGTCACCCAAGGTCGCCTGGATGCCGTCGGCTCCGGGAGCAAGCCGCTGGGCTCCTGCCCGCTGAAGCACACCGACGTGACGGTCGATATCTCCGGCTTCATCGCCCGGGTGACCGTCCGACAGCAGTTCCAGAATCCCTTCCCGGACAAGATCGAGGCCGTCTACGTCTTCCCGCTCTCGCAGGACGCGGCCGTGGACCGGATGACCATGAAGGTGGGCGACCGGATCATCCAGGGCGAGATCAAGGAGCGGGGCGAGGCCCGGGCGATCTACGAGCAGGCCAAGGCCGCCGGAAAGGTCGCCAGCCTGCTGGACCAGGAGCGGCCCAACATCTTCACCCAGTCGGTGGCCAACATCGAGCCGGGCGAGCAGGTCGATATCAGCATCTCCTACAGCGAGACGCTCGACTGGAAGGACGGCGAGTACCAGTTCGACTTCCCCATGGTGGTCGGGCCGCGCTACATCCCCGGCGACGGCAGTGCACCCGCGCCGATGACCACCGGCCGACCAACGGCGGAAGTGCCCGACGCCGACCGCATCACTCCGCCGGTCACGCCCAAGGGCACCCGGGCCGGGCACGACATCTCGATCACCGTGAACCTCAACGCCGGGCTGCCGCTGCGGCGGATCGACTCGAAACAGCACGCCGTCGAGGTGGATTATCCCCAGGCCGACAAGACCCGGGCGGTCATCAAGCTCAAACAGCAGCAGACCATCCCCAACAAGGACTTCGTGCTGGTCTACGAGACGGCCACCGACGAGATTCAGGACACGCTGCTGGCACACACCGACCAGCGCGGCAAGTTCTTCACCCTGGTGCTCCAGCCCCCGAAGCGGGTGCGGAGCCAACTGATCGTGCCCAAGGAGATCGTCTTCGTCGTCGACAACAGCGGCTCGATGAACGGATTCCCCATCGAGACGGCCAAACAGGCGATGCGGCTGTGCATCGAGGGGCTGCACCCCAACGACACGCTGAACCTGATCACGTTCTCGGGCAGCGTGAGCTTCTGCTTCGAAAAACCTGTGCCCAACACCGAGGAAAACCGGCGGAAGGCCCTTGATTACCTCGGCGTCCTGCGGGGTAGCGGCGGCACCGAGATGATGAAGGCCATCAACGCCTGCCTGGCTGGGCAAGACGACCCGGAACGGGTGCGGGTGGTCTGCTTCATGACGGACGGCTACGTGGGCAACGACCTGGCCATTATCGACGCCGTGAAGCGCAACGCCGGCGTCGCGCGGGTGTTTTCCCTCGGCATCGGGCGGAGCGTGAACCGCTATCTGCTCGATGGAATGGCGCAGGCCGGCCGCGGCGAGGTCCACTACATCCTCGACGAGACCCAGGCCACCGGCGCCGCCGAGCGGTTCTACGAGCGGGTCCGCACGCCCGTGCTAACGGACGTCGAACTCGACTTCGGCGGCCTGGCCGTCGAAGGACTCTACCCCGCCCGGGTCCCCGACCTGTTCAGCTCCACGCCGGTCGTGGTCAAAGGCCGCTACAAGCAGGGCGGCCAGGGGACGATCGCGCTGCGGGGTAAGACGGGCGAAGGAAAGTTCGAGCGGAAGATCGACGTCACCCTGCCCGAAGAAGAGCCGAAAAACGAGGTCCTGGCCTCGCTCTGGGCCCGGGCCAAGGTCGACGACCTGATGCAGCAGGACCTAGCCGGCATCCAACGCGGCAGCCCTAATCCGGCCATGAAGGAAGAGATCCTCGGCCTGGGGCTGCGATACCAGTTGCTCACGCAGTTTACCAGCTTCGTGGCGGTCGAGCACCTGCGGATCACCGAGGGCAACACCGTGCGGACCGTGCCCGTACCGGTCGAAATGCCCGAGGGCGTCAGCTACGAGGGCGTGTTCGGCCCCGGCGGAGGACCGCTGGCCGCGGGCATGGGCATGGGGGGCATGGCGTTGAGGGGCGCAGTCCCACAGACCGCGGCAATCAGGCCGGCTGCGGATGCCCCGGCGCGAGCCAGACTCATGCAGAGTTACAGCGCCCCTGCGAAGCGATCGGACATCACCGTTGGTAAAGCCCAATTGCGCGAGAGCCAAGCCGATGCGCTGGCCAAGCAACTCGAGGCGATGGACAAGCAGGGCAAGCCAGACGACCAGAAGAAGCCCGTCGTCGAGCAGTTGCTCAAGATCAAGCTGGCCGACGAGCTTCAAGGCCTGGCCGAGAAGGTCGCCAAGCAGGGCACCGACGGCAACCTGACCATCGGCAAGATCCAGGTCAAGGCCGGCCGCGTCGAGATCCGCGTCCAAGTCGCGGCGCTCTCCGATGAAGTCCTGGCGAAGCTCAAGAGGCTGGGCTTCAAGGAGCTGGCCCGGGCCAAGTCGGTCAACCTCTTGATTGGCACGATCGACGTGAAGCAGCTCGATGCGCTGGCAAAGTTGGCCGAAGTGCGCCGGATCGAGCCATCGGCGTAGCGGAGGACGAGGGTGGCCCGGCTTGGAACAAGCCGGGCGCCGCAGGCACAAGAGACCTCGGGATTGACCGGGAATGCGGGAACCGGCGTATCCGACCGGCAAAGGCCTGCCCGGGTATTTCTTGTCGCTGCGCGACCGAGCTAGAAAGCTGGGCCACCCGGCGGCTTGCCGCCCACCTGCCTTCACGTGCGGATGGGACTCTTTTGGGTTGTGCCAATGGGACGCTTCGCAAACCGTTGACTTCTGAAAAGACGTTTGCTACGCTGGGAGCGGCTCTTTTGGGCGATAGGGGGCCGTCCACCGAAAGTCCGACAAGCGGGTCAGCGAATTGCGAGGTGGCCAATCCCTCTGCCCAAGCGGGCGTTGCAGGCCCCTTCAACAACTCTCACTCTCTACGGGAGGTCGGACATGGTGCCCCTTGGAAAATCGCGCAAGTCTGTGGAGACTGCTCCACCCCTGCGGGGCGGAGGAATGGCCGCTTCCGCCAGTCCCGCGCACGGTGTCTTCTTATCGGCCAATGCGGCCGTGTTCCTTGCCTTGATTGCTGCCGTTGGCGTTCCAGGCCTTGCGAGGGCTGCGGAGGCGCAGCAGCCCAAGGATGTGGTCGATATGGTGGTTCGCGCAATGGCGCACAACTATGAACAGATCAAAAGCGCAGAAGTAACCATCGAGGTCAAGAGCGAAGAGGATCGTTCTGTGCTGCCCGCGTATCTACTGAAGCCGGATCCGAAGCCTAGGCAAGATCCGAATATCCTTGGCGTCTTCTCAGTGGCGTTCAGGCACACCCAGCACGTCATCATTCGCGGCGAAGACTTGCGCTATGAGCTGCACCGCAATGATGGGATCTCGCAGACTACAGTCTGCAAAGCGGGCAAGGTGTTCGACTACGTACCTGCGACAGGGCAGCTAAACATCCGTTGGACACGCGACTTCCGCATGCCGCCCATGGACCCGAGAGAAGTCGGTACGGCCGACAGCTCCGTGGCACTGGCGGATTTCCTGCGCAGCAAGGAGCTGGTGGACGCAAGACTCGTGAAGCGCGAGGCTTCCAGCACCATTGCCCGGGTAGTCCTCAAGTACGAGCGTGCCCAAGTTCAGTACGAATTCGATTCGTCGCTTGGTTTCTTGCCCACGCTGAAGGTCGCGACCAACCCTGATGGAAGCGTGATAAGCTGGCTCCAGATTAGCTATCAGGACGTGCTGGACGGGAAGGCGAGGTTCGTCAAGGAGGCGGTCGAGAGGTTCTTTCCGCCCGGCGCCACGAAGACGCCGACGGAAAAGGGGTGGCACCAGCGGATCCGGTACACGGTCACCAAGCTTCAGATCAACCCGGAGATCGACGACAAGGCTTTCCAGATGGACATGGCCGCGGACACGCGGGTATACGACTGGACCAAGGGCAAGATGCCTGTGGAGATCACGCCGCCCCTGGGGAGGTAGGGAAAAGGCGTCAGGGACATTTCGCGGCCGGGGTCAGATGATCCCGTGCAGCGGGCCGCCGCGGGCGGCCAGCGCGTCGACCCGGCGGCTGACCTGTGGGTCTTCGACCAGCGGCGGGGCGTGGTGCGGCTTGCCTCGGGCGTCGATCACCAGCGAGCCGACACAGCCCCAGTGCTTCTGGGCAACGAACGACTCGATGCCGTAGACGTCTGCGGCCGGATTGCTGCGGGTGAACGTGGTCCAGAGGAAATTGTCCAGCGAGCGGGCGGCGAACTCGCTGTCGTCAACCACCACGATCAGGGGGAATCCGTTCAGCGCGTCGTGGCGGTCGTAAGCGGCGCAGAAGCCCGCCACGGCCCGGTCCACCCCGTTGTCGTCCACGCGATACGCCGGCCCCTCGATCACCAGGATGCCCGGCAGGAACACCCGGGGATTCTTGAACCCGGAGCGTTCGGGCATCTTGATGCGGCTGTCGGTGGCCACGGGCAGGGCCCGCCGTGCCGGCCCGGCCGCCGCGATCACCAGCTTCGAGCCCTCGTGGAGAGTGCCCGAGCTGTAGTCCAACGTGTCGATGGTGGTGCAGGTCTGGAAGTGCAGGTCGCGGCGCCAATCTACCCGCTCGAGCACGTGGCGGAAGAAGTCGGGCACGTGGTAGACGTTCAGTTCCGGCTGATCCTCGCCGGCGACGATCCAGAGGTACTTGGCCAGCGACAACTGCCCGTAGCCCAGCAGGGCGTTGGCCAGGGTGAGCAGCTCCCGCGGCCGCCGGGGGTCCTTGTAGGGCAGGTACCGCTCGCTGCCGACGGCCAGCAAGAGCGGGTGTACCCCGGCGGCATCCACCGCGTGTACGGCCCGCACGCCCGGAATCGCCTTGGGGATCACCGGCCCGACCAGCTCGTGGATCAACTGGGCGAACATGGCGTCTTCCTGCGGGGGGCGGCCCACCACGGTAAACGGCCAGATCGGCTCCGCGCGATGGTAGACGTGCTCGACCCGGAGCACCGGGAAATCATGTGCCAGGCTGTAGTAGCCCAGGTGATCGCCAAAGGGGCCTTCCGGCTTCTGCCGCTGCGGATCGAGGTAGCCGGTGATGCAGAAGTCGGCCTCCGCGGCGACGGGCAATTCGTCGCCCCGGCAGATCATCCGCACCCGGCGGCGCCCCAGCATCCCGGCGAAGGCCAGCTCGCTGACGCCGTCGGGCAGGGGCATGATGGCGGCCACGGTCATGGCCGGCGGCCCGCCCACAAACACGTTCACCCGCAGGGGCTCTCCCCGCCGGATGGCCGCGGCGTGGTGGGCGGCGATCCCGCGATGGAGCTGATAGTGCAGCCCCACCTCCCGGTTCGGCTCGTACTGCCCGCCGCCAAGCTGCACGCGATACATCCCCAGGTTCGAGCGGTCGAACCCGGGCCGGTCGGGATCTTCAGTGTAGACCTGGGGCAGGGTGACGTAGGCCCCGCCGTCGCCGGGCCACGAGCGGAGTTGCGGTAGTTGGTCGACGGTGGTCTCCTGGGCCAGCACCGGGCCGCCTTTGACCCTCAGCGGCCGGGCACAAAAGGCCGGCCAAGGCGTCTTCAAATAGAGCCGCGGCTGGCGGAACAGGTCCATCGGATCGACCTGCAACGTGACCAGCCGCCGGAGCACCACCAGCGAATCGCGGAAGATGTACCGCACACGGTCCATCGATCCGAACAGGTTGCCGACCATGGGGAAACGGCAACCGGTGGGCCGGGCGAAGAAGACCGCCGGCCCGCCGCAGCGAAACACCCGCCGCTGGATCTCGGCCGCCTCCAGATTCGGATCGATCGGCGCTTCGATCCTCACCAGTTGGCCGGAGACTTCCAGGTCTCGGAGGCAATCGCGGAGAGTAGCGTAGCCCATCGGGAGTGGTCAGTTATCAGTTGTCGGGCCGGGTGGCATGCTCTCACGCCGCGCCCGGGTGGCATGATCTCACGACGCGCAGCGGAGCATGTTGGCCCTTGAGGAGTTGAGAACGCCTGCCCAGTCTCGTAGGGTGGTTGCTTGCAACCACGCGCCTCGTTTCGCCCCAGAATCGCGTACGTGCGAGCACGCACCCTACGGGTCGGGCGAGGATTCCGCAACAGAAACTATCTGGCCTGCCGTGTTTTCAGCTTCGTCGGAGCGGGCCCTCTCTTGAGCCGTTTCTGCAGATGCGCAAACCTCGTGGCCGGCATCCGCACGATCCTGCCGGTCTTTCGTGGGGTACCCTTGTTCTTCGTCATCGCCCGCCAACATCCTGAAAACTGACAACGGAAAACTGATAACTGACAACGGAAAACTGATAACTGACCACTCACTCAATAAACCGCTCCACCAGCACGGCGTTTTCCACGTTCAGGTCCTGGCCGCGGCGGAAACCGACGGGGATCGAGCGGTCGAAGATGTAGAAGGCCCGATGCCGCTTGACCTCGCCGCTGTCGATCCCCAATTCCTGGACAAGCCGGTAACCGTCGGGGTACACGCTCGGATCGTACCCGGCCGGTGCCGGCTCGACCTCGAAGTAGCCGACCGTGATCCAGATGGCGTAGACGTTCGACCGGGTAGTCACCAGGTTGCCCAGCCGCTGCAAACCCTGGTAAGAGAAGTAGGGGTTGCGATTGGTGTCGTGATACGGCGTGTTCGTCCTGTAAATGAATAGCGGTAGGTCCGGGGTGTCGGGATCGGAGCGCAACAACGTCGCGTCGATCTCACGCGCAGGCGTCATCTGAGGCAGCGGCACCATGTCCGCCCCTGCGAACGAACGGAACGGTCTGGCAAACCGCGTCGGGAACTGCGGATTCATCGAGAGCATGTCCGTGGGTGAGTTCGGTGCATTATCGTAGCCCCGACGGCTCGGGACGAATTCGTCCCACCTCCAATACAGAGCATTTGTCGTCTCCGGGAAATAGTTCATGAGTCCTAACCAGACGTCCCGGCTGAAGATCGTATTGAGGTTGATCCGCCCCGGCTCGCGGTAGCGGGAGATCAGGTTAAACGGTGGATGGAACGAGTGGTTGTTGGCGCCCTGCTGGAACACGTCCGGGTTCCCCTGGAGCTGCGTGCCCACAAACCGCGACGGGACGCCCACGTATTCCAGGAGCCGGTGCAATTGCGGCGAACTGTGCGCAGGGTCTCCCCTTTTTTCCGACTGGAAGAAGTTCAGCAGGTGGGGGTAAGGCACGTTGTTAGCTTGTGGCGTGGCCGGCGGATCGTACGGCTTCGGGTCAACGCCGGCTTTCACGAAGCGGAAGTACTTGTGTTCGTCGGTGGCGTTGCGGACCAGCAACTTCGACGAGCGGAGAACGGGCACCAGCAACAACTCCAACTGGCTGACAAACGGCCGGTTGTTCCACGTCAGCCAGGGAAACGGCTGCGGCGGATCACCCTTGTAGCCGGTCGACGCATCCAGCGGTAACTTCGTCGGGCTATTCAGGTAGAAGCATTCGTTCAGATACCCGAGACTGTGCTGCAGCGGGTCGTTGAAGTAGTGATTCTGCACTGCCGGATTCGTGGCAGCAGGCAACGGATCGCCGGCGTTCTCCTGCTTCCACACGTTGCTGATGCCCCCCGTCTGAGCTTCTTTCCTCCCGCGCTCACGGGAAACGAACTTGGTCGTGCCATCCGTATCGCCGTCCCCGTTTGCGTTCTGATTGGTCTCCGACGTCACACCGTTGAAGGCCGTCAGGTCCACCGGCATGGAGTCGATCGTCAAGTACGGATTGGCTTCTGCGTTCCAGGGCAAGAGCGGATTGGCCAGCCGCTGAAGGTGCACGATGCGGAACTTGGGAATAGTCTGATTCACCTTCAGAACGTCCCAGAGAGCAGTGTTGTCGGTCTTGTCCAGCGGCTCATCGCCCGCAACATCGTATTCTTCGCTAATCGGGTCGTAACTGGTTGCCCCGGCGGGCAACGAATAGCCGTCGGTCGGCTCAGAAACGCTCAGCCGGTGCGGCGAGTCGATCACGATGACTGCCGGCGGATAGACATTGTTCAGAACCAGTTGGGAATCATTGTTGTTCTTGACCACGTTGGGCTGCGGCAGGGTGGGGCCCGTCAAATCGATCTGTCGCGTGTTGCCGTCGCCAGACTGCTGCCCGCTCCGAAAGCCGATGTACGTCTTCGTATGGCTCGGGCTCTTAGCGTTCGTCTCACCTGGCCCAACCACGGCGTAACGGCCAGGCATGACTGGAAGGATCTTCGAGGGATCGCTCGGGTAATACCTGTGCTTATCTTCCGGCCCGGGGGGACCCAGCGCGGACGGGTCGACGAAGTACACACTCCGCTCGATGTCCGGCCGATTGGTGGTCTGCGGATCGTCCGGGTCGGCCTGCTCACCGGTATTCTTGGGATCGTCCTTGACCTCGACGATGGCCAGCCGCCAGACGGGCTGGCCGTTGGGCGTGGTCTGGTTGAGGCGGACCCCGGCGGCCCACGTGCCCGACGTCGGCTCGCGGCAAAACTCGCCCGGCGGCGGCTCCATCGCAGTCCACGGATTGAAGATCTCCACAAACAGCGAACCCTGCGGACGCTTCTTCTGGTCGAAGTCCTCGTCGGGCTTCTCCTTGTCGTCGGTCCGCTTGCCGGGATCTTCCAGGTCCTCGGTCCGTCGGGCGTGGAAGGCCAGCGTCTCGGTAATCAACAGCTCCGGCCGCTCGCAACCCCAGACGACGTATTGAGGATTCCAACCCGCCGGAGGGTATCCGACGGGAGCGTTCCAGCCGCTGGCGTCGAACGGATCGGGATCGAACGGAAACGGCGTCATGATCGAGTCGCGGTCGTAGAAGTCCACCACGTTGACCGCCCATTGGGCCAGAAAACGGGCGACCTCCTCGTCGGTGCCCAACTGGGCCTTCAGGTAGTCGGTGTCGGCCAGCAGCATCAACAGCACGTACAGGTGCCGGGCGTGGAGCTGCCGGGCCATGAGCGAGTCGCCGGGGTTCCCGTCGGTGTCGTAACTGAAAGGAACCGCTACCGGCGGGTCGCCCGGCCTCCGGTAGAGCGCCAATTGCTCGGGGGAGCCGGGGTAGACGCCTTCGCCCGGTTCGTCGACCACGCCGTTGCCGTTGTCGTCGCGGCCGTTGCCCAGCGGCCGGTTCAGATCCATTTTCCGCCCGGCCAGCATCTCCGGCGGCAGCAGGTCTTTCCACACATTCTCCGGGACCTTCTTCGCCCGCAGCAAGTCGGTGATGTGCCCGGCCCGCTTGCCGGGAAGTGCGTCGCGCAACGCCTTCGGCAGTGCGACGCTCGGGCAAGGCAGGTCCCAGCTCTCGGTGGTGATCGCGTGCCGCCAGCGGTGCAGCGAGGAGCGGGACCACGGATCGGCCGGGGCGGGGTCGGTCAGGAAGGCCAACCGCTTCGGCAGCTCGCCCACGTCCCGATCAAACGGCCGCAGCAGCCTTTCCAGCTCGCCGACGCCGAACGGGTTGTCGATCGGCGCGGGGCTGCTGAGTCCGTGGGCCGCGTCCAGCGAGAGGTCGATCTCGTACGGGTCGTCGACCTGCTCTTTCGGCTCGGCCATCCACCAGTACAGCGGCCGGCCGGCGAGGTCCAATCCCAGGTATCCGTTGGCGTTGAGGTCAGGGGGAGTCCCGTAGCCGTCGGCCCTGTAGTTGGCCAGGCTGCCCAAGAATCCCCAATAGCTCCAGTTGGGCGGATAATACGGCGAGGGGTCCCAGAACTGGAACCCCAGGTTCTGGCTGAGCAGGTCGTCGGCAGCGGAACGGCCGGGCCCCGGCACGGCGACGCCCGTCTCGCCGTAACGCCCGTCCACGGCCCCGTTGCCCACCAGGAGTTGCCGGTAGCGGCCGATGTCTTGCACACTTGGCGGGTTGGTCGAGGCGAAGAGCACGGCCAGATTGACTTCCGCCGGTCCGTAGCCCTGCCCGCGGGGCAGGAGGGCCGCGGTCACCCCGCCGGCGAATTTCAGATTCCCGCCCAGCACGCCGGGATCGTAGTAGTCGGGGATTCCGTCGGGGCCGCCGCCGGGGCCGGTGTTGTCCGTCGGGTCGGCCTGTGCCGGGCAGCCGTGGGCGTTGAGGTTCAGGCGCCCGTCCAGGTCGAGGCAGAGAATGGAAAACAGCGGCTTGTAGAGCCGCCCGTCGGGCGTCGAGCGGACCGGCATCCCCAGGTCCACCCAGATGCCGTCGGGCAGGAAGTCACCGTCGTTGTCCACGTCCCAGGGGCCGTTGATCGGGTCGAACACCTTGCCGGTGAAATCGGGCTCGCCCTGGTCCCATTGCCCGTTGTTGTTGAGATCCACGTAGTGGTCTTGCATCAAAGGACGGAGGATCACCCGGCTTTGCAGCGGGAGGTTGGTCGCCCAACCGGCCGTCGCTTGGTTCATCCAGTAGTTGACCAGCTCCGGCCGGTGGAGCGAAGGGATCGTGGTCGTCACCTGGCCGGTGGCCGGGTCGCAGACCTGGGCCGCCAGCAGCATGTTCTGGAAGTCAACCGCATCGTAGTCCTCGTTGGCCCCGCCGGGGGCTTTGAGGTTCTGCGGTGCGCCGGGCAGCAGCGCCAGCGGGCTCTTCAAGACCGGATCCGCCAGATCCAGCTTGCCCGTGGCCGGATCGAATCCGAACCCCGTGCCGCTGAAGGGCATCCCGTTGATCACGTACTCGTCGCCCGGGCTGGGCCTGCCCAGGGCGAAGGCCAGCAACTGGCATTTACCGTTGGTGGGATTGATGCCGACGATCCGCGTGCTCTGGCCGGCAGTCGCCCCGGTGAGCATGGTCAGCACGGCCCCCATCCGCCGCACCCCACCCAGGACCGTCAGTTCGATCAGTTGCCCGCCGCAAATCGTGGTGTCCAGGTCGGCGGCGACGTTGTTGCGATACCAGAGAATCTCATCCGGTTCGTCGGTCGTACCGTCGCCGTCGTCGTCGAAACCGGGGATCGGCACCTGGCCGTAGACGTCTTCCAGCAGGCTATGCGGCCCCAGCCGCGAACTCGCATTGGTCGGGCCGCGGACCACCTGCAAGAATGCCTCGTGCAGGTCCTCCTCCGGTCGCGTCTCCGACTGGCCGATCCGCTGGATGGCCTGGGCGCCCCGCATGGAGTGGCCGGCGATCACCACGAAGGCCACCGCCACCAGGCCGAACATGGCCAACAGGGCCAAGATGATCAACAGCAGCACGCCCCGCCGGGCCCTACTTCGGCAGCTTCTCATCGTCCCGTCTCCTCACGACAAGCGAGTCTTGCCCGGCCCGCGCTGGAATTGATGATTGATGAGTGATGATTGATGAGTGTTGAGCCACGAATTCGTGGGGTTTGGTGACCGTTCATCAATCATCAATCATCAATCATCAATCATCTTTCACTTGTTCCACACCAGGTTCCGATCCAATTCGACGGTCGTGGTGTAAACGCCCACCACGTGGTCGATCGCCACGGCAGTGGCGTCGAGCTGGCCGTCGCCGTTGCTGTCCGCGGTCCAGTCGGGTCCCACCAGGCTCACGTAATGCGCCGGGCTCTGGGTGTCCGTCTGGGTGTCGGCCGCAACCACCCGGTACCACTTACAGACCGTCCGCCAGGGCGGAACGCAGCGGTTGTCGGGCACCTTGCCGCAGAGCATGATCCACTCGTTCTCCCGTAGCCTCACCGCAGGGTCGCGGGAATCGCCCTGCCACGTCAGCCGCACGCTGCCCCCGCCGTAGGCGACGTTGCCGGGCGGGAACTCGACCGTGGCGAAATGCTCGCCCACGGGCAAGCCGCCGTACTCACTGATCGAGTAGCTGCGGCGGTAGCAGACCACCACCGAAACCGAAAACAGGCTCTTGTCGGCCACGGGCAGGGCCAACTCTGCCGCTGCCGGCGCGACGGTCACCAGCCAGGAGTAATGGCCCGCGAAATCGGGCGACCCCGAAGGGTTGGTCACCAGCGGCCGCTTGCTGTCGCCTGTGGGCGGGGGCTTGATGTCTTTCGGCAGGCTGAATTCCAGGTCGTCGTGCCAGGTGAAGATCCGGTCGGCCTGGTCGTAGCTCAGTTTCGAGGTCGACGGAGGGTCGGCCAGCAGAGATGGAAACGACTTCAGCGTGATCCGCGGGACGACCGCGATCACACTGCCCGTGGCCCCGCCCAGGTTCAGGGGCATCTGGCTGGCCACGCCCAGTGGGTCAATGGCGAAGGCGTCCAGGAAAGGAATCTGCGGATTCGGCCCGGGCGGCAGGGCGGCATTTCGGACTGCGTCCCACCAGGACGGAGCCGCCGCTCCCGGCGCCCAGAACCGGTAGTCGAGCATCTGCCGGACCTTGATCTCGCTCAACGCGGCGCGTCCGCAGGCCCCCGAGCGATCGGCCTTGCCCGCCTCCACGATGGCCAGCCTCCCCACCGGGATCAGCGCCGCCACGCCCAACAGCCCGATCGAGAGCACAAACATGGCGATCAGCACCTCCATCAGGCTCATGCCGCGGCGGAATGCTGAATGCTGAGTGCTGAATGCTGAATGCTGAATGCTGAATGCTGAATGCTGAATGCAGAATGCAGAATGCAGAATGCTCAGTGACGAACGCCGAGCGGCGAGCGCCGAGTGCTGGGTACTGCGTACTGACCACCCCGTCGCCAACATCTCCAACTCCCTTGTGCAATAGGTTTCGCGTGCCGGCCTTTCCCCCGTCCGCCATCCAGCATTCAGCATTCAGCATTCAGCATTCCCCTCACCGCCCTCCCATACTCTGGCCTTCCCGGGCATTCCGGCGGGATTCCGCCAGGTTTGCGCCCTTGGCCACTTCGGTCGTCGTCACCAGGCCCGTCTGCGGGTTCAGCGTCACCCAGAAGCTCTTTACGTCCTGCCAGTTGGCCAGGCCGTCCTCGGCCGACCCGGCGGGCACGCGCTCCTGCTTGCCGACCAGCAGGTAGATCGGCTGGGTCCCCGGGTGGACCTCGCCGCCGTGGCCCGGATGGTAGAAACGTTCCAGCGAGCCGTTGGGTGAGAACATAATGCACACCGGCTGGTCCGACACCGCGCCGATCGTGTCGTCATCGGTACCCGAGAACTCCAGGTCGATCACCGCCCGAACGGGAAGCTGCAAACCCGCAACGGCCGACTTGCCGGGCCGGCGGAAGATCTGGTAGGGCGCCGGCGGCGACAAGTCGGGTGTGCGGGGCCAAGGGAGCATTTGCCCTTGGCGCACATCGAGCGTCAGCGTCAGCGACGTGGCGGCCGGCGGCTGAGCGATCGTATAAAACGGACCTTGGCAGTTGAATTGCACCAGGTCACCTTTGCTGACGAGATCGACGTTGATCGCCAGCGTCAGTTGTGCCGTCACGGTGGCCAGTCCGCCGGAAGTATCCGTCACCTGCAACCGGGCGGTGGAATCGAGAGTCTCGCCGGCGTATGCGGGCGGGACCTCGACCTGCTCCAGGCCCACCACGCACAGCGGCTGGCCCTGCAGCCGCCGCAGCATCACGCCGCAGGGCCGCCCGGTCTCCATCGCCCGGTTCCGCGCCGAAGAGATATAGACGTTGATCGCCCGGGCGGCCTCACGAGTCCGCCGGTCCTCCACCGAGAACTGCATCACTCGGACGCCGACCGCCATCAGGATCACCATGATGGAGATCGCCACCAGCAGCTCCACCAGCGTAAAGCCGCGGCGGCTCGCCCGGCGCTCGGCAATTTGCAATTTGCAATTCTCAATTTGCAATTTGCAGTCCCCTATTCTTGCGCCATGTAGTGGTTGTGGATGTTGTCGTAGTGATTCAGCCCGTCGCCGTCCTCGTCCAGGGGCGTCCCAGCCCCGCTGTCGTACGGGCTGCCGTCGTACACGTAAGTCTTGTTCACTTCGATGTCATACTCCTTGTCCCGGCCGCCGGAATAGATCAACGGGATCAGGTGGTAAGCGGCCGGGTCCACGTGGCGGGTGTCGAAGGGGTCGTGATGGTTCACGGGATCGTTGATTTGGATCTCGGAAACGCCGGTGAATCCCGGGGCCCAGCGGAGAAACATGATGGGCCGGCCCCAGCCGTCTTGAAACTCGGGGAATCCATCCCCGTCCGCGTCACCGATGTCGCTCGGGTTGAAGTTCTCCATGGCCTCGGGCATGCCCAGGGCGATAATCATGTAAAGGCACTCCGCCGGACCAAACTCCCCCGTAGGTTCCTTCTGCGTGTATCTGGCCAGATACATCTCCGAGAGGGCCGGCCGAGGAATGGAACCCCAAGCGTACCGGTGCGGCGTCCCGCTGGCGCTGGTTGTATACACGTCGGACCATCGGTCCGGCATCTCCATCCGCATCAGGTCGCGAATGGCGTCCAAGCGCCGCCGGGCGGCCTCGTTCGGCGGGAGTCCCAGCGTGCGGATCGGCACCCGGCGGGTCAGGTACGACTCGTACCGCTGCATAATCACGTGGTTAAGCTTGGTAATCAGTGCCTTGGTCTTGGCCTCGCAGGCGGTCTGTCTGGCGGCCTGCAGCGCGCCGAGCGTCAGCCCAGCCAGCATGGCGATAATGCTGATGGTCACCAGCAGCTCGATCAGCGTAAAGCTGCGCACCCGCCCTCGGTCGCTACGGCGCCCGGCCGGCGCGGCTGGGCGTTTATTGATCTTCAGAACGCTGATGTGATACCGTTTAGCCGTCGCCGGCACGGCGACGCGGACGTTTCTCCGGGCCGACGTGCCGTCGGCCGCTAAACGGCGTGTCGGATTGTCTTTTCGGCCTAGCGTGCAACCCACTCCATGGCGGGCAAGCCCGCCCGCTAAACGCGACGCGCAGCGTGTGAGTCCGCGGAGCCGGTTCATCACATCTTGTCCTCCAGCGTGCCCCCGCTGAAATTTGTCTGGTCGTCGTAGGTCGCGTCGGTGTAGTCTTCACCCGCGGGGAACAACACACCGATGCCGAAGATACCGTCCAGCCCCGCCGCGCGGATCTGGAAGGAATCGCGGTTGGCCCAGTCGAACGGTGGATCGCTGCCGGGCAGCGGCACTCGGGTGTCGCGGCAAGGCCCGGTCGCGCCCCACTCGGGGTGGGCCGTCGAGGCGAAGGCCGGAACGGGGAGGAAATTGTAGCCGCCGCTGCCAGCCCGGAAGTACACGTACGGGGCGTTCTCTCCGCTGCCGCCGATGTCGGGGAAGTACCGCAGCATGCCGTCCACCAGCTTCAACCGCTCCGGTTTGAACTCGAACAACGACGGCAGACGGCTGCCCACCTCTTCGCCGGCGTCGTGGATGCTGTTGTTGTTCGGGTCGGTGCCGATGTCGAACGGGTCGCGGGCGTTGGCACTGAAGCCGATCAGCCTCGTCGACCCGGCCCCGTCGGGCAATCCTCCCAGCCAGAACACCAGCGCGGCGGAGGGATCCAAGTCATTAAGACTCACCCCGTACTTGGCCAGACTTGTCGTCAGGTTGGTCCATTTGTCGTTGAGCGTTGCCCCAGGGACGCGATAGCGTGGAAAGGCCTTTTCCAGATGGCGGATCACGGCCCAGCGGGCCCGGTCGCTATTAAGACCCGAGAAATCGGGCGGGTACTCGGCGTGCCTCTCTTTGTAGGCCTTCAAGGCCGCGTCGAACTGGTTGAGTTCTATCCCCGTCAGCGCGTTCATGGCCTTGCGTTTGGCGGCAATCACCGCCCCGGTGATCAGGCTGGCCAGGATTCCGATAATCACGATCACGGTCAACATTTCGACCAGCGTAAACCCCCGGCGGGAACCCGAGGACCCTTGACCCCAAGCCGAAGCCCGGTCCGCTGGCCGTCGGCCGGCCGATCTCCTGGCGGGCCTGGTGGCGGTCACCGCGAAGCGCGCGTCCATCCCAAATCACTCCCGGCAGTCGACTGCCTGTTTGCGCTACCGATTGCCCTAAGCATCGCGTATTAAACAACTTCCCGACTTGGCTGTTTAGCGGTCGCCGGTACGGCGACCCACGGTGCGATGTTTTTCCCCGCAGCCACTCAAGGCCGACGTGCCGTCGGCCGCTAAACTCCAAACCCGAAATCGGGAAGTTGTTTGGTACACGATCCTAAATGTGGTAGGGTGGTTGCTTGCAACCGCGCGCCTCGTTTCGCCCCAGCAGCGCGTGCGTGCGAGCACGCACCCTACGGGTACCCGTTGCCCTTACGCCCTAAGTCAAGGTCTGGATCAACGTGATCAGGGGCATAAACAGGGCCACCACGATGAACCCCACCGCACCGCCCAGACAAATAATCAGCAACGGCTCCATCAGGCTCATCAGGCCCTCGGTCAACACCTTGACCTCGTCGTCGAAGGTATCGGCCACCTTGTAGAGCATGGTATCCAGTTCGCCGGTTTCTTCGCCCACGTCGACCATGTTCACTACCATGTCGTCCATCACCCGCTGGTTCAGCTTCATCAGGTACATCAGCGCTCCGACCACGGGGATGAAGGTTACCCAGAAGAAGAGGGCCACCGGGTGGAAGCCCACCTTGGAGTTTTCCTTCATCGGCTGGGCGATGGTCTCGCCCTCGCGGATCGCCTCGTAGACCTTGTGGTAGAGGTTCTCGAAGACGGCGTTGCCGGAGGTTTCGCGGGTGATGTGCAGGGCTTCCAGGATGGGCACGCCGCTGGCCACCAGGGTGCCCAAAGTCCGCGTGGTTCGGGCGACGATGTTCTTTTCCACCAGTTGGCCGAAGATGGGAAGCTTGAGCATGAACATGTCCCAGCCCGTCCGGCCCGCGTTGAACTTCCGCACCAGCTTGATAAACAACCAGATACCCAGGGGAATCCCGGGGATCAGGTACCAGAAGGTGACCACTCCGTTGGAGATTATGATCAACACCTTGGTCATGGGGGGCAGCTCGGCGTCGAAGCCCTTGAAGATCTTCTCGAACGCGGGTACGATCTTGTACATGATGAAGGTCAGGATGCCGCCGGCGAAGAGCACGACCGTGACGGGGTAAATCATCGCGCTTTTGACCTTGCGTCTGAGGGCCTCGGCCCGCTCCTGGAATTCCGCCAGCCGTTTGAGGATCACCTCCAGGGCGCCGCCCGCCTCGCCGGCCTTGATCATGTTGACGTACAGCCGGTTGAAGGCCTTGGGCGACTTGGCCATGGCCTCCGAGAGCGTGGCCCCGCTCTCGATCTCCTCGCAGACGTCGATCAGACTATTCTTCAGCGCCCCCGGCTTGGCCTGCTGTTGAAGGATCTTCAAGCTCCGCAGAATGGGCATGCCGGCGTCCTGAAGGATGGAGAGCTGGCGGGTAAACGTGGTCAGCGTCTTCATCTTGACGCCGCCCAGGGCGAAGGTCTTGCCCTTGTTCTTGGTGGTTTTTTTCTCGGCGCGGGTCTTGCGGGCTTTTTTGACGGAGATCTTCGTCACGAAGTACCCCATCTGCCGGATCGTCGCCTGCGCTTCGTCCTCACTGGGCGCCTCGACCACGTCCTTGATCTCCTGGCCCGTGGCGTCCATGGCCTCGAATTGATATGTCGGCATGGCTCGACTCCTGGATTGGCGTGCGCTGGTCAGCCGCAGGCCGCCGTGCCGGCGGCCGCTAAACGAATGACTGTCGCCAATACGCGCTGATCACTCTCCACTCACCACTCACCACTCACCACTCTCCCCTACCCCTCGCTGACCGTTTCCCGAATCACTTCCTCAATTGTGGTGATCCCGCTGTAGACCTTCTCCAGGCCAGAGGTCCGCAACGGGTGCATCCCGGTGCGGATCGCCGTGTCGCGGACCTTGTCGGTCGACATCCCGCGGTTGATCAGCTCGCGGAGCTGGTCGTTCATCACCAGGTACTCGAAGATCCCAATGCGCCCCTTGAAGCCCGTGTTGTTGCACGTCACACAACCCCGACCGCGGTAGAACTTCTTGTCGATCACGTCGTCGGGCGTCAGGTCCAGTTGGGCCAGGGTCTCGGTGTCGGGCATGGTCTGCTCGCGGCAGTCCTTGCAGATCTTGCGGACCAGCCGCTGCGCCAGCACCGCCTCCAGCGTGGCCGTGATCAAGAACGGCGGCAGGCCCATGTCCCTCAGCCGCGTGACGGTGCTGGGGGCGTCGTTGGTGTGCAACGTGCTGAACACCATGTGCCCGGTCAGCGACGCCTGCACGGCAATCTCGGCCGTCTCCAGGTCGCGGACCTCCCCCACCAGGATCTTGTCCGGATCCTGACGCAGGATGTGCCGCAAGCACTTGCCAAATGTGTTGCCGATGGCCGGGTCGATGGGTATCTGGATGATGCCGTCCAGATCGTACTCCACCGGGTCTTCGGTGGTAATTATCTTGTCGGTGATCTGGTTCAGCTCGGTGATCGCCCCGTAGAGCGTGGTGGTCTTGCCGCAGCCGGTCGGGCCGGTCACCAGCACGATCCCGTTCGGCTTGCGGATGATCTCGCGGAAGCTGGTCAGCACGACGGGATCCATCCCCAGCACGCCCAAGTCGAGCATCACCACCGAGCGGTCGAGGATCCGCATCACCACGCTCTCGCCGAACATCGTCGGCAGCACGCTGATCCGCATGTCCACCGGATGACCGCCCACGCTCAGGCGGATCCGCCCGTCCTGCGGCAGCCGCCGCTCGGCGATGTCCAGGTCGGCCATCACCTTGATCCGCGTGGTGATGGCAAAGGCCAGGTGCCTGGGCGGCGGGACCATCTCGTACAAGATCCCGTCGGACCGAATCCGAATCTTGAACTCGTTCTCAAACGGCTCGAAGTGCAGGTCGCTGGCATGGTCCTTGATGGCCAACAACAGCACCATGTTCAGCAGCTTGCGGACCGGGGCGCTATCGGCCAGGGCCTCCACGCTGGTCAAATCCACCGTGGTCTGGCTCTCAAGGGCCTGCGCGGCGGCCATCAGTTGCTGGTCTTCCTCCATGCCCGCAATCAGCGTCTCGACGCTCTGCCCCCCCACCGTGTAATATCGCTCCAGGGCCCGCAGCACGTCCCGTTCCGTGGCCACCGCCGCCCGCACGTTGTACCCCAGAAAACTCCGCAGCTCGTCCAAAATCGACAACTTCTGCGGATCGCACATGGCGATCGTGAGGGTCTCGTCCTTGAAGCTGATGGGGATGATCCGGTAGAGCTGGGCCATCGGCTCGGTGACGTAGCTGAGCACCTCGGGCGGGACCACCACGTCGCTGAGGTTGATCACCTGCATGCCCATCTGCTCGGCCAAGGCCTGGGCCAGTTGATCGTCGTTGACCAGCCCCATGCCCATGGCGATCTGTCCCAGCATCTCGCCGGGACGATGCTGCTGCTCCTCCAACAGCGTCTCGCGCTGCTCCTCGGTGATGAAACCTAGGTCCACCAGGACTTGACCGATTCGCCGAATGGCCATGGCTCGACTTCTCTACCGCGACAGATCGTGTACTTGCAGCAACAGGTTGTCAGTTGTCTGTACTCAGTTGTCAGTTTCAGGGCGATTGTTCTCGTGGGCGTCCTCCACAGCGAGATTCATCTGAGAAGCCTTCATTCCGCCGCGTTTCCTCGATCCGCAACCATCCCCCGCAGGAGCTGAACACTGATAACTGACAACTGAGAGGATGTGAATCTATCAAGCATGGCACAAAAAAACACCCCTGTTTCGTCAGAAAACCTGGGGTCCGAGATCGAAACATGCCCCCTTTCGAGGCCCAGTTTTGAAAGATTCACATCCTCTGAGAACTGAGAACTGACTGCTGATCACTCCGTCTGCAACCATTGAACCTCGCGCCGGACCGCTAACTGGGCGTCTGCTCCGCTTCCTCCAACCGGCCCCGGGTTTCCTCCTCCTCCTCGAACATGCTCTGCTCGGCCTGAATGATCTTGCTGCCCAAATACTCCCTGCTGTTCGACTTATACAGCACCTCCTTCTTCTCGCACTGCCCCTCCTTCCACAGCCGGAACAGGTCGTCGTCCAACAGCTTCATGCCCAGCTTCTGCCCAGTCTGGATCACCGAGGTGATGCGGAACGTCTTGTCCTCGCGGATCAGGTTTCCCACGGCCGGCGTGACCACCAGCATCTCGTAGGCGGCCACGCGGCCCCCGCCGATCTTCGGCAGCAACTGCTGCGACAGAATACCGATCACCGCCACGGACAACTGGGTGCGAATCTGTGCCTGCTGGTTGGTCGGGAAGACGTCGATGATGCGGTTAATCGTCCCTGCCGCCCCCGTGGTGTGCAGCGTGGCAAACACAATGTGGCCCGTCTCGGCCGCCGTAATGGCCGCCTCGATCGTGTCCAGGTCCCGCATTTCCCCCACCATGATCACGTCCGGGTCTTGGCGCAACGCCCGCCGAATCCCCTCCGCAAAACTGGGAAGATCCACCCCGATCTCGCGCTGGTTGACGATGGATTTCTTGTGCGAGTGAAAAAACTCGATGGGGTCTTCGATGGTCACGATGTGAAGATCATTGTTCTCGTTGATATAGTTGACCGCGGAGGCCAGCGTGGTCGTCTTCCCCGATCCCGTCGGACCCGTCACCAGGATCAGCCCCCGGGGCCGCATCACCAGCTCGGCCAGCACCGGCGGCGTCCCCAATTCCTCGAAGCTCATCATGTAATTGGGGATCTGCCGCAAGACCATCGCCACGGTGCCCCGCTGCTTGAACACCGACACCCGGAATCGGGCCAGATCGCCAAAGGCAAACCCGAAGTCGGTCGTCCCCACCTCCTGCAATTCCTGCTGGCAGCGGTCCGGGGTGACGCTCTTCATCAACGCCACGGTGTCCTCCGGCTCGAGGACCTTCGTCTCCAGCTTCTTCAGCCGGCCGTGGACCCGCAACACGGGCGGCTGACCCACCGTGATGTGCAGGTCGCTCGCCCCCCGCTTGACGACCGTGTGCAACAACTTGTCGATGAGGATCGTACCCATCCGGGAAACCTTTCACGCCTCGCGGTCCCGCAGGTCGGGGCGAGGTCAAGAGGCCTGTTTTCTTCTGCCTGTTCCGCACGGCTCCGGCCGCCAGACGGCCGCCAGACCCGGCTCATGGTCCCTGAAGACCCCCGCGGCCCCCGGGCCTACGCCCCACTGCGATTATTCGCACGTCCGGGAGAATCTCCAACCATTTCCTTGTCCCGCCCAAGCCGCCGGGAGGCACGCCTATTCTTGTTCCGACGCTGCGGCAACGCGGTAGACTTCCTCGACGGTCGTGACGCCGCGGCAGACCTTGTCCAGCCCGTCCTGGTACAGTGTTTTCATCCCTTCAGCGACGGCGTTCCGGCGCAATTCCATGGTGGGGGCCTCGTTGAACGTCATCTCGCGCATCTTGGTCGACATCAGCATCAGCTCGAAGATCGCCAAACGGCCCCGGTAGCCGCTTCCCTGACAGCTCCCGCACCCACGGCCCTTAACGAAGTTGGCCGTCGCCGCCCGTTCTGGCGAAATGCCCGCGGCCTCCAGGGACGCCTGGCTGGGGGTATAAGGCTGTTTACATTTCTGGCATACAACGCGAACCAGCCGCTGTGCCATGATGGCGACAATACTGCTGGAGACCAGGTATGAAGGCACTCCCATATCTATCAGACGTGTAATGGCACTGGGCGCATCGTTCGTATGTAGTGTACTGAAAACCAAGTGTCCGGTCAGAGAAGCCTGAATTCCCATCTGGGCAGTTTCCAGGTCACGCATCTCGCCGACCAGAATGATGTTCGGAGCCTGGCGGAGCATCGAACGAATCACCCGCGCAAAATCCAGCCCAATCTCGTGCCGGATCTCCACCTGGTTCACCCCCGGCAGATAGTATTCCACCGGGTCCTCGGCCGTAATAATCTTCTTATCTGGCGTATTCAGCTCATTCAGCGCAGCATACAGCGAAGTCGTCTTCCCGGAGCCGGTCGGGCCGGTCACCAGGATGATCCCCGTCGGGCGCCTGATCAGGCCGGTGAACTTCTGATAGTCCTCGTCCGAGAAACCCAACTGCCGCAGCCCCACCTTGATGCTGTCCTTGTCCAGAATCCGCATCACCACCGACTGCCCGTGGTTGCTCGGGATCACGCTCACACGCAGATCGAGCTCCTTCTCGCCAATGGTCACCTTGATCCGGCCGTCCTGCATCCGCCGCCGCTCGGCGATGTCCAGTCTGGCGAGGATCTTGACACGCGAGAGCAGGGCCCCCAACAGGCGTCGGGGCGGGCTGTCCCGCTCCATCAGCAACCCGTCAATCCGGTAACGGATGCGAATCCGATCCTCGAACGGCTCGATGTGGATGTCGGAGGCCCGAAGCTGCACCGCCTCGGTAATCATCATCTGCACCAAGCGGACGATTGGGGCGCTGGTCTCGTCGATTTCCTCCTGTCCCGCCTGGGCCTCGTCCTCGGTCTCCGTGAAATCGATGGCCGTATCCGTGAATTCCTGCAACATCGAGTCGGCACTCTCGCCCACCGTCTGGCCGTAGTGGCGGTTGATCGCCTCCAGGATGCTCTCTCGGGGGGCCAGCGCGATCTCGATCTGGCGGTTGAGGATGAACCGGAGCTTGTCTATGGTCTCGAAGTCCAACGGATCGCTGACGATCACCGTCAGGTGCCCGTCCCCCTCGGCCAACGGCAGGACGGCGTTTTCCCGGGCGACCGACTCGGGGACCAACTCCACGACCGAGGGCGGGATGGCCACCTCACTGAGGTTGACGTACTCCCGGCCGTGTTGCTCTGCCATCGCCCGCATCACCTCGTCGCCGCTGGCATATCCCAGTCGCGTGAGGGCGTCGGGGAGCTTCATGCCCGATCCCTGGGCCATCTCCACGGCCTCGGCCAACTGCTCGGGACTGATGATCCCCTGGCGGATCAGGATGTCCGTGTAGTCACCCTTTTTCTTCGCGGCCATGCGGAGCTCCAAGTGGCGTTTCCTGGGGAACCCACGCAGAAAAGAGGCAGAAAGAACCCAGGCGTACCCCGCCCCAGACTGTCCAACAAGAGAATACGCAATGCTTAGCTAACAATATCTACCGTACCTGTCCAGCTTCCCCCTGTCAACTATCCTTTGGGCGGGCACCCATCCAGGGGGAGGGCGGCACTCGTCAGCAGATCGTTTGGCTCTTGGCCAGCTTCACGGGCAACTGGTCGATCTTGGCGGCCAGGATGAAGTCATTTTCCGAGAGTCCACCGATGGCATGGGTCCAGATCTCGATCCAAGCGTGCCGGTAGCCCTCCAAATGAAGGTCGGGATGATGCCCTTCCGATTCGGCCAACTCGGCCACCTTGGTGAAGAAGTCGATACCGGCCTGGAAGTTCTTCAGTTGCCAGTCCTTGCGGATCCTCAAGCCGTCGTCGGTCAGCCGCCAGCCAGAGACCGCCGGGAGCTGTGCCTGGGCCTGCTCGGGCGTGAGTTTCTCGACGTCTCCGCTGCACGGGGCGCATTTCTTGGACGTCAACGGCTGGCTTGACTGGGTGCTCATGGGAATGTCTGTCGGGGAGGACGCATTGCCCCAATACCGTTGAATTAAGGGCGAACTTGGCGTCAGCGCAGTGGCACCGGCGTCTCGCCGGTGTGACGGAACTCATGGCAACGCATTCACTTACGCCCCACCGGCGAGACGCCGGTGCCACTGAATTCTCTCTGATACTACACTTAATTCAGCGGTATTGCGCCTTGCCCGCTGACGGAATTCTTGCGGTCCGATCGCCCAGGTCAACCTTGCGTGATTCCGGCCAATCCGCAGTGTCGCCCCGTAGGGTGGACCCTAACCGTACCCGATGAGGACGCCGGCCATAACCCAGGTATCGACGCCCTCGACTATGCTGTCTGGCCGTCTAGCTGCTCGATAATCCGCTCGACGTCATACACGCAGCCGCCCCACGTGCCGCCGCCGAGACGCTGCAACGCGGCCCAGAGGCGGGTCTCGGCGGGGAGCCGGGGATCGGGCGAGAGGTCGGGGTGCGGCGGCCGGGCGGCTAAGACTCGGGCTCCCTGTTCGGGGCCGAATTCACCTTCTGCGTCGCCGACCATGTCCACGCTCCCCTCCAGCTTGTTGCGGTCGATGACGATGCGGATCCGGTCACCTTCGCAGACCTTCGCCAGCGGCCCGCCGGCCAGCGCCTCCGGGCCGACCAGGCCGAGGCACGCGCCGGTGCTCACGCCGGAGAAGCGGGCGTCGGTCACCACGGCCACCTCGTGGCCCCAGGAAAGATGTTTCAGCGCGGCGGTGATCTGGTAGATCTCCGGCAGGCCCGCCCCCAGTGGACCCTGGCCCATCAGCACCAGCACGTCGCCCGGCTGGATCGGCTGGCGGGTACCCCCTGGGTGCTGACCCTTTACGGCCGCGGTGGCCTCGGTCTCGCGGACGAAGACCCGCGCCGGACCCGTCTTGCGGTAGACCCCGTCGGGGTCGACCACCCGCGGGTCGATGGCCGTGCTCTTGATCACCGATCCTTCGGGAGCGAGGTTTCCGCGGGGAAAGCAGATGGTGCTGGTTACGCCGAGCCGCTGGGCCCGCCGGGGCGTGAGGATGACGTCGTCGGGATCGATGCCGTCGCAATCGGCCAGCCGCCGCCGCAGGGCCTCTCGCCGCGGCGAGGTCTCCCACCAGTTCAGCACTTCACCCAGCCTCAGGCCGGCCACGGTCATGGCGTCCAACTCGAGCAGGTCCATTTCCCGCAGGCGGAGCATGACCTCGGGCACGCCGCCGGCCAGATAGACGCGGATGGTCGGATGGTTGAGCGGGCCGTTGGGCAGCACGTCGACCAGCCGCGGCACCCGGCGATTCACGTCGGTCCAATCGTCGACGGTCGGCCGCTTCAGCCCTGCCGCATGCGCGACTGCCGGCAGGTGCAGCAACAGGTTGGTCGAGCCGCCGAAGGCCGCAAAGACGGCCATGGCGTTGCGGATCGAGGACTGCGAGAGCACGTCGCTCGTCTTGATCCCGCGGGCGTGGAGCGCCAGCAGGGCTTTGGCGCTGCGGCGGGCAAGGTCGAGCCAGATCGGCTGTCCCGAGGGGGCCAGGGCGGAGTGGGGCAGGGCCATGCCCAGCGCCTCGCCGACCACCTGAGACGTGGCGGCCGTGCCCAGAAAGTGACACCCTCCGCCCGGCGAGGCGCACACCCGGCAGCCCAGCACCGACGCCTCCTCCAAGCTGAGTTCCCCCCGGGCGAACCGGGCGCCGATCGACTGGATCTTGCCGGTGTCTTCGCCTTCGCTCGGCGGCAGGGTCACGCCGCCGGGCATCAGCACGCAGGGCAGATCGTGAAAGCCGGCCAGGGCCATCATCATCGCCGGCAGCCCCTTGTCGCAGGTGGCCACCCCCAGCACGCCCCGGGCGCTGGGGATCGAGCGTGTCAGCCGGCGGAAGATCGACGCCGCGTCGTTGCGATAGGCCAGGCTGTCGAACATGCCCGGCGAGCCTTGGGTGCGGCCGTCGCACGGATCGGTGCAGTGGCCGGCATAAGGCACACCGCCGGCCCGCTTCAGCTCGTCGGCCGCGGCGGCCAGCGCCAGCCCCAGCTCGAAATGGCCGGTGTGATATCCCAGCGCCAGCGGCGTGCCGTCGTCGGAGCGGAGGCCGCCCAAGGTGCTCAGCAGCACGAACTGTGGCCCGGAGAGCATCTGCGGCGGCCAGCCCATACCGGCGTCCTCCGTCATGCCGAACGCGTCGCCGCTAGGCCGGTCCCTTAGCATCTCGGCCGTTAGCGGGAGCTTACCCCGCGGACCCGGCCCATGCGTGACCACCGCGTACAGCCCGCGGTCGCCGGAGTCGAGGATCTGGTTCGGCTCGGAAGGTGATGTCATGTGGCACTCCGGGGAGCAGCCTGCCCAAGTGAATCAAGACGTCGGGGTGGCCGGTGGCGGACGGGCACCGGAGCTTTGGCCGGCGACGCCCCAGGGCCACGTCTTCCGGGGGCTCGCCAAAACTCGACCCCGGCCACCCTCGGCTGCGGCGCGGGGGTGGCTGGTGGCGGACGGGCACCGAAGCGAAGCTTTGGTCGGCGACGCCCCAGGGCTGTGCTTTCCGGGGGCTCGCCAAAACTCGACCCCGGCCACCCTCGGGTGCGGCGTCCGGTCTTGGCGTAAGCTCTCATTGTCGCTACCGGCAGCGGGAGTGCAACGGTGCCGGACCAGCAGTGCCACCGCGGGGTGCAGGACAGGGTTCGTAATAGCAAACGCAGTTCTCGACAAAAGGGGGGAGATTCTGGTGTTCCAGGTTCCGCCGACCAGAAATCTGGGCAGAATG
>Ga0315277_10001183_pt1 | contig 38574 bp, 34 predicted proteins | sample YL17G05_15_MG_FD_203695 | JGI IMG/M metagenome (GOLD analysis project Ga0315277, IMG submission 203695) | Sediment microbial communities from Yellowstone Lake, YNP, Wyoming, USA - YL17G05_15 | ecosystem: Environmental > Aquatic > Freshwater > Lake > Sediment | place: USA: Wyoming | collected...
CCAGCTCCCTCTGGATGGCCTTGAGCTGCTCGCGGAGGATGAACTCCCGCTGATGCTTCTCCATCTCGCCGTGCACCTGCGACTTGATCTGGCGCTCCACCTCCAGCACCTCGACCTCGCGGTTGAGGAAGCCGATGACGATGCGCAGGCGCTCGGCGACGTCGGCGGCCTCCAGGACGGTCTGGCGCTCCTCAGTCTTGATGTTGAGATTGGCGGCGATGAGGTCAGCCAGGTGGCTGGGGTCCTGGATACCGCCGACCATGAGGGCCATCTCCTGAGGGACGTTCTCCGCCAGACTAACGGCCCTCTGAAAGAGGGAGCTGGCGGCTCTGGTCAGCGCCTCCAGCTCCGTGCCGGGCTTGGACACGTCCCGCAGCCTCTGCACGCGGGCCCGGAGCCAGGGCTTCTGCTGCTGGAGCTCGAGGAGGGTGACGCGGGCCACCCCCTGGATGATGGCCTGGACAGCGCCGTTGGGGGCCTTGGCCATGCGGGCGATGACGGCGGCGGTGCCCACGGCGTAGGTCTCGCCGTCGGGCTCGCCGTCGGGCTGGCCGTCCTCGTCCGGCTTCTGGGCGAAGATGGCCAGCATCTTGTTGGGGCTGGCGGCGGCCTCGTCGATGGCGCCGACCACAGACTCCTCATGGGAGGCCAGGGGCATCATGAGGCCCGGGAAGAGCACCACGCCGCCACTGGCCAGAGCCGGCAGGACCTCTGGCACGCGTATGTGCTCTTCTGGCGTCTCCACTTCTGGGACTGAGGGGCTGGGGATAGCCGGTGCGGCCTCGCTGTGGGAGTCGTTCATTGCTTCATGTCCTCTGCGGGCGGACCGTCACCCGCACCCGCTGTTTCTGCCGCTGGCGCTTGGGCAGCACGATCTTGAGGAAGCCGTCCCGGTAGGAGACCTCAACCCCTTCCGGGTCCACCTCGGCCGGCAGGCTCACGGCGCGCTCGAAGGTGCCGTAGCAGATCTCCATCTGGCTGTGGCGGTGGCCCGGGGCGGCGTGATAGTCGTTCTTCTGGCCGTGGAAGCGGAGGCGGTCGCCGTGCAGGTCGATCTGCACCTCTTCGTCGCCGATGCCGGGGATTTCGGCCAGGATGACCACCTCCTCGACGGTCTCGTAGATGTCCACGGGCGGTTCCAGGATGGGCGGACAGAAGCGGGGACGCCCGCCTTGACCGCCAGTGAGGCGTTCCCACATCTCATCCATCTGCTGGTGGAGGTATTCGAAGTCGGAGAAGGGCTTCTGTGCCATGGGAGTCCCCCAGTACTGGCTGGCGGCCGCCGGCTAGAGGAGGAGGCGAAATCCCTCGTGGGTGGCCACGAAGCCCATCTTCTGGTAGAAGCGGTGGGCCTCTGTGCGGCGCTTGTTGCTGGTGAGGGAGATCTTATAGCAGCCGGCGCGTCGCGCTTCTTCTATAGCATACCGCAAAAGGGCCTCGCCATAGCCTTTCGCGCGCGCCGAACTGTCGACGACGAGGCCCTCCACGAAGGCCCACGGCCTGCCTCGATAGGAGAGGTTGGGGATGATGCCCAGGGTGCCGGTGGCCACTACGCGCCCCTTGGCCTCCGCCACCAGGAGCTGCTGCCGGGGGTCGGCCTCGATCTGGCGGAGGGCGGCGCGATAGCTCTCGGGAAGGGGCTCGGCCGGGGGATCGCGGTCGTCGCCCAGGGAGAGCTGGCTCAGGAGCTCCACGATGCGAGGCAGGTCGGCCTCGGTGGCGCGGCGGATGGTGAAACGGGGCGTCACCTGTTCGCTGGTGACTCGGAATTCGGCCACGAGCGTGTCCTCCTTGACGCTGGGGGGTGGAACAGCCTGCCGGGCCTCAGCTTCGCGGGCGGCGAGCCCTGGGCGCCGGCGGCTTCGCGCCAGGCGAGGCGCGACCCTTCGGCGGCGGCGGCTTCGCAGCGGCCGAGGCGCGGCCTGCTGATGTGGCGGGTCGCGCCGGAGCAGGCCTCTTACCCCGCGGGCCGGGAGAGGTTCGCGGCGCCCTTTTCGGCGGCGCAGGCGCCCGGGTTCGGCCGGTGGCGGGTGGCGTTGGTGCAGGTCTCTTCGCTGGCGTCGGCGGAGAGGTTCGCGGCGCCCTCTTCGCTGGTGCAGGCGCCCGGGCCCGGCCGGTGGCGGGCGGCGCAGGCGGGCGCCGCCGGGAGACAGCGGTCTTCTTGGGACCGGTGGGCGCGGTGCCAGGAGGCGCCTGCCTGGCGGTGGGCGGTGCCATGTCGATGGTGGCGATGGAGGCGACTCTATCGCCGGGGGACATTCGCATCACCTGCACGCCCTGAGAGCCTCTTCCCACCTGAGCGATGCTGTCCAGCCGGGTGCGCAGGACGATGCCCTCGGCGGAGATGACGATGAGTTCCTGCATGGCGTTGACCATGCGGGCGATGGCTACGGGGCCGGTCTTGTCCGTCACCTGGTGGGTGACCACGCCCTGCCCGCCTCGGGAGTGCCGCGGATACTCCTCCACCGGGGTGCGCTTGCCATAGCCGTTGGCGGTCACGGTGAGGAGCTGCTCACCCGGCTTCACTACCTCCATCGACACCAGGTGGGCGCCGCGGCCCAGGCGAATGCCGCGGACGCCGCCGCTCGCGCGGGAGGCCGAGCGCAGCTCGTCGACGGCGAAGCGGACGGCGCGACCGTCGGACGTGATCAGAACGATGTTGTCGCCTTCGGCGGCCAGGCGGGCCACCACCAGCTCGTCGCCGGACTCCAGGTCCATGGCGATGAGTCCGGAGCGGCGCACAGACTCGAATTCGGAGAGGGCCGTCTTCTTCACCTCGCCCTGTTTGGTGGCCAGCACTAGGAAGTCGCGGTCCATGCTGCGAGCGGCCACGACGGCCGTTATCAGTTCCCCCTGCTCAATGTCGATCAGGTTGATAAGGGGGATGCCACGCGCCTGGCGGGACGTATCAGGGATCTCATGGGTGCGCAGTTGGAAGACGCGACCGCGATCAGTGAAGAAGAGGAGACTATCGTGGGTGTCGGCGACGAGGAGGCGGCTGACAGCATCGGCTTCGCGGGTTTGCATGCCGGTGATGCCCCTGCCGCCGCGGCGCTGAAGTCGGTAGGTTTCCAGGGGCATGCGCTTGATGTAGCCGCGGTTGCTGAGGGCCACCACCACCTCCTGGTGGGGGATGAGGTCCTCCTCGGAGAAGGACTCCACCTCCTGCTCCACCACCCGGGTGCGGCGTTCGTCACCGTACTTTTTCTTGAGCTCCTGGGCGTCCTCCTTGATGAGGAAGTCGATCTTGCGGGGGTTGGCCAGGAGGTCCTCCAGGTAGCTGATGCGCTGGATGATCTCGGTGAACTCGTCCTCGATCTTCTGGCGTTCCAGGCGGGCCAGGCGGCGCAACTGCATGTCGAGCACAGCCTGGGCCTGACGCTCGCTGAGGCGGAAGGGAGCGCGCATGAGGCGCTCCTTGGCCTGCTCGGCGGACTGGGCGCTGCGGATGGTCCGGATAACCTCGTCCAGGTGCTGGAGGGCCATCAGGTAGCCCTGGAGGATGTGCTCCCGCTCCCGCGCCTTCTCTAGGTCGAACTGGGCGCGGCGGCGGATGACCTCGCGCCGGAAGTCGATGTAGTGCTCCAGGACCGCCTTCAGACGGATGGTCCGCGGCTGCCCGTCCACCAGGGCCAGCATGTTGACGGCGAAGGTGGACTGCATGGCGGTGTGCTTGTAGAGGGCGTTGAGCAGCGGGCGGGCCTGGCCGGCGCGCCCCAGCTCGATGACGACGCGCATGCCGTGGCGGTCAGACTCGTCGCGCAGGTCACTGACCCCCTCCAGGCGGCGCTCCTTGACCAGGTCGGCGATCTTCTCGATGAGAGCGGCCTTGTTCACCTGGTAGGGCAGCTCGCTGACCACGATCTGCTGGCGACCGCCGCGGGTCATCTCCTCGATGCGGGCGCGGGCCCGGACGATGATGCGGCCGCGGCCCTCGGCATGGGCGGACTTTATGCTCTGGCGCCCGAAGATGATGCCGCCGGTGGGGAAGTCCGGCCCCCGGATGATCTCTGAGAGGTCGTCCGAGGAGGCGTCAGGATTGTCAATGAGGAGACAGATGGCATCGCAGACCTCGCCCAGGTTGTGAGGCGGGATGTTGGTTGCCATGCCCACGGCGATGCCGGAGGCGCCGTTCACCAGCAGGTTGGGCAGGCGGGCCGGAAGGACCACGGGCTCGTTGAGGCTGCCGTCGAAGTTGGGGGTGAAGTCGACGGTGTCACGGTCAATGTCGGCCAGGAGCTCCTCGGCGATGGAAGCCAGGCGGGCTTCGGTATAGCGCATGGCCGCCGGGGGGTCATTGTCCACGCTGCCGAAGTTGCCCTGGCCGTCCACCAGGGGGTAGCGGAGGGAGAAGTCCTGGGCCATGCGGACCATGGCCTCGTAGACGGGGGCATCGCCGTGGGGGTGGAACTTGCCCAGGACCTCGCCCACGATGCGGGCGCTCTTCTTGTACTGGCTGCCGGGGCGGAGGCCCAGCTCGCTGATGGCGTAGAGGATGCGCCGCTGCACGGGCTTGAGGCCGTCGCGCACGTCGGGCAGGGCGCGGGACACGATGACGCTCATGGCGTAATCGAGGTAGGAGGCCCGCATCTCCTCCTCGATGTGGACGGTCCGGACCCTGCCCAGGTTGGTGTCGGTGGTCATTTCCCCTCCTGTGGGAGCATCGTACCATTGCTCGAAGCTGAAATCAAAGCGGAGGCGATGGGGACGGTCCGTAGGGGCGGAGCTTTCCCGCCAAAGGCGGGTCCGCCTCCGGCGGAAGCTCCGCCCTAAGGGAACCCCAAGGCAGCTCCGTCGGCACCGGACAAGCAAAGCACAGAGCTAAAGCTCTGTCCTTACGAACAAGGGTGCCTTCGGTCCCCGAAACGTCACTTGCGAACGGGCATCCGGCTCGCCTGGCGGACGAGCTCTCGGAACAGCAGCGCCGAGGCCTGCACGAAGCCGTCCTGCTGCGGCTCCGGGCGCTCAGGGTGCCACTGCACCCCCACTACCCAGCGGTGGGCGAGGCTCTCGACGCCCTCCACCAACCCGTCGGGCGAGAGGGCGACGACTTCGAGGCGGGGAGCCAGGCGCTCGGCCGTCACCGCCTGGTGGTGGCGGGAGTTGACCAGGGCGCCAGCGACGCCCAGGGCGGCGTGCAGTCGGCTGCCCTCGCGGATGGCGGCCTCGTGCCAGCGGGAGGGGGAGCCCTCGCGGCGGTAGTCGGCCGGATGGCCGTCGCCGTCGATGTGCTGGAGGAGCCCGCCGCCAAAGGCGACGTTGAGGAGCTGGTGACCGCGGCAGATGGCCAGGATGGGCAGGTCATGGACCAGCGCCTGACGGAGGAGGACCAGCTCGAACTCGTCGCGGGAGCGGTCGGTGTGCTTCACCCGCGGGTGGGGCGTCTCCCTGTAGAGGGCGGGGTCGACATCGACGCCGCCGGTGAGGATGAGGCCCGTAGCGCCGCCCAGGGTGTCCACGCAGCAGCACTCTCGGTCGACCACGAAGTCGATGCACAGGTCCAGGGGCTCGCCGCCGGCCTCCAGGATGCGCCGGTGGTACTCGGCGATGTTCTCGCCGGGCACCTTCTCCCAGCGCGTGATGGCGATGCGGGGTCGATAGTCCACGGTCGCCTCCGGCCGTCAGGATAGCAGAGGCTGTGGAACAAGCAACAGGGAACAAGGGGTAAGCAGCAAGCGCCTTGTCGCTGTTTGCTTGTTGCTAGCCCCTACTTGATGAGCCTTCTCCGCATGAGGAAGATGGCGAGCCGGAAGAAGACGGCCGACACCACCAGTACCCAGACGAGGTCGCCCAGGTGGCTCCAGTGGAGGTTGCCCTCCACCAGGGCCCGGTCGATGGCCGCCACGTGGGAGACAGGGAGGAACCAGGCTAGCACCTGGAAGCCTCGGGGCAGGCTGTCGAGGGGGAAGAAGACGCCCCCCAGCCAGAACATGGGCGTCACCACCAGGCTGAAGAAATAGTTCAGGGAGGCCAGGGACACGGCGGTCGATGTGTAGGACATGGAGATCGATGCGAACATGATGCCCTGAAGGACCGCCACAAGAGGGACCAGGATGACCAGGGGCGAGTCCACCAGACCGTAGGAGGGTGTGAAGGCCAGCATGACGGCGAGGATGTACATGGTGCTGATGAGGCCGCGCGTCATGCCCCAAAGGATCTCAGCGGCGATGACGTCCTCTAGGTTCACCGGCGTGGCTATGATGGCGTCGAAGGTGTGCTGCATGGACATCCGCACGTAGGAGCCCCAGCCGCATTCGCCTACAGACGCCCACATGGGGTAGACAGCCAGGATGCCGGGCGCCAGGAACTGCATGTAGGTCTGGTCGCCGCCCACTTCCACGAAGGTGCCCAATCCCAAGCCCAGGGCCAGGATGATGAGAATGGGCTCGACGATGGGCCAGACCAGTTCGGCGTGCCACAGGCGCAGGAACACGTCGCCGTTGCGCTGCCAGACGCGGAGGGTGCGGTAGGAGACGCCGCCGAAGGTCATTCCGTAAGCCCCCTCCCGGTCAGTCGCAAGAAGACGTCCTCCAGGGTGGCGCGGCGCAGGCGGGCCTTCTGCCCCTGACGCAGCAGCTCGGCGGCGACGTGAGGGCCGTGCGGGCCCAGCCCCAGCACGAAGACAACGTCCTCCACGTCCTCGACAGTGACATCGCCCAGGCCGGCCAGGCGCTCCAGCACCTGCGTTTTCTCCTCCTGGTCGGCGGCCTGGAGCTCGAGCACTTCTTCGCCCACGTGACTGGTGATCAGGTCGGCCGGCGTGCCCTGGGCCAGGATGCGCCCCAGGTGCATGATGACGATGCGGTCGCAGAGGTGGGCAGCTTCCTCCATGTTATGGGTGCTGAGGAGCATGGTGACGCCCTGGCCCTTGAGGAGGCGAAGCTTCTGCCAGACGAGGTGGCGCGCCTGAGGGTCCAGGCCGGTGGTCGGCTCATCGAGCACCAGGATCTTGGGCTGACTGACCAGCGCCCTGGCGATGCTGAGGCGGCGCTTCATGCCGCCCGATAGGTTGTCCACCACCTCATTCGCCCGGTCCTGGAGCTGGAAGAGGGCTAATACCTCATCGATACGCTGTCGGGCTACAGGGGCCGGAATGTCAAAGTAACGGGAGTAGACGAAGAGGCTCTGCCTCACCGGTAGGTCAGGGTCCAGGTTGTCCTCCTGAGGGACCACGCCCAGGCGGGCCTTGATGCGGCGCCCGTCGTGTCGCACGTCGAGGCCGTCCACCAGAAGCTCGCCTTCGGTGACAGGGGAGACGCAGGTGATCATGCGGATGGTGCTGGTCTTGCCGGCGCCGTTGGGCCCCAGGAAGCCGAAGCACTCGCTGGCGAAGACCTCAAAGTCGATGCCATCGACGGCGGTGAGGGTGCCGAAGCGCTTGACCAGTCTCCGGGCGCTGATGACGGCCGCCGCGTCCTTGTCCATGACCCTGCCTTGGCGGAAGAATTAGGGCGGAGGGTCACCTCCGCCCTGGATTGTCGCTATGGGGGGGGGGGGAGGACTACTCCTCGATCTCCTCTTCGTTGTCGCCTTCGGTGGCCCGCTGGTAGTCGCTGAGCCGGATGTCGCCTTCCTGGGCTTCGGTCTCGCCTTCCCACTCCTCGCCGCCCCCTTCGGCCTCCTCGCTGGGCTCCTCTTCCTCCTCCCCTTCGTGCTTTAGGATGCTTTCCCTGATGTAGGGGCGGACCACCTCAGTGCCGATGGCGGGGAAGGAGGGCCTGCCGGCCTGGCTGGGATGCTGATAGACCTCCTTGATGATAACGCGCCCCGTAGCGTTGGCCAGGCTGGTGAGGGCGGCGGCATACTGATTTCCGCCCTGCATGAGCTTGAGGAGGCGCAGTCCCAGCTTCGGTTCCACCTCACCCAGGTACTCGCCGCGGGCGTTCTCTACCAGCAGGACGTTGCCTTCCGGACGCAGCTCCACCCGGTCGCCGGCCGTCATGCGAACCAGGACCTCCTGATTCACCCGGTGGAGGGTGGTGATGCCCGTCTTGCCCGTCTCCTCGATGAAGATCTGGGGGTCGAGTTGCCGTTTGGGTTCGGCGCGGGCGGGTGCCACCTCACCGAGGACCGCCAGTCGCGCCACGTTCTTGCGGGCGATGGTGTTTGTGGAGTCGAGTTCCAGGGTCTTGGTGTAGGCCTCGCGGGACTCCTGATAGCGCCCGAGTTCGGCCAGCGCTTTGCCCAACCGGTTCCAGGCATCGACGTCTGACGGATAGAGCGACACGATATCCCGGTTCACGGTCACGGCTTCTTCCCAGCGGCTCTGCAAGGCCAGCCGGATGGCCAGGTCGGCCTTCTGACGGCGGCTCCTGGCCCTTTCCTCAGTTTGATACGTCACTTCCCTCACCTCTTCTCCAGAGACATGCTCTAGAGACCGTAGGATTTTAGCGTTTCAAGAGCAGTCCTTCAAGATAGGCTGGCCCCTTTTCTGGCAAGTCCAGGCCTCCTATTTTTCGACTTTGACGTTGTCGTGTACCATTCCTGAGGGCTATCGCCTCAAGCCCGCCTGACAGACGGGCGTCCGGCTCTTCATCAAGGGCATAATCGACAGGCCGTCGTCGAGGAATAGTCCTCGGTTCCATATTTGTACGAAGGTCGTGCCTGGACGGATGGAGTGACGTGCCACCGGGCTGCTCTGGAGGGGGAAGAGTGTGAAGCAGCGGTCGTGTGCCCCGAGTACCGATGTGGAGGGGGATGGTCGGGGTGGGCAGATTCGAACTGCCGACCTCACGGTCCCGAACCGTGCGCTCTAACCAGGCTGAGCTACACCCCGCGCATCGCTGGTTTGCCGGTCCCCCCGAGGCGGCCTCATCATAGCAAACGGCACTTCCGCTGTCGAGGCAGCCACGCCTGCCTGCCGGCAGGTTTGACCGGCCCTCGGGGCGGGCGCTACACTGGGCCGCGACCTCAAGGCGGGTAGCGCGGCGCCAAGATGAACATCCTGATGGTCTGTGCCCTGGACCTCTGGTCGCTTTCGGAGGGCCGGGGCGCCCCTACTCTTTATCGGACGCTGGAGGCCTATGGCCAGCGGGGTCATCGCGTCCACTGCGTAGCGCCTACCATTGGCGCTAACCACTCCTATGAGCCCCTGGCGGCGGCCACCCCGGTCGAGCCCCCGGCCATCGCCAACGTAAGCTTCAGCCGCTTCCGCATGCCTAGCCTGAGCGAAGGAAGATGGCCCCTGCCCGGCCTGGTGGCCAAGGCTGACCAGAAGCTGCGCTTTGCTCTCCTCTTCCCCTGGCTGGCCGCCCGCCGCGCCGAGGGCATCCTGCGCAGCCACCGCATCGACGTGCTCTACGGCTATGAGGTGCACGGCGTCCTGGCGAGCCGCCGGCTCCGCCGGCGCTGGAAGCTACCCGCCGTCTCCCGTTTCCAGGGCACCGTCATGTACCCGGCGCTGTCTAGTCGCCGCCTCTATCTCCGCAAGTACGAGGAGGTCTTGGCCCTGCGCGCCCCGGCTGACCTCTATATCATGACGGACGATGGCACCCGCGGCGACGAGGTGCTGGCCTGCTGGAACCCCAGCGCGCGGGGCCGGATGCGCTTCTGGCGCAACGGCCTGGACCTGGAGCGGTTGGTGCCCGCGTCCGCAGAGAAGGCGCGAGAGGAGCGACAGGCCCTGGGCATTCCAAAGGATGCCTTCGTGCTGGTGATGGCCACCCGCCTGGCGCGCTGGAAGCGGGTCGATCGCGCTCTCTGTGCCATGCCCCTGGTACGGGCGGTCCTGCCCCAGGCCCTGCTGCTGGTGCTGGGCGACGGCGAGGAGCGGGCCGGCCTGGAGGCCCTGGCCCGTCACCTTTCCCTAGGCGACGCGGTGCGCTTCCTGGGGGCGGTGCCTCAGAGCGAGGTGGCGCGCTACATGTGGGCGGCTGACCTCTTCCTGAGCCTGAATGACCTCTCGAACGCCGGCAATCCTCTCCTGGAGGCTATGGCCTGCGGCAAGGCCATCGTCACCCTGGACACGGGCGATACCCGCGATCTCATCCGGGACGGCGAGACAGGCCGCCTCCTCTCGTCGGGCGACGCCGAGGCGGTGGCGACGGCCGTAGTGGACCTGGCCCGCGACCCCTCGCTTCGTCGGCGGCTGGAGGAGGGGGCGCGGCAGTATGCCCTGGACCACTTCTGGACCTGGGAGGAGCGCATGGCCGCCGAGGTAACGGAGGTAGAGCGGCTGGTAGCCGCCGTCGAGCGGTGAGCTTCCTTATCAACGTCAACCTGGTCTTCCTCACCTACGTCGCCAGCTATCTGCTGGCCTTCCTGATGCGGGTGCTGGTGACGCGTGCCGTGGGCGCCGACGGTCTGGGCCTTTACACCCTGTTCCTGCTGGCTGTTTCCCTAGCGGCGGCCGTCCTGGGCCTGGGTCTCAACGTATCCACCATTTACCACATCGGCAAGCGGACGTTCGGACTGCGGGACATCGTCTCCAACAGCCAGGCGGTGGTGCTGGCGTCGCTGGTGGTGAGCGGCGTCCTGGTGGGGCTCACTGCCCTCACCTTTGGCGACCGGCTGGACAGAGAGGGAGTGCCCTACTGGCTCTTTGTTTTCGCCGTGCCCCTCTTCGTCAACTTCAACATCCTCACCGCTATCCTCCAGGGGGCCAACCGCTTCCTGGCCATGAATCTGATGATACTCGTGCGGCCCCTGGCCGTGGTCATTCTGCTGGTGGCCGGCATGGCTGCGGGCGGCCTGGACTTGAGGGGGATCCTGGTCTTCTGGACGATCTCCAGCTTCCTCACCATGGCTGTCGGGCTGGTCCTGGTGGGTTTGCGGCACCTGCACCTGCCGACAGCCCTGCGGCCCCGCTGGCCCGTCCTCAAGGAGCAGGTGCGCTTTGGTCTCCAGGGGCAGGTCGGCAATCTGCTCCAGTTGCTGAACTACCGGCTCGACTCGTTCCTGGTGCTGGCGTTCGTCAATACCGCCGGGGTCGGCTTGTACGCCGTGGGAGTGGCCGTCACCGAGAGCGTGTGGTTCGTCGCCAACGCGGTGGCGGTGGTGCTCTTGCCTCGCCTGACCCACGCCGAGCCCGAGGTCGCCGCCCGCCTCACGCCCGTGGTCTGCCGGAACACACTGCTGGTGAGCCTGGCGGCGGCGACGGGCGTGGGGGTCCTCTCGCCGATCCTGGTGAAGCCCATCTTCGGCGCCGAGTTTGGGCCATCGGTGACCGCGGTCTACTGGCTCCTGCCGGGCACCGTCGCCCTCGCCGGGACGAAGATCGTGGCCAGCTACATCTTCAGCCAGGGAAAGCCCCTCATCAACAGCTACGTCACCCTGGCCACTCTGGGCGCGACGGTCGTCTTCGACCTGGCCCTGATCCCGCCCTTCGGCGTGCCGGGCGCAGCGGCCGCCTCCTCCATCGCCTACAGCCTATCGCTGGTTCTGAGCCTGGCCGTGTACAGCCGCATGTCAGGACGGGGTGCCTGGGAGGCGGTCCTGGTGCAGGGCAGCGACCTCCGGATGTACCTGGAGGCCGCCCGCACCCTGCGGGCCCGCTACGCCTTCCAAGGCGAGCCGTCCGGTCTGAGCGGCCCGGGGCCCTCGCCTGGAGTCTAAGATGGCGACGCCCTCTCCTCTCCGCATCTGCGTGGTCGGTGACCTGGACGGGGTGCACACGCATCGCTGGGTCCGCTGGTTCGCGGAGCGGGGCCACGACCTCCACGCCGTCTCCTACTATGAGCCGCAGCGGCCGCCGCCGGGGGTGACGGTGCACGCCCTGGTAGGTGGCAGCGTGTCGACGGCTGTGCCGGGCGGCTGGCGGCCGTCGGTCCGTCGCCTGGCCGAGGCGGCGTTCCCCTCTCTCTGGCGGCTGGTCAATGGCCTCCGCTACCAGCGCCGGGGCCTAAGAAGGGCCATCGAAAGCGTGGAGCCGGACGTGATCCATGCCCACTATGTTGTCGAGCACGGCTTCTACGCCGCACTGGCCGGTCGCCGGCCCCTGGTGGTGACGGCGTGGGGCTCCGACGTGCTGGTGGCGCCACGTCGCTCACCGTTGACGCAGGCTATCGCCCGCTACGCTCTGCGGCGGGCAGACCTGGTGACGTCCAACAACGAGTACATGGCCCAACGCCTGGTCGAGCTGGGTGCGGCGCCTGGAAAGGTGGCGCTGGTCGTCCTGGGGGCCGACGCCTTCTTTCTCGAGGCGTCGGAGGCTTCCGTCAACCTCCGGCCCGCCGGCGAAACGCCACCCATGGTCATCAGCGCCCGTTCCCTGGACTCACGCTTGTACAATGTGGACGTCATCCTGCGGGCGATGGCCCTGGTACGCAAGCGGGTCCCCGGTGCCCGCCTGCTGGTGGCCGGCGAAGGTCGATTGCGGGCCGGGCTGGAGCGGCTGGCCCTTCGCCTGGGCCTGGAGGGAGCGGTGACCTTCCTGGGCCACCTGGATCGTGAGGCCCTGCGCGACGCCCTGGCCTCGTCCCACGTGTACGTCTCGGTGCCACGCTCCGACGCCACGGCCGTAAGCACCCTGGAGGCCATGGCCGTGGGCTGCTTCCCCATCGTTTCCGACCTGCCGAGCCAGGAGGAGCTGGTGCAGGACGGCGAGAACGGCTTTCGCGCCCCGGTGGGGGACAGCGCCGCCCTGGCGGAGCGCATCGCGGAGGCCCTGGAGCGGCCGGACCTGCGCCGCCGGGCGCTGGAACCGAATCGAGACCTGGTGCGGCGAAAGGGCCTGCTGGAGGAGAACATGGCCCGCATGGAGGAGCTGTACCGGGGCCTTGCGGCCCGGGGCGGGGCCACAGAGAGTGCCAGATGAGCTTCTCTGTCCGCGTGCCGACACGGCGGCCCACTTTTCGGCCCTTCGACAAGCTCAGGGTGCGACCAGCGCAGAGTGGCCGCCATCCTGAGCCTGTCGAAGGAGGCGGCCGTTCTTCTTTGCAGGCGATTCAGCGGCTTTGGCCACATGCGGTTGACGACTGCCGCCGGGCTGGATATGATGCCCGCTGCGGGCCTGTCCATCGGCGGCGGTCAGAATTCACTGGTTGGCGGGGGTTAGGGGAGGCGGATGCTCCTGGGTATTCTGCGTAGCTCTTCTCGGGGACTGCGTCGCCCGTGGAAGGTGTATCTGGGCGTCGCAGTCCTTTTCTTGGCTCTGGTGAGCGGAGCGGGCGGCCCCCGGCGCGTTGAGGCCGCCTATACCTTCGGCGTCGAGAACTCCTGGATCCGGGTCCAGAACATCGGCCAGGCCTACGCCAGCGTCGAGGTGGACTACTACGACGAGAGCGGGGTCTTCGTCGGCCGCGATGTCTGCCCCACGCCGGGTGTCTGCCCATCGCTGGCGCCGGGGAGCGGCTGGACTTTCTTCACCCGCGACAACCCCTCGCTGCCGTCGGGCTTCAAGGGCTCCGCCGTCATCACCACCGACCAGCCTATCGCTGCCATCCTGGCGAAGGATGTCTTCCGGGGGGACAAGTTCCTCATCGCGGGCGACTCGGTGACAGTGGGGGCGGGCTCCCATCGCCTCTACCTGCCTCTGGTGAGCAGTCAAGATGGACCCTTCAGAGACTGGAACGGACGCTTCGTCATCCAGAACCTCAGCGACACGACGACGGCCTGCGTCACCATCACCTATCTGAGCAACTACACGGACTCGGAGGTCTACTGGGACCCCTATCGGCTCACCGATCCCACGGCGGCGCGCCTGCCCGGCTGCCCTCAGGGCGGGATGCCGCTGCCGCCGCGGGGCAGCATCTTCCGCGACCCCGACAACATGGGTGTCGGGCCTGGCTTCACGGGCTCCGTCCGCATTGATCTCCACACCAACGGCCAGGGGGTACCCTCCAGCCGCCAGTTCATCGTCGCCAGTGCCGAGACCTGGAACCGGCTCTACAACCCCTTCTCTTCCTACCGGGGCCTGGACGAAAGCGAGCTCGACGCGACCATCCTCCTGCCACTGGTGGACCGGGAGGTGGGGCCCCAGAACCAGTGGAGCACCTACTTCCAGATCGAGAACAAGGAGCCCTCGCGGCCGGCGGATGTGACCCTGCGCTTCGAGGGGTGGGACCTGGGGAAGCCTGTTCCTGAGTTCGTGGTCAAGCAGAACACGCTGCGGATCGTCGGGGCCCGCATGTGCTTCCAGAACAGGGACGACTTCGCCAATTGCCTGGCGCCGGGCGACCGACTGCCGACCAACTTCGTGGGCACGGCGCGCCTCACCTCCTCGCAGCCTATCGGGGTGATCGTCAACCGCAGCTCGAACCTCATCAACGTCTTTACCAGCTACCGGGGCGTGCGACCCGGCGACTCGGCTCAGAAGGTGCTCCTGCCCGTCCTCAACAAGAACTACGGTCCCTACGCCGGCCACAACGGTTGGAACTCCTGGTTCCGGGTGCTGGTGGCCGATGGTGGTCAGGCCAACGTGACGGTGCGCTACTATGGGCTGGACCTGCCCGGCGGCAGCGTCGCCTATACGACGACTGTATTCCGCGAATTCACCGTCTTCCAACAGCAGGAGGGGTTCCTGCCCGACGGCTTCGCAGGCTCTGTTATCCTGGAGTCGGACCGGCCTATCGTTGCCCTGGCCAACCTCACCACCGACATCTTCGAGGGCGACACGGACCTCCTCTACAACGGCATCCCGCTGCCCTGACGCCAGGCCGCTGGCGGGCCTGCCTGTCGGCAGGCAGGGAGAAGAGGTTGCGCCTCTGTTACCTGGCCGACGCGCCCTACATACACACCCGTCGCTGGGTGCGCCACTTCGTCGACGGCGGCTGGGAGGTGCACGTCGTCTCCTTCCGCCCGGCCGAGATCGAAGGGGCCAGCGTACACTACGTGTCGGGCTGCGAGTGGCTGGGCAAGCTTCGCTACTTGCTCCGTATCCCCCGCGTGCGGCGGCTGGTCCGCGACCTGCGGCCTGACATCCTGCATGCCCTCCACCTGACGAGTTACGGCTTCCTCTCGGTCCTCTGTGACGTGCGCCCGACCCTGGTCTCGGTCTGGGGAACCGACGTGCTGGAGGCGCCCCGCCTCAGCCCATTCCACTACCTCATTACTCGCTACGCCCTGCGCCGGGCCGACCACATCACGGCCACTGGCCTCCGCCTGGCCGAGGCCGCCGCTCGCTATGCGCCCGCCGGCAAGCCGGTGACGGTGGTGCCCTATGGCGTGGACCTGCGGGAGTTCCGGCCCCGGGCCTCCGCCGGAGGCGGACCCGCCTCGGGCGGGCCGGAGGAGCGCTCCGAGGTAGTGATAGGGGCGGTGGCCCGCCTCTCGAAGGAGAAGGGGCTCCACTATCTGCTGGAGGCCTTCGCCGTGGTGGCCGGGCGTCACCCTCAGGCTCGCCTGGTGCTGGCCGGGGAGGGCCCCGAACGCCAGCGACTGGAGCGGCTGGCGTCGCGACTGGGCCTGGGAGAGAGGGTGCAGTTCCTGGGCGAGGTGCCCCACGAGCAGGTGCCGGAGGTCCTTCAGCAGCTAGACGTCTTCGCCATGCCGTCCACCTACGAGGGCTTTGGGGTTGCCGCCCTGGAGGCGGAGGCCATGGAGGTGCCGGTGGTCGCCTCCCGCATCCATGGCATCCCGGACGTGGTGGTGGACGGCGAGACGGGCCTGCTGGTGCCGCCCCGGGACCGGCAGGCGCTGGCTGCGGCCCTGGAGTGCCTGGCCAGCGACGGCGACCTGCGACGCCGGCTGGGGCAGGCGGGACGTGCCTTCGTTGCCGAGCACTACTCCTGGGAGGAGAACACCGCCCAGATGGAGGCTCTGTACGAGGCGGCGCTGGGGGAGCACTAGCTGCGGCGCTCGAAGGCCAGGCTTCTCCGCCAAAGGCGGATGCGCCTCTGGCGCAAGCCTGGCGTGAGCCGCCCTGAAGGTCATGAAGGAAATAGTGGCGCAAGACGTTGCCCTTGGTCGTAGGGGCGCCTCTCGCAGGCGCCCTGGGCGGGGCAGGGGCGAGCCCTGCCCCTACGTCTCCCGCCAATAATTTGTTAATGACCATAAGGGCGGCCTTCGGATTCAAGCCTCTTCCCGCCCAGATGGAGGCGCTGTACGGGGCGGCGCTGGGGGAGCACTAGCCCCGGCGCTCGAAGGCCAGGCTTCAGGGTCTGTTGAGAAACGCCGTTCGCCGGGATCTGTCATTCTGAGTCCGCCAGCGGCGGACGAAGAATCCGGTTTGGCCGGACTCTTCGCTTCGCTCAGAGTGACAGAGCGGAAGCCTTTTTCAAGAGGCCCTTCAGCCTGGCGTGAGCCGCCCTGAAGGGCGGCCCGCCGCCCCTTCCCCCTCGGTTTACACAAGGCGGGCCCCGTGCTAACTTTCTAGGCACTCGCCACACTATGGAAAGTACCGTGACGGAGCGAGACTTGGGAGGACGGGTGCCCCTGCCTTTCGTATCTGTTGTCGTGCCCATGCGCAACGAGGAGCAGTACGTCGGGGGCTGCCTGCGCAGCCTCGCCGCCCAGGACTACCCCCGTGACCGCTTCGAGGTGCTGGTGGTGGACGGCTGCTCGACGGACGGCTCCTGTCGGGTGGCGGAGGACGTGGCCCGGGAGACGGGCCTCCCCCTGCGGCTCCTCTCCAACCCGGGGCGGAGCACGCCCTGCGGCCTCAACGTGGGCATTGCCCAGGCCCGGGGCGAGGTCATCGCCCGCGTGGACGCCCACGCTCAGGTCGATCCCCGCTTCCTGTCCGAGAGCGTCGCTGCTCTCTTGAAGAGCGGCGCCGACGCCGTGGGCGGGCCCATCTCCAGCGCCGGCGACGGGCTTGTGGGGGGCGCCATCGCCCTGGCCATGTCGTCGCCCTTCGGCGTGGGGAACGCCGCCTTCCGCTACAGCCAGGAGGAGCAGTACACGGATACGGTGGCCTTCCCTACCTACCGTCGTGACGTGTTCGAGCGCCTGGGGCTGTTCGCCGAGGACCTGGAGTGGGGCGAGGACGACGAGTTCCACTATCGCCTGGGCGATGCCGGAGGCCGTCTCCTGCTGACGCCGCGCGTTGCTTCCACCTATTTCACGCGCTCTTCGCTGTGGGCCCTGACGCGCCAGTACTTCCGCTACGGGCGGGTGAAGGTGGAGGTGCTGCGCCGCCACCCGCGCCGGACGCGGCTGCGACAGTTGGTGCCGGGCGCTTTCGTGCTGGGGCTCGCTGCCACGGGCGCCCTGGCGACGTTGCGTGGGCTCTTTGTGTTGCCGCTGGCAGCGCTGGCTGGCGCCTATGGTCTGGCCTCGCTGGGCGCCTCGCTGCGGGCGACCGGCCACGGCAATCGGCGCTACCTGCCGGTCCTGCCGGTCGCCTTCGCCTGCCTCCACCTCAGCTATGGCCTGGGCTTTCTGGTCGGGCTGGCACGCACGGCCGCAGCAGCGACGCCGGCTCGCCGGAGACGGGAGGCGCGGGTGTGAGGGAGACGGAACGCATCCGTGCTGCCTACGCCCGCCGCGAGGAGCGGGGGCTGGAGGGCCGCTACTCGTACTGGGAGCCGGCCAACCTCTATCTGTACCAGGGCCGTGAGCGGGCTCTCGTCTCTCTGCTGGCCGGCGCCGGCCTGCTGCCCATGACGAACCTGCGCGTGCTCGACGTGGGCTGCGGCGAAGGCGCTGTCCTCCGCGACCTGCTGCGGTTCGGCGCCCAGCCCGAGAACATGGTCGGCGTCGACCTGCTGGTGAGCCGGCTGGCCAGGGCGCGGGCCTTGAACGCCGGCATGGCCTTCTCGGTGGCCGACGCCGCCGACCTGCCCTTTCCCGACGCCAGCTTCGACCTGCTCCTGGCCTTCACCCTCCTCAGCTCTATCGTTGATGTCGAGGCTCGGGGCGCTGCCGCCTCCGAGATGCTGCGCGTCCTCCGGCCCGGCGGCGTGCTCATCATCTACGACTTTTGGGTGAACCCCCGGAACCCGGACGTGCGGCCCCTGCGTCGTGCTGAGGTGCGACGGCTGTTCCCCGGCTGCACGTTCAACTGGCGGCGGGTGACCCTGGCGCCGCCGCTGCTACGACTGCTGGCGGCGTCCGCCCCCGGCGGATGGCTGGCCTGCTACCTGCTGGAGAAGCTGCCCTTCCTGTGCACGCATTTCCTGGTGGCGGCGACAAAGGGGCAAGCCTGAGATGAGCGAGACCTTTCTTCCTTACTGCCGGCCGGACCTGGGGCCTGAGGAGATCGACGAGGTGGTGGAGACGCTGCGCTCCGGCTGGCTGGCCACCGGGCCGCGCTGCAAGCAGTTCGAGGAGCGCTTCCGGGGGTATGTAGGCGTCAGCCACGCCGTCGCCGTTTCCTCCTGCACGGCGGGGATGCACCTGGCGCTGGCCGCCGCCGGCATCGGCCCCGGCGACGAGGTCATCACCACACCCCTTACTTTCTGCGCGACGGTCAATGTCATCATTCACCGGGGGGCCACCCCCGTTCTGGCCGATATTTGCCTGGACGACTTCAACGTGGACCCGGAGGAGGTCGAGCGGCGGATCACGCCCAAGACGCGGGCCCTCATGCCCGTGCACTATGCGGGCCAGCCCTGCCGCATGGACGAGCTGCTGGACATCGCCCGCCGCCACAAGCTGCTGGTCATCGAGGACGCTGCCCACGCCGTGGGCGCGCGTTACCGCGAGCGGCCTGTCGGCTCGCTGGGAGACGCCACCGTCTTCAGCTTTTACGTCACCAAGAACATGACCACGGGCCAGGGCGGCATGGTGACCACCGAAGACGGCGATCTGGCAGCTCAGGTCCGGCAGCTCAGCCTGCACGGCATGAGCCACGATGCCTGGCGCCGCTATGAGGCGCGGGGCTCCTGGTACTACGAGGTGACCGCCCCCGGCTTCAACTACGCCATGACGGACGTGCAGGCCGCCCTGGGGCTGGGGCAGCTTTCGCGCCTGGAGGGCTTCCAGGAACTGCGGGCGTGCTACGCCGCCGAGTACCAACGCCTCCTGGGCGACCTGGAGGAGGTCATGCTGCCGTCGGCGCGGCCGGAGGTGCGCCACGTGTGGCACCTCTACCCGGTGCGCCTGCGCAGCGAGCGTCTGACCGTCGGGAGGGACGAGTTCATCGAGGCTCTGCGGGAGCGAGGCATCGGCACCTCGGTGCACTTTATCCCCATCCACTACCACCCTTACTATCGAGAGGGCTTCGGGTTCCGCAAGGGCGACTACCCGCGTTGCGAGCAGGTCTTCGAGGGACTGCTCTCCTTGCCGCTCTATCCCCTGATGTCGCTGAACGACGTAGCCCGGGTGGCCGAGGCTGTGCGGGAGATCGTTGGCGCGCACCGGCGATGAAACAGCAGTTGAGCATACGCCTCTTCGAGACGACGGTGGCGGTACTGATGCTGACCGTCTTCGGCCCTCTGCTGCTCCTTATGTCTATCCTCATCAAGCTGAGCTCTCCGGGGCCGGTCCTCTTCCGCCAGAAGCGAATCGGTCTTGCCGAGAAGCCGTTCTTCATGTACAAGTTCCGGACCATGAAGTCAGGGTCGGAGAACCAGAAGGGGCACCCTCAGCGGGTGAAGGACATCGCGTCCTTCGTGTTCAGCCCGCCGCAGCGCGACCGCCGGGTGACGCCCATCGGGCGGGTGCTGCGCAACACCAGCCTGGACGAGTGGCCCAACCTGCTGAACGTCATCAGGGGGGACATGCGGCTGGTGGGACCCCGCCCCGACGAGCCGGAGCTGGTGGAGCAATACCTGCCTCTCTATCACCTGCGCCACTGGGTGAAGCCAGGCATAACCGGACTGGCCCAGGTGAACGGCCGCTCCAATTTGACGTACCATCAGATGATGACTTACGATCTCGACTACGTAAGGCATCACCCCTGGCGCCGGGACCTGGCCATCCTGGGCCGAACCCTAGCCGTGGTACTGAAGAAGGAAGGAGCGCGCTAGCGGCCGGAAAAGTGGCCGCCGTCGGCCCATCATGGGCGGCGGGCGCGCCCTCGACCGCGGGCCGTCCATGCCTAGCCTGACTGGGCAGATGCTCCGCCGGTTGCCCGCCATCGGCACGGACGCCGCCATCGTCCTGGGGAGCTATGCTCTGGCCCTGGCCCTACGCTTCGATGGCAGCGTCCCCAGCGAGTCCTGGGCCTGGTTCTCCTGGGCCGTCCCCATCATCGCTCTCGGCTACATCTTTGCCAATACGGTCTTCGGGGTTTACCGCACCGCCTGGCAGTACGGCGGGACCCTGGACGCCGTCTACCTGGGGCTGGCGGTGAGCCTGGTGACGGTCATCGCCTTTGGCGTCAATGTGATGCTGGAGCACCGGCCTATCCCGCTCAGCGTCAACCTCATCAGCGGCGCCTTCATCTTCCTGTTCATGGGCGTGGTGAAGCTTTCGCCCCGGCTCATGGTCAGGGGAGGCCTCCCCTTTGTGGGCTGGACGGAGGAAGGCGCGCAGCGGGTGCTCATCGTGGGGGCCGGGAACACGGGGCAGCTCCTGGCGCGGGAGATGCGCCAGAACAGGGAGTGGAACTACCGGCCTGTCTGCTTCGTCGATGACGACCCCCGCAAGAAAGGGATGCGCATCCACGGCGTGCCGGTCATGGGCACCCGACACGAGATACCTTCCCTGGTCGAGAAGATGAGCGTGGGCCTCGTCGCCCTGGCCATACCCTCGGCCCACGCCACCACCATTGAGGAGATCCTGGCCCTCTGTGAGGCGACCAAGGTGCCGGTGCGTATCGTGCCGGGCGTGCCGGAGATCGTCAGCGGCCGTGCCCGCGTGGGCGAGCTGCGGGAGGTGACCACCGACGACCTGGTGGCCCGCGACCCGGTAGAGGTGGACCTGGAGGCCTGCCGCCAGGCGTTGCAGGGCCGCTCGGTGCTCATCACGGGGGCCGCCGGCTCCATCGGGTCGGAGCTGGCCCGGCGGGTGCTCGACTTCGAGCCCTCCGCTGTCCACCTCCTCGATGCCAGCGAGGGCGGCCTGCACGAGCTGCGTCTGCGCTTGATGCAACTGAGCCAGGAGTGCCAGGTACGGCCCTGGCTCGGCAGCATCGCCGACCAGGCCAAGGTCTCGCAGGTGTTCGCTGTGGCCCGGCCCCAGGTTGTGTTTCATTGCGCCGCCTACAAGCATGTGCCCCTCATGGAGGAGCACCCGGACCAGGCCTTCCAGGTCAACGTGCTGGGTACCCTGCACGTCTTCCAGGCCGCCCAGCGCTGGGGAGCTGAGAAGGTGGTGTTCCTCTCCAGCCACACGGCCGTGAACCCCTCCAGTGTCATGGGCGCCAGCAAGCGCGTGGGGGAGCTGATGGTGAGGGTCATGGGGCACGGTGGCAAGACAGCCCTGGCCGCCATCCGCCTGACCAACGTCATCGACAGCCGGGGGGGCGTGGTAAGCATCTTCGCCCGCCAGATCCAGAAGGGCGGGCCGCTGTCGGTGACGCACCCGGAGGTGGCCCGCTACTTCCTCACCCTCCATGAGGTGGCCACCCTCATCATCCAGGTGGCAGCCCAGGCCCAGGGCGGCGAGATCTTCATACTGGACGTGGGCGACGAGATCCGCATCGTCGAGCTGGCGGAGCGGATGATCCGCTCCCAGGGGATGGAGCCGGGCCGCGACGTGGAGATCGTCTACACCGGCCTGCGCCCCGGCGAGAAGCTGCGGGAGAACATGGTGGCCCCGGACGAGGCTCTGCTGTCGACGGCGCATTCCAAGGTGTTTGAGGTGCAGGGTGGCGCAACGCCGCCTCCGGCCGAGCTGCTGGGGGAGATCAGCGCCCTCGAAGCCCACCTTCCCGAGAGCGGCGAGGAGATGGCGGCCCGCATTCACGCCCTGGCCCGCCTGGACCAGCGCCGGGCCCCCGCTCCCACGACCTCGGAGCCGCTTGCCTAGGGTCTCCGCCGTGAAGGTTGTTTCCATCGTGGGGGCGCGCCCCCAGTTCATCAAGGCAGCGGTTCTCAGTCCCGTCCTCCGCCGGAAGCACCACGAGGTGCTGGTCCACACCGGCCAGCACTACGACGAGCCCATGTCCCAGGCCTTCTTTCAGGAGCTGGGCCTGCCCGAGCCCGACTACCACCTGGGGGTCGGCTCCGGCAGCCACGGCGAGCAGACCGGCCGCATGCTGGAGCGCATCGAGGAGGTGCTTCTGAAGGAGCAGCCTGACTGGGCCCTGGTCTACGGCGACACCAACTCCACCCTGGCCGGAGCTCTGGCCGCCGCCAAGCTGGGCGTCCGTCTGGGGCACGTGGAGGCTGGCCTGCGCAGCGGCAACCGCCGCCTGCCTGAGGAGATCAACCGCATAGTGGCCGACCACTGCTCGGACCTGCTCTTCTGCCCGACGATGACGGCGGTCACCAACCTGGGCCGCGAGGGAATCACGGCGGGCGTGCATCCGGTGGGCGATGTCATGTACGATTCGCTCCTCCAGCGCCTGCCTGTGGCCGAAGAGAAGAGCAGTGTGCTGGAGCGGTTGGGGGTGTCGCCCGGCGCCTACTACCTGGCTACTATCCACCGCGCCGCCAACACCGATGACGCGGCGCGGCTGGCGGACATTCTGGAGGGCCTTCGGCGCCTCGATGCGCCGGTGGTCTTTCCTGTCCACCCACGCACCCGCAAGGCGGCGGAGGCGGCCTCCCTGGCGATGGGCGATGGTATGCTGGCGGTGGACCCGGTGGGCTACGGCGACATGCTGGTGCTTCAGAAGAACGCTCGCTGCGTGCTCACCGACTCCGGGGGTGTGCAGAAGGAGGCCTATCTCCTGGCCGTGCCCTGCGTCACCCTGCGCGAGGAGACGGAGTGGCCGGAGACTCTGGAAAAGGGCTGGAACGTCCTGGCGGGGACGGACCCGAAGCGTATCGTCAGCGCTGCCATGCGGCCCGCTCCGAAAGGGCGGCCCGCCTCCTGTTTCGGCGACGGCCGGGCGGCAGAGCGCATCGTGAGGGCGCTGGAAGATGATTCATCCCACGGCTGAGGTCTCGCCGGAGGCCCGCATCGGGCGGGGGACGCGCATCTGGCACGAAGCGCAGGTGTGTGAAGGCGCCGTCGTGGGTGCCGACTGCAACATCGGCAAGGGCGTCTACATCGGCCCCGGCGTGGTGGTGGGGGAGCGGGTCAAGATCCAGAACCGGGCCTCGCTGTATCCGGGCTTGACCGTGGAGGACGGCGTCTTCATCGGTCCCCACGTGGTCTTCACCAACGACCGCTACCCCCGCTCCGTTACGCCTGAAGGGCGTCTCCTCACCGATGCCGACTGGGAGCCGGGGGTCACGCTGGTGCGGCATGGCGCCTCCATCGGCGCCGGTGCCGTTGTCATCTGCGGCCTGACCATCGGTCGCTGGGCCCTGGTGGCGGCGGGAGCCGTGGTCACTCACGACGTGCCCGACCACGGCCTGGTGATGGGAGCGCCGGCCCGCCTCGTGGGCTACGTCTGCGCTTGTGCCCGCAGGCTGGAGCCCGAGAGTGAGCCGGGCCGCTGGCGCTGTCCGACCTGCGGCAGGAGCTTCGAGCTGGCGCCCCTGCCTGGGGGCGTCCGGCGGAGGCGGGCACGCCTGACAGCGAGGGGCGCATGATCCGCATCGCGCAGCCCCTCCTGGGTGAGGAGGAGGAGCAGGCCGTCCTCGCCGTGCTGCGGTCAGGGCAGCTATCCCAGGGCCCGGCGGTGCGGCGCTTCGAAGAGGCTTTCGCCCGCTACATAGGCGTACAGGAAGCGGTGGCCGTCTCATCGGGGACGGCGGCCCTGCACGTCGCCCTCCTGGCCCACGGTATCGGCCCCGGCGACGAGGTCATCACCAGCCCCTTCACCTTCGTCGCTACCGCCAACGCCGTCCTGGCGACGGGCGCGCGGCCCGTCTTCGCCGACATCTCAGAGAAGGACTTCAACCTCGACCCGGCGCGGGCCGGGGAGAGCATCAGCGAGCGGACGCGGGCTCTGTTGCCGGTGCATCTCTATGGCCAGGCGGCGGACATGGAGGCGCTCTCGGCGCTGGCGCGTCGGCACGGCCTGGCCCTCATCGAGGACGCCTGCCAGGCGCCGGGGGCTTTGTTCGGCGGGCGCAAGGTCGGTTCCTTCGGCGCAGGCTGCTTCTCCTTCTATGCCACCAAAAACATCACTACCGGCGAAGGGGGCATGATCACCACCGACGACCCTAAGCTGGCAGCACGGGCGCGTCTCCTGCGCGACCACGGCCAGCGACGCCGCTACGTGAGCGAGGCGCTGGGCTACAACCTGCGCATGACGGAGATGGCTGCCGCCCTCGGCCTGGCCCAGCTCCAGAAGCTGGACGCCCTCAACGAGCGCCGGCGCGCCAACGCCCGCTACCTCACGGAGCGGCTGCCGGGCGTGGCCACGCCGCGGGAGATTCCCGGCCGCTACCATGTCTACCACCAGTACACGATACGGGTGAGCAAGGGCCGCGACGCGCTGCTACGGCACCTGCGCGATCGGGACATCGAGGCCACGGTGTTCTATCCTCTGCCCGTGCACAAGCAGCCCCTCTACCGGGGCCTGGGCCCTTCGACGGGCTCAGGAGGGCTGCCGGTGGCCGAGCGGCTGAGCCGCGAGGTGCTGTCGCTGCCGGTGCACCCCGGCCTGAGCCGGGAGGACCTGGACGCTGTGGCGTCGGCCATGCGAGAGGGCCTGGCGGCGGGGCGAGCGGGCCGCGTGGCCATGGAGGGCGCCGGTGGCTAGCCTCGGCGAGAGACCTCTGGCGGCCGGCGTCATCGGCCTGGGGGCCATGGGCATCAACCACGCCCGCGTCTACGGCGAGATGGAGGGCGTGGAGCTGGTGGCTGCGGCCGACCCGGCGGCCGAGAGGCGGCGCCTGGCCGCCCGCCCGCCTTCGGCGGGCAGCCTGCGTACCTATGCTGACTACCGGGAGATGCTGGCCCGCGAGCGGCTGGACCTGGTGTCGGTGGCGGTGCCCACGCGCCTGCACCGGGAGGTGGCCCTGGCCGCTCTGGAGCGGCGGGTCGCCACCCTGGTCGAGAAGCCCATCGCCGCCGATGTGGAGGAGGGAAGGGCGATCCTGGCCGCCGCCGAGAAGGCCGGCTGCCAGCTCATGGTCGGCCACGTCGAGCGCTTCAACCCGGCGGTGCAGGAGCTGAAGCGGCGCCTGGAGGCGGGTGAGCTGGGTCGCATCTTCCTGGCCCGGGCCGAGCGGGTGGGCCCCTTCTCTCAGCGCACCCGCGACGTGGGGGTGGTCCAGGACCTGGCCACCCATGACATCGACGTAATGCGCTTTCTGCTGGCCTCGGAGGTGGAGCGCGTCTATGCCGAGACGGAGGCCGGCCTCCGCACCGAGCATGAGGACCTGCTCTCGGCGGTGATGCGCTTCCGCGGCGGCGTCGTGGGGCTCCTGGAGGTGAACTGGCTTACCCCCGCCAAGGTGCGACGCCTGGCCCTGGTGGGCGAAGCGGGCATGTTCGTCGTGGACTACCTGACCCAGGAGCTCCTGTTCTACGAGAGGGAATCGACAGGGGCTGCGTGCTTGCCCGGCCAGGGCCTGCCCGGCCAGGGGCCCAGCCTGGCCGCCCTGACCGGCGGCGGTGAGGGAGCCATGACCCGCGTCCCCGTCGAGAAGAAGGAGCCCCTGCGGGTTGAGCTGGAGGCCTTCGCGGAGTCGGTGGCCTTGGGGTCGCCTTCCCCCGTGCCGGCGGAGGACGCCCTGGCCGCCGTCGAGGTGGCGACCCGTCTGGTGGAGTCGGGTCGGACGGGGCGCGTGGTGCAGGTGGGTGCCGAGCCCATCGGTAGGAGCGAGGTCTGAGAGCCGTGCGGGTGTGCGTTGTCGGTCTGGGCAAGATCGGCCTTCCCCTGGCGGCCCAGTATGCCTCCAAGGGGCTCTCGGTGGTTGGCTGCGACCCGGACGCTGAGCTGGTAGCGGAGGTAAGGCAGGGACGCTGCCCCCTGGTCGGCGAGAAGGGGTTGGCGCGGTCGATCCGCAAGGCGGTCGCTGCCCGGTGCCTGGAGGCCACCACCGACACAGCGGCGGCCGTGCGAAAGGCCCAGGTGGTGGTAGTCATCGTCCCCGTGGGCCTGACGCCGGACCGGCGGCCGGACTTCTCCCGCCTCGACGAGGCGGCGGCGGCCATCGCCCGCGGCTTGCGGCCGGGAGCGCTTGTCATCCTGGAGACGACGGTGCCCGTAGGCACCACCCGCGGCCGGCTGGGGCCGGCTCTGGAGGCCTCGGGGCTGCGTATGGGGGCGGACTTCCGCCTCGCCTACAGCCCGGAGCGGGTGTCGGTGGGGCGCATCTTTGCCGACCTGAAGCGATACCCGAAGATCGTGGGCGGCATCGACGAGGCGAGCCGGGACGCCGCCGCCGCCTTCTACCGCCGGGCGCTGGATGCGAAGGTGATAACGGTACGGGATGCCGAGACGGCCGAGTTCGCCAAGCTGGCGGAGACCACCTATCGCGATGTGAACATCGCCCTGGCCAACGAGCTGGCCCTCTACGCCGACCGCCGCGGCCTGGACGCCGCCGAGGCCTTCGCCGCCGCCAATAGCCAGCCCTATTCGCACCTGCACCAGCCCGGCGTCGGCGTTGGCGGGCACTGCATCCCCGTGAACCCGCACCTGCTGATGGACGAGGGCTTCCCCCTGCACCTGCTGGCGGCCGCCCGCCAGGTGAACGACGGCATGGCGGCCTACGGCGTCGGGAAGCTGGAGGAAGCGCTGGGCGGCCTGCGAGGGCGTACCGTGCTTATCCTGGGCCTGGCCTACCGGCCCAACGTGAAGGAGGCCGCCGGCTCCAGCACCTTCGCCCTGGCCCGGGAGCTGGAGGCGCGCGGCGCTAGGGCGCTGGTGCACGACCCGCTCTTCAGCGCCCGCGAGGTGGAGGCCGCGGGCCTGCGACCGGCGTACCCCTTGCCGCGCGAAGTGGATGCCATGGTGATCCAGGCCCTGCACGACCAGTACCGTGACCTGGACCTGGCCACCTTCGTGGGCTGCCGCGCGGTGCTGGACGGGCGCAACGCCCTGTCCCGGTCCGAGGTGGAGGCGAAGGGGATGCTCTACCTGGGCATCGGGAGGTAGATGCGACCGGAGCGCGGCCCCTTCGGAGCTGCGTCAAGCGGCCGCGCCGTTGGAGGGGAAAGCAACCGCCCAGGCGAGGCGGTTGCATGCTATCTGGCGGGGGCTCCGAGTGCCCTAGCGATAGCGGGGGCTATGCAGGGCGCCGCTGGTGATGGGCTCGTCGATGTAGAGGTCGCCGTTGCGGATCTTGATGTTGAAGCCGCAGTCTGGATTAGTGCAGGCCCAAGCCTTGAAGTGAATCGCGGCCCCCTGGCTGCCGAAGTCCGAAAGGGGAACCAAGTCGCCGGTCTTGCACTTCTGGCACTTGGGAAAGTTACCGATCTCCACTAGCCACCTCCCCAGCCTTCAATCGGCAGGAGTATAGCAGAGGCTCCACGTACTGACAACACGAGTAGGGCCAGGAGCACCGCTGCGACGTATATTCTTGGAGGCAAGGCGGCGCGTCGTTGCCGGCTTCATCCTGCCTTTTGCGCGGATGGGGCGTGCTATCGTTGACCTGGCGGGCGGAATGGGAGGTGTGTCATGAGGAGAGAGTTGTTACTGCCCCTGGCCGTACTGGCCCTGGGCCTGGCTGCCGCCGGCGGCTTCTTCGCCGCTTCGGCCGTTCGCAGCGAGGGCGGTGAGCACAAGAGCACCCGCGTTCAGGTTGTCCCCCGTGAACCCGAAATCGTGGTGCCGAGGCTCGGGCGAGCCTTCGTCGGGCTGCTGCTGGCCGAGGAGCCGAACGGTGATGGGGTGCGTATCACGCAGGTGATATCTGGCAGCCCCGCCGATGACGCTGGCCTGAAGAAGGACGACGTCATCACGGCCGTCGACGGGCGCTCCGTCAAAACCGTGGACGACGTGCGGGGTGCTCTGGAAGACAAGAGCCCCGGTGACAGGGCGACCTTCAGCGTGCGTCGGGACGGCCAGGAGGAGGAGGTGGCTGTTACCCTTGGCCGGCTCGGCGAGGCACTGCCGCTGCAGCCGCTGCAGCCGACGCCCCCTGGCGAAGGGAACCGTCAGCACATGGGTTCTCCCTACCTGGGAGTGCGCCTTGCGAATGTCACACCGGCGATCCAGAAGGAACTGGGCCTGCCGGGCAGCGGCGGCGTGGCCATCGTAGAGGTAGAGAAGGGCGGGCCGGCGTACAAGGCGGGCCTGCTGCGCGGCGATGTCATCCTGATGATCGGGCCTGAGTGGGTGCAGACAGTGAAAGAGGCCCAGGCCGCCATCCTCGACCACGAGCCTGGCGAGGCGGTGCCGTTGATCATCCGGCGCGGCGTCGAGGAGCTGCACGTGGAGGTGGAGCTGGGTGCCCGGCCGGGGATGGGCATGCCGATGGAGATGGCGCCGGGGTGGCGCCCGTTCTGAGAATACCTGCGTGCCTTACCCCACGTGTACGGGCAGGGCTCGCCCCTGCCCTTTATGAGGGCGCCCGCGAGGGGCGCCCCTACTACGCCACGTCGGGGCGCCTGCGAGGGGCGCCCCTACTACTACGCCACGTGGGGGCGCCCGCGAGGGGCGCCCCTACCGGTCGGTTACCCGGCTTTCTCGTCGAGCCGCTGGATGATGCGTCGCAGGTAGCGGTAGCAACGCTCCAGCGAGGCGCCGTCGATGGTCTCCGGCGTGTCACTGGGCCAGTGGTAGTGGGGGGAACGGCCGTCGGCGGCCAGGGACATGACGGTGATGGCCGGGAAGCCGTGGTGGTGGGCCACCAGGGCATCGGTGGTGACCGGATTTGTGTTGCCTTCGACGCCCTCGAACTCGGGCTCGAGGCCCACTTCTGCGGCCAGGGAGACGGCTTCGGGGTCGAAGCGGAAGCGGGTCACGAGGCCCTCGGCCTCCGAGTAGACGGGCTTGCCCGATCCCAGCATCTCCAGGTTCAGGACGAAGGGGCGGCGGCCCTCCATCTCGGCGTGGTGCCGCTCCAGGAAGGCGTACATGCCGCCCAGGATGCCCTCTTCGCAGCCGGTAACCAGGAACCAGACCTCCAGGTTCCTGGGAGGGCTGGCGGTCAGCTCCTGGGCGAGGGCGAGGACGGTGCCGACGCCGGAGGCGTCGTCGTTGGCGCCGGGTACCACGGGGTTGCGGCGGATGTCGGCCAGGAAGCCCGCCGTGACGGTGGAGAGGACGGTGCCGGGCAGAGCGACCATCTTTGCCAGGGCCCGCGGCAGTCCAATGGCGCGGAGGGCGGAGGCGCCGGCCAGGGACAGAAGTGCCCAGAAAGGCAAGATAAGCATCGGCGGCATCTCGCCGTCGGTGTAGCGGTGGCGGCGCCAGTCCAGAAGGGCAGGATGGAAGACGAAGCCGGAATGAGCGGCGTCGACGTGGGCGGAGACGATGAGCAGTCTCTGCGCTTGTTGGTTGGGCAATCGCGCCAGGACGTTGACGGACGGTCTGGCCGGGAAGAGGCTGCGCAGCCAGTGAAAGCGGGCGGCGGCGTCGCCCCAGAAGGAAGCGGCCAGGAAGGAGGTGGCGGCGGTCCCCAGGAGTCGCCGGCGGCGGCCGCCGCGGCCCAGGAGCAGCCAGGCGCCCAGGGCGCCCAGCATGTGGGCGCCCCAGACGTTCCAGTACTCCGGGTAGAAATGGAAGGTCTCCAGCTCAGGCTCCAGGCCAATCTCCTGGAAACGGGAGGCCACCCACTGGGCTGCCTCCTGCTCCCCCTCGGAGGCGGAGCCGCGCGGGAAGCGGCAGAGCGCTTCGATATCGGACCGGATGCGGGCTTGCGGTTCGGCGGGTGCAACCATGAAACGCCTCCTCAGAGATCAGGAACGGTTAGATCAGGCCTTGGGCGCCTTGCGACCGGCCATAGACCTGTTGTAGGGCTCGCGGTGCGTAAGCCACCACTCCAGGCTGTCGGCCAGGGCCAGCCATGACGCTTCGATGATGTCCGTGGAGCTGCCCACGGTGCGCCAGAACTCCTCGCCATCGGTGGACTCGATGAGGACGCGCACGGAAGCCCCTGTGCCGGCGGCGCTGTCGATGATGCGCACCTTGTAGTCCACGAGCTTGATCGCGGCCAGGCTGGGGTAGAACTCCAGTAGCGCCTTGCGTACGGCGGCGTCCAGGGCGTTGACCGGGCCGTTGCCGTCGGCGGCGGTCTGGATAAGCTGATCGCCGACGCTGACCTTCACCATGGCTTCGGCCTGCATGTCGCCCTCGTCGCGGGCTCCGGGGCGAGTGCGACGGCGCTCCACTACCCAGAAGTCCTCCAGCTCGAAGGGCGACTGGTAGCCGGGCCGGCTGCGACGCACCAGCAGCTCGAAAGAGGCCTCAGCGCCCTCGTACTGGTAGCCGCGGCTCTCCATGAGCTTCACCTGCTCCAGCAGGCGGCGCGCCTCCTCGGTGCTGAGCTCAACGTCGATGCCCTGCTCCTTGATCTTGGTGAGGATGTTGCGTTGCCCGGCCAGCTCCGAGACGAGGATCCGCCGCTCGTTGCCGACGAGCTCCGGCGGGATGTGCTGGTAGGCGGCTTCAGACTTGACCATGCCGGCCGCGTGGAGGCCCGCCTTGTGCGCGAAGGCGCTCACTCCCACGTAGGCTGCGTGGTCATCGGGCACCATGTTGGCGATCTCGCTCACGTAGTGGGAGACCTCCGTCAGGCGGGCTACCTGCTCGTCGCTGACGCAGTCGATGCCCATCTTTAGCTTGAGGTCGGCGATGATGCTGATCAGGTTGGCGTTGCCGCAGCGCTCGCCGTAGCCGTTGATGGTGCCCTGGACGTGAGAGCAGCCGGCCTCGACCGCGGCCAGGCTGTTGGCCACCGCCATGTCGGCGTCGTTGTGGGTGTGGATGCCCAGGGGCGCCGAAACGGCTTCGTGGACCGCCCTTACTGCCTCTGCCAGCCGGGTGGTGATGGTGCCGCCGTTGGTATCGCAGAGGACGAGGCACTCGGCGCCGGCCTCGGCGGCGACGCGCAGGCAGTGGAGGCTGTACTCCGGGTTGGCGAAGAAGCCGTCGAAGAAGTGCTCGGCGTCCAAGAAGACGGCGCAGCCCTGGCCCTTCAGGTAGCGGATGGACTCCGCGATCATGGCCAGGTTCTCCTCCAGGGTGGTCTCCAGCACCTCCCGGACCTGCCTCTCGGAGGCCTTGCCGACGAGGGTGACGACGGGCGTGCGGGCGTCGACCAGGGCGCGCAGGTTGGGGTCGGTATGGGCCTGGCCGCCGGCGCGACGGGTGCTGCCGAAGGCGGCCAGGCGGGCGTTCGCCAGCTTCAGGCTGCGGGCGCGGACGAAGAACTCGGCGTCCTTGGGGTTGGAGCCGGGCCAGCCGCCCTCGATGTAGTGGACGCCGAGCTCGTCCACCTTGCGGGCGATCTTGAGCTTGTCCTCGACGGAGAGGGAGATGCCCTCCATCTGAGTGCCGTCGCGGAGAGTGGTGTCGTAGAGTTCGACCTGCATCTGGGGTGCCTCCCTTTGTGAGGTAATGGGCGGAATGTCAGGCGATGGGCGCGGAGGCGATGCCGATCGCCCGCCCCCGAGCGAGTCGGGGGCTTGTAGTTACCTCCCAGGGGGTTGCCAGCGACGTGCTGCCGGACATGATCGACCCCTACCATAACATATCGGCCGCTTCGGGCGGTAGAGCCCAGGGCTCGGGGGGCAAACCTCGTAGGGGCCGACCTTTCCCGCCGCAGGCGGGTCCGCCTCCGGCGGAAGGTCGGCCCTGGGCGGAGCTGAAGCTCCGCCCCTACAAGTGGAATGTGGACTTATCTTGCTGATGGCCACCAGCCCTCCACATCGAACCGGTGGGCTCTTACGAAAACGCTGGTATAATCCTCGTGAATCGACGGGAGATGGACGACAAAGGCGTCACGGCGGTTCTGCTGCTGTCCTGCCCGGACCGGAGAGGCCTGGTGGCGGGGGTCTCAGACTTTATCTTCCGCAACAACGGCAACATCATCAACGCCGACCAGCACACGGACCCGGAAGAAGGCATCTTCCTCCTGCGCATCGAGTGGGAGCTGGAGGGCTTTGACATCCCCCGCCAGGAGATGGCCGACGCGTTCCGTCCCATCGCCGAGCGCTTCGAGATGACCTGGGACTTGCGGTTCTCAGACTACGTGCCCCGCATGGCCATCTTCGTGTCCAAGATGGAGCACTGCCTGTACGACCTGCTTTGGAGGCAACGAACGGGGGAGTTCCAGGCGCAGATCCCGCTGGTGATCAGCAACCACCCCGACCTGCAACCCGTCGCCGAGAGCTTCGGGGTGGAGTACCACTGCTACCCCATAGCGCCGAAGACGAAGGCAGCCCAGGACACGCGCATCCTCGAGAAGCTGGAGGAGCAGCGCATCGACCTATTGGTCCTGGCCCGCTACATGCAGATCCTGAGCCCCGAGCTGGTGAGCCGATACCCGAACCGGATCATCAACATTCACCACTCCTTCCTCCCGGCCTTCGCCGGTGGGCGGCCGTACCACCAGGCGCACGAGCGAGGGGTGAAGATCATCGGGGCGACGGCCCACTACGTGACGCAGGAGTTGGACCAGGGGCCGATCATCGAGCAGGACGTGGTGCGGGTGAGCCACCGCGACTCGGTGGCCGACCTGATCCGCAAGGGCAGGGACCTGGAGAAGGTGGTGCTGGCGCGGGCGGTGAACCTCCACCTCCGCAACGGCGTCCTCGTCTACGGCAACAAGACCGTAGTGTTTGAGTAGCGGAGGGCTTCAGCCCTCCACCAGCCCGACGAGCTGGCCGTAGCAGAGGGCTTCAGCCCTCCACGAACATCCTGTGGAAGGCTGAAGCCTTCCGCTACATGTCGCTACTCCACCGCCCACTCGCTTCCCATTGTTAGGGAACCCGAATAGGAGTACTCCTCCGCACTCTCAACGAGGCCAGCCCGCACAGGGTTGCCCCAAATGTAGCGCGCGGCGTCGTGGAGATCCTCCTCCTGCCGCAGCACGTGGTCGTAGTAGCTCGTCTGCCACAGCACCCCGCTGTCACCCGTCAATTGGCGGTAGGCATACCCCGAGAGCTGCTTGAAGAGGCGCATAAATGCCACCAGGTCCGCATTCTCTACAGTTCGCGCTAGCAGGTGCAGGTGATCCGGCATGAAACAGTACGCTACCACCTCGAAGTCGTTTTTGTCTGCGGCCTCTCTCAGCTTCTCTAAGCACGTGGCTACGATCTCCGCGCGCCTGAAGACAGGCCGCCGGCCCTTAACCGCAGTGGTTATCGAGTATGCCGACGGGTGCCGGTAGGCGTCCAGAGGAAGGCGGTTGTGTTTTCGGTGAAAGGTGTGTCGCACCGGAGTTGCCTTCGGGGGGTGAAGCCCTCCACGGTCCTGTGGAAGGCTAAAGCCTTCCGCTACATGTGCCGTGCGCGCACACGTCCCTAGCCGTAGCGGAGGGCTTTAGCCCTCCACGAACATCCCGTGGGAGGCTGAAGCCTTCCGCTACATGTGCTTACGCCTTCTCCGCCAGCCGGCGCCTGGTGTATTCGACGAGGCCGCCGGCCCTGAGGAGCTCCAGCATGAAGTCGGGGAAGGGCTTGGCCTGGAAGGCCGTGCCGCGGGTCAGATTGCGGATGGCGCCCGACTCCAAGTCCACCTCAAGTTTGTCACCGCTATCGCTGCCATCGACGGCCTCCTCGCACTCCAGGATGGGCAGCGCCATGTTGATGGCGTTGCGGTAGAAGATGCGGGCGAAGCTCTTGGCGACGACGCAGCTTACACCGGCCGCCTTGATGGCTATGGGCGCGTGCTCCCGCGAGGAGCCGCAGCCGAAGTTGGTGTCGGCCACGACGATGTCGCCGGGCCGGACGCGGCGCACGAACTCCGGGTCTTCGTCCTCCATGCAGTGCTGGGCCAGCTCCTGAGGGTCGGTGGTGTTCAGGTAGCGGGCAGGGATGATGACGTCGGTGTTGACGTCGGCGCCGTACTTGTGGACGTGGCCGCGAAGGGGCATTACAGTACCTCCTCCGGGTGCACGATGCGCCCGGCGATGGCGGCGGCGGCGGCAACGGCCGGGTTCGCCAGGTACACCTCGGCGTTGGGGTGGCCCATGCGGCCGCGGAAGTTGCGGTTGCTGGTGCTCACGCAGCGCTCGCCTTCGGCCAGGACGCCCATGTAGCCACCCAGGCAGGGGCCGCAGGTGGCGGTGCTGAAGGCGCAGCCGGCTTCAGTGAACAGCTCGGCCAGCCCGTTCTTGAGAGTCTGGAGGTAGATGTCCTGGGTGGCCGGGATGACGATGCAGCGTACCCAGGGGGCCACCTTCTTACCCCGCATGATCTCCGCCGCCTCCTGGAGGTCCTCCAGGCGGCCGTTGGTGCAGGAGCCGATGAAGACCTGGTCGATCTTGATGTCCTGCTTCACCACCTCCGAGAGGAGGACCGCGTTCCCGGGGCTGAAGGGCAGGGCCACCGTCGTCTCGATCTTGGAGGCATCGAACTCGTGGGTGGCGGCGTACTGGCAGTCGGGGTCTGGCTCGTAGATGGTCCACTGCCGCCGGGCGACGGGCCGGACGTAGTCCAGGGTGACCTGGTCGACGGGCATGAGGCCGGCCTTGCCCCCCGCTTCGGCCACCATGTTGGTCATGGTGAAGCGGGCGTTCACCGACATGTCGCGCAGGGCCTCGCCCTCGAACTGCATCACGGCGTAGAGGGCGCCGTCCGTCCCGATCTGGCCGATGGTGTGGAGGATGAGGTCTTTGCTGTCCACCCAGCGGTTGAGACGGCCGTGGTAGATGAAGCGGAGGGTAGGCGGGACGCGCATCCAGATCTCGCCGGTGGCCATGGCGATGGCGACATCGGTGGAGCCCATGCCGCAGGCGAAGGCCCCCAGGGCGCCGACGGTGACGGTGTGGGAGTCGGCGCCGACGTACACGTCGCCGGGGACGACGTAGCCCCGGGAGGGGAGCAGGATGTGCTCGATGCCGGCCTGCCCCTGCTCGAAGTAGATGCAGCCCTGCTCGCGGGCGAACTCACGCATGGTCTTGGCCTGGGCGGCGCTCTGGATGTCCTTGTTGGGCACGAAGTGAGAGGGCACCAGGGCGACGCGCTGCGGGTCGAACACCCGGGCAACGCCCAGCTTGCGGAACTCCTGGATAGCCAGGGGCGCCGTCACGTCGTTGGCCATGACGAAGTCCACCCGGCAGTTGATGAGGTCGCCCGGCTGCACCTCGCGACGGTCGCAGTGGGCGGCCAGGATCTTCTCAGCTATGGTCATGCCCATGATGGGGCCCTTCTAGTCACCTGCCCGCGCTGACTTCGGGTCGGCCCGCCGGTCAGGAGAGTGCTTCGTCTTAAGTATACTCACTCCTTGGCCACGGCCCGCGACTCGTCCCGCAGGCGGTCCACCAGCGCCTGCACTTCCCGCGGCCGGGGGATGCCCCGCAGGGAGAACTTCCGCACCGCTCCCGCCGTCTGGCAGTCGATGTCGCCGAAGTCGAACACCGTGCCCAGGACGCCGCTGCGGCTGACGGTCATGTCCTCGATGTCCACCAGGTCGGCCGTCGACATCTGGAGGTGGAACCAGTTGTTCTTGACGCTATCGATGACGCGCTGGTTACTGATGACCCAGATGTCGTTGTCGTAGCGGTACTTGAAGAAGTACAGCCTGATGGCCCAGTAGACCAGCCAGACGGCCGTGGCCACCAGGGCTACCAGGCGAGGTAGCCCGTTGTCTGACCAGTCGAGGCGGGCCATGGCCCACCAGAGGACGCCCACCGGTACCAGGGCGACGATGACCCCCGCCACCAGCTTGGGGTAGACGTACAGCCAGTGGCGCCTGGCGAGCGCGAGGAGCTGCTCGCCCTCCTGCAAGGGAAAGGGAAGCTTCATGGCTAGTACCTCGCTTCCTCTGGACTCTGCCACCTATGGGCTCGTGCGCACCTCCGAGTCGGCGGGGCGCTGGACGGCCAGGAGGCGGTTGAGCGCGTTCATCAGGGCCTTCGCCGAAGCGACGACGATGTCGGTGTCAGCGCCGCGGCCCACGTAGGTCTTGTCCTCGTGCCGGATGCGCACCGTCACCTCGCCCTGGGCATCGATACCCTCGGTGATGGCCTTGATGGAGAACTCCGTCAGCTCGTTGGGCACCCCCACGAGGGTGTCTATGGCCTTGTAGGCCGCATCCACGGGGCCGGTGCCGGTGGCTGTGTGCAGCAGAACCTGGCCCCCGGGCCCGATGAGACGGACGGTGGCGGTGGGAACCAACTGGCTACCGCAGGAGACCTGCACCAGGTCCAGATGGTATAGCTCTTCGACGGTGCGGAGCTTGTCGGCCACCAGGGCCTCCAGGTCGCGGTCGTCCACCTCTGCCTTCTTGTCGGCCAGCTCCTTGAAGGCCGCAAACGCGCGGGAGAGCTCCTCCCGGGTAAGCTCGTAGCCCAGCTCCTCCAGGCGGGCCTGGAATCCGTGGCGCCCCGAGAGCTTGCCGAGGACGATCTCGCCGCCGGCCGGCCAGCCGATGTCGTGGGCGTCCATGATCTCGTAGGTCTCGCGCATCTTGAGGATGCCGTCCTGGTGGATGCCCGATTGGTGGCGGAAGGCGTTGCCCCCCACTATGGCCTTGTTCGGCTGGACGCTCATGCCGGTGAGGTCGGAGACCAGGCGGCTCGTCCGGTAGAGCTCCCCGGTCTTGATGTTGGTGGTGAGGTCGAAGAAGTCTTGTCGGGTCTTCAGGGCCATTATCACCTCTTCCAGGGAGGCGTTGCCCGCCCGCTCGCCGATACCGTTGATGCAGCACTCGACCTGTCGGGCGCCGGCGCGGACGGCGGCCAGGGAGTTGCCCACCGCCAGCCCCAGGTCGTTGTGGCAGTGGACGGAGATTACCGCCTTGTGGATGTTGGGCACGTTCTCGAAGATGTTGCGGATGAAGTTGCCGAACTCCTCCGGGATGGCGTAGCCCACGGTGTCCGGGATGTTGACGGTGGTGGCGCCGGCTGCGATGACCTGCTCCAGCATCTGGTAGACGTAGTCGGGCTCAGAGCGGCTGGCGTCCATGGGGCTGAACTCCACGTCAGAGGTGTAACCCTTGGCGCGGGCCACCATGGTGTGGGCCATCTCCAGGACCTCATCCCGGTTCTTGCGGAGCTGGTGCAAGAGGTGGATGTCGGAGCTGGAGAGGAAGATGTGAATGCGGGGATGGGCGGCGTGCTGGACGGCCTCCCAGCAGCGGTCCACGGCCTCCGGGTGGGCGTGGGCGAGGCCGGCGATGGCGCAGCCGCGCACCTTCTTGGCGATGTTAGTCACGCCTTCGAAGTCGCCGAGGGAGGACAGGGGGAAGCCGGCCTCGATGATGTCGACGCCGAGCCTCTCTAGCTGGCGGGCGATCTCCAGCTTGTCGTCTACGGTGAGGGCGACGCCGGGGGACTGCTCGCCGTCCCGGAGCGTGGTATCAAAGATGTGTACCTTGTCCGTCATGGTCGCTTCGCTCCTTCGCCTGGCAGGGATAAGGGATATAGCGGAAGGCTTCAGCCTTCCACTGGTCGCCTCTGGCGACCGCTACATTGCTTGCCGTCATGCCCTCCGCTCCGCCTCAGGCGGAGGAGGGCCGGCGAAGGATGAGGCGGTCTTTGACCGCGCGGGCGCCCGAAGGCGGCCCAATACGCGGCTTGTCAGCGTTCATGGTTCTCGTTCTCGTGGAGGCCTGATGGTCATTGACATAATAAGCCGACACGTCGAGCGACTTAAGCTCCGAAGGCCAGGCTTGAGCCTGGCTGCCTTGCCAGCCTGAAGGCTGGCCTTCGGGAACCTTATGGGCGGGGTCCCTTGTGTCGAGTCATTCTGTTCATGGCCATAAGGCCTCCGCTACTTTTCCAGTACCGTCTCCCAGGTGTTGGCGTGACCCTCCTCGTCCTCCAAGATCTCCTCGAGCAGGCGGCGGGTGACGGGGTCGTCCTCTTTCGCGGCCAGCTTGATGTGGCCCTTATACATCTTGATGGCGCGGTATTCGGCCGCCAGGTCGTCGCGGATCATCTTCGTCAGGTCGCCGCCCACCTTAATTGGGCTTATCTCGATGGTTGGTACGCCGCCCAGGAGGTCGATGCGCTCGGCGAGGGCCTCGGCGTGCTTCATCTCGGTGATAGAGGTCGCCTTGAACAGGTCCAGGATGGCGGGCGAGGCCAGGCCTCGACCCATGACGTGGTGGTACATGTACTGGATGACGGCAGCCAGTTCGTCGGCGAGGGCGTTGTTCAACGCCTGTAGCAGTTCCTTGCTTCCCTTAGGCATGGGTCTCTCCTTTCTCCTCCGAAGGCCGGGCTTGAGCCCGGCGGTCCCCGGTTGCTGCCGGTGCCACGCCCCGCCCTCGCGGGAGGACCTGAAGGTCCTCCCCTACGACTTCTTCTCCCCGAAGGCCGGGCTTGAGCCCGGCGGTCTTCGCTTGGCGGCGGTGCCACGCCCGCCTGCGGGCGGACCTGAAGGTTCGCCCCTACGGCTACTACGGCTACTTCTTCTCCTTTAGCCACGGCATCATGGCCCGCAGCTCCGCCCCCACCTGCTCGATGGGGTGCTCGGCGTTCTGGCGACGGAGGGCCATGAAGCCGGGCCGGCCGGCCAGGTTCTCCAGGATCCACTCGCGGGCAAAGGTGCCGTCCTGTATCTCCTCCAGTATCTCCCGCATCGTCTCCCGCACGCACTCGTCGATGACACGGGGACCGCGCGTGTAGTCGCCGTACTCGGCGGTGTCGCTGACGGAGTAGCGCATGTACTTCATGCCGCCCTCGTAGAAGAGGTCGACGATGAGCTTGAGCTCGTGCATGCACTCGAAGTAGGCCACCTCCG
>Ga0315277_10001184_pt1 | contig 38567 bp, 40 predicted proteins | sample YL17G05_15_MG_FD_203695 | JGI IMG/M metagenome (GOLD analysis project Ga0315277, IMG submission 203695) | Sediment microbial communities from Yellowstone Lake, YNP, Wyoming, USA - YL17G05_15 | ecosystem: Environmental > Aquatic > Freshwater > Lake > Sediment | place: USA: Wyoming | collected...
GGCAAGTCGAAGAAGATGAAAGAGAAAACGGTTGATTCAACTGGCAGAAAGAAGCTCATACAGCAATACTATTCAAGAAGAGCCAGGGCATATGATAGTCAGAAGGCCCGAACTTGGAAGTCGAATCTGGGCTTCGGAGACGAAGTTTTCGAAGGACTATTCGATTCGCTAGAAGGATTAGAGGATAGACCGATCTTGGAAGCTTGCATTGGCACCGGTAGAACAAGTCTTCCCTTGCTGGAGCAGGTCAAACCGTGGCTCGTGGGACTTGATCTTTCAAGAGAAATGCTTGAGGTTGCTCAAGCGAAATTGTCGCGATACAAAGAGAGATGCAACCCAATAATGAGCGACGCTGAACACTTGCCATTCAGAAATGGAGCCTTTGAGGCGCTGATCTGCACGAGCGCGATGCATTATTTTGTCTCTCCTGAAGAAATTCTTGACGAGTTCTCACGGATTCTCCGCGCAAAGGGAGTCTTCATCATTGGCGACTTGACTTTGCACGAACGCGACAACCGGGGCTTTCTGAACAAGCTGGAAAGAACCGTTTCGCATGCTCACGGAAGTTATTTGAGGTCTTCAGAGATCGAGACCATGCTGAATGACCATGGATTCCAGGTTTTATCTATCAAGACAATCGCATACACAAAGCCCTTCGTTTCTCTAATCGAAGACAAAGCGAAATATTTCGGATTGAAACCTGAAACCCTAAATAGATGCGTACGCGAAGCTTCGGCCGACGAGAGGAAAATGTATGCACTAGGCACTGATGAGTTCACGTTGTATTACACGCTGATCAAGTCGGAGAAGGAAGATTAGATCCAGTGATGCCATGTCAAGACAGTCGCTAGGCGTCCGAATTCAAAAGATGCACGGCGAAAAAACATTAATCTTGGCGAACAAGCTGAAACTTTCGGACAAACGATTGGAAATCAAAAGAGTAGGAGATTTCGTGTACATCCCACTTGTTCGACAACCGTCAGAGCCCGAGCTCAAACAACTCGATCGAGCGACGGAAGCCAGAGTCTCGACATACGTTTTCCAAGAAAAGACACGTCGGCCGACGACGCTTGCTGAATTGCTTGACGTTAAGCTGGCTCCTCACCTCATTGCATCTTTGCCACGTTCAGCCGACATAATCGGTACCATAGCCGTAGTCGAAATCTCTCCTGAGCTGGAAGCCTACAAGACGATCGTGGGCGAGGCAATGTTGAGTTTGAACAAGAACGTTAGAACAGTGCTTGCCAAAACAGGACCAGTATCCGGAACTTATCGGTTGAGGAAGCTCAGCGTCATTGCTGGAGAAAATAACACCGTTACATTCCACAAAGAGTATGGCTGCCGATATTACGTGGATCTTTCGAAAGCCTACTTTTCGCCGCGGCTCTCGCATGAGCATCACAGGGTGGCTTCCCTCGTTCATGAAGGCGAGACGGTCATAGACATGTTTGCAGGCGTCGGCCCTTTTGCAATACTGATTGCGAGGATGGTGAAAAACGTGAAGGTCTACGCTGTAGATGCAAATCCACACGCCATCGAGTTTCTAAAGAAGAACATCAGGCTCAACAGAGTGGAGAACAAGGTGATCCCGATCATGGGTGACGCAAAGGAAGTCGTCAACGAGAGGCTCTATGGCAAGGCTGACCGGGTTATAATGAATTTGCCAGAAAGCGCGAGAGATTTCATATGTGCCTCATGTGATGGGTTGACGCAGGCTGGCGGTACGGTTCATTTCTACGGGTTCATGAAAGCTTCTGAATCTTTAGAGGGCATGCAGGCTGGCTTTGATGATGCGGTTAAGCAGTGTGGAAGAAAAGTGGCAAAAATCTTGTCTTCACGGTTTGTCAGGGCTACGGCGCCTTACGAGTGGCAGTTCGTTTTAGACGTTCAAGTAGCTTAGACCTTCGCTGTCAGAGTAATCTTCACGTTTTGTTCACGACTCTTCAGTGCGGCAACAATGGTCTTTGACAGATCAACGGCGGCCTTGTCTGCATTGATTGCTAGGGTCCTGCTGCAAACGTAATCGCTCTTTCTGATCACCATATCCATCGGGTGCGTCAGAACCAAACGTGGGCTTCCCGAAGCATTCAAAACCTCAGCGATTTTCCCTGCTTCGATTAGAACAGTCAGCTTTGAGTTCTTTCTGCGCATGATTTTCTTGAACCTTAAGCTTAGATCTGCCAGCGCCTTGTCTGCTGAGACGGCTATTATGCATGTGCCCTCTTCGGATAGGTGTGGCGCCTTCGTGATTTCAAGTGTAGTCTTGTGTGCTGCTTGAACGTTTTCGTGCCCATGAGCAAGAATGACTTCGGCTGCTTCCATGAATGCCACTTCGCCAAGCTTGAGCTATTCGAGAACCTCGATTGAGTCGACTTTTCCGTCGCTGTCGAGGTCGAATCCTTGAACTACAGTGGCAAACGTTTCCTCGCCATGATAGTCCTTCAGGGTTTTCTTCCAGAAGTTTGTCAAAGCTAGGACACATGCTTTTGTGCCGACTGCTTTGTTTCCTGCCAGGACTATGATCTTTTTGGTGTTATCCCAAGGGTTCGTGATCTTCGTGATCAGCCCAACCGTGTCTGCCGTGTAGACAAGCGACGTTTTCTTGGAAACCAGTCCGCCTAGCAGAAAGCCCTGATCTGAAGGTTGCATATTGAACTTCGTGGGCAGGTTGTCGTTGACTTCCTGAGTGAGGACGTTTGTTCCGGGTCCTCCGACGAGGATGAGGTTGTTTTTCTCTTCCTTTTCAGCTTTCATGTCTACGTCGAGCTTTATGGCAAATTCATCCGGCATCTTGACGAATTGTCCCAAGAAGAAGGTCAAGTATGAAGCGTAGTGGCCGTCTCTCGCGCTTGTCCTGAAGGGTCCGTGAAGCGTCGGGCTTCCGACGACTATTTTTCCATCGAGAGTTCCGTCTTGTTTTATAAATTCTTTAAAGAACTCCCGGATCTGCTTGTCCATGCTCAACAGCGAGATCCTGCTTATTGCCCTGTATTCCTGAGGAAGCTCTATACCGTATGCCGACGAAACTGGCCTGTAATACTTTGCAGTTGCTCCTTTTTTTTCCTCTTCTTTGACAACCGTTATCGCGCCTGCTTCTACGAGTTTTCTTATGTGATAGTACACTTTCTGTTCGTGTATGCCTAGCTTCCTTGCGAGCTCTAGGGGGTACATTTCCTTTTCAGAGAGGGCGACCAGTATTTTCCAGCTTAGGCTTCCCAACATCATTCTTAGTTTCTGGGGGTCCTTCAATATTGCGATTTCTTTGACTTTTTCTACTTTGTGTTCTTCTTGCAGCAGGAGTTTCTTGTCCATGTCTGTTCATGAGCATAGAGCCGTATCCGTTATTAAAATCTTCATTGTGGTGGCTTCTGATTCAAAGCTAAAACAACCATTACAAAATTGTTTTTAATGGTTTCACATGGTGTGACATGGGCCTTGCTTCAAAACTACGTCGCTGCGAGTTAATGGTTTCAGAATATTTAGTAGAAGTAAAAATCTTATGCTAAAAATGCTTATTATGGCCGAAACAGCTTGGTTTGGCTGATAGAAATCAAGACTCAAAACAGAGAGGGTAAATTATGTGTGGCATATTCGGATGCATTTCGAAGGAAGGGAACGTTGCGCCCACGATCCACGCGGCCTTGAAGAGGCTTGAGTATCGTGGTTACGACTCGGTGGGCGAGGCGACGATATTCAACGGTAAGCTTTACTTGAAGAAGGACCAGGGCAAGATAGATGAGGTTCATAAGCTCCGCAACCTGGATGACCTGCCTGGCAACATCGGTCTAGGACACACGCGATGGGCAACTCATGGCGCACCGGTGGAAGTTAATGCGCATCCACATGTTGACTGCAGTGGGCAGATCGCCATTGCACATAACGGCATCATCGAGAACTTTTCTGCCTTGAAGGAGGAGCTTGAGAACCACGGTCACTCTTTCAAGTCTAAGACTGACACCGAAGTGATAGTGCATCTCATCGAAGAGACTTTGAGGGCTAACCCCTCGCTGAGTTTGGCTGACGCCGTTCTTGAGAGTGTCAAGAGGCTTGAAGGTTCATACGCCCTGGCCGTGATTTCGGTGAAAGAACCGGACAAGATTATATGCGCTAGGAATGAGAGCCCACTGGTCTTGGGGATAAATGAAAACGCGGTTTATTGCGCCTCAGACATTCCTGCCTTCTTGCCCGTGACGAACAAAGCGATCATAGTGGAAGACGGAGAGCTCGTTACGCTCTCGTTGAAGGGCGTTGAAATAAAAAAAATCGCTGACTCAAAGCCTGTCATTCGAGAGCCCAAACTTATTGATTGGGCGCCTGAAATGGCCGTCAAGCAAGGGTATCCACATTTCATGATCAAGGAGATCCATGAACAGCCAGACTGCCTGCGGAACACGCTCAGGCTGCAGGAACACTACCTTGATTTGATGGCTACTTTCCTCGACCGCGCGCGTGAAGTCTACCTCGTGGCCTGCGGGACATCTTATCACGCATGTCTAGCCGCTTCCTACATGTTCTCCAAGCTTGCCTTCCTAGGAACATACCCCGTGGTGGCTTCCGAGTTCATTGAGCAGCATGGCAAATCGGTCAACATTGACAGCACGATTCTTGCCGTGAGCCAGTCAGGCGAGACGGCTGATACTCTGGCTTCTGTGAATGCTGCGCGTCAACGGGCCGCAACAGTCCTCGGATTGACCAATGTTATCGGGTCAACTCTTACCCGAGTGGCAAGAGTCTACATAGGCCAACAGTCGGGTCCGGAGATCGGGGTGGCTGCCACTAAAACGTTCACTTCTCAACTTTCAGTGTTGGCCCAGCTGGCGCTGCGGCTTGCGAAAATGAGGGGTAAAATCTCACAGGATGAGATGGACTACTTGGCCGAAAGGCTGTGCAAGTTGCCAGAAACTGTTGAAACCATAATTGAGACCCAAGAAGAGAAAGTCAAGCAGATCGCCAAGAAATATATGGACAAGAGGACTTTCTTCTTCCTCGGCCGCGGCATCAGTACGGCTACTGCCTACGAAAGCCGACTTAAACTCATGGAAATAGCGTACGCGCCTGCGATCGCGTTTCCAGCCGGCGAGAGCAAGCATGGGCCCATAAGCCTTGTGGAGCCAGGTTTTCCGGTGGTCTTTATCTGTCCGAGGGATGACACTCACAAAACGCTGATTGGCAACATAATGGAGATGAAGGCCAGGGGAGCAACAATAATCGCAGTTATAGAGCAAGATGATGAGGAGATAAAGCGACTGGTTGACGATTATGTTGAGGTTCCGAAGGGAATTCCAGAAGCTTTGTCCCCAATGTGTTTTGTTGTTCCGATGCAGCTGTTAGCCTACTACATGTCCGTTGATAGGGGTTATAACCCGGATATGCCGAGGAATCTTGCAAAGTCGGTCACGGTGAAATAGGACAATCATAATCGGGGTTTCATTACAACTGCTCTAGTCTGATCCTTCATATTCTGGTTGCAAATACGTTAAGAGCCAGCGCGCTAGTAAGTATCTCGGTGCCTCAAGTTTGCAGAACACAGACTGGGAAAAGCTTATTGACGGTCTGATCAAAGAGGGCATTCTGAAGTCGCCTAATGTAGTCAAGGCCATGCGGTCTGTGCCGAGAACGCAGTTCCTGCCGGATAAGATGCGGTCCTACGATGCCGAGGACACTCCGCTTCCGATTGGTTTTGGCCAGACGATTTCTGCGCCACATAGCCGGAGCCGAGAGGCTTGGCTAGGCGAAACATGGTTTCAATCATGAATGAAGCCCTACAGTTGGAAGTAGGCCACAGAGTGTTAGAGGTCGGTGCGGGCTCAGGCTGGCATGCTGCAACCATAGCGGAGATCATCGCCCCCGAAGGCTCGCCCAGAAGCAATTGGGGACGCGTTTACACTGTGGAAATAGTGCGGGAACTCGCCGACCTTGCGAGAAAGACGATTATGAAGGCAGGCTACGGCGATCGTGTGACGATAATGCATGGAGACGGCTCGTTGGGTTTCGCTGAAGCGGCTCCCTACGACAGAATCATCGTAACAGCCGCGGCGCCCGATGTTCCCAAGGCGCTGATGGAGCAGCTGAAACCAGAAGGAATATTGCTCATCCCGGTCGGAGACTTATCCCTGTTCCAGAACCTGATGAAGATCACGAAGAACGCGGGTGGAAAAACGAGAGAAGAAAACTTGGGCGGCGTGGCCTTCGTGCCACTAACGGGACGCCATGGCCAAACGAGTTAGACTCACTGTATCTGAAGCTTCTCCTTGTAGGCTTGCAAGTCCAAGAATCCATGCCCGCTTATGTTCATGCATATGACTTTTTCTTCTTTGGCCTTTTCCGCTTTCAACGCTTCATCTATGCCGGCCCTGACAGCATAGCTTGATTCAGGCGCGATCAGCCAGCCCTCTGTCTGCAGAAACGTTTTCGCAGCCTCGAATACGGCCTTCTCATTCGCCGGGTACGCAACCGCTTTCAGCAGGTTCTGATTTCGAAGTAGGCTCATCAACGGCGCCGCAGCATGGTAGCGCAGTCCGTCTGCCTTTATCGGGGCCAACTCAGTTTTATGCCCCAGCGTGTACATTTTCAGCAAAGGCGTATGCTCTGCCACGTCGCCAAAGTCGTAGCGGTACTCACCCTTCACAAGATTTGGCGCGGCCTCTGATTGAGCGGCCAGAAACTCGCATTTACGCTTCTTCTGCAGGACTTCGCCGGCGAAGGGCAACGCGATTCCGCCGAAGTTTGAGCCTCCGCCGAGGCAGCCTATGATCAGGTCAGGAGAATCATCGGCAAGCTTGAATTGTTTGATAGTTTCAAGGCCGATGATTGACTGGTGTATGAGCACGTGGTTGAGGACGGAACCCAAACAGTAGACGCATGCCTCATGGGCTTCAGCGTACTCTAGGCCTTCGGAGACCGCTATGCCCAGTGATCCTTGATGCACCGGGTTCTGGCTTAGGAGTTGTCGTCCGACTGTCGTTTCTCTGCTCGGTGAGGCATAGACTTCTGCGCCTAAGAGGTTCATCAACGTGCGTCGGTCTGTCTTCCAGTTGTATACGGTCCGGACCCAGAAGACTACGCATTTCTGACCCATCAGCGTCGCCGCATATGAGAGGGCGCTGCCCCACTGCCCTGCTCCCGTTTCGGTAACCAACGTGGTTTTGCCCTCCTTTGCAGCATAATACGCCTGCGCCAATGCAGTGTTCACCTTATGGGATCCTGTCGGCGACAGGTCCTCACGTTTGTAGTAGAGTCGTACCTTCTGCAGCTTTAGATACTTCTCTAATCTCCTCGCGCGGTACAGCGGCCGAGGTCGCCCGGCTTGAATGTACAATTCTCGTATTTCCTCCGGGATCGGAATCCATGGTTCAGTTGACATTTCCTGGTTCAGGCACTCGTGAGTCATAGTTCTGCCTAGGAACTCCATTCGCGAGGGGCCAGTTTCAGGCTCCTTCGGCGGCGGCAGTGGTACGGGCAAGTGTGGAACGATGTTGTACCATTTTGTCGGTAATTCATCGACAGGGAGGGAGATCTGGCTTTGATCCAAATGCTATCACCGTTTTGAAGAATCGTAATATGCGGAATAGGAGTTAAAGATTTCCATGAAACGATACTGTCCACCCAATCGGGACATAGCTGTCGCGTGTGTTTTGTTAACTTGTGCAATTCAGGATAAAATTATATACTCTACCTTGCATACAACTCGTCTGCTGGAGGTAAGATTTGATCAAATTGCTTCTGTGGGAAACGAATCTTTCATTGCTGCCAACGGATCCTGAGGAACGGATGAAGCTTGTCATGGGGCTAATGCAGATGGTGAAGGAGGAGGTCGATAAGGGATTGGTAAAAATGTGGGGCATAAGTCCAAGTGGACGCAACGGGTTCTCAATCACCAAAAGAGACGAAAAAGACATACTCGCGCAGACTATGAAGTTTACTCCCTACGTAAAGTTCACGGTTGAGCCTATGCTTTCTGCAAACGACGCATTGGCAGTTCTGCAGCAGGTCCAAGAATAGATCCGTGCTTTCATTTCAGTGAACCTTCAAATTTTTTTGTTCTTTGATCTCCGTGTCAAAGGATTTAGCAGTCTCCCGTGAGCCGGTTCCTAGCCGAACCAGTGATCCAAGGTCGTTTTGCCCTTGAGCTTCTTCGTCCCCGCCTGCATTCTCTCGAGGGTCTTTCTGACGCGATCTTCCGAGAAGTCTCTTTCCTTCACTATGAAGCTGACTAAACCTTCGACGTCTGGTTCTTTCCACTCAACCTTGTAATCGTCCGTAATTGCCGGTTTCAGAAATATCTCCCTGATTCTTTGAGGTTCAGCCGGAAACTGTGCGTTCTTCACGAATGGCAGCGTTTCCTCCAGTGTTCCATGCTCCTTTATCAATTTTAAGGCAGTTTTCGGTCCTAAACCTTCTATGCCGTCGGGGTTGAAGTCTGTTCCTATCAGTATGCCCACGTCAATCAGCTGTTCGTATGTGATTCCGCATTCTTTGAGAACCTGGTCGAGCTGCACTATTTCAGGTGTGACCTCAACGAAAACGTTCTTGCTGGGAAGTCTTCTTCTCCCCGAGATAGTCACGTTTCTTATGAGCATAGGAGCGCCGAACAACAGGCTATCATAGTCTTGGCTTGCGCAGTAGTCCGCGTGACAGCGTTTTACCATGTGTGCAGCTTGCGCTTCTCCTTCGCTTGGCGCCTGAACCCACGGGATCCCCATCAAGTCCAAAAGCTTCTTGCTGTCCTCAGCCATGTAATCCTTCAAGCGCGACGTGGCCTGCGCGTACACGCGGGCCTCTTCCATCTTCCCCTCTTTTAGGGCTTTCTCATACCTTACAGCCGCTTCCTCCTTTACCTTCGCGCGTCTCTTGATTTCCACTTCCTTAAGCGCAGGCGGCGTCCCGTCAAAAACGTAGATCGGTTTGATGCCCATCTCCACAAGATTGCTCGTCCTATACAGCAGCCCGCTCAAGTGGCTCGTCACTCTTCCGGCATTGTCCTTCAACGGTGTTCCGTCCGGCTGCCGAATGATGGCCAAGAACTGGTACAGCGCGTTGTAGGCGTCTATGGCCATTGATTTTCCACCCAAATCCTCAAGTTTGACAGTCGTTTTCGGAACGAGATCACGAAGGTTCACGCCCAAAAATGATCCCGTCAATTACTGGCATGAAACTACAATAATAAACTTCCGAGGTTAAACAGGGACCCCGATCACCGCTTACCAATTAGGATTAACCTCTTGATCTTCATCTGCTATCGAGAAGTAAGTCGAACGCGATGAGCGGCCTGAAGGGAGGTTTCTTCGATCCTTCATGGCCATTTCGCTCCGCAGATCGTAAACATATAAGATATAAGTAAGTCGTACAATTACAGAATGCACTACCAAGATGGACACGATGACCGAAAAAACGTCTTCAACGTTAACCCTCATTTCATGCACGAGCTGCGGAAAACCAATTCCGCCTGCAGCGCAAGCCACGAAGTTTATGTGTCCGAACTGTGGTGAAATCCAGATAAAGCGTGACCAAAAATGCAGGAAATTCGGGCGTCCGTACAAGTGTCCAAAATGTGGGTTCATAGGACCCTAAGGCAAGGATAGAGGATCACGAATGGGCAGTGTCATAATCACGTACAAAGTGTTTCCGACTGATGTCATCGTCGAATTTGATGATTTGAAAAAGAAGATCGAGGCAAACTTGCCACAATATGCTTCTGTTGAGGGGTACGGTGAGGAGCCGATAGCCTTCGGCTTGAAGGCCCTGCTCATGCAGGTGAAGTTTCCAGAGGACAAGACCGGCGTACTTGAAGCGTTTGAGAAAAAGGTAGAAGGGATAAGCGAGATAAGCCAAATTCAGACTCTGATGGTGCGTCGGACGAGCAGATAACTCCGAAGCTGGCTTAAACGTTTATATGAGACTAGAAGTTTATGTCGAAATGCATTAACGTTAATGCCTTTGAGAAGGGTCTTGTTTGAGTGAATTGCAACTACGCGTTGGAGATGCAAGGCAAAGAGACGTGGGCAGGGGCATAGCCCGCATCGACCAGAGAACTATGCAGAAGCTTGGCATATCAGCGGGTGACGTGATAGAGATATGCGGCAAAAGAACCACGTCGGCCATAGCTTGGCCAGCCTACAGTGAAGATCAGAACAGGGACATTCTCCGCATAGACGGCTTCTCGCGCAAGAATGCCGGCGTGGCCATAAACGAATACGTCCTCGTGAAGCCAGCGAAGGTCAAAACTGCCCTGAGCATAACGTTGGCGCCCGTGGACATGAGACTCAATGTTGATGAGGATTTCACGAATTTTGTTAAGAATCGCCTGATGGAAAGGACACTTGTTGAAGGCGACACAACCCTCGTCATGATGCTCGGCCATTCTATCCCGTTTACAGTGACGAAGACTCGTCCGCATGGCATAATAAAAGTGACCGCGGAAACGAAACTCATTATTCTCAATGAGCCCGCGCCGGAAGGAAAGGGCCTGCCGCACACGACTTATGAGGACGTTGGAGGCCTGCACGAAGAGATTCAAAGAGTAAGAGAAATGGTCGAGCTTCCGCTTAGGCATCCTGAACTGTTCCAGAGGCTGGGAATAGACCCGCCGAAGGGAGTGCTCCTGCATGGACCTCCAGGCTGCGGCAAGACTTTGTTGGCCAGAGCTGTTGCGAACGAGTCTGAGGCGAACTTCTTCTCGATAAACGGGCCGGAGATCATGAGCAAGTTCTACGGAGAGTCTGAGGCGAGACTCAGAGAAATCTTTCAGCAGGCCCAGCAGAACGCGCCGAGCATAATATTCATTGATGAACTGGACGCGATCGCGCCTAAGCGGGAGGAGGTCACGGGCGAAGTTGAAAGACGTGTCGTCGCTCAGCTGCTTGCACTGATGGACGGCTTGTCCGGCAGGGGAAACGTCATTGTAATCGGAGCCACTAACCGTCCGGGAGCATTAGACCCTGCATTGCGCAGACCAGGCAGGTTCGACAGGGAAATCGAAATAGGCGTTCCAGACAAGCAGGGAAGGTACGAGGTTGTTCAGATTCACACGCGTGGAATGCCGCTGGCATCGGATGTTGACCTGAAGAAGATCACAGACATGACTCACGGCTACACTGGCGCTGACCTGTCGGCTCTGGGTCGAGAAACGGCCATGAAATCCCTCCGAAGGTATCTCCCACAGATAAACTTGGAAGAAGAGCGCGTACCTCCGAGTGTGCTGGAGAAGATGGAGGTCACTATGGATGACTTCACCAACGCTTACAAAGAGGTGACTCCGACGGCCATGCGCGAAGTGTACATCGAGGTTCCCACGGTCCACTGGGACGACATCGGAGGCCTGGATGAAGCCAAACAGGAACTCAAAGAAGCAGTAGAATGGCCGCTGAAGACTCCTGAAATATTCAAGAGACTCGGAATAAAACCGCCCAAGGGAATCCTGATTTACGGGCCCCCGGGCTGCGGCAAAACCCTCTTAGCCAGGGGTGTCGCGACAGAAAGCGAAGCAAATTTCATAACGATCAAGGGTCCAGAAGTCTTCTCGAAATGGGTTGGTGAGTCAGAGAAAGCCATAAGGGAAGTCTTCAGGAAAGCCCGGATGGCCGCGCCCGCCGTGATATTCTTCGATGAAATAGACTCGCTTTCGCCGCGCAGGGGTGCAGGCTTCGCAGACAGCGGAGTAACCGAGCGCGTCATCAGCCAGCTACTGACCGAGATGGACGGTCTCATAACGTTGGAAGACATCGTTGTGATAGCCGCGACAAACAGGCCCGACATTGTAGACCCGGCAGTGCTCCGTCCAGGCAGATTCGACAGGCTGATATACTGTCCCGAGCCTGATGAAAAGGGCAGACTGCAAATATTCAAGATCTACACCAAGGAAATGCCGATGGCGAAGGACGTGAACCTCGCGCAATTAGCTACGTTGACGAAGAGTTATTCGGGCGCCGATATCGAAGCCTTCTGCAGAGAAACAGCCATGCATGCTTTGAGAAAGGACATAAACGCTAAGGAAGTTATGATGAAGGATTTTGAAGAGGCTCTGAAGAAGATGGGGCCGTCGGTCACGCCTGACATGGAAAAGTGGTACAAGGGCTTCATGCAGCAGGTCCGCCAAGTGCAGAAGCCGACGACGCCGGTTGCCTAGGAGAATGCAACAGTGCCCACGAGAACTTGGAAGACGCACCCGGCCTACCTTGTCCTGCTGGAAATTCTGGCCAAGAAGGGCGCCATGACTGACACGGAACTGTTTGAGGCGCTGAGCAAGGATCATTTTGAAGACATGGGCACAAGGGACTTCAACGAACTGCTTATGCGGCTTGAGATAGGCGGCAAGATCCGCACGAGCTCTATGGCCCGTGGAAAAAGGCGTATCGAAATAGTAACGTGAAACGCGCGAATTCTCAAACTGCAAGTGTGCAATGGATGACAAGTACTCTAGACGTAATAGTCGTTGGAGCCGGTCCATGCGGCTCAGCCGCGGCAGCCACCCTCGCAAGACAGGGGGCAAACACGACAGTTTTCGAAGAGCACACTCGGGTCGGCATTCCCTCCCACTGCGCTGGGCACATGAGTATCAATGGTTTGAGACGATTGAAGCTGTTCCCTCTTCCTGAGGGAATCATCGAGAACACTTTCTGCGGAGCAACGTTCTATTCGCCGGGATGCAACGCCTTTTCAATCCGGTTTCCATCGCCGGTAACATGTGCCGTCGATCGGGCCTTGTTTGATCAGTACATTTCAGAAATGGCCAGGGAAAACGGAGCGACGTATCAGCATGAATCCCGCGTCGAGCAGTTGCTGGTTGAAGACGGCTACGTGAAAGGAGTGGTCGTCACAAGGAAGAATCAGACCGAGAGAGTTTCGGCCGGAATCGTGGTTGACGCTGAGGGCATATCCTCGAGGCTTGTAAGGCAAGCTGGTCTGGAGACACTTGACAGACGCAGGCTTGTCAACGCCGTTGAGGCCGAGGTTGAAGGAACGGAGAATCTTGAGATGAACATGGTGGAAGTGTTCCTCGGACACGAGTATTGCCCAGGCTTTTACGCATGGTTGATTCCCAAGCGGGATAAGAGAGCCAAGATCGGGTTAGCCGCGAAGTCTGGGAATCCGAAAGAGCTCTTGGAGAAGTTCATGCTTAAGCATCCTGTGGCTTCTGCCAAGCTGCAGAAGGCAAGAATCCTTCAGATCGCGTTCCATCCGATAACGTTGGGTGGTCCTATTCCCGTGGCATATTCAAACGGGTTTTTGGCCGTAGGCGATGCGGCCTCACAAGTGAAGCCTACCACCGGAGGCGGCGTGATTCTCGGGATGACATGCGCAGAGATTGCAGCTCAGGTTGCCTCACGATCCCTGCAAAACGGCGACTTTTCAGCCGAGTTCCTTGGCCAGTACCAGAGGCGATGTGGTCAGGTTTTGGGGTTTGACATGAACGTCATGCTGAGAGCTAGAAGGATGCTTGACGCCATGTCTGACCGCAGAACTGACGAATTCATCAGTTTATGCGCAAGTCTAGGCCTGGACAAGACCTTGCTGAGCGTGAAGGACTTGGATTTTCAGGGCAAATCTCTTCTTCGTGCCTTGCGGAACCCGAAGATGCTGGCAGTGCTGGGCTACCTGCTCTTCTTCTATCTAGCTGCTAATCCTTAAGAACTCCGAGACAACAAAAATACAGGAACGGCTGGAAACGGGATGAGTGAATTCCTCTACAAGCAAGTGATAGTTTTCCATTCTGACCTGAAGCTGAGCAAGGGCAAGACGGCTGTGCAGGCTGCGCATGCAGCCGTCTCTGCAGCGGAGGAGGCTCGCAAACACCACAGGGTATGGTGGGAGAACTGGATAGATGAGGGCCAGCGGAAAATAGCCGTTAAGGTCAAGACTGAGGAAGAACTGCTGAACCTTGAAGGGCAGGCAAAGGAACTAGGGTTGCCCTGCGCCCTGATCGTTGACAGAGGCCTCACAGAAGTTCCTCCGAACACTATAACCTGCCTCGGCATAGGCCCCGCGCCCGCGGGAAAAGTGGACAAGATAACCGGTCGGCTTCCCCTCCTTTAGGCGGACCGAGGCCCTTGATTGTTCCTCGATTAGAGAAGCAAATGGGCATAGAAGTATACGGCACGAGGTCTCCAGGCATTGGCGGAGAGATCAGACGCAGCTTCGAAGATTTTGTCGTTGAAGAACTTCTGGTCGACGGATCCAAGGCGAGCGTGGCCAAACCTGCTATGCAGAGCGTTCTCGGCTCCTCTTCTGCGAAGAATCGCTTCCTACTCTGCATTCTAGTCAAGCGTAATTGGGATACGATCTCAGCCGTCAAGGCTGTTGCTGATCAGCTTGCAATCGGAACCAGTCAGGTTCAGTTTGCAGGTTTGAAGGACACGAGGGCCATCACAGCCCAGCACATCACGATTGAAGGGGCAACGGCCGACGAGGTCAGCAGGGTTCAAGTTAAGGACATAGAGCTCCGTCCCGTTGGCTACGTGCGTAACGCGCTTTCGCAGTTTTATCTTCTGGGTAATAGTTTCCGCTTGAGAATCAGCGGGATTAGCCATTCTGAATCAACGGTCAAAAGGCGAATAAACCAAGTGATTGAAGAAGCAAGTCAGCTGGGCGGGTTTCCGAACCTTTATGGGCATCAACGTTTCGGGACGACTAGGCCAGTCACACACTTGGTCGGACAAGCAATCGTCAAGGGAGACTTCGAGAAGGCTGCGATGCTTTTCCTAGCCCGGCCGAGTCCCACAGAACATCCTGACTCTCGAAGGGCAAGGCAGGCTCTTCAGGCGACAGGTGACTTCAAGAAGGCTTTGAGGGACTATCCGAAACAGTTGCGGTTCGAGCGTTTGATGCTGAGACATCTTGCAGTAAAACCAGACGACTATGTTGGAGCTTTCAGAAGACTTCCGCCAAGATTGCTGGAGCTGTTTCCGCAGGCTTGCCAGTCCTACCTTTTCAACAGGGTTCTCAGCAGAAGACTCATGCAGGGACTTAGGCTGAACACGGCCGAGGTGGGAGACATCGCCTTGAACGTGGAACGCTCTGGCCTGCCCATGCTTACGATGCACAAAGTAGTTGACGATGAAAACATTGCAGAGGTCAACAGAGGAATAGAAGCTGGAAAGATGAGGCTAGCAATCGCGCTGATAGGGTACAAGCACAAACACACAATCGGCACTCAGGGCAAGATTGAAGATGAGATTCTTGAAGAAGAAAACGTTACACCTAGGGATTTCAAGGTGAAAGCTGTACCTGAATTAAGTCTTAGAGGAAACTTCAGGACAGCCACAATCGCACTGAGCAACTTCGACTCGAAAGAGATCACTGCTGACGTGACCAATCGAACAAAACTCGTGGCTAACCTGACTTTCACCCTTCACAAGGGCTCATACGCCACGATAGTCCTGAGAGAAATGATGAAACCACGAAACCTGCTGAAAGCAGGATTCTAGCTCCTTTATGGCTAGGATTCTAGTGGAGATATCTCCCGCAATCGCGGATGAGGTGGAAAGACCAGAACGCTCATTAATGCTTTGGAAAAGAACAAGATTATAATAGAGTTTTGTAGATATGAATGAACGATAGAAAACGAATGGTGAGTTAGGGTTGAAGGCTTCGGGTTGTCCTCTTTGCGTATTGGATTTGGAAAAGGAGAAAAAATATTACGAAGATAAGTCTTTCATCGTTCTAAAGACGAAGACTGGGAAAGGACACAAAGAAAGGATAATGATAGTGTATAAGAGGCATGAGCACACGATCCCCCAGAACATGTTTGAATACGCTTTGGATACACTTACAAAAATTGGCAGACAAGTCTTTGCGTACACTCCAAAATTCGTCATCATGGACACAACATTCGCCACCATAAACGACCATTGGCATCTCGTAGCCACAGACCTCGACCCCAAAAGCCAAGACTTCGACCAGATCCTATCCACCAAATGGATCAAAGTCATCGACAACACGGTAGTAGACGACCGAGAATTCTAAACTTGAACATGCCTGTTTCCAATTTATCACAGAAGCATATGAAACAAACGGAACGCTTAACGGCTGGTAAAAACTACTCAGCCTTGTCAAATGTCTTAGGCTTGTTTAGCAGCAATAGTGCCGAATTAATCACCACAGATATGCATCCGGCTTCTGAAAGAACCGCAGCCAGAAGTGGCCCTAAGAAACCGAACGCTGCCAAACTTAAACCAACGAAGTTCCAGACCATCGAAAAAGCTATGTTCATCTTCATTCTCCTAAACGCGCTTCGACTCAGACTGATCGAATACGCGACCTTTGTCAAGTCATCTCCAAGCAGAGCCACATCAGCCGTTTCAACGGCTACGTCGCTACCGGCCGCTCCCATCGCAAATCCAACGTCAGCATTGGCCAACGCAGGGGCATCATTCACACCGTCACCCACCATGGCAACAACATGCCCATTTTTCATTTCTCTAATAACCTCGACTTTCTGTTCCGGCAAGAGCTCGGCACGATACTCGTCCACACCAATTTGCTCAGCAATAGACTTGGCGGTCCGCGAATTGTCGCCAGTTATCAAAGCCGTCTTGATGCCCAAGCTCTTAAGTCGCTGTATGGCCTCCGAAGAATTCTTCCTGACCGTGTCTGCCACAACAAAGATGCCAACAACCTGTTTGTCTAATATCACCGGAATAGCTGTTTTCCCCTCGTCTTCGACGCTGTTCATCAGTCTACTTGCTTCTTCTGAGATCGCGGTGTCCATCATCTTTCTTCCAATCAAGATATGGCGACCTTGGTAATGGGCCTCCACGCCAACGCCGGGAACAGTCTTAAAGTCTGTTGGATCAGGGATTTTCAAGCCCATTTCAGTGGCTTTCGCAATAACAGCCTTGGATAGAGGATGCTCAGAGAATTTTTCGGCTATCGCAGCATACTTGACCATATCCTTTTCAGAATAATTATCCAACGTTTTTATCTCAACAACTCTGGGTTCGCCCGTGGTCAACGTTCCAGTCTTATCGAATGCCACAAGGTCAACGTCCTTCAACTTTTCGATGTGTGTGCCGCCTTTGATTATTATGCCGTTCATGCTGGCATTACCAGTCGCTCCAACGACCGCAACGGGAACAGCTATTGCCAGAGCGCAAGGGCACGTTACCAAGAGAACAGTGACAGTTCTGGCGACGGCGGCTTCAAACCCGATTGCAAAGTAAGTGACAGCAAACACGACGGATGCTAAAACTGATATGATGGGCAAGAAGTACGTGGTAAATCGGTCCGCAACATTCTGTATCGGCGCCTTCTTTTCTTGAGCTTCTTCGACTAATTGAATGATGTGAGCAAGCGTAGTATCTTCAGCGATTTTTTCAACTTTGATTTCTAAGGCGCCGTGATCGTTGAGTGTACCAGCGAACGCGTAGTCCCCTTTTGTCTTTTCAACAGGAATTGACTCGCCAGTTATTGTAGCTTGGTTGACCGTGCTATATCCCGAAACCACCGTTCCATCAACAGGTATTTTCTCGCCAGGTTTGACCAGAACGGTTTCGCCTAACTTCACATCCTCCACAGGTACTTCAACTTCACCTCCATTCCGACGCACACGTGCCACGTTGGGGCTCATCTTGATGAGCTTCTCGATCGCACCCCTTGTCCTATAGATGATGTAGTCTTCAAGCGTCATACCCGCCAAGATTATGAACACCACTATTGCCGACGCAGTGAAGTAACCCACTGTCGCTGCTGTAAAGTAACTTGTTGTGTAGCTCACTCCTGCTGCAGGCAGAATAAAACCAGCCGCTACAGAAACAGCGATAGCAACAGTTGCAAACAATTGTGCGGTCACGTGCTTTTGCAGCAAAGATCGAACGCCCTTAAAGTAAATGCGATAGCCACAGACAACCGCAATCAAAACCATAATAATTCCGATTTCATGCGCATATGCTATTTGGGTCCCGGAAACAAGTACGCTTGTTAAAGTGAATATCCCAACTAAGGCAAGCAGAATTGCTCCTTTGCTATGTTCTCTCATGGGATCCCTCATGATATGATTTCAATCTGGTAACCGAGCCTTTCTATTCGCTCAGTGATCTTCGAACCACTGATCTTCTGGTCATCATATTCTATGTTGACTTTACCCGTTACCTCATCAACTTTGACTTTCGACACGCCGTTCAGCCGCACTAGCGCATGCCTGAGATTCTCTGCTTCAAGATCAGATGCGCACGTAGAACATGCGCTGCAGTCTTTCTTTGAAGTTTTCAGAGTCATTTTCTCAATGGTCATGCTAGATACTCCTTTTTCCTTCAATTTTGAAGGCGATTTTCATGTGAGTGGTTTCAAACTTGTCCTCAATGCTGACGGCTTGTTTTAGGGCCTTTTCCACAAACTCTAAATCGTGATCACCCAACGGTAGCGTCTCGAAAGTTCTCGCTTCCTTTACATAGCATGAAACATATTCAAATATTTAAATTTGTTGTTGTGACTTCCCATTTCTTCACGAAAAACCAAAATTCATTGAATGCCCAGTTTGTGCATGCCTTCGACGAGTTCAAGGTTAACTGTGGTGTAGAAAACCCATTTGCCCTCTTTCCTATTCTTCACCAATCCGACGTTTTCCAAAATTCCTAGATGGTGAGACGCAGTTGGTTGCGTTAATTTCAAAGCAACCATGACTTCGCAAACGCACATTTCACGAGCAGCTAAAAGCCCAAGAATTCTGAGCCTGGTTTCGTCGGCAAGAGCCTTGAAGATTCTGCTCCTTTTTTTGGCGGTCTCAGCACTCATGGCAGTGTCAGCCATCTTCTTTAGTTTGTCGGCGTATTCTGATACGTTTTCGCAAGCACAAATGCCAGATTCTGCTAATCGTTGTAATCTTTTGTCAACGTTCAACCGGGCCATATCCAAAACTCTATATGTTAACAACGAATTTAAATACGTTATTACGTGTTTTTCTAAATGTGGAATCAAAATGAAGAAGGTGCTGTTTGTCTGTGTTGAAAATGCTGGAAGAAGTCAAATGGCCGAGGCTTTTGCAAACTATTATGGAAAGGGCAAGATAATTCCTTCAAGCGCAGGCAACAAACCAGCGAATAACGCGAACCCTACTGTCGTTGAGGCCATGAAAGAGAAAGGCATCGACATCTCAACCAACAAGCCAAAGCTAATAACTTTTCAAATGGGACAAGCCGCAGACTTAGTCATTACCATGGGCTGCAACGCTGAAGGAACATGCCCCGGACCTTTCTTCAAACCCACAGTAGACTGGAAACTCGAAGACCCAAAAGACAAGCCAATCGAGAAAGTTAGAGAAATCAGAGACGAAATAGAGCGAAGAGTCCAAAAACTAATAGACGAACAAACCAGTTCGCCATGAATCCAAAAATGACAGAAGAAAACTCAGCGTGCTATTGGAACGGTTCTCTGAATTTGCTTTTGGGCTTATTCCACATCCTCGCCGGCTGAAAAGCACCAACAAACAGTTAATACAATCGTTGAAACAATTGTTCAGCGGCGTGAATGCTGCCGAGAGAATGGGGCGAAGAGGTTATGGATGTTTGTTTGAGGCCTTACTTCAGCATGGATAATATTGACTGGCTGCTCAGTGGAGAACCATGGGTTGTCTATCGAACCTTAACCGACCTTCTAGACGCATCGGAATCAGATAACAAGTTATGACTGCACGAAGGGCCACTCTTGAGCATCGCTTGATCAGAAGAATCTTAACTCGACGGAACACCGGCGGCTACTGGGGATTGCCAAAGGACATTCACACTTGGTGGCCGAAGAAAGATACCACTTTTTGGGTACTGGGGATGCTCGGAGACTTTGGGTTAAAGACTGAGGACGGGAAGCTGCGGGACGCTGCCAACTATGTCTTCAGTATCCAGCAGGAGACTGGAGCATTTCTCGGATTTGACCCCAAACTCCCATACGACTGCCACACCGGAATTCTCACAGAATCACTGGCCAAGATCGGGCTGCTGCGAGATAAGCGAGTGCAGAAGGCTTACAACTGGCTCCTGAAAAGGCAGAGACCCGATGGCGGCTGGTGGTGCAAGAACACGGGACAGATTGACGGGCCACGAGAGAACGAGCCGAGCTGTGCCATGGCAACGATGTTTGTGCTCGGGGCCTTTGCTCAAAACGCGACGCTTCATGAAGACGAAAGGGTCAAGAAAGGGGTTGATTTTCTTTTCGGATGCTGGCTTAACAAAGGAAGAATAAAGTATGCGGGCCATGACAGCCAGATCGGAACGGACTGGGATAAACTGAAATATCCGTTCACTGACTACAAGATTCTCAAGTTCCTCGACGTTCTATCCCGATTCGAATATGCCAGAGAAAGACTGCGAGGATCAAAAATGATCAAATTGCTCTTCTCAAAGGCCGATAGCAGAAGGAGATTTACACCAGAATCCATCCACAAAGTATGGTCAGATTTTGATTTCGGCCAGAAGGACGCGCCCTCCAGATGGATTACTCTTCTAGCCTTGAGAGTACTGAAGCGAGTCCATGAGAGTAGCGGCACATCGTAGGATCCAAGATCGAAAGGGAGAAAAGTGGACAAGTCAGGAATTCCAAAGACCGATTACTCGGAGATTGCAGAATACTATGATAGGGTGAGACCCAGCCTAGTTGACTATTGGCTGTCCAAAATCATCGAATACGGAAGAATCGAAACGAATTGCAGCGTGTTGGATGTTGGATGCGGCACCGGAAGGTATCCATTAGGCATGCTGGCGGCCACAGGCTGCAGGGTTTGCGGTTTAGAACCTTCAATCAAGATGCTTGAGCACGCCAAAGCAAAGGACAAACCTAGACGCATCTCATGGGTCTGCGGCGACAGTCAGCGTTTACCATTCAAAGACAACTCTTTTGATCGCGTTTACATGACACTAGTCATTCATCACGTAGAAAACAAAGAGTTGGCCCTGCGGGAAACTCGGCGTGTTCTGAGAAAAGACGGAAACTGCGTTATAGTAACAAACTCGCATTCTCGAATCAGGAAGCATATTCTCCGCTATTTTCCAGGAGTAGTCGCATTAGACCTGAAACGGTTTCCGTCCATTCCTTCGCTCAAGAAAGTCATGGCAACTGTTGGCTTCAGAGAGATTCGCCATCACGTCCTTCGGCAGAACAGGGGAAACATTTCTACAGAAGAGTACTTGGAAAGAGTTAGAAACAAGTACATATCCACACTGACACTGCTTAGCCAAGACCAGTTTCAAAAGGGCTTCAGAATCTTTAATGACAGGCTGAAGACGAATTATGGAAGCCGAATAGAACAGCTTGACAGGTTTACCCTTGTCGTCGGGTGGAAATGAGGCATCGATTGAAGTTGTGAGAAAACTAGGTGGCACAGAATTCCAAATAGCGATTGGACTTGCTTGAAGGAAAAAACGTGAACCTAAGGGTTATGGAGAGGGACGATGTAGATTTCTTGGTAGAAAGCTTAAACGACATCGATTTTGAGAGTGAATTTTTGCCCATTTCTCAGACGTCGAAAGTGGACGCTTTGAGAAAGTTTGGGAATCCTTCACAGGTTGCGATAATGTGTGAACGGCGACGGTTCGTCATTGAGAAGAAGGATGGAACAAGAATCGGAACCGTCGCACATTGGCTTGCTCAGCCAGAGAGATTCTTGGAGATTGGCTATGATGTTGCTCGCTTAGAAAGGGGAAAGGGCTATGGAACAGAGGCGGTTCAGCTGATAGTGGATTATCTATTTCTTTCTATGGACGTTGCGAGAATTCAAGCGTTTACGGATGTGAGAAATAAGGCGTCTCAGAGAGTTTTGGAAAAGGCAGGATTCAAGAGAGAGGGAACTCTACGAAATGCAGGATTCGTCAGAGGTCACAAGGCTAATGCCTACGTATATGGTGTCATACGTGAAGAATGGAAGGAACCAAAAATACTAACAAAAACCACTTGAGGATAGCCAGTTTTTGGTTTTGCGGAAAAGTTATAGCTGAACCAGATTGATTGTAGATTGAGGGATGGCTTGTGTCCAAATTCGACCAGACAGAAAAAAGGTATGTCTATCAGTTAGGATTCTGGTCGGCTATTGTTGCCACTCTGTTAGTTGCAGTAGCTGGTATCACAGCCACCGCTTCAATTCAGCCCTTTGCAACCGTTATGGGGTTTCTATTGACATTGACATTCCTTATTGTGATGGTTTCTCTTCATTGCTATGCGTCTGATGAGAGGAAAGTTTTCAGTCTTGTCGGGCTTTCATTTGTCATTATTTATGCAACCCTAATTAGCATGAATTACTTCATACAGTTGACCTTTGTTCGTCAAGGCACTTTTGACGTGTCTATATTTGACATGACCAATACGCATTCCATGATGTGGGTGATTGAAGTTTTGGGATATTTCTTCTTGGGACTTTCCACGCTTTTTGCCGCTCCAGTCTTTGGCTCGGGCAAGGTGGAACGTTTAGTCAAATGGCTCTTTATTGCGAACGGCATTCTTGGCATACTCACGCCCATAGGCTACGCCTTGAATTTGCCGATTGAAGTTTTGCTTGGGGGTCTTATAGTGTGGGACATTGTAATGCCCCTTGCGACAGCCTCACTTGCATATCTGTTTAGGCGAATGGAGCAAGTGCCAGTTTGACCCGTTTATCACTAGACGAATTCTCTATCAGTCTTTTCAGGCCAGTTGGACCATAAGACTTCTTGGGTCTGAGAGCCTTGAAGAAAAAAGTTAAGGCTATTTGGATCATATAGTGAACGTTGGGAAGAGGCTATTGGCACGCACACGCACTTCAGCAAAAGCACGACATGAAACCATCAGAAAATACTCTTCACGCCTGTTCAACGGAACTCAGGAACGAATACTCCGGCTAGCCACGGCGAGTAATTCTCCACGCTAAGAATGGAGGGCCAAGGGCCGCTCCGAAGCCTGTTTGGCGAGGCTGCGGTATTTCTCGTATATTTCTTTCGCCCTCGGACGCAGTTCCTCTGGAAGGTTCGGATCGTCATCCAAGACGCTTTCTTTGTGTTGTCTCAGCCTGATCTTCGCCCAGTATGTGTCGCCTCTGTGGAGGGCATATTTGAGCTCGGTCACCATCGCGTTTAAATGTGCCGTGTAGAAGGGGATCCTCGGCGTTTCCATGATCACGTTTCTGTCTATTTTTCTCCCGATCTTCTTGAGCTCCATGATTTCTGCCAGTTCATGTATCATTATGTACTCGTTGCCGAGAACGTCACGCAGGGTCGTAGGATCCTCAGAGAAGATTGGGCCAGTCATATAATCATTAAACTCCTTGGCTGAAACAGCAACTGGCCCATAGCCAAACTCCTCTAATGCTGCCTTAGCCTTCCTGATTTGGGCATCGATCTCACTTGACGTACATTCACCCTCCAACATCCATTCTCTCAACAGTGACATTTAAGCGTCGACTATGCGGTCATTTATCCGCGAAGCCCTAATCCTTCGGCCGCGGGCAAGTTGAGTATATAAGAATAGCACTGACTATCTAGGGGCTAATGTGTCATGTCGCTCGATGAAAGCTCCACCAGAATGCTGGCCATCACAGTCACGATCTTCTTCTTCACCACTTCCTTGTCTGGAACGTTTCTTCCCATCTACTTCAACGAAGCCTTACGAATGGGCATCCCAGACATAGTGGTCATCCTATTCTTCACCTTCATCACGATCGGACTCATCCCCGTGCTAACTATCAAAATCACAAAACACTTCGAAAGAATAATCAGCGTGGGTATTATTCTGACCCTGCTCTTCTACACGGCTCTAATATACGTGAAGAACCCCATCATCCTAGGATTGGCCTACGGCGTTAGCCTAGCAACCTTTTGGCCAAGCTTCAACCTGCTGCAGTTCAGGCTGAGCGAGATCAAAGAACGCGCGGTTCTGATCAGTCTGCTGTCCGTTGCCATACCTGGAATAGCAGGAATAGTCAGTCCCGCCATCGGAGGATTCATAATTGAACAGTACGGTTTCATCTACCTCTTTACGATCTCAATAATCCTTTTTCTCGCATCATTCGTCGTGTCCCTGCGAATACGCTTCAAGCCGGAGAAGCAGAAGTTTCTGGTACCGAAGAACAGCGCATTCAAGATGTTCATGCTCACCTTCGCTTTGCTCGGACTGTCCGAATCATACTGGCTCGCTTACCCCTTCTTCGTGCTCAGCATCTCTTCAACGATCGTCTCGATGGGCCTCGTGATTGCAGCCAGCTCTCTCATAATAGCGCTGCTGAACATCGGGATAAACAGGCTATCGGACATCAAAGGATCACGCGTCGGATTCGCCATGATAAGCTCAGTACTGTACGCTGTGTGGTACTTTGCCCTCGGATTCACATCAAGTGCCCTTCAGTTAGTCTTTCTTTCCGTCCTGTCAGGACTAGCCGCAGCCTTCGCGCTTTCCTGGTTCGCTTATTACGGCGATAGTTTCCCAAGAGAGTATCACGCCAGCATCCTAGTCATGATGGAAGTCGGCTTCATGGCAGGAAGGATCACAAACCTGATCCCCACGTACATTTTCATGCCCAGTCATGATTACGCCTCCTACTTCGGAGTTCTCGGCGCAGTATCACTTCTGCCAATGCCGCTCTATCTCCTGTGTGCTAAGCATCTGCGTAAGACGCCGAATAATCAATTGGGACATGAAACGACACCTTAGGTCGCTAATGTTGCACCAGCCCGTCCGGAGTCAAGAAAGAAAAATCAGATCAACAGTGCAACGCTTATCATCTGGTTCAGTTTACAGTAGCCTAAACTGGTGCAAACATGAACGCTGAAGAGGCTGCACAGAACGCGCTCAAATACGTTCTAGGTGCAGAAAAAGGCGAAAGCCTGGTTATCTTCTGTGACGACGAGAAGATGGACGTTGGCAAAGCATTTGTGAGCGGGGCCACAAACCTTGCCCTAAAAACGCGGTTGACCACGCTCAAGACTGAGCCAAGAGCCTTCCGAAAAGAGATCCCCAAGCATGTCTTGGACATTTTGAGACAACAGACGGCCATTTACGTCAACCTCATGCGTGGAAATCTAGAAGAAGCTCCATTTCGAATAGGACTCATCAAGCTTGAAACCGAGGGACACAAAGCTCGGCTGGGACACGCTCCGGGAATCACGCTGGACATGCTCACTGAAGGAGCTCTTGCTTTAACCGAAGACGAACATAAACAAATGCAAAGCTTCGCGAGAAGCCTCATTCAAAGGCTAAGCAAGGTTGCAAGAATCGAAATAATGAACGCAGCCGGAACGAGCTTTTCATTGAGCGTGGAAGGAAGATCCTTTTTCACTGACGCCGCCATCGACAGAAAAACGATGAAATGGCTGAACATTCCTACGGGCGAGATCACCGTTGCTCCCGTCGAAAATTCCGCACAAGGTCAACTGGTCTGCGACTTGGCAGCAGGAGGAATCGGTCTACTGGACACTCCCGTCAGTCTGACCGTTCAAGATGGGAAAGTGCAAGATTCTGTATCAAAAGATCCAAAAGTTCTGAGCAAGGTCAGAGATTCGCTGAACACCGATGACCGTTCGAGTACAATCGGCGAGTTCGCCATAGGCATAAACCCAAAGGCAAGGCTCAGCGATGAATTTCTTGAGTTGGAGAAGATATTCGGCACTATTCACGTGGCCTTCGGCAACAACTCAGACTTCCCAGGAGGACAGAATCCATCGCGAAACCATCTGGATCTGCTCATAGCGAAACCGTCGGTGAAAGCATTCAACAAAGACGGATCAAGCATCGACATCCTCTCAGAAGGAGTCTTTCAACCTTAAACGCTTAAATGACGACGTGCCAGACCTGAATGGAGGAAGCGCAGAAACCGTGACCGAAAAAGTCGAAGAAAAATTGCCCATATCCGACTTCTACAAGACAATCGACTACGTTACGCTCTTCAAGAGCTCAAAATGGTGGGAAGCCATAGTCATCTTCGAGTCTGCCGGAAGGCGCCAAATCGGCCTATACCTGTGGCAGAAGAGAGATGACACCTGGAAAAGAAAACACAAATTCAACATAAGAAACCTAGACGAATGGAACAAACTCAAGAATGCCATCGAGCAGTTAGCCCCCAAACTCGGTCCGCAACAACCGTAACCTCCTAACCCAGAAACCTCACCGAACGATTCGTCAACTGTCAGCCGCACGCATTATTGCAACAGAGTGCTTGATGGAAAAGAACACATTGAATACCGATGGTGTGGCGTCCAAGAAGCCCTGCAGTTATTGCATTGGAAAGAGAATAAAGAAGCATTGAGAAAGCTAAATGTGATCTTGACGCGACGTTCAACGTGATTTTGGGTGGTTGGGGTAAAGTTTTATCCCAAACCCAAACTTTCGATGCCTTAATTATCGTACAATCTCTCTTTCCCTTATACTTCCTCATTTCTCTTACAAAACGCTTGCACATGGAAAGTTATATCTTACAGTGGGCGATATTGCAACGCATGGTATATTCAGGAGGAAAAGTTGCAGGACTGGTCTTTCTTATCGCAGTTACACAGTTCGTTCTTGGTCTTATTGTTGCAGAGGCGTTGTATCCTGGCTACAGCGTGTCTGATAATTACATAAGCGATCTGGGAGTCGGACCGTCCTCTGTAGTTTTTAACTCATCTGTCTTCCTTCTAGGACTGTTGTTACTTATTGGAATATACTTTCTAAGGCACACCACTGATTTCAAGACCGTAAACATGTTGCTCGTTTTGATGGCTGTAGGAGCAATGGGCGCCGGCGTCTTCACGAAAGATTTTACCATCGCTCACGGCGCAGTGTCTTCGATGGCCTTCCTGTTTGCTGGGCTATCAGCCATAGCATCATTCAAAGTGGTGAAAAAGCCCTTGTCTCTGATAAGCCTAGTACTTGGAGCTATGGCGCTTGGAGCATTAGCACTTTTCTCTTGCGGTCTCATCACAAGCGGTTCATTAACCAGCAACATTGCGTATGATAGCATTTTCTTCTTAGGTTTGGGTCCTGGTGGAATGGAACATATGATTGTCTATCCACCACTCATGTGGCTCACTGGATTTGGTGGATACCTAGTTGCGCAGCAGGAAAGATAAACAATCTACCATACGTAAGTCTAAATTTCGATCCCAAATCCAAACCGCAAACAATTCAATCTGCTACCGTCTTGTTGGTTGGTTGGATAGAACTTTACCCCAACCAACCCAGAACATTAGACTTAAGAGGAAATACTTGCCAAAGTGACTGATTGAAGGCAAATCCATGGATCTCGTTGCGTTATTAATTCAGATCGTCGTAGGAACCATAATTGTCGCGCCTATACTTTGGCTAGCTGGAAGAGCACTTGTAGGAAAAGAAAAAGCAAAGTTCACTGATGCGATATGGATAGTTGTTCTCGGGACGGTAATAGGCGCAGTTGTCGGAGCCTACATCGGTGGCATAATTGCGGCAGTCATAATGTTCATAGTGTGGCTTGCATTGATTAGACACTTCTTTGACTGTGGATGGATAATGGCATTGGCAATAGCGATAATCGCAGTGATACTTTTCATAATAATCGTTGCAGTGCTTGCACTGATTGGCATTGGGATATTAACTTTGATCTAGACTGAAATTCAAGAAATCCGCCTCCCCCTTTTTCTTATTTGAATACGCGCGCTTATGGCGACAACTACTGGAGCGACTATGCGCGCGCGCCCAACTTACAGAGTGTCAAAAAAGTGACTTAAAATGCTACAGTTTAGAACAGAATTGTGAGGATTGTCTAAGTAATAGCTTTTTATTCGGGATGGCGACAGCAAGATTCATCAAACTCGTTATAGACTCTGTTTGAACCGTTAAAAGAGCAGCGACGAAACGACATTGGCCATTAGCACAGAGAGTCGAGTAAAAGTAAAGTGAAGCCATGCTAAGCGCGGTACAGATAGGAAGGCATATGAGAGGTGGGTGTAAACTTAGAGCCGTGTGTTCTGAAGGCATAAAAGTAGCACCAGTGTTAAAAGCTGTGGATAAAAATGAGTGACAAATCGCATGGCAAAAGTCTGGTCGATGAGCTACCAAGCGGGGTGAAACAGAACCTATCTCCTGGAGAGGAAGTGATCCGTTACCTCAAAACCTTCGAAGTTGTTGAACGGCCCGACTACATCCTACTCACAAATCTTCGCCTCGTCTACTTCAATGAAAAACACTTGGGTTGCTATGCCTTCAAGTCCATACCCTTTCAGAAGCTGCTCCAAATGAGGGCACATCGAGGTGCCTTGCTGTGGGGCGACATCTCTTTCGCGGGTGAGGATGGCACGGTGATTCTATTGGAGAGAGTCGACCGCCGCGACCTGGAGGGCTTCATAGACACTCTAGAAATCGAATATAACAGAATAGCCGTGGAGCCGATATCGATAAAACATGAAAGAGATATGGTTGGCAAAGCGACATGGCAGTTCGACAAGCCCGCAGAGATAATCTTCAGGCAGCAGCCCTCCGATCAGCCTGAACGATCTGAGGACCCGCTAAGTCAGCTGAAAATGAGGTTCATCAGAGGGGAGATATCCGAAGAGGAGTATAGGGCCAAGCTTCGTGTGCTACAGGAGAAATAGCGCGCGCTTCTAGACTTCTAATCCTTCTTTTCCTTGTAGATTTCCATGAATCCGCATTTCTCGCAGTAAGTGGAAATTACCCTATCAAAGCGCACGCGCACAAGGCTGTGTGTGCGGCTTGTGGCAGGGCTTGTGAGGTTCCGTTTAAGCCTGATGGGAAACGGTGCGTGTTCTGCCGAAAGTGTTGGGCTGAACGCGCTCGGCAAATGATCTTGAAAAGTCGCGCCCGCTAGAACTGAAGACGAAGTAGCTGTGATTGCAGTAGCGCTTGCTGAAAAGACGCGCTTCAGTCCGTTGGCACCCTATATTGACAAGGGTTGGATACATCAGCGATACAAGATGGACGCGGACGCTCTCGAACCCGAATGCTGTGCGGTGGCTTCTTATATTTCGTGTAGGCTTCTGCGGCTTTAGCGTCTAATGGTTTAAGTTCCGTTATGACCCATCGCTTTATCAGGACAGTTGTTGTTCCTTCTTTTACTTTGCTCGCGATTTTGTCGGCGATTTGTGTTGCATGTTTATCTTTGACTCCAGCGTTCTTAATAGAAGCTTTCAATTTTGCCTTGTTGAACTCCTCAGGACGTTTCTTCACTTTAACCAAGGAAAACCACTGTAAACACGTTTCACAGATGTCAATTTAAAACTTTCCGCATCTTTCTTTTGTTGCAGCTTAGAACGTTGTTGACAAGTCTTGACGCATGCCCCATCGGCGCGCGCTAATATTGGAATCGAAAATACGGTTTCTAATTGTGTATTTGCGAAAACTGATGTTACATATTCTTTCTAAGGTTGCCCAACAAATAGATGATGTGGCTAGGGAGCACGCGCGCTTCTCTCACGAGTTCTCAAGGACTACGCAAAGTGCTTCAGTTCAATTGAATGGGATTGAAGATGACAGTTCTTCACACCCAGAAACATGTGGTGAACCCTTACTTACCAAACAAGTCATCCTGATCCACCAGGAGTCTCTCACACTCTCCCTCCATGTGCGCGTGTGCGTGCGCGTGAGCGTGCGCGTGAATGTGTAGGTAGGTGTGTATAGGTGCGTATAGGTAGGTAGTGAAGGAGTGGTAGGGGCAAGAGTGGGAGTGGTGATAAGAGTGGTAGGAAAAGTGGTGGAGGAAGTCAGTGGTAGTGTGAGTGGTTGGTTGGGGTAAAGTTTTATCCAAACCCCAAACCCAATTACGCTCCAACGCTCTAACACATTCGTTCCCACTCCAACTCGTACGTCTACAAGTACTCATTCACACACTCATTCACATACACACACTCAACGCGCGCACACAGCGTTCCAAACTACAAAAAAAGAAGGGAGTTCAGCGAAAGGGTGTTTTTGGTTGTTTTTGTCTAGCGATGAGCATGGTGGCTGATGTGAGCACGATGAGTATGAACAGTGCTGGGATCCATGTGGGAAACTCGGGCACTATCCAGAGATCTGAACTAATGATTCGCTGGCCTGATGACCCGATTGTTGTGTATGCACCTGTCTGATTGATATTTTCGTAGAGAGACTCAACGAGGACGCCTGTCGTCTTGTCCCAGTACGCGTGCACGTTAGTACGGTAAGTATGTGTTCCATCTGAGGAGGAGGAGGTAATGTTTACGTGGTTCGTGTCTCTGACACCGTTTAAGTACGGTCTAGACACGGTCTCGTTTATGATCCAAGTAGTGATTGACGCATTCGTGCCAATCGAATCGCCTGCGGTTAGGTTGGCTGAAATAAAGACCAGCGTAATGTTCAAGCTATCTCCAGTGTCTACGTCTACCCAGCCGCCCACGGTTGTTTCGGTCCCGTTCTTGAAATGGGTTGTCATTTGTCCAGTTATGTTTGTGCCAGAAATGGCTGTAACTGTTCTCTCCCTCCATTGTGTATTGTTGGCATCTACCAGGATGGAAGGAGGCGTAGCATTCGGGTCGTTTGAACTCCAAATAATCGTGTTATCATACCTAAACTTGTTGCCTACACTAACGCCTACTGTCCTCGTTTGAGCTGATACTGCCACGACCAGTGCAAGCAACAAGAATGTTGAGATCAAACTGGGCAACACAATTCTGCTGTTCATATGTTATCACTCAAGGGGTGTTATCCTGTTTCAGGATTTATTACTTTCTCTAGAATGGCACGCGCCAATTGAAGGGCGATTCTTAAATGGGTTTTTAGGCGTCTTTTAGGCGTCTTTTAGAGCATATGTACTATCAAAAACAGCGGCAAAAACACTCAAAAATCACGCGCGCGCTAGATGAGCAATCCTTGATTTCCATGATTGTAGTTCATTCCTCAAAAACATTGCAAGCCTCTCTTGATTTGTGGTTTTACGTTGCTGTGGCGTGAGGATGGCGACATTTCTGTGCGAACTGCGGTTACGTGCAGAAACCTATAGCCTCTCTTGGTTTTGCGGGAAAGTTATAGCGTGAACCTAACTGAATAGGAAGTGAAATTTGGAGCCTTTTTCTGAGTTAGAAATGCTCTCGAAAATGTTAAATAGTATTTGATGAAAAGTGACAATGGGGAATTTGCATGCGGAGTTTCGCTTTTAAGGTTAGTTTGATTGCTATAATGGTATTGTCTGCGCTATGCGCAGGTCTGCCAACTGTGAAAGCACGAGATGTCGTGCCGATGAACTGGACAAGCCCAACAGCACAGTTTCTCGAATCAGTGTATATGGTTAGTGCTGACGATGGATGGGCAGTGGGTTGGCATGGAACAATAATCCACTGGAACGGAACAGACTGGAGCAACGTGACAAGCCCAACAACACAAAATCTCTATGACGTGTTTACGGTTAGTTCCAGTGACGGATGGGCAGTAGGCTTTGTCGGAACGATTATCCATTGGGATGGAGCATCATGGAGCAACGTAACAAGCCCAACAGCACAGTTTCTCGAATCAGTGCACATGCTTAGTGCTGACGATGGATGGGCAGTGGGCGACCATGGAACGATTATCCGTTGGAATGGAAACTCATGGAGCAACGTAACAAGCCCAGTAACAAACGTTCTCTTGTCAGTGTCTATGGTTAGCGCCAGTGACGGATGGGCAGTAAGCGGTACTGGAACGAAAATCCGTTGGGATGGAGCATCATGGAGCAACGTAACAAGCCCAGCAACAAACGTTCTCTTCTCGGTGTTTATGGTTAGTGCTAACGATGGATGGGCAGTAGGCAGTGCTGGAACGATTATCCGTTGGGATGGAGCATCATGGACCAACGTAACAAGCCCAACAACACTAGGTCTCTTCTCGGTGTTTATGGTTAGTGCCAGTGATGGCTGGGCAGTAGGCATTTTTGGAACGATAATTCGGTGGACTGGAACTGTATGGGTACCAGAGTTTCCCACAGCCATACTCATGCCGCTCCTAATGACCCTCTCGTTAGTCGTGGTTGTCATAACAAAGACAGCGTTAAAGAAGCGCAAAACTCCCTTTATTTTCTTTCAGATTTTCGATGACACTTAGATTAGAGCGTGCTATTTCTATCATCAGTATGGAAGTGTTAGCGCGCGCTAGTTTTGGTTTTGCGGAAAAGTTATAGCTGAACCACTTCAATTGGCTTGAGTGGTGACAAGATTGTCACAAACTGGCCAAGCACCGCCACTCACGAGCGAAGAGATTGAATCAATGCTCAGAGAGAACCAATATGTGAGAATTTGCACCCACAACAAAGATGGGACCATACACGCCACGCCTGTCGCCTACAGATACATAAACGGTCAAATAGAAATAATGTCAATCACCAAAAGTCGAAAGAACAGAAACATTGAACGGAATAATGATGTTACCCTGTTGATTGACACCCTAGACCCATTGAGAGGCATCCTCATCTATGGTACAGCAGAAATAGACCATGACAATGTTTACGAACAGTCTGTTTCAGTCATGGAGACCTTTTTCCACGGCATGCCAAAGGAAAAAGTGCGACGCATCACGAAAGCCTATCTAGATGCTTTTGAAAGCGTAATAGTGAAAATCACACCTAAACACATCACAACCTTCGACTACACCAAAGACGTTGCATGGCAAAACTTCCTCAAAACCTACCTTCAAGAATAAGAGAAGAATACAAAGAACCAAAAATACTAACAAGAACCACTTGAGAAATAGATGTGAAACTCGACTGAATCACCTCCTATTGATTTGAGTGGTGATGCAGGTTGCTTGAAGGAAAGAATGTCAATCTGAGAGTGGTCGAAAAAGAAGACTTGCCTTCAATCGCAGAATGGCTGAACAATCCTGAATTCTTCAACTACGCTCCTTTCCCTCAGAGGTCGAGAGCAGAATTGGAGAAACAGTATGATAATCTTCCTTCTGATCCAAAATGGTTTATCGTGGAAAAGAAGGATAGTAGCCGAATTGGATTCGTCTATCACGAGTTGAAATCAAGTCAAATGGAAATAGGCTATGCTCTGCTTCCTAGCGAAAGAAACAAAGGCTATGGGATTGAAACAATCACCATAATCGTGACCTATTTGTTTCTCACGAAGCCAATAGAAAGAATACAAGCAACTACTGATGTAAGAAACAAACCTTCTCAGAGAGTCTTGGAAAAGAACGAATTCAAGAGAGAAGGAATAGTTCGGAAAGCAGGCTTCGTCAGAGGACAATGGCAAGATGAATATCTGTATAGCATTCTCAGAGAAAAATGGAAAGAACCCAAAATACTAACAAAAACCGATTGAAGATTATTAGTCGGCGGTTTTGCGGAAAAGCCAAAGATATATCAGATCAACTCATAACCCTGTGAAAGTGTCGTCACAGTTATTGAGCGCGCGCGCAGGCACGCAAGTGCCTATTCAAAGTATTCGTGCGCACATGGGTTCATCACACGCTCTTAGAACCATTGTCTAAACCGATTGCGGTGAAGCTCGCTTTGAAACCCCTGACTTTCTGCCAATATCATCCCTATGCGCCTTCTTGAATTCATCTTCTAGAATACTCATCATGACGCCGTCGCTGTATTCGTTGTTGTAGTAATATTCATCTCTCTCAACGCCTTCCTTCTTGAAGCCAAGACTCTCCCAAAATCTCAGCGCTCTCTTGTTGAAACCGACCACCCCTACCGAAATTCTATGAAGGCCCAATCGTCTAAAGGCATAGTCAAGGAGCAGATGACCCACCTCAGTCCCGTAACCTTTTCCCCAAGCGTCCTTCTCTCCAATTATGACGGTCATGTCCGTATTTCGCCAAGGCCTAAAAATCCTCAGCAATCCAGCCTCCCCTATAACTCGTTTACCCTTTTTGAGGACAATCACAAACCACATCCGATCCTTGTCATCGATTAATTCCTTGTACCATTTCTCAGTGTCAGCTTGACTCATCGGCGCAACTTCGCCTATCAGTCTTCTCAGTTCAGCGTCACTAGACCACTTTTGAATGTAAGGCAAATCATCTCTGGAAAAAGGCCTCAAGTAGATCCTCCTTGCTGTCAAGATTTCCTGTTTTGACACGTTCTTTCTGATGGGCATGCTCTCACCGAACACATTATCACTGTATCCTCTTTTGTATAAGATCTTCACTGTTTTGAATGTTTGAGCAAAAACCTGATTATGTCGGGGGCATTATTAGAATCCGATGATTATCGACAGCCACCTACATTTGCCCGCGTTGAGAGGGGGGATAACTCTTGCAGATTCAAAAAAAGAGCTACTCCAAGAACTCAAAAAGAACAACGTGGATTATGCCATACTCATCCCGGACAATACGCCAGTCTCGGAAATAGGAAGCCTCGCCGAAGTTCTGGATCTCGTTGAACATGACAAGAACTTGTTCGTGATGGGAACCATAAACATTCAAAAAGACAAAGAACCGCACATACGAAAACTAGATCTTCTGTTCCGAACAAAAAGAATCGTTGCAGTGAAAATCTTTCCGGGGCACGATACAATCTATCCAACGGACAAACGGCTTGTTCCAGTATACGAGTTGTGTACCAAGTATGACTTGCCGATAGTCATTCACACAGGTGCTAGTTCTAGGAACCCAGAACCTGCAAAGTACAACGACCCCAAGCACATTGTTAAAGTTGCGAGTCGGTTTCCGAAACTGAAGATCGTCATAGCGCACTATTTCTGGCCTAAAGTGGAATATTGTCATGAACTAACAAAGTCTTATGCGAACATCCATTTTGATACTTCAGGATTGGCAGATGATGAAGTAGTCGAAGAAACTGGACTGGACAAGATAAAGAAGGTTCTAACTCTGACAGTAGAACAACGCCCATGTAATGTTGTGTTCGGAACAGACTATGCAATGTGCAACATAAGAAAGCATATTGAGCTGATAGAGTCATTGAGAATAGGCAGACAAGCCAAAAACAGGATATTCAGCGAGAACGCCATCAAGCTCTTTCATCTGAGTGTGTAGTGATTTCGCGCGCGCGTATTCTGCGATATTTCGTTGAACCACCTGGTCGCTTCATGATATTTCTCCCGCAAATCCTTCTTATCCTTGACGAAGTACAACTGCTCGAGTTTCCTTGCGATGCGTTTGGGAAGTTCATACTGCACATAACGTGTTTTGAAATCATGATGGAACGGGCTGTATATGATCCGCAGTGCGTCAACAACCGAACCCAAAGTTATGCTGTGGTAAAGAACCAGAGCCTCAAGGTAGTTGCCCCGGTTAATCTCCTTCTGGACAAAAATGTTGAACATGGCAAACCTGTCTTTCAGTCGTTCAAGTTTTCGCTGCAGATTCTCAACTAGTTCCTCTTTGTCCAGAGTCGGCACTTTGACCTTTTTCGATTTGTTAAAATAGAAAAGAACATTGCCATGAATTTCTGGCTGGAGGAATTTCTCCGGACCGTTCAGCTTGATCACAGCCAAATCTATGAGAAGATACTCGCTTGTTTGCTCCAAAGTGTAGAACGCTTGCGAGACGCCCGGCCAAGGCAATTGTGACACGGCAAACTTTTGCTTGATAGGCGACAGTGATTCCAGAGCAGTTTCAACTGCATCGAACGCGTCATCGACTTTGTTGTCGTCAACCACGAGATAGAGATCGATGTCTGACCATTCATCAACACGGTTGAAAGCCACTGCGCCACCTTCATACAGTGCGTGCACATAGTCCAGCGGTCTCAGCGCTCCGACAAGTATCTTAATCACAGCATCTCGTGTCACTTTCTTTCTTCTCATGCTCACCACATCCGCACGTGACTGACCACGCACTCAGGTGTGTTCAGTCGCTTCATGAATCTTCCGATGATCCTAATCAGTCAATTCATCTCCTTTCAGCTGTGCGGTGCAACGTTATAGTCAAAACATGAAAAGAGAGTGCTTCGCGAGTTTGGTGAAAACTCATGAAAGTAGCCGGAACGAGGTTGCTTCCACTAGCGCGATGGTATGGGAAGTGTTAAGGTTGGTTGGGGTAAAGTTTTATCCAAACCAAACCAACGACGATGCTAATGACTTGAAAAGAGGTTAGTGAGAGGGGAGCGTATACAGGGTTCAGCACAGCTCTGCGGACAGTGATAGAATCAAGTCAATATAGGGTACGGATATAGGGGTTATCGGAATCGAGTATACTGCTTAAGTTGCAGAAAAGCTATAACCCAGCTCACTTGAAGGCTTTATTGACATAAATCGATGAAGATGGCAAAATGATCTCGCCTTGCCCGATCTGTGATGAGCCACTCTCGTCAGAAGGCGGCGTTGCCCACACACATTTTCAGTGGCACGCTGATGAATGGTTTGTCAAACACAGTTACAGACGAATTGAGGTTTTTCAGTATTCTAACAAGATTCGATCGATCCCACACATTCCCCTGCGGCCCCATCTTCATCTGTTCTGGCTCAAAGCTTAACTAAACGCTTTTCTAACTAGCGGGGAAGGGTGAAACCTGTTTGAATTCGGATGTCATGTTTGACGAGTTGAAGAAGGAAATGTTTGACAGGTTCTTCGAGAGGAACCCTCATTTAGCGTCGGCCTTGGGGCTTCATGATCCCTATGACTACTTGTTGCCGAAGGGCGACACCGCGAAGGTTCTCGAGGATTTTGAAATCCTGAAGCAATACGCAAACAAAATGAAGGAAACCATCAGCTACGACGAGTTGAATGGCACGAACAGGGTAGACTGGGAAGTACTTGAGGCCGCGGTTGAGAGGACAAATTTCGAGGTGAATGAACAGCGCCAGCATGAACTGAACCCTGACGCATTCAGCACCGTGGGCGGAGCATTCTTCCTGATGCTCACGAATGACTATGCACCTCTCGAAAAGCGGATTGAAGCAATGATCTCGAGAATGGAAAAGCTTCCGCAATACATGAAGGAGTTCCGAACACGGTTTGAGCATACAAAACCAGTGAAGCTTTGGACAGAAGTGGCCTTCGAATCGGCTCAACAGTTGCCAGGACTTTTCACGTTTGCCGTGCAGACTTCGAAAAGCAGAATATCTGATGCGCTCCACGGCAAGCTGGAGAAGGCTGGGGCAGCGCTATTGGGTCCTTTTCAGGAGCATCTTGCTTGGCTTCAGAGTTTGAAGACTAGGACGACGGATGAATGGACACTAGGCAGAGAGAAGTTTGAGAAACTGATTAGGCTTCGCCGTTTGGGCATGTCGTCTGAGGAGATTCTTCAGCTCGGCTACAAGTACTTGTCTGATTTGAAGGCTGAACGTACAAAGATTGCCGCCGAGATTTCTCCTGGGAAAAGCGTTGATGAAGTTATGAAGGCAGTAGAGGCCAAGTCTCCGAAAACATTCGAAGAGGCTCTAAACGCGACTAAGCGAGCGATGGAGGAGGCGAAACGATTCATCATCGAGAAGGATCTTGCCACAGTCTACGAGGAGGATAAACTGATCGTGGAAGAGACACCAGCGTTCATTGCGCCTTTGATTCCTTTTGCGGGTTTGAATATGCCGTCCAGGTTTGACGAGCCCATGATCGGCGTGTACATTGTTACTAGACCGAAAGACACGGCTAACCTTGACAAACACCTGAATTTCGCGAACATTCGCAACACTGCTGTTCACGAGGCGTTTCCTGGGCATTTTTTGCAGGGGTCGGTTTCGAATAGGAGTTCATTGGTTCATGCGTTAGCTGGTGGGACGGAGACGACTGAGGGCTGGGCGCATTACTGTGAGCAGATGATGCTGGAGCGCGGTTTCCTGAGCGGGCTGGAGGCCAAGCTGATTCAGGTGAACGATGCGATCTTCCGTGCAGTCCGCGTAGTTGTGGACGTGAAGCTGTCACGTGGAGAAATGAAGTTTGAAGAAGCAGTGGATATGCTCATGAAGGAAGCAGCATTGTCACGCGAAGCGGCAATCTCAGAAGTTCGTTGGTACACGCAGCAACCAGGATATCCGCTATCCTATTTGCTGGGGAAGCATTTGATTTTGCAGCTGCGGGAAGAGATCAAAAGGAAGATGGGAGCGAAATTCACTGACAAATTCTTCCACGACACTATAACAGCAAACGGATATCTACCAATAGCAATGGTCAGGAGCATACTCGAACTCAAAACTGCTTGATCAATCCTTCTTTCAGGGATTTCTCACAAAGACCAGAGTGCATATTCAGGGGCACATCAGTCGTCAGTTGTGTATGGGGGTAAAGTTTTATCCAAACCAAACCAATCTATGATGGCAAAGCCTGCCATTGCTGACGCGACAATTCATAGCGCGCAACAAAACCAGGTTATCCGAGATAGACCAGAAATGAAGGGCTTTATCTTATCCTAATTTCTTTAAAACCAATCCCAATTTAGTTCAAGACTATCAGTAGTTGCTGTCAATCGAGATATTTCATCCTTTCTCAAACACCATTGTGTAGCATGAATATTGCTTTCTATTTGGCTCTTTTTCTTTGCTCCAGGTATTGGTATTATATCTTTTTCTCTTAACAACCAATTAATAGCTACTTCAGCAGGACTAACGTCATGTTCTTCGGCAATCTGTCTTATTGTTTCGAAGAGCACCTGGGATCTAGTGAAATTCTCCTTATGTTTGAAAAGCTCCCAATAATTCCGGAAATCATTTTTCGTTAATATCGTATTTTCATCATATTTTGTCGTAAGAAAACCGCTCAGCAATGGATAATATGCTAGCACAACAATTCTTTGTTGTCTTAAGAAGGGGAGGATTTCCTTC
>Ga0315277_10001185_pt1 | contig 38527 bp, 37 predicted proteins | sample YL17G05_15_MG_FD_203695 | JGI IMG/M metagenome (GOLD analysis project Ga0315277, IMG submission 203695) | Sediment microbial communities from Yellowstone Lake, YNP, Wyoming, USA - YL17G05_15 | ecosystem: Environmental > Aquatic > Freshwater > Lake > Sediment | place: USA: Wyoming | collected...
AAAGCGAACAGGAACTGCAGTCCGACCCCCCATCCGACGACCCTCCAGTTGACCACCTTCCGGTTAGCGGAGAGCAGCCAGGCGAACCCGGCGATGATAAATATACCGAGAAAACTGACGAGGTTATAGGCTGTCATGAGCCTCCCTTGCGGCCGGCGGGATTCATGCGCCGGTCTCCAGGGCGACCCGCTTGATCCGGGATTTCTCCCCCCGGACGATCCGGACGTGCGAAACCGGCAGGCCGAAATGATCGGCCAGCGCCGCCACGAGCTCCCTGTTGGCTTCTCCTTTTTCCGGCGGAGCGATCACGTGCACTTTGTATTCGTCCTGACCGAGCTTCTCGACCCTGATGGTCCGCGAGCCGGGATGGGCTCGGACGGTCAGGAACTTTCTGCGGGCTGCGCCCTTACTATTCATGATAAGCCGCCCCTGCCTTCAGAAACTGACCTCCACGCCCCGGAGCAGCCGATGGGCGTAAAGGGTCAGGGAGTCGACCAGGAAACCATCAAGGAAGACGATGACCAGTCCGACGATGATCGGGCTGATGTCGAGTCCGCCCAGTTTGGCCGGAGGGACCAGCCGGCGAGCCTGCCGGAGAACCGGCTCGGTCAGCCGGTACAGGATCCTCCCGGCCTGATGAAGAGAAGGGACATAAACCCAGGAGAGAACGGCGCGGAAGATGATGAGCCAAAGATAGACCCTCAGGACGACATGGAGGACTTTGGCCAGTGCCGCCAGGGTGCTGCCCAGGAGGATCACTTCACTGTCTCAGCGCAGGATATCCTTGTAACGGTTAAAGAGATCCTTGAGCTGCTCCCGGGAGATAATGTAACCGCTCAGGTACATCGACAGGGTTGTGCGCATGGGATCGTTCGATTTGATGAGGACGTATTCCCGGACGACTCCGGTTCGTCCCTGAGTGGGAATCCGGACCTCGACAGCGACCTCTTTTCCGCCGGCGATCTTCAGAGGGGACACAACCGGCTTGCCTCCGCTTGAAAACGTCGCGTTCCGGTGGTTGAATTCAACCCTCAACTCAAGCTCACCCTTGCTAATGATTTTGAGGTTGGCCTTGAGCTCCTCGCCTTCGACCACGAGACCGGCGTCGTAATTGTAGGGATCAAGGTCTATCTTCGGCGAAGGAGGGACCTCGACGTCCGCCGCAACCTCGAGCTGCCTATGGGCTTCATCCGGATCGTTGGAGTCCACGTAGACCAATTTTTTGACCTGACCGCCGTAGCCCCGGGTGTCGAACTTGACCCCGATCCGGCCCTCCTTGCCGGGCTGAATCTTGTCGACGGAGACGAGCGCCGCTGTGCAACCACAGGAGGTGGAAACTTTCTTGATGACCAGGGTCGCGTCTCCCTCGTTGGCAAAAATAAACTCATGGGAAACAACCTCGCCCTGCTTGACCTTACCGAAGTCCCAGGCTGTTTCTTTGAACCTGATCTTGGGCTGGCCGGCCGCCAGGGCCAAATTGGCGATCAGCAGAGCGCCCGCCAGGACCAACACGCTAAACCCTGCCCTATCCGGACAATGCCTGTTCATAGTTCCTCCTCGCTTCCAAAAAAATGTACACCTTTTCTCCGGTTTTAGCAAGCCTTTGGACCAAGAGTTCATTGCTGGCCGCAAGCAAAGGATATATAATTTCAGAGATCAGGGGAGAGCAAAGCCGATGTTCCTAAAAAGGTCCGCCTCGTCTTTCAGACGATGCCTGCAGCTACTGGCCTCTGTCATTTTGATCGGCGCGGCGGCCTGGGCCGGCGGGATCAAGCTTCGGGTGACGGCCGAGCAGGCGAACGTCCGCGAAAAACCGGATATCATGAGCGCCATCCTCCGGCAGCTCCCTGAAGGGTCGATCCTCGAGGCCGAAAGAAAAGAAGGTGAATGGTATGCCCTCCTGGTAGAAAAAGAAGGAGGCGGTTCTATCCTCGGCTTTGTCCACGAAAGCCTGGTTATGGTCATTGAGGAAACGCCTCCGGAGCCGCTTGACCGGGAAAAACAGGCCGGGGAGAAACCCCCGGTCAGATCTGAGCCCGCCGAAAAAAGCAAGGAACCGGGCCCGGCTCCCCCTCAGGCTCTGCGGACCCCCGTCGAAAAGGAGGATAGGAGCAGGTCAAGTGCGGTGTTCTGGCTGGGCGGCCGGCACGCCACGATTGGTGACTTGAACGATGGAGCCCAGGGGTTGGCCTCCTACTACGAATCCCGGCTCGCCGCTACTCCTGGGAGCGAGGTCCAACCCGTCCACTTCGGCTTTCATCTCGGCGCTGAGGTCCGGCTCCCTTTAGCTTCCGTCCTGTGTCTCTCCTTTGGAGCCGAATATTCCTCCGGAGAAGCCGCGAGCTCGATCGTCTACAAAGGGGCTTCCCCGGAGGCTTCTTATTCGGCCAAGCCGGGATTCAGCGCCACCTCCATCTGCCTCGGCCTTCTCTATTATCCGCTGCGCTTTCTCTATGTGAGGGCCGGCCTCGATTATGCCTTTGCCCGCAGCGCTTATTTCTATCGCTTCAGCTATCCCCAGCTGTCTGAGCAGACCGAGTTCTGGCAGGAATGGACGGGCGAGGCGAGTTCTTCGGGTTTCGGATATCAGCTTGGGCTCGGCTTGGAATGGCCGCTCGGTCGACAACTCTCGCTCGTCGCCGAGGCGGCATTGCGGAGCTGCCGGCTAAGCGACCTTACGGGCGAGGATCACTACCAGGAGTCGACCAACTACGAGTCGCGGGAGACGGGAACGCTCTATTACATCCGGGCCACCGCGGGCGGAGCGGAAACCTTTCCTCTGGTCTTTGTCCGGGACAGAGAACCGGCCGAGGCCGGTGTCGTGGATGTTCGGCAGGCCGAGCTCGACCTCTCCGGATACACCTTGAGACTGGGAGTTCAGGTTCGGTTCTAATTCTTCTTCAGCAGGGCGATATGATGGGCATGGATACCCCGGAACAGGGGGGAAACGCGGACCACCCGGAATCCGGCAGCGGCTGTCTCGTCCTTAAACTCCCGGCTCGTGATCATCTTGATCCGTGTCTTGGTCCGTTTGACCCGGCGGCGGAGCGCCCTCTGGGCCTGGTGCAGGATGTTGGAGCGGTAGAAGGAAAGGATGAGCCATCCGGATCCGGCGCGGGCGAACTCGCTCAGGGCGGCCCGCCTTTCCTCCGGACGGTGGAGATGATGGAAGAAGCGCAGGGAAAAGACAAGAGGAAAGGCGCCGTCGCGGACAGGCAGCCCCTGGGTGACATTGCCTACTATCCCCATCGGATTATGGGAAATTGGGTCCTTGACGCGGGCCCGCCTGACCATGGCCAGGGAAAGGTCACAGCTTATAGGGCGATAGCCGGCCTCAAGCAGGAGCCCGGAGAAGCGGCCATATCCGCAAGGAGCGTCGAGGGCGAGGCCCCGGCGCTCCGCGGGCGGTTCGGCCCCCGCGATCTCGAGCATCCTCCTCAGGATCCGGGTTTCCCGTCGATGAACGATCCTCTGGTCGATGCCCCGGTACCGCCGCCGCTCGTAATCGGCGACCTCATGCTCTTGGAAAGGGACTTTAGCTTGTAAAGACATACTGGGGTCTCTCCTCGATCCGGACTCTAGCTGAACCTGCCGGCCGCTCCTCCCCGTCCCGGCCGATGATCGGACAGGGGACCTGTCCGAATTCATGATCGACCACCCCTTGCCGTGTCCAGCAGACGGCAAACCGCCGGTCCCCTTTTCGGAACCAAAAAACCTCGGCGCTCCCGGCCGGGGCCTTCTCCTCAAACCGGCTCCCCTCAAGGAGCTGCGTCATCTGACGAAGGGCGAAATAGGCGGGCCGCCTTCTCCACTCCGGATCCCGGCTGTCTATAAGGCCGTAGCCCGGAGCCACGAGCTGCCACCAATAGATCCGTTCAACAAAACCGCTGGCCAGGCAGATGACGAAATAGCGAACGAGGTAATTCGCCTGGTCTTCTTCGCTGACGCAGGGCTTGCCGGGCGCGGGAGAGTACTCCCCGGCGCCGGCGAGCGGCCAGTTCATCTCCGTGATCCAGCAACCCATGGGTCTGCCTAACGAGGCATCCACTATGGACTTCAAAAGGGCCAGCTTCTTGGCCGTGGTCCAGCCGAATTGGGCGTTCTCCGGAGCGCCGGTGCGGTCCACATAAAGGAGAGAGCTGGCTTTGTCGAAGGCGACCGCCCGGAGCGTCGGAGGATAGAGATGGAATTCAAAGTCGATCACGGCGGGCCCGACGAGGCGAACTCCGTTTTTCCGGGCGAGAGGAACCGCCGCTCTGGCCAGAGAGATGTATTCCTGGTGGTCCCAAACACCCCATTTGGTCCTGTTCCAGGCGTGCCCGACCTCGAAATGAGAACACAGGGAGGAAAATCCCGAAAAGACATCATCCAGGAAGCCTGACCAGGAGGCCGGGTCGAGGACATCGTCCCGGCGCTGGAGGAGGGCGCAGACGACATCCAGCCCTTCGCTCCGGAGCAGCCTGATGAACGCTTCGTATCTCGTGAGTCCGTCCCTCTCCCAAGAAGGGATCCTGACCAACGTCCGCCGGATCCCGGCGGCCTTCAGCAACTCTACAACCTCCCCGTTCCGCGCCCCGGCGGGAGAACAGGAAACGGCGAACGGAGTCCCGATCTCCACGGGCGATCGGTGCATCCATTTGATATTCCGGCGGTAGCGGCGGAGGACCGGGATGGCGAGAGCCGAGTCGGCGGCCGCCAAGGTCAAGTAGCTCCCCGCATGCTTGAGATGGTGGCGGAGCCGCTCCCTCCGCGGAGCTACATTATGCGGCTGGTCGGCGAATTCATTCCAGGCAAAAGGGAAAGTCATCTCACTGGATCCTCAGAAAACGGGCGATCCGGCGAAGCCTCAATTTTTTCTTCACATCCACGTAGGAAGTATAAACGATCTTATTCAAGCGATACCAAAACCAGTGCGCTTTCCGGGGCCGCCTCCCCCCGAAATAGCAGCTCAGGAAATACTTCTGAAAGGCGGGCGGAATACCGAGGCGGATGAGGTTCTTGGCGCGGCGAAAACCTCCGAGCCTTTGGCAGACGCGGATGCGGTTCGTGTCCAGGAGACAAAAGGAGTCATGGCCCGGCTCGCCTTTTTTGACCAGGATATTGCCGTCCGAGAGGTCCCGATGGAGGATGCCGCGGTCATGGCATCGCCTGAGAAAGTCGGCCAGCGCCGAGAGGAGAGGCTCAAGCTCAGACGCCTGAAGACTCCGGAAAAGACCCCGGATTTCCTCTGCCCCATCCACCCGGGCGGCAAAGAAGTAACTGCGCTCGACCAGACCGCGCTTCCTTTTTTCCAGGTAGCCTGCGGGAGAAGCCGTCCCCAGGCCCCTCTCTTCAAGGGCCAGAGCACCCCGCCATGCCCTCGCTGCCTTGGAGGGCTGGACGAGCGATTTGAGACGGATGAGCCCCCGGGAGGAAAACTCCTTGACCACCAAGTCCCGGTTCAACCCGGACGCGAGGAGGATCCGGACCGTTCCGACCCGGTTCCTCCCGTCGAAGAGAAGCTCGGCCTCGGGGATGTCCCAGATATTCTCCGGACGGGAGATGACATCGATAAAATGCGGGTCATCAAATCCTGCGCCGACCTCCCCCCGATAAGCCCCCAGGTCCAGGCGGCGGGCTGGTCGCTTTTCCTTTTTTCCCGTCATCAGCTCTCCGCCGCCTTCTCAAGGATCTCCTTCAGGACGGCGCCCAGCGCGGCCGGCTGATATCTCCGCCACACCAATCCGTGACCTCTCTGAGCTATCCTCCGGCGCAGCACCGGATCCCTCTTGAGCTCCAGGATAGCTTCGGCCAGGTCGCGGGGCTCCCCCTTTCGGCAGAGGACAATGTCCTCCCCGTCGGTAAAAAACTCCTCGGCGGCCGGTGTCCGCGCCGTGATCACGGGTTTGCCCAGCGCCATCGACTGGAAGACTTTATGAGGCACGACCCGATCGGCCTTTTCGGTCCGGCCGAAGATGCCGAGACAGATGTCCGCGGTCCGGGCGACCCTCTCCGCCAGTTCCGACTGGCTCAGCCAGCCTTCAAAACCAATATTGCCCAGCCCATACTCTGTCGTCCTAGTTCGAGCAAGGTCGAGGGTCTGACCGGAACCGATGAAATGGAATCTCACGGACCTGTCGGCTGCGGAGACAAGTCGGGCGGCCTCGATGACTTCATCGACCCCATGAAGAGGGAGAAAAGACCCGAAAAAAAGGACCGTGAACGGCGTCCCCTCAACCGGCCCGGAGGGCGGAAGGCTATCCAAGGCCTTCGAGAAAACCCGGTCGTCGAAGCCGACGGGCAGGACAGCGACTTTCTGCGGATCGATCCCGAACTCCCGGCAATAATACGCCTTGTGAGCCTCGGTGTCGGCGATGATGAGGTCGGACGACCGGAAGGCCCGCCGGTCGATAGCCCTATTCCAGCGGGCCGAAGGCGAGCCCTCGGGCTTCCTTCGCCAATCCAGGATCTTCGTTTCGTAGCGGGAGGCTAGGGGATCAAAGACGACGCGGCGCGAGGTCATCCGGGCGAGAAGCCGGGCCAGCGGAACGTCCTTCTGCGCGAACTCGGGGACAAACAGGAAGCGGAGGGGCGAGGCCGGCCTCTTCGGAAGCCCGAGCCAGCGCCGGACGAGCGCCGGATACCGCCGCCAGAACCGCCGGAGCGGCCAGACCCGGCACTCCGAAACGCGGACGCCGTTGATCTCAAGGCCGCGGCGCAGCACGGCATTGCGGGGATATTCCGGGTCGTAGCCGCCGAAGAACACGACATCCATCATTCGTCCCTTCAAAATAGCCCATAAATAGTGCTTATGCAATGGGTAACTGCCGCATCTTCATTTCTGTGATTTTGAGAAACCATAAAAAATGGGGTGGCACGGCGCCAGTCCCCGCCCGCCCGCAGCCGATGGTGGCGGGTGGGCGGGTCTTGGGCGAGGACGGACGGGGACGCGCCGTGACAGGACCCCATTCCAGCCGCGATTGACCGGCCGGATGATCTCGTATAAGATAAAGTTTCAGAATCCCCCAAGGAGGCTGACATGGCGCTTGACCCCGAGCTCCTCAAGATCCTCGCCTGTCCTCTATGCAAGACGGAAATCAAACTGACCGCCGACGAAAAAGGCCTGAAATGCCTCCGCTGTTACCGCGTCTACCGTATCGAGGACGAAATTCCGGTCATGCTGATCGACGAGGCCTCTATTGAACCGGAAAGACCAACCAAAGATTAGGCCCGGCTCCGCCCGCAAGGTTCTTCTCATCCGACTCCGCCGCATCGGCGACATAGCCATGACGACCCCGGCGGTCGCAGCGCTGAAAAGGGCCCTTCCACAGGCCTCCCTTACTTACATCGTTGAAGAGCCTTATGGCCGGCTCATCGAGGGAAATCCGGACGTCGAGGAGACCATCCGAATCCCGCCCCATCAAACGGCCTTCTCGTTCTTAGGCCTCATCCGCCGGCTCCGGCGCGAGAGGTTCGACATCGCCATTGATTTCCACGGCGGCCCGAGGGCCTCCCGGATCGCCTGGCTCAGCGGGGCCGGGCTCAAAGTCGGTTATGAGCTCAAACACAAGGAGTTTTTCTACGACATCCGCGTTCCCCGGAGCCGGGCAGGGGCTCCCATCCACAGCGTTGAGAACCACCTGAACCTGGTGAGGGCGGCGGGCATCGAGATCCATGAACCCTGGCCTCGACTGGTCCTTCCGCCGGCCCTCCCCGAGGAAACTAAAAGGATCGAAGAGCTCTGGGCGGCCAACGGGACTCCGGACCAAAGAATGGTCGTCCTGCACGTCGGCGCTGGCAACGCCTTCCGCGACTGGGGTTCTAAAAACCTAAGTGAGCTGGCCGGATGCTTGGCCGGGCTGCCGGAAGTCCTGGTGGCGCTCGTCGGCTCCGCCGAAGATATTCCCAGGGCCGAACAAATGCGGGTGGAATCGAGGAACGCCATCCTCTCTTTCGCCGGGATGCTCAACTTGATCGAACTCCGGGAGCTCATCGGACGGGCCAAGCTGTTCGTCGGACCCGACAGCGGCCCGATGCACATCGCGGCATCGACCTCGACTCCCATTGTCGCCCTCTTCGGTCCCAACCTGCCGGAGTACAACGCTCCCTGGAGGGCGCAAGCGACGATAATCGAGAAGAGGCTCGACTGCCGCCCGTGCAAGCAGAGGAAATGCGTGACCGAGGACCTGCGTTGCCTCCGGAGCATTACGGTCGACGAGGTATTCGAGGCCTGCCGGACCTACCTCCAAGCTTGAAATCAAATCCGCCGTAAGCTAAGCTAGTTCCCGGGATTTCCATGGAACTCCTTAATAATCAAAGAGAAAAGAGCCTTGGGACGGCCTGGTTGCCCCTCGCGCTCGCCGGCGGCCTTCTCTTTTCTCTTGTCTCCATCACGTTGATGGAAAGCTTTCTGGCTCTGGCCTTCCTTCTCTGGCTTGTCGCTTTATTCAAGAAGGAGATCGAACTCAAGTTCCCCCGCTTTTTTTGGCCGTTGGCAGCTTATGCGGGCCTGTCGATCATCGTCAGTTTTTTCTCCGTGAACCCGGCGGTGAGCTTTAAAGACGACCGGGAACTTCTCCTCTATCTTGTTGTCCCTATCAGCCTGAGCGCGGCCGCGTCAAAGCGCGGCCTCTCCTGGATGATGGCTGCCCTCCTGGCTTCCGGCCTGGTCAGCTCTCTCTATTCCATCGGCTATTACGTCTTTAAAGCCCAGCCCGGTGAGCGCATCCAGGGTTTCATGGGGCATTACATGACCCAGGCGGGCCTTCTGCTGCTCTTCCTCTGCGCCGCCATGAGCTTCTTCCTCTTCCTCAGAGATAGAACGAAGTGGCTTTGGGGGATCGCCCTGTTCCCGGCGGCCGCCTCCCTTGCCCTGACCCTCACCCGGAGCGCCTGGTTGGGGCTCGTCGTCGCCGGCGCCTTTCTCATCTTCCTCTACAAACCCAAGGGGCTCCTGCTGCTCCCTGTTGTCATCGCCCTGGTTCTGCTCTTCAGTCCCCAGCCGATGAAGCGCCGTGCCCTGAGCATTTTCAGTCTGCGCAATTATGGCAACACGCTGAGGATCGAATACCTCCAAGCGGGGGGGAAGATCATCCGGAGATATCCCCTCCACGGCACCGGCCCGGACACAGTGGACATGGTTTTCCAGAACCCCGAGTATGGTCTCTCCGAGGTGAGCCGTCAGAACGTCCATCTTCACAACAACATCGTTCAGATCGGGGCCGAACGGGGAATCCCAACCCTCCTCGCCTGGATATGCTTCTTTGTCTGGGTCTTCATCTCCCAGATCAGGCTTTTAAAAAATAGGGCTTCGCCTGTTTTCCCCGGCGCGGCCGCCGGAGCAGCCGCTCTCCTGGCCCTGTTTACAGCGGGGCTCTTCGAGTACAACTTCGCGGATTCAGAGGTCGTCGTTCTCTTCCTCGTTCTCATCTCCGTGCCCTTCGCCAGGCCGAAAAAGGCAGAACCATGAAGGTTCGGTCGTGGAAGAGGCGCTTTTTCGGCGGCTTTATATGTATTTTAGCCCTCTATTTCCTCTGGTTCGGCTCGATCCTGCTCAGACACAGGGCTGGACAGGAGGCTCCGGCCGGAAAAAAATTCTTCCCCAATGAAGTCCTGGGCGTCTATCACATCCATACCACTCTGTCCGACGGCCGCAAGCCCCTGGACAAAGTTGTCGCTGCAGCCTCCCGGCAACGCTTGGATTTCCTGATCCTGACCGACCACGGCAACCCCAACCGGGCCTCCCTCGCCAGCCAGGGATGGAAAGATGGCGTCCTCATTCTGGCCGGGAGCGAGCTCTCGGTAAGCCGGGGGCACTTGGTCGCCTTGGACTTCAGACCGCCGGAGAGAGACTTCGCCCAGAACGCCGAGGAGGCGGCCCTGGAGGTTGCCGCCGCGGGGGGGTTTACCATCATCGCCCATCCGTTCTCCAAGACCAGGTGGTCCTGGGGAGATTCTGCCGGGTACGCGGCGATCGAGATCGTCAATGCCGATTCCATGGCCAAGAAGAATATCCTCCGCGCGATCCCCTATCTTCCCGCCCTGATATTCAGCCCCCGGATATTTCTGCTCAAGACGATGGAGCGGCCTTCGCAAAGCCTGGAAAAATGGGACCAACTGGGCGCGGCCCGGGCCGTTTATGGCTACTTCAGCACCGATGCCCATCTGGCCTACGAGGCCCTCTTCTCCTGCTTCAGGCTCCATGTTCTCCTCGAAAAGCCCTTGGCCCGGGACTTCGAAAAGGCCAAGGGGCAGGTTTTTACCTCGCTCCGCCGGGGAGCTTTCTACTGCGCTGTCGATTCCGCCAGGCCGGCCGGCGGGCTGGCCTTCTGGGCGGAGACCAAGGGAACCCGCTTCCCCATGGGGAGCACAATCTCCCGGGATTCATCGTCACCGGTGCAGTTTCGTTCGGAAGCCTCCTTCCCCTTCACGGTCCAAACCCACCTGCTCCGGAACGGAGAGGTCATTTGCAGCGCGGAGGGGCCGGAGATCTCGTTCCCAACTGAAAGGCCCGGCATCTACAGGTTAGAAGTGTACCTCCGGGGAGGGTCTTTGCTTGCCCGGGATTTTCCCTGGATCATCTCCAATCCTATTTATATAAGAGAGGGTGGATCGTGAAAACTCCGGCTTTTGACAGAAAAATGATCGACCGGATTATCGGCAGGTTCAGGACCAAGAGGGTTCTCGTCCTGGGGGACCTGATGCTCGACCGGTATATCTGGGGCGCCGTCTCCCGGATATCCCCGGAGGCTCCTGTTCCCGTGGTGGAAGTCAGGAAGGACTCTCTCTGCCTCGGCGGGGCGGGCAATGTCGCCCAGAACCTGACTAGTCTGGGCGCTCAACCCGTCCTCACGGGTGTCGTCGGCGATGATCCGGAGGGACGCTGGATCCAGGATAACGCCGCCGGGAGCCGGGGCGTCTTCACAGACAAGTCGCGGCCCACGACGGTCAAAACCAGGATCATCGCCCACCATCAGCAGGTCGTCCGGGTCGATCTCGAGCAAAAAGGCGCCCTGTCCACCGGGATCGAAAAAAAGATCCTGGGGGTCATCGCGGACGAAGAATATGACGGCCTGCTCGTCTCCGACTATAACAAGGGCATCGTCAATCCCTCCCTCATGGCCAAGGCGCTCCTCTTGACCGAGAAGAGAAGGATCCCCGTATTCGTTGACCCGAAAGTTCCCCATTTCCGGCTTTATTCTCCCGTGACCTTGATAACTCCCAATCATTTCGAGGCGGAGAAGATCGTCGGTCATGGATGCCAGACGGATCCGGAGGTCGAAAGGGCGGGAACGGAGATCCTTTCTCTGATCTCCTGCCGCTATCTGATCATCAAGCGCGGAGAACAGGGCATGACGGTCTTCGAACAGGGAAAACGGCCCCTGTATATTCCGACGGTCGCCCGGGAAGTATTTGATGTCACCGGGGCCGGAGACACCGTCATCGCCGCCGCTACTTTGGCCCTCCTCGCCGGCGCCACGATCAGGGAGGCCGCCCTTATCGCCAACGCCGCAGCCGGGATCGTGGTGGGAAAGATCGGAACCGCCACGGTAACGCCGGGGGAACTCAAGGCGGCGTTGACTTCGGGTTGACTAAAGGTAACCGGACTTCTATTGAGCCCAGCCTTGCCAAGCGTTATAATGGATTGGGATGTGCGGAGTCATCGGTCTTTACGGTAATGCGGATGTCTTCCGCGATCTCTACCAGGGTCTTCTGGCCATCCAGCACCGGGGCCAGGACTCCGCGGGCATCATCACCTACAGCGGGCGTTTTCATACGAAAAAGGGGAACGGACTCATCCAGGACATCTTCACCCCTGAAAACCTCGAGCGCCTGAACGGACCCGTCGGGATCGGCCACACCCGGTATCCGACCATCGGCGGCGGCCGGGGCGACGACGCCCAGCCTTTCCTTGTCAACTCTCCGTTCGGGATCGCAATGGCTCACAATGGCAATATCATCAACTACCGGCAGCTCAAGAAGGACCTCTTCGAAAAATATCACCGCCTGCTCAATTCCGATAACGATGTCGAGGCCGTGCTCAACGTCTTCGCCGAAGAACTGGCCGCCCAGCGGACCAAACAGCTCATTCCCGAGAACATCTTCAAAGCGGTCAAAGGGGTCTACAGGAAGGTCAAGGGCAGCTATTCGGTCGTCGCCTACATTGCCGGGCAGGGCCTGGTCGCTTTCCGCGATCCTTACGGGATCAAACCCCTGGTTTACGGCCTCCGCCGCGACGGCGTGGTCCCCTCCTACGCCTTCGCGTCTGAAAGCGTAGCCTTGAACATCATGGGCTTTGCCGACATACGCAACGTCGAGGCGGGTGAGGCCATTTTCCTCGACCGGGGCAGGACGCTCCACCGCCGGAGGCTGGCCCACTGCCCCCACTCGCCCTGTCTTTTCGAATGGGTCTATTTCGCCCGGCCGGATTCCTTTATAGACAACGTCAATGTCTACCTCTGCCGGGTCGAGCTCGGCCGGTTCTTGGCCGAGGAGGTCCGCAAACAGAACCTTAAGATCGACGTGGTCGTGCCGGTGCCGGATTCGGCCCGCGACGCCGCTATCGAGATCGCCCGCGGCCTCAACCTCAAGTACCGGGAAGCCCTGGTCAAGAACCGCTACATCGGGCGCACCTTCATCATGCCGGCTGAGGACAAGAGGCGGAGTTCGGTGCGCATGAAGCTCAACCCCATCGCCTCGGAGTTCAAGGGTAAAAACGTGCTGCTTGTCGACGACAGCATCGTCCGCGGCAACACCTCGCGGGCGATCGTCGAACTGGTCCGGGAGTGCGGCGCCAGGAAAATCTATTTTGCCATCTTTTCGCCCCCCCTCCGGCATCCCTGCGTCTACGGGATCGACATGCAGACGCGGACCGAATTTGTCGCCCGCAACGCCGACGCCGAGCAGGTTGCCAAAAAGATAGGCGCCGACAAGGTCATCTACCAGACGCTGGACAACCTCAAAGCGGCCGTCCGTACCGGGAATCCCAAGCTCACTCATTTTTGCTCGGCCTGCTTCGACGGCGTCTACCCGACGGGCGACGTGACCCCGGAGGTCCTCAATGAGATCGAGGAGGAGAGGCGCGACGCCCAGGACAGGCAGATGGAGCTCAATATCTAGTAGAAGGGGTTAATGAGGCGGTACACTATGGGCGAATGCGCCAGTAATCGACAAGCTCGGCCAGCGTCTTCTGGAGCGGCACTTGCGGCTCCCAGCCCGCCTCCGTTTTGATCTTCCGGTTATCGCCGACAAGAGAGGGAATGTCCACTTTCCTCTGCTTTTCCGGGTCCTTTTCGACCCGGACGGCCCGCGATGAGGAAGAAAGAAGGATCTCCAGGATTTCACGCAAGGCCACTCCCCGGCCGCTACAAACGTTATAGACCTCTCCTTTCTTCCCTTTCTGCAGAAGCAGGATATAGGCCCGGACAATGTCGCGGACATCAGTGAAATCCCGCTGGACTTCCAGGTTGCCCACCCGGATGACCGGGTCCTGGAAGCCACGCTCCATGCGGATGACCTGCCGCGCCCAGTCCGAACAGACGAAGTCGGCGCTCTGACCCGGACCGGTGTGAGGGAAGGGCCGTACAATGACGATATCAAGGCCTTCGAAGCGGCTGTAAAACCCGGCCATGAGCTCGCCCTCATACTTGCTCAAGGCGTAGGGGCTGGCCAGGTGGAACGGATCATCCTCGGAAAACGCCGTGGGCTCGGCTGCCCCAACGCCGGGAGAGAAACCGTATATGTCGGACGAACTGACAAAGAGGACCCGGGCTTCGGGAGCGAACTTCTTGAGGGCTTCGAAGAGATGGAAAGTCCCCATGACATTCGTTTCCAGGGTTTCTCTTTTATGGGCCCAGGAAAAGCCCACATTGGAAACGGCGGCCAGATGAAAAACCCACTGCGGTCCGGCCTGTCTGACGGCGTCGAAGACGTCCCGCTCGGCGCGCAGGTCGAGAGGGAAGATGTTCTTCTCCTCCGGGCGCGGAGGCTGGGGATAGGCCGTTCCGGAGACGATATTCTCCACCGGGGAAAGCAAGGCCAGCAGGTGCCGCCCCGCGAATCCCGTCGCCCCGGTGATGAAAACCCGCCTCTTGGTCATCTTTTCAGGTTTGCTGGCGCCAGAAGTCCAGCAGGTCGCTGAGGGTCTGCTCAAACGGAAGGCGCGGCTTCCAGCCGGTCCGGGCGATGAACTTCGAGGAATCGGCGAGAAGGATGGGGACGTCCGAGGGCCGAAGCCTCTGGGGGTCCACCTCCACCCGGACCTTGGCCCGGCTCAATGAGAGGAGAATATCCAGGACTTCACGGATCGGGCGGGCAACGCCCGAGCCGATATTATAGACATCGCCGGGTTCGCCTTTCTCCAGACTCAGCCAGTAGGCCTCGACGATGTCGCGGACATCGTTGAAATCGCGCTGGGCGTCCAGGTTGCCCACCTGGATGACCGGCTCTTTCCTGCCTTTCTCTATCTCGGCGATCTGCTTGGCCAGCGACGAAGTGACGAAGACCTCGCCCCTCCGGGGGCCGGTGTGGTTGAACCCGCGGGTCCGGACGACGGGAAGCCCGTAGCTCTGGAAGTACTGATAGCCCAGGAGGTCCTGGGCCACTTTGCTTACGGCGTAGGGGCTCAGGGGACGGAGGGGATTGGTCTCTTTCATCGGGATCTCGTCGGGAAAAACCCGGCCGTACTCCTCGCTCGAACCGGCCACCTGGATAAGGGGAGACTGCTTCAGGCTGAGAAGCGCTTCAAACAGATTGATCTGTCCCGTGGCGTTGATGGCGAAGGTCTCGGCCGGGCATTTCCATGAGGTCGGGACGAAGCTCTGGGCGGCCAGATGGAAGATGCGGTCCGGCCTGACGTGGGCCAAGCAGGCCTGGAGCGAGACCATATCCTTGAGGTCGGCCTCGCAAAGTTCGATTTTGTCCCGGATGGGCAGGATATTCTCCATCCGGCTCCGCCAGCGGACAGTCCCAAAGACCTTGGCACCGGGGTGCCGCGCGATTATGAATTCGGCCAGGTGGCTGCCCGCGAAACCCGTGATTCCGGTGATCAGGACTCTCATTCGGCCTCCCGCTTCTTATTACTGTAATTGGACCTATAAAAAGCCTGGAAATCGGCGCTGCGGTCTTTGATCTTGCGCCACCAGTCCTCGTGCTCGCGATACCAACGGACGGTAGAGGCAAGCGCCTCATCAAACTTAGCCTCGGGCTTCCAGCCGAGGGAATGGAGCTTGGCGCAATCGAGGGCGTAGCGGCGGTCGTGGCCGAGGCGGTCGGGGACGAATTGGATCAGGCTGCGGGGCTTATCCAGCAGGTCACAAATTCTTTCCGCCACGTCGATGTTGCGGACCTCGTTCCCGGCGCCGACATTGTAAACTTCTCCCTTTTTGCCCCGGCTTATCACTAATTCCACCGCCCGGCAGCAGTCTTCGACATACAGCCAGTCACGCACGTTGGTCCCTTTGCCGTAAAGGGGAAGCGGCCGGCCTTCGATGGCCTGGGTGGTGAACAGAGGAATGAACTTCTCGGGGTATTGATTGGGCCCGAAGTTATTGCTTGGCCTGAGGATGATGACCGGAAGGCCGTAGGTGACATGGTAGGCATAGGCCAGACGATCCGCGCCCGCTTTGCTCGCAGCATAGGGAGAGGACGGATTCAACGGATCATCCTCCGCGAAGAATCCTTCCCCGCGGCTGCCGTAGACCTCATCCGTGGAGAAATGGAGGAAGAACTCGACACGGGGCGCCGCCTTGAGAGAATCGAGGAGGACGAAGGTGCCATACACATCGGTCAGGACGAATTCACCGGCGTCGAGGATGGAGCGATCCACGTGGGTTTCGGCCGCAAAATGGACGACGCCCTGGACCCGCGACAAAATTTCTCGGACAACCTCCCTGTCCCGGATGTCTCCGTGGACGAACTCATAGCGCGGATCGTTCTCTACGTCCCTGAGGTTGTCGAGGTTCCCCGCATAGGTCAGCTTATCCAGGTTGATAAGATGCACTCCCGGATGTCTCCGCAGGAGAAAACGGATGAAATGGCTGCCGATGAACCCGGCCCCGCCGGTGACAAGGATCGTCCGGCCATCGATCTGACTGTTTATGGTCATCGCTCCCTCAACTCGATCGCTTCGCTTCCGATGCCCGCACGTAACGACTATGCAGCCGCAAGAACGGCGTTTGGATCAGCCGTCTTTTCGCTTCCAGACGTAGGGAATGTCGCTGTCATGGGGGTCGAGACGCTGTTCGTCGGGGCGCTCCCGGTCATAGGGCTCCGTCGGGATATTGATGATGACGGCCTCCTCCGGGCTCACTCCCATCCAGCCGTGATGCACACCCGGCGGCACCTGGACGAGAATCGGGCGGTAGACGCCGAGATAGAATTCGTTGACCTGTCCTTGGGTCGGCGAGCCGGAACGCCCGTCATAGAGAGCCATCTTGATCATTCCGAAGACACAGACGATGTTGTCGGCCTGGTTTTCGTGCTTGTGCCAGGCTTTCACTACGCCCGGATAGGTGGTCGTCATATACACCTGGCCGAACCCCTGAAAGAGTTCGTCGTCCCGCCGCAGGATCTCCATCACCCGCCCCCGCTCATCGGGGATGACCCGGAGCTCCTTTATTTTCACGCCGTCGATCATTTCGCTCTCCTTATTTCAACCCGATCTCACTTTTGTCCCCGACCATGAACCGGTAGGCCAGCGGTTTGGGCGGGCATTTATAGATACGCACTTCACGGCCGATCAGGCTCTCGTCGATCCGGGCTCCGACCTCAACGATCTCGCTGCTCTCGAGGACGATGCTGTGCTCGATCTCGGTCTTCATGATCCGGCAGTTTTTCTGGATGGAGGTAAACGGCCCGATATAGGAATCGGCGATCTCGGTCCCGGCTCCGATGATCGCCGGGCCGCGGATCGTGCTCGACCGCACCGAGGCGCCCTTCTCGATTATGACCGCGCCGCTGACCCGGGAGGATTCGTCCACCGACCCCTCGATCGATCCGCTGATCGTTTCCAGGATGAGTCGGTTGGCCTCGAGAATATCCTCGATCTTGCCCGTGTCTTTCCACCACCCCGAGACCAAGTGGGGTTGGACTTCAAAGCCGCGGTCGACGAGAAACTGGATGGCGTCGGTGATCTCGAGCTCGTTCCGCCAGGAGGGCTTGATCGCCCGCGCCGCCTCAAAGATGTGGGCGTCAAACATGTAAACGCCGACCAGGGCCAGGTTGCTCTTCGGCTCCCTGGGCTTCTCGACGAGCCGGATGACTTTCCCGTTCTCGAGCTCAGCCACCCCGAACATACGCGGGTTGGGGACGGGGGTTAGAAGGATCAGGGCGTTGGGCTTCCGCTCCCTGAAATGGTCGACCAAGGACACGATCCCGCTCTTCAGGATGTTGTCGCCCAAGTACATGACGAACGGCTCCCGACCCAGGAATCCCTCCGCGATCAGGACGGCATGGGCCAACCCGAGGGGGTCCGGCTGTTCGATGTAGGAGATCCGGACGTCTTTCCCCCAGCGCGAACCATCCCCGACCGCTTCCCGGATCTCCGCTTGAGTGTCGCCGACCACGATGCCGATCTCCCGGATCCCGGCGCCGATGAGGGCCTCGATCCCATAAAACAGCACGGGTTTGTTGGCGACGGGGACCAGCTGTTTGGCCTGGGTGAAGGTCAGGGGGCGGAGCCGGGTTCCCTTGCCGCCGCTGAGGATCAGACCCTTCATCTCAATAATTAACGCCTCCCATGAAATCGGTCGTCTTGCCTATATTGCCCAGCCCGACGGACAGCCGGTACTGGACCTCGGCCGGCTCACGGTAGAAGAAGACTCTCACGTCCGCCTTGAAATCAAGACATTGATAATGATAGACCAGGGAAACTCCGGAGTAAAGCATTTTCCGTTCCAGGATGTTGTAGTCGAACTCGACCAGCGTCTCGAGCTGGAGCCGCGGGATCTCGACCCGGCTGACGAGGCCAATCTGCTGCCGGTCGCGGAGGACATTCTGGCGCCACGGGTTCATGCTCCGGAACCAATTCACGGATAGAAAAAAGGGGTCGGTGAGGGAATTGATGCTGCCCCCGAGCCGGAGGTAGGAAAAGGTGTTGTAATAGGTGTTGTATCCCGTCGAGGTGTCGAGGCTGAACTTGCGGGCGGGATAGAAGCGGACGTAGCTCGTGATGTCCGAACGGGAGGGGACTCCGCCCTCCCACCTATAGATGCTCATCGGGCTGTCCTCGGGCGAAAGATAATAGGTCTGGCTTATCCCCCAAGTGAAGACCTCGCGCGGCATGTCCGTTTTCACCAGGATCCGGTTGGTCAGACCGTAAACAAGTTGATGGTAACGGTAGAAGCCATAGGCCGTGATGACCCGGTCGGCTTCGTTGACCGGGCTGTCGTAGCGGTAGTTGATGAACGGCTCGATGAGATGTTTGACCTTGGTTGCTCCTCCGGACGACTCGAAGATCCGGTAGAAGACAGGCCCTGTCCACTCCAGGCCGAGGACATAGTTGGCGAAGAAGATCGGCTCGCCGATGATCGTCTTGGTGTAGGGCGCATAGGACTGGGCGTAAAAGTTCAGGTTCGTGGTCACGTACGAATTGAGGGTCAACCAGGGGATCCCGGAATAGGGCAGGCTGAGCTGGGGGCTGAAGCTGATGTTGTCGTAGTACTTTTCCTTGCCGGAATCGAAATCGGCCTGCCAGCCGTATTTCCAGCTCGTGAAGGAGGAGTTAAAAGAGAAGAAAAGCGGTGATAGAAGCTTGATTTTGAAAGCATTGAGAGTGGCCTGAGGCAGGTAGTAGGTGGTCACGGAGTCCCCGATACTCCGGTAATAGGTCTCATAACGCGAGGCCCTCAGGCTGAAATTGTAGTAGGACCAGGCCCTGGAGATGAAAGCCTCCGAGCGGTAATTGGAGACCGAGGCCCGCTTGAAATTGTTGTCGAACTCCCGCAGGAAATCGAAAGAGGTCTGATAATCAATGTTGGCCACCAGGCGGAACTGCCCCGGAAGAGGCTGGTTGTGTTTGATCCGCAGGGCGTAGGCATTCGGGGATTGTGTCGCTTCGGCCTCCCGATTGAAGATGAAATAATAGAGCCTGGCCTCGCCGCCCCCCCCGTCGCCAAACAGGTAACGGTATTCAGCCCCGCCTCCGTATCCCTTGAGGGAGTAGAAGTCAAGGTTGAAGGTCGCATCCATGCTCCGGCTGATGGCCCAGTAGAAACTATCGCTGAAGAAGAAACCTTTAACGCCGGTATAGCCGATGAGCGGCATCAGGAAACCGGTCGAGCGCTCCCTGTCAAGGGGATAGCGGAAATAGGGCATGTAGAAAATGGGGACTTTCTTGATCCGGAAGACCGAGTTCCACATCTCGACATAATCATTCCTTTTCAAATGGGCCCGGGAACAGGAAAAATTCCAGCGGGGCGTGGGCTGGGTGCAGGAGGTCAGTCGCGCCTCGGTCAGACTGAATTCGTCCTGACCTTTTCCGGTAATCGTCTCCGCCTGATAAAAAATGTCGGGCTGGTCCATCCCGTTCGCCTTCTCCAGCTTGTGTTCATGGCTGTCCAGGTTGTAGAAAGCCTTGTCGGCGCTTATCACCTGGTTGGGCGATTGGATGACCACGTTGCCTACGGCGTTGACATCCTTGGTTTCCGTGTTGACTTCGACCTGGTCGGCAAAGAGCTTAAGGTCCTGGTAGTGGAGCTCGACATCGCCCTGGGCGAAGATCCGGTCTTTGGACTTGTCCCAGGTCCTGGCGAGCACAGTGATCGAGGAATCGGCGCTTTCCGTCCTTTTTTTGGCGGGTTTGGACTGACTCGGCGGAGCCTGGCCCGGGGTCGACGGCTGTTCTACGCGAGGGAACGGACCGGGATCGGCTGGTGCGGCCGGAAACAGGAATCGTCCCGGGAAAAGGAGGAGGCAGGCCAGGACGAAGGCTGCCGGAGCGGGTTTCCGGAGGGAGCCGCGTTTCCGCCGGTCCGTCCTTGTCACACGAAAAATGTAGCACAACCTCCCTCCAGGAATCAATTCGGCCGTCCCGCGGACCATTGAAGCCCGCAGCCCTTTCCTTTATGATAGGGCCTCAAAAAACAACAGGATCCCGCCATGATCGTGAGCATCGAACGGAAGGAGCACAAGCTGCCTGATTTTCTCATCGTGGGAGCGCCGCGGTCCGGGACGACCACTCTGTATAACTGCCTAAGTCAGCATCGATATATCTACATGCCACCAGAAAAGGAGCCAACCTTCTTCCTCGCCTGGGGAGAGGCGCCTTTCTACAAAGATCCCCGGTATCGCAGGGAAGCCAGCCATATCGTCCATGAGGTTGACGAGTATCTCCGGCTGTTTCGGGCGGCCCGGGACTCCGATGTCATCGGTGAGGCGTCCGCACTTTATCTCTACGGCCACCGGACCGTGATCCCGAATATCAAAAAGATGTACGGCGGCAAATTCAGCCGGGTGAAGATCATCATCTCACTCCGGAATCCCGTCGACCGAGCCTGGTCCCATTATTGGATGAAGCGAAGTCATCTTGAAGAAATGTTTGATTTCGCCGACGCGACCGACCCCGGGACCGTGCGCAGCCGCTTGGAGAGCCAGCTGATACCGAGCCTCGACGACATCGGAATGGGCAAGTACAACGATGCCGTCGACGCCTACCGGAACGACTTCCCGGACGTCAAAATCCTCCTCTTCGACGACATCCTTCGCCTGGAAAAGTTGATCGGCCGGGATCTGCGACATTGGCTTCAGACCCCTAAGCCCCAGGCCGGGCCCGCCCCGAGACCGGGGGAGAAATGAGGGAGGGGCCCCAGAAGTCCCGGATGCCTGACGCCGGAGGCAAGGCATGTTGACAGCCGGATTCCTTCTGCGGAACTTGGGGAACCTTTTGCTTCGGCGGCGGTTCGAGTTCCAGTTCGACCGGATCCCGATGCGGACCGACAATCTTTCTCCACGAAAAATCCGCAACCTTTTCCGCATCGGCTGGAACCGCGTCTTCCTGCTGGCCAAGGCCCGCGGCCATCCCTACTCCGCCCATATTTCCCCCGCCGGACTATGCAACCTCAGATGTGACAGCTGCCCGGTGCATGAGGACGAACTGAAAGGCAAGACGGTCCTCTCCTTCAACGCCTTCCGGAAGTTCATCGACGAGGCGGGTGATTATCTCATCTACATCATCCTCTGGGGATGGGGTGAGCCCCTTCTCAATCCTGACTTCCACCGGATGGCCGCCTACGCAAAGGGGAAGAACATCCTGACAGTAACCAGCACAAACCTGAACAGATTCAGCCGGGAGGAGGCGCGGAAGATGATCGATTCCGGCCTCGATGCCCTGATCGTCGCCCTGGACGGAGTGACGGAGGAAACATACGCCCGGCTCCGGACCGGAGGAAGCGCCGGCCGAGTCATCGAAAACACCCGCATCCTGATCGAAGAAAGGTCCAGGGCGAGGGCCAAAAAGCCCCTCGTGAACCTGCGCATGGTCGTCTCCAAGGAGAACGAACACGAGGTTGAACCCTTCCGGCAACTGGCCCGAAGCCTGGGAGTCGATATGGTCAGCTTTAAAGCTTTCTCGACCCGCCAGAAAGGCTTTGCCGATCCCGGCATTGATGAAAGGTACGCGCCGGGAAACGAAGGCTACCGCTGGTATCGATATCGGGACGGTTTTGTGCCCGACCGGAAGCCCAAAAGATACAACTGCCGGTTTCCCTGGACCAAGCCCACCCTGTTTCCGGACGGCGCGGTCCTCGCCTGCGAATTCGATTTCCGGTACGAGCATGTCTTCGGCAACATCAACGACCAGAGCTTCGAGGAGATCTGGTTTGGCCCCAAGGCCAGGCAGTTCCGAACGCAGTTCAAGGCGGACCGGGACTGCATCTCTTTCTGTCGCGATTGCGTTTATGATTACAAACTGATCCCCGGATGCACCGTGGAATGGGAGATCCTGAAACGCTGAACGCCAGGGAACCCGGTACCCAAGCGGAACCCCGCCTCCTCCCGATTTCCGTAGTCGTCATAACACATAATGAAGAAAAAAATATAAGGGATTGTCTGGATTCTCTGGTCAGGCAGGATTATCCGGACGAAAGGTTCGAGATCGTGGTGGTCGACTCCTCCGCCGACGCCACCCCTGAGATCGCGGCCTCCTACAAAAAGGTCCGGCTGTTGCGGGCCCCCAAAGGCTTCAGCGTCCAGAAGAACACGGGGCTGGAAGCGGCCCGTTTCGACATCGTGGCCTTCACCGATGCCGATTGCGTCATCCCCTCCGGCTGGCTGCGCGTTATAGACTCGGCCTTCAAGGACTCCCGGATAGCCGCCGTCGGAGGGAATGCCTACCCTCCTCCGGATGCGGGCCGGTTCGGCCGCTGGTCGGCCTGTATCGGTCATCCGGCCGGGGGAGCGATCGGATTTGATGCCAACGTGACGAGAGGGCCGGAAGGCGTCTCTTTTGTGGCCGGGTGCAACTCTTGTTTCCGGAAGATTGCGCTTCTCGATGTGGGCGGATTTTCTCCAGAGTTTTTCGACGGCGGCGAGGATGTGGACATATCGAGGACGCTCCGGAAGCGAGGATACTATCTGGACTACATCCCGGAGTTAACGGTTTTTCACAAACCGCGGCCGAATCTCATCCGGTACCTGCGCTGGAACATCTCCGTCGGCGTGACAAAGTATAACCTTCAGAGGCCCGCGCTGGGAAGGATTCTTGCTCCAGCCGGCTTCCTCATCTTCTCGGCCCTGCTCCTGGCCGCACTGATTGCCCGTTTGAAGTCCATCCCCCTGTTCTTGTTTTTGCTGGGATCGCTCTGGATAGCCTTCCTGATCGTCCTGCTGGTCGCGGCAAAGCCCTACCGTCTTCTCGTCCAAAGGCGAAAAAGGATCGGGGTGTCCTGGATCACCGTCGGCACCGCAATCCCGGCCCTCATCGCCCTTCGTCAGGCCAGCATATGTCTGGGACAATGGAAGAAATGGCGGGCCCTGAGAAAAGGCGAGAAAAGGCCCCGGATCAGCCCCTGACCGGTCTCCGCTTATTTCGTTCCACCCCCTCGATGAAACGGCTCAGGTAGCTGACCAGGTCGCCGGATTGCGGCGGCCGGGGAAGGGCCAGTTCGGCCACCCGTTTTTCATAGTGATTTATGATATGAACCAAGTCTGCCGGGGAATGAGCGACCAGGACGCGCCTCTCGGCCTCCATCATGGCCGCGAATTCCACCTGGTGGTCATCCAGATGCTCTCCCAGGCGCTTTTTCCTGGGCATGACAACCGGTATCTTCCCGGTCGAGAGGCAGAGGGCAATCGAGCCGACGCCGCCATGAGTCACGACAATCCGGGATTCCTGGATGAGCTGCCGCATCCGGCTAAGGGGGAGGTAAGGTTCGCAAGGGAATGTCTGCGGCCGATAGCGGCAGAAGCCGGTTTGTCCGAACAAATCCGGCCCGATCTCCCCCCGGGCGGCCGCTTCATCGATGATACGCAGGAGCCGGTCGAACGGGAACCTCTCCTGTCCGACGGTCACGAAGATCATGCGACGCGCCCCTCAAACCGGGCTCTTTTATACCTCGCGGCGAGCTTGGGCCATTGAACCAAAAGGACGTCGACGACGGGATATACAAGTTTGGCGGAAAGAGATAGGGTCTGGACACGGGTGAGGGATTCAAGGTAAAGGCAGGGAACGCCCAGCATCCGGCCTGCATAAATGAACGGGACGGACACTCCGGCGCCGCTTGAAAAGACGATGTCCGGCTTTTCCCTTCGCAGAATTTTCCAGGCCAGGAAGAAATTCCGCAAACAGTTGACAACACTTCGGTTAGTCGGCTGATAGGCCCAGTGGACCGACTCCTCTTGGAGCGCCGATTCCGTGTCCATTCCTCGAAAAGTCACCCAGAACCGCTCGTGCTCTTCCCAAAGGGGAAGGAGGGAGATAAGCTCCAGGAAATGGCCGCCGCTCGAGCAGACCAAACAGATTTTTGCCATGCTTGCGCTCGCTTCGGGATTATCCCATAGGTAGAGCGAGAAAATCCATAATCTTGGGGGCGCGGCATTCCCAGGTGTTCTTTTTCCGGAATATGCTCTGATTGATTTTCATGCTATCCGGCCGTCCTGGAATCCAAGGCGTCCTCCTCTTCCAGGACGGGGTACGCCGGATTCATCTGCACGGCCTGGGCCAAGCCCTTCTGGATCTTCACACCCAGCCAGGCCGACCACAAAGCTTGGTAGATGATAAAGGCGAATGCGGACCCGATTATCCCCCGGACCTTGGTGAACCAGGCTAAAAGAGGAAGATAGGCAGTCGCTCCGGCCACAGAAGCTTGTAGTATATCTCTCGGACGTCCCATAGCCAGCAGGATCGAAGGGAAGTGGAAGGTTGCCATGGAAATGATCACGCCTCCAAGGTAGGCGAGTAGCGGACCGTAGGAGGCTTCGAAATTCGGGCCGACAGTCACCCGGAGGGCCATCCGTCCCAACGCCAGGAAGCCTATCCAGGCCAGGATTCCCAGCCCCGCCATGGCCAGGGCCGGGTTCCATAGCAAGCTCCGGAACTTCGCAGAATCCCGGCTGGCCCACTTCTTGGAAAGATCCGGAAAGATCGCCTGGCGCATAGCCTCTTCCAACCGGCCGATCGCCCGGGCAAACTGCCTGACGATTTTATAGACGCCGGCCGCGGCCGCCCCCAGGAGAGCGCCGATGACCAGGATATCGATTTCTTTAAGGGCTATACGCAGGCTGGACTGAGGTTGGAGACGATAAAGAACCTCCACAGCCCCGGAAACCTGGAGTTGATTCCCCGCAAGCTAGATCGAAACACCCTTCTGAGGCTCCTCTTCCGGAGTTCCCGGATACCGAGCAGAGTCGTCATCCAGGCGCCGGCAACTTCCGTTGCGAGCCAGACCATGAGAAACGCCGATAAGCCGGCTCGGCTCGCGTAAACGATGGTCACACAAGCGGCCCTAAGCCCGGCCGCTATGACCTGCTGGAGCGCCAGGAGGTCAAACCGGTCGAACAGCCGGAGGACGGCCGTAGAAGAGCCGGTCAGACGAAGGAATATGCCCAGGCTGAACAGCATGGCGACCTGCGTCATTGCCCCATCCCAGCCCTTGAGACGGGCAAAAACGAAAAGGCTGATGGCGCATATCGTGCCGCCCGCAAGGGCGCTCGCTAGGTCCAGGAGAAATCCCGCCTTGATCAAGCCCTTGAAATCGTCGGGTTTGGACTCGGCCAGGGCCCTGGCCCCGAAATGGATCAAAGCCTGCCAGGATTCGAAGCTGGCCAGGCCGAAAATTACGGAGAACGCATATGTGCTCAAGAGAGCTAAGAATCCACAGGATCCGGGACCCAGCCTCCGGGCGGCCAGGATGTTCGAGAGAAGTCCCAGCAGGGAAGCCCCGATCGACCCGGCGACGAGCAATCCGGTGTGGCGATAAACCCGGCCGACAGCTTCCTTGTTACGGTTCAGTCCCTGGAACATCGGGGCCAGATATTATCGCCGCCTCTATCCCCTGTCAATTTGGACGATGCCTGCCTGGGAGCGTTCCCCGCCTTCCTTGACACCAGGTTCAGCGGCGCATAGAATACGAACCGCCGAAACGACCATGGCCGGAAAATATGCCTTGGGATGGATCCCCGACTACCCGGATTTCAGGGACTACACTGAGGAGACGGAAGAGGTTCGGGAGATCTTGAGGACGACCGGACTCACTTTCCGGAGCGCCACAAAGAAAGCGCGCCCGGAAAAGACGCTGCCGACCTCGGCCGACCTGCGGGAGTGGTGCTCCCCGGTCGAGGACCAGGGCCGACTCGGTTCCTGCACCGCTCACGCCGGAGCGGGGATCATCGAATACTACGAGCGAAAATCGTTCCACCGGCATATCGATGCCTCCCGGCTGTTTCTCTACAAGGTCACCCGGAACCTGATGAAGATGAAGGGAGACACCGGAGCTTATCTTCGCAGCACGATCGGAGCGATGGTGCTTTTCGGAGTGCCACCGGAGGAATACTGGCCTTACACCGACGGCCCGGACGATTTCGACAAGGAGCCGCCTGCTTTCTGCTATTCCTTCGCCCAGAACTACAAAACTCTCAAATACTACCGGCACGACCCGCCGTCCGCCGCGGCCGACGATATCCTGAACAGGGTGAAGACATATCTGGCCGCCGGACACCCGGCCATGTTCGGTTTCACCGTCTACACTTCCGTCGAACAGGCCTCGGAGACGGGCCGGATCCCGTTCCCTTCTCCGCTCGATAAAATCGAGGGAGGCCATGCCGTGGTCGCGGTCGGCTATGATGATAAGATGAAGATCAAGAACAGGTTCGGGGGGGAAGAAACCGAGGGGGCGCTCATCCTCCGGAACTCCTGGGGCGAGGGTTGGGGAGAGGCTGGGTACGGCTGGCTCCCGTACGATTACCTGAGGAAGGGGCTGGCCGAAGATTTCTGGTCGGTCCTGAAGAAGGACTGGATCGACACGGGCGAATTCAGGCTGTGATCCCGGGTTCGTTCTCAATCCCCTTCCTCTCATTCATCTCACTCTCTCGCCACATTAACGCGTGTTCCTCTGGAAGAAGGCTATCAAGTGGATCTGAGCTTGCTTGGAAGTAACGAGGGGCTGAATCGTTTGAAGAGGATTCCCTCGCCTTTTCGATTGGGCAAAAACTTTATCAGATACAACTGGCTCCAGCCGCCCGGCCAGCCCCCTCCTCTGCCGAGGGCGATGTGCATCTACGTCACCTACCGCTGCAATCTTCGCTGCAAGATGTGCGGCATCTGGAAACAAAGCGGGCCGGAAAGCCGGGCCCGGGAGCTGTCGATCCAAGAATTCGATCAAGTTTTATCCGATGGCCTTTTTAGCCATTTGGAATACATCAACATCAACGGTGGCGAGCCCAATCTCAGGCCCGACCTGCCGGAGTTCGTCGAGCTTTTCATCCGGAAATTTCCCCGCTTATCCATGATCACCATGAATTCCAATGGATTGCCCACGTCAAGGGCCTTGTCCCATGCCCGGCAGATCTCCGCCCTGTGCCGCCGGGCGGATATCCGTTTTTCCCTCAGTATCTCCCTCCATGATCTGGGTAAAGCCCATGATAAAATCGTCGGCGTCAGAAACGCTTATCTTCAGGTTGAGGAAACACTGCGCGGGCTAAAGGGGATCCAGCGAGAAGCTAAATTCTACCTGGGCATCAATTGTGTTCTGACCCCTCTGAACCTTTACCGAGGCGAGGAGATGCGGCGCTGGGCTGAAAGAGAACGTATCCCGGTCAACTTCACTCTCGGAGAGGTCCGGGAGAGGTTTTATAATACCGGGGTGAGCGGCGATATCCTGATATCAGGCGAAGGGCAAAAAGAGCTGATCAAGTTCTTCAAATCTTTGGCCGGAAAGAAGTCTCCGGGAAATCATCATGCGCTGCGGTACAGAGAGCTGGCGTGTCTCCTTGAGGGGCGGGGTCCACGGCAGCTCTCCTGCCATTACGCCATGGCCGGAGTCATCCTCGGTTCGGACGGCTCCCTCTATTATTGCAAGGACAGCCGATCTCTCGGCGACTGTCTCAATAAACGGGCCTTTTCCTTGTACTACTCGCCGGAGAACCTCCGCTATCGCCGGGAAGAATTGATCCCTAAAAAATGTCTGACCTGCCCTCCCAACACCTTCAACAGGATAGAGCTCGAAAAAGACATCCTGAAGTATCTCCTTTTTTTGATCCGGAACTGAGGCCTCAAAAAAGCGCCTTCGCATCCGTTCTTGGAAACGCGGGGCCGGGTTGGTCGTCCCGGCCAAGATCTTAATCGGCTCTACGCAGTCGCTCCAAGACCTTGCTCAAGACCAGCTTCTCTTCTTTGCCTATTCTCAGGATAAAAAAAACGATCGTGTAGATTATTATGCAGATCGACGCGAGAATCGGCAGATGGGCGAATTTTCGATAATCCGAAAAAACTTGATCCATAAGGAGCTTGGATGAGATGAAAGAAACGCCCCCGGCCAGGAGAGGCTTCATCTCGTCGATCCGGAAAGGATGAAGATCGAGAATCCAATAGACTTGGAGACAAGTGATGATGTCTACGAGGATCAGGGAACTGGCAGTTCCCAAGGCTGCCCCCAGAATCCCATACCGGGGGATGAGGAGGATATTGAATAAAACCTCCAAAGTGAGGAGAAGGGAAAAATTCAGCAGATGCCATTTGGACCGCCCGCTCATCGTCAGGACGGCCCCCGCGTTTCCCATCGCCGAATGAACCAGCCAGCCGCCGGCCAATAAGGCAAGCGCTCCGGCACCTTGGACAAAACGCGCGCCGAATACATAAAGGATCGGCTTGGCCAACAGGATCAAAAGGAGACTCACCGGGAGCGTTATGGAAAAGGTCCATTTGGAAACGATCTTGAAGACATGTTCCAGATCCCCATGTTCTCTCCGATGATAGAGGTCGGCGGCGATCGGTGCGAAAATGGCGTTAAACGAGATGAAGATGATACTGGCCAAAAGGCTCGTCCGCTGAGCGGCTCCGTAAATTCCGACGTCTTCCGAAGTCCCGAGGATTCCCAGGACAAAGCTGTCGGTGACGATGAGAAGTTGGCCTAAGATATACGAGAAGAGCAGAGGCCAGGAAAAGGTCATGAGCTTGCGGATTTCGTAGACCGGGCGGATCTCTTTGCGGAAAAATCCGGGGAATATTTTTTTCAATAAAGCCAGGGCTTGGAGCAGGGCGATGAAGGCCGCCAACCCGTAAGCCCAGAGAATGCCGGGGAGCGTCTTTCCCCAGGCGAAGAAGACGATGATGACACCGCTGATTCTCAAAAAAGGCTCTGTGAGTTCGCCGACATAAATCTTATATTCCAGGGCTTGAAATCCTTGGAACGTGGAGAGGAGAATCGTCCCCAGGACGGAGAAAGGGGTCATCACGGCAAAAATCTTGATGACCGGGACGAGGTTCGGCTGGCCGAACACATGCCGCGCTAAGATGCTGGAACCAAAAAATAGCCCTGCACCAAGGGCCGTCCCTGCACAAACAACGGACCTGGCGGAGAAAAGGATAACGCCTTTGAGCCGTTCTTGATCATTCTGCCCTCGAAAGAGAGAGACAAACCTGACCAGTCCCTGGGGAAGGCCGAGTTGGGCGACGATCTCGACGATCGTAAAGACCGTCAGGCCCAGGATAAAAAGGCCGAAGAGCTCGGCTCCCAGATGCCGGGCGACAATGACTTGGAATACATATTTCAGGCCGGTTCCGGCAATGGTTCCAAAGAAGACGATCCCCGCCCCCCGGGCAAGGGACAAGAGCTCCGTCCGGGGGAATCCGCTGTTCTCCTGGATCATCTTCTATACGCAGACCTGAGGCCCTCGATCTTGGCTCCGCTTCCCTAAAAAGCTCCCCGCCGATTGAGGCCCACTCGAACTGTCTTCAACGGGATGACAAAATCCGGCCGGAGAGTTCCGTTTGATGGCCAAGGTGCTTAGCCGAATCGGATTTGATAGACATCCTCAAAACAGGAGGGTTTTATATCGCGATTGGCTGCAGCTGTCAAATGCTCTCCCGCTTTCTTGACAGGGATTCTTCGCGGGTGCTATTGTATCGGTTGTTTTGGAAAATAATGCGCTCGCCGAAAAAAAATCAAAAGGCGCTTTTGAGACGCAGCCCAGAGCGGGCAAAAGCGAACCGAACTCTGGCGGCGAGGCCTGTTTATGTTCAGTGACCAACTGCCGGACATCATCCGCCGAACCGAAGCCATAGGCAGAACCCTGCCGATCCACCAGCGGGGAATCCTCGCCCTTCTAGAGAAAAGCATCCGGCGCGAAGGATTATCGGCCGAAGAACTGATCGAGCTCCTCAATGGAACGGTGGATGCTAAGAATCAGGAACTGATCAAGAATTTCTCAGCCCAGCATCGCCGGCCCCATGACCGGGACATCCTTCTGCTCCCGCCTCTCTATTTTTCCAGCATTTGCGAAAACCGCTGCTTGTACTGCAATTTCTCAGGCAATGGACGGCGCCTCTCCATCCAAGAATTCGCGGAAGAATTCGATGCTCTTCTCAACCTGGGGTACCGGAGCATCGAACTCGTGAGCAGCCAGGATCCGGAGTTCTACATGAAATCCGCGGATTCCACGATCGCTGCCCAGCGTTACTCCGTGGATGCCGTCGCCCCATATTTTGAGCTTGCCAAAGAGCGCCTGTCGACCTATGGCGGGGGCATGTTGACGAGCAATATTCCTCCCCTCGATGTCGATAGCTTTAAAAGACTCAAAGCGGCCGGTCTCGACTGTTACTTGGCCTGGCTGGAGACCTTTCATCCTCAACAGTACGAACGGCTTCATTATGATCAAGGCCCCAAGGTCAATCAGGCGTTCCGCCTGGATTCGTTCGAACGGGCGGTCGAGGCGGGCATTTTCCATCAGGCCGGCGCTTTTTTAAAAGGCCTTTATGACTGGCGGCACGAGGAGGCAGCCCTCTATCTGCTCGACCGATATCTGAAGAAAACGAACGGCCTCGGTTTTTCGGTCATCGGCACTCCGCGGCTCAAGGGTCAATTCAGGAAATCCCCGCTGGTCAGAACCCATGAGGTCTCCGACGACGAATATGAACTGAACATCGCTTTGGACCGGATTCTCTTTGACGGGATCTTATGGCTTCAGACGAGGGAATCTTTTGACCTGAACCGTCGTTTGATCGGCCGCTATGGGGGAGGCGTCGTTCTGACGCTGACAAGCAGCACCGCTCCGGGCGGCTATTCAAAGCGGTCTTCGGTGAGGGCCCAGTTCCCTGTGTACAAGCAAAGTCTTGATCAGTCCGTCTCGGCGCTTGAGGACGATGGCTTCAACGTGGTCTTTCATTGGACAACCCAGACTCTTCTGAATTTTCATCGTGGGTCAGAGAACTACCACAAAACATGAGACAGCAGCCTATCGTTCTGCTGAAGCTCGAAAACAACCAAAAGGACCTTGAAGTGGCTCCCCCTTTCGGCCTCCTTTACCTGGCCTCTGCCTTGGAGAAGGCGGGATTCGAGGTTGAGATCATCCATGAAACGGGGACGCCGGAGAACATCAAAAAGGTCCTTTCCCGGTTGTTGCGGCTCGATCCTTTGTTCGTCGGGCTATCCATCCTGACCGGGCCTTCACTCGTCCCGTCTCTGGCCGCCTCGCGGGAAATCAAGAAACACTCGGACATGCCGGTTGTTTGGGGGGGTGTCTTCCCCTCGATGCTTCCCCGGGATATCCTCCGAAGCGCCATGATCGATATCGTGGCTATCGGAGAAGCGGAGGAGACGGTCGTCGAGCTGGCCCGGCATTTTGCCGAGAACGGTTCGAGGTCGGCCGCGCTGAAAACCATACGGGGCATCGGGTATAAGGACAACGGAACGGTCACGATCAATCCGAGCCGACCATTTATCGCCGATTTGGATTTCTATCCTCCGGCCTGGCACCAGGTTGAAGTCGAACGTTATTTTTTTGATTACCGGTCGTATTTCTATGAAATGGGATCCCGGCTCCCCTCGGGAAAATTCGGGACGGTGATGACGAGCCGCGGCTGCCCGTCGCGATGCGGGTACTGCTTCAATCAATTTCTTTACAAGAGAAAGTTTCGCGCTCACTCGGTCCGGCATGTGACCGCAGAAGTCGAGTGGCTGAAAAAGGACCATCAGATCGCCGGGATAATCTTCCTCGACGACAACTTTTTCAGCGATCCAAAAAGAGCCTTGGAGATCGTCCGGAACCTGGGACTCCCTTGGAGCGCGTCCTTCCGGGCGAATTATGCCGCCCTCTGGGGGGAGGATTTTCTTCGCAAACTTCGCGACGGCGGCTGCCTGGAACTCAGAATCGGAGCGGAATCGGGGTCCCAGAGGATTCTGAACCTCATGCAGAAGGACATTATGGTCGAGGACATCCGGCGCACCGCCGAGCTGTGCCAGAAGGTTGGCATCCGTGCCCTGTTCAATTTCATGATCGGCCTGCCCGGGGAGATCTGGCCGGACATGTTGGAGACCTTCCGCCTCATGGACGATCTCGATAAGATGGGAGAAGGTGTCGCGGTCGGCGGGCCTCTCGTCTATTTGCCCTGGCCGGGCACGCCGCTTTTCGACTTGGCCTTGGAAAAAGGATTTCATCGTCCTGAACGGCTGGAAGAGTGGGCCGTTAACTTGGGAGCCCGGCAGCCAGTGACACCCTACGTGGACCGGAGGGCGAAGTTTGTCAATTATTTCCGGATCCTGGGCTACCGGAAGAATATCGAGAAACTTTCTTTTCCCTGGCCGGCGAAGATTCTGAGCTTCTTGGCAAGAAAAAGATGGGAAAAGAGAGAGTTTCGTGTTCCTCTCGATTACTATGCTCCGCGATTCGTTTTCGAGCTCCTCAAGATCCTGGGGATGCGAAAAACCACCCCATCGATCTATACTTAACCGGGGCTGAAGCATGAACCAAGATTCGAGGGTCGATCAATATGCTCCCGCATGAAGGGTATCTCCTGGCCGGGCTGTGGCTCAACCAATGGAAGTCACCTCTTATCCTTGAGCGCGTTCGCGAAAGAAAGATCCGCAGACTGATCTCCCATGCCTATCACAAGGTTCCCTTCTATCGCGCGATCTTTGAGGATCGCAAAATCCGGCCCGAAGACATCCGCAAGGTCGCCGATCTGTCGGCTCTGCCCTTAATTTCAAAAAAAGACCTGCAGGGTCTTTCGGCCAAAGAAAAACTCGCCGCCGGGTGTCATCCCCAAAATTGCCGGGCCTTCTTGACATCGGGAACAACGGGGAGACCGCTGACTGTCTTCTATTCTCGGCGCGACTGGACGATGCTCAACCTCGGATCGGCCCGGGCGTTCTTTGCCATGGGGATGAGGCCGTGGCACCGGATGGCCTCCTTTGTCGGGAAGGCGGCAACCCAAAAGCACAAAAAGTGGTACGAATATCTGGGGATTTGGAGAGGGCGGGATCTCTCCAGCTGGGAGAATCCCCGTTCCTGGATTGCGCATCTTCGCCGTTGGCAGCCGGATGTCCTGATCGGCTATGTCATGACCCTTAAAATCCTCGGGGAGGCCGTGCAGGACAAGGGACCGCAACCCTGGGCGCCGGACCTCATCATCAGCGGCTCGGGGGTCCTGGACGATTTTACCCGCCGCTTTCTGGCCTCGGTTTTTTCCTGTTCGGTCATGGACTACTATGCGTCTTTTGAAGCCGGGACCATCGCCTGGGAATGTCCTACCTGCGACGGCTATCATCTCAGTTCGGACACCGTCATCGTCGAGACGCTCGCCGATGGGAAGCCCGTGTCGCCGGGCGAAACCGGCGAGGTGGTTATTACGAACCTTCATGCCTATGCCATGCCTTTCATCCGATATCGGCAGGAGGACGAAGCCGTTCTATCGACAAGACGCCCCAAGTGCGGGAGGGGGTTGCCGCTTCTGGATCGGATTCATGGCCGGGCTGATGACTGCGTCATTTTGAGCGACGGAAGGAAAATCCCTTCCCAGCCTTTTTATTACTCCATCGAGCCCGTTCGAGGAGTCAAGAGGTGGAAGGTGGTTCAGGAGGACCTTCTGACTATCAGGATCGATATCGAACCCAGCGGTGAATTCAGCGAGGATTCCCGGCGGCTCATCGAGCGTAACCTGAGAAAAGCGATCGGGGACGGGATGACGCTCAAGTTCTCGATTGGGCCCTCGATCCCGGTTCACCCCTCGCAGAAATTTCGCCAAGTCAGCTCCCGGATCGCGGGTGCCGGGCGGTCTTGAGGGCCTTGGAGATGAAGTAGATCAGGGCGATGCATCCTCATCAAATTGCGGCAGTGATCCGGCTCCAACAAGCGCAGTGGAAAAGCCCGGAAACACTTCAAGCCGTCCAGGGAAAAAAGCTCAGAGCTTTAATCCATCATGCCTATCACCACGTTCCCTATTACCGGAAGCTCATGGCCGGTCTCAAGCTTAAGCCCGAAGATATTCGGAACGCCGAGGACCTTCAACGCCTTCCTCTTCTTTCCCGGGACAACCTGCAGGGAGCGCCGGCGGCGGAAGTTTCGGCCGGGAACATCAATCTCCGGAAATGCGTCTCTCCAACAACCAGCGGGATAACCGGACAGCCCCTGAAGATTCTCTTCCGAAGGGAAGACTGGACGATCATGAATCTCACTTGGGTGAGGGCTTTTCTGGCAAGCGGCATGTCCCCGTGGCAGAAAAGGGCCGCCTTCAGCGGACGCCGTGAATCGGCGGAAGGGAAACATTGGTACGAATATTTCGGGCTCTGGCGGCGAAAGGACATCTCCACTTGGCTGGACCAGAAAGCCTGGATCGAGGCGGTCCGGAAATGGAAACCGGCCGCCCTGGTCGGGTATTCGATGACTCTTCGCGTCTTTGCTGAAGCCGTCCAAAAATATCGGGTTCTGGATGTGCGCCCGAAATTTGTCTTCAGCACCGCCGGGATTCTGGATGATGTCACTCGGAGAACTTTAAAAGATGTTTTCGGAGCGGAGGTCATCGACATCTATGCCAGTGTCGAAGGCGGCTGTCTGGCCTGGGAGTGCCGGGCCTGCGGCGGTTATCACCTCAGCGAGGATACGCTGATTGTCGAAATCCTGAAGGACGGACGGCCGGCCCGGCCCGGCGAAACCGGTGAAGTGGTGATCACAAACCTGTATTCCTTCGCCATGCCCCTCATCCGTTATCGGCAAGGGGACGAGGCCGCGCTGGCCCAGAATGAACCCTCGTGCGGCCGAAGACTAAAACTCTTGTCCGGAATCCAAGGCAGGATCAACGACCGCATCGTTTTCAAAACAGGAGAAAGGATCTCCTCGCAGCCTTTTTTCTTCGCCGTCCAGGACGTCCCCGGCGTGAAGCGATGGCGGGTCACGCAAGAGTCTTTCGATCGGCTCCATGTCGAGATCGAGCCGACGCCGGAATTCAACGATTCATCAAAACAGAGGATCGTCTGGAATTTGAAAGCTCTGGTTCGCGAAGAGATGTCGATCACTATGACTCTGGTCTCTTCGTTCCCGTTTGACCCGGCCCGGAAATTCCGACAAGTCCGGTCGACAATGGCGGGCCGGACATGAGAGTAGCGGATCGACAAGGCCGGGGCGGAGAAAGAAGGCCCGCGATCGGTTTGCTCAAAGGGCTGGCCTCCAAAGAATTCTGGGATGACCGGCACAGACGCATCCGTCTGAAAAAGATCACCCCCCAACCCAAAAAATACTATCTCGACTATGAACTGGACAGGGTTTTCCGTCGCTGGCTCGGATCCCGGCGCGGCCAACGACTTTTGGAGGTCGGCTGCGGATCGTCGCTCTGGCTGCCCTATTTTTCAAAACAATTCGGAATGGAGGTCGGGGGCATCGATTATTCCGACGTCGGTCTGACCCTTAGCCGGGAAATCCTTCGGCTCAACGCTGTTCAAGGCTCGCTCCGGAAAGCGGACTTCCGAGACGGACCGGGGCCGGACCGCGAGTCATTCGATGTTGTTTTTTCACTCGGCCTTGTCGAACATTTCGAGGATCCCGAGCTTGTTCTCGCGATCCTCAAGGGGTTCGTCCGGCGAGGGGGACTTCTGCTGACCTGGCTCCCCAATACAGCGGGGGTCATCCCCAGGATAAACCCTCGTCTCAACCGGCTGTACCGCGGCTTTTACAGGCGCCTGGATCTGGCCACGATCCGTGCGTATCACGAGGCGCTGGGTTTTGATATACTCCAGAGTTCGTATCTTCAGTTTCTGGACCTGAACTTCCTGACCCTGACATTTCTCCCCGGCTTCCTTCAAAAACCCCTGGCCTTGACTTTCCACGGCTTTGGGCTTTTTTTAATCGCTTTGCAGAAAGCCGTCTCCCGGCCTGTCCAGTCCCGGCTTTTGTGCGCCGGGATGATCGTCGTTGCCCGGCGCAAGGATTAGGCGTTGCGAGCCGTTTCGCTCCATTGATTGACAGGAAGAGGGAATATCACTATATAGGGCTTGCCTTGTCGACGATGACAGCCAAAATCAAATTATAGAAGCTGGGCGTGATCATCCTCTCCAGAACGATAAAAGTCCGGGCAAGAAGGAAAGGAGCCCATTAATCGACATCCTGATCGTCAACACCCATTCCATCCTCAACTCCGGAGACGCCGGGATCGTTTTGGCCGAGGTCCAATGGCTGCGGTCCCATGTGTCCCGCCCGACGATCGCGCTGGTCTCCCGAACTCCCTGGCTGGACAAGAGATTTTTTGGCCGGCTGGACATCGAGGTCTATCCTCCCCTGATAGCCGCTCCCAGCCTTTACCAGGGATTCCACACAAAAATCCAAAGGACGTTCCAAACCACATTCAACTGGCTGGGGCAAAAACGGCTGATCGATAAGATCCGGGCTTCCGACCTCATCATCAGCAGCGGAGGGGGCTATTTTTTTTCCCACCGGAGACGATTCCCAGGGCCGATGTTTTTTCAGAACTACCTTCCGCTCAGGATCGCCGCGGCCTGCAAAAAGCCGGTCGTTCTGTTCCCCCAGTCCATCGGCCCCCTGTTGAGTTCTGCCGCCGAACGATTGTTGAAAAACGTATTGAACGACCGCTCAGTTAAAAAGATCTTCGCGCGGGAAACAGCCTCCTTAGCCTATCTGAGAACCCTCCTGCCGAAACCCCAGGATGCCAAGCTCGACTTTTGCCCGGATATGGCTCTCTCACTCCAGAAGGACGAAAGCGCGGCGCCGCCAGTCCTGAATCTCGATCTACCGAGACCGGTTGCCGCCCTAACGGTCAGGTCTTGGGATTTCCCTGAGGTGAAAAGCGCGCGGGACAAAAAGGCGCGGCAAGAGCGGTATCTGGAAGCTTTGATAGAGGCCTGTTTGGAGTTTCAACGGAAGTGGAGGGGATCCCTTGCCGTCGTGCCTCAAGTCAGAGGCCCCGGCGTTTTCGAAAATGATGAGATCCCGTCCAAGCGCGTCTGGGCAGAACTCAAAAAACGGCTTCCCCAGGGACATCTCGCCTATGTCTCTCTGCCTCCTCTTGTTTCCCCTTGGGCCCTGATCGACATTTTCTCTCAAGCCGACCTCGTCCTGGCTACCCGGTTTCACTCGGCCCTGTTCGGGCTGCTCTCCGGCACTCCCGTCATCTCTCTTGGCTATCAACCCAAAAGCCATTCCACTATGGCCTGGCTTCGGCTGGACGAATGGAGTCTGAGCATTTCCACACTCCGTCCGGAAGCCATCCTTCATCTTGCCGAACGGATTGTCCGGGACGGCGGGGGGCTAAGAAAAGCGATCCGGCATCAAATTGCCATGGCTCAGACCGTCATCGAGGAGCGGCTGGGGACTCTTTTTGAAAGCCTGAGAGGATCCTCAACGGCATGAACATCCTGTTGGTCAACAAATTCTATTTTCAACAGGGCGGAGCAGAGGCGTGCCTTTTTGAGCAAGCCTCGCTCCTTGAAAAAAGGGGCCATTCCGTGATCCCATTTTCCATGGTCCATCCTCGGAACATTCCTTCTCCGTATTCATCCTATTTCGTCTCCCCGGTCGAATTTGAAGGATCGTCTCCCTGGAGGAAGAAAGCCAAAGCCGGTGGAAGAATTCTTTTCTCCTGGGAAGCCCGGAAGAAGCTTTCGGCCCTCCTCAAAGCCAAACCGCCCGACCTGGCCCACCTCCACAATATCTATCATCAGATTTCCCCATCCATCATCACCGTGCTGAAGCAGGCCGAAGTCCCGATGGTTATGACGCTCCATGACTACAAATTTCTCTGCCCCGTTTACACCCTTTACAGAAAAGGATCGGTCTGCCTGGAATGCCGGCACGGCCGGTTCATCCATTGCCTCCGTCATAAGTGTGCAAAGGATTCAGCCCTGAAGAGCGCCTTGAGCATGCTGGAAATGTATCTGCACCAGTCGATCCTGCGGATCTACAGCCACATCGATTGTTTCATCTGCCCCAGCCGATTTCTAAAGACCACAATGGCCGAGAGAATCGATCCCCGAAAGCTTTTTCTGCTTCCCAATTTTATATCCGAGCTCCCTTCGACGGCCTCGCCCCCCGGCCGCGGTCAGACGATTGTCTATTTCGGGCGCCTATCTCAAGAAAAGGGCGTGCGCACGCTGCTCAAGGCCTTGAAAGGTCTTGATGTCCGTTGTTTGATTATCGGGGAAGGCCCGGAAAGACCGGCCCTAGATAGAATGATCAAACAATACGGCCTCAGCCAAACCGCCCTGCTCGGGTACCAGCAGCCAAAAGAATTGCAGGCCTTGATCCGCGAGAGCGCCTTCACGGTCCTGCCAGCGGAATGGCATGAAAACAGCCCCCGGGCCGTACTGGAATCTTTCGCCCTTGGCCGGGCGACGGTGGCCTCACGCCTGGGCGGCCTTCCTGAACTCGTCATCGACCACAAGACCGGGCTGACCTTCGAGGCCGGCAACGCTCTGGACCTCAGGCAAAAAATCATCTCTCTCCTGGGCGACCCTCAAGAAACCGAGGCCTTGGGCCAAAGGGCCAAGCAGTTCGTCGAGGAACATCTGGGCCCGGAACGTCATTACGAGTCGCTTATGAAGATTTATGAGATCGCCCGGGCAAGGCATCATTAGAATGGAAGCGGCTGTTATCACGACTTACCGATGTCTTCAGAGAT
>Ga0315277_10001186_pt1 | contig 38518 bp, 30 predicted proteins | sample YL17G05_15_MG_FD_203695 | JGI IMG/M metagenome (GOLD analysis project Ga0315277, IMG submission 203695) | Sediment microbial communities from Yellowstone Lake, YNP, Wyoming, USA - YL17G05_15 | ecosystem: Environmental > Aquatic > Freshwater > Lake > Sediment | place: USA: Wyoming | collected...
GAACAATCTACACTGAATACACGTATAGAACATCTACCACAGACCTCGATAATGACCAGGTGTATTACAAATGGAGCTCGGGTGAAAACATCAGCGAATGGCTTGGACCGTATGCATCCGGAGAGAGCGTCTATTTCAAGCATTCATGGGACACCAAAGGATCATATCAAATAAAGGTAAAAACAAAAGATGTTCATGGACTTGAAAGTGATTGGTCAGATCCTTTGCCTATAACGATGCCCTATATCTATAAACCACCAATACTACATTTCTTTGAGTTATTTTTCCAGCGGTTCCCCAATGCGTTTCCACTACTACGACAGTTCTTGGGGCTTTAAGAATCTCCTATCTTTTTCTTCTCTTTCTGATTTTTATCTCCTCCAAACATTTAAATGAAACCATAGGATAATTATTCTTTGACCTGTTTTTACCAGGGGGTATATAAGATCATGAAAAAGGAACTACTTGGTATGTCTGTGTGTATGTTGTTGATAGTTACGATAGTTCCCACATTAGGAACAAGTGTTTTATTAAAAAATACTTCAACTCAGCCTATGATTGACCTGGAAAATTCACCTTTATATTTTAACCTTAATTCAAAAAATTGGTCATATAAAAAGAGCGATATACAAATTGAAACAACACGAAACAATTCGAACCCTAGTATTGGAATGTTCTCCTCATATAAATCACCATTACATCAACTACGGAACATAGAATATGATAATATTACAACTATCCACGAAGAAAGCTCAAATCAAGTTTTGGTAATCAAGTTATCATCAGCTTATGAAATAAAGATATTGAATTATACCGCTGAATTTAATCTTTCTATTTTTGACGAACAAAAAACTGATTATAGTCATACGTACGGTTTATACATTTTACATGCGTCTGGAACTATACACGATTATGCAAGTTTAAGTTGGATGACCGGTCTTGGTTTTAGAAATTTACGATATTTCAAACTCGGTTCATTTATCTTTGATAACAGGGGGTTATTTGACCATGTTGGATGGGTTTCGACAGGAGATTTTAAGTTAACTAATTATTCGTTACCTGCTGGAGATTGGTTCTTTATTTTTTATGCAGGATTTTACGATGTTTCTAATATAAATACATGTATTCAAACAAAGGTCGCAATCAATATTATCGATATACCTAATGATCTAAAAGTAATGAAAAACGAAGAGGGAACATACTATGGTCTTTGGTATGGTGAGTTCAATCCAGTATTTGCGCTAACAAAAGGCTGGATGGTTGACGTTATGTACAATGGCATCACACAGTTTTCTGTTAATCATACCTTCTTTTTTAGGTTCAACGGCCACCCCGTTTCCGATGGATCTTGGAGTATATATTGGGAGACTCCTACGGGGATAAGAAAGTGCAAGATAGAAGTTAAAGATGGCGTATTTACTTCGTCTAGTAGCGAAGAAGAAGTTGATTGGTGTGTTTTTGGTAACGGGGGCGGCGGAAGTTATCAACTTATTACTCATTATATCGACAGAGGGAGTAAAAACTGTTGGGTTGTTCCGTTATATTTATCTGCAATCGATGCCCCATTGAATTAATATCTCTGTTAACCTAGTAAAATACTCAGGACCTCCTCTTTTCATTCTTTTCTAATTTTTATCTGTTTGTGGTTTCCTGAATTAACTTTCTCCTGATTTTTCAAAACCATCATCTCACCTCCAGTTTTTCTCCTTTTCCCTCATCTTATCAAAGAACGCCTGATACGGCGTTCGTAAACGCCCATTCTCCAGACTACTATGCGGACGTTTATGGTTATAATACACAATAGTCGCATCCCAGTTAGAAAAATGTTTTCTCAGCTGTTGGATGGTTTGTCCAGCTCGCTCCACTTTACCATTGGATTGCGGGTGTTTCACCCGTGCTTTGATATGAATGATCCCTAGTTGTTTCAGCAGTTGTTGGAACTCATTTTGTTGTGGAACGGGGCAGTTCTCTCGAGACAGTGAGGTGAATTGTGTCCCATGATCGGTCATCACTTGTTTCGGAGTGCCATAGCTTTGGATCGCTTTTTTGAGAACCAGGTTGGAGTTTTCTGATGTGGCGTTGGAAAACACGCCACATCCTGTGATGAATCGTGAGGCATCATCTTCGAAGAGGATGATCTGTTCATGTGTTTGTTCGAACCAATCTGCATGCCAAAGACTGTTGCTGTACCTACGTTCGTAGCGAACCCAACTTCGTCGTCGTTGTTTATGTGGTTCGTCTTTCACGAGTTTTTCCTCTTTGAGGATCCGGTGAATCCGGTTATGGCCGATGTGAATTTCCTGTTCGTTGAGAATCTTTTCTAGTGTTACTGCATTGAGTGGGTGTTGTTTTCGTATTTCAAGTACGATTCTCTTTTCTTCTTCGAGGATTGGTTTGGGTTTTCTCCCTGGTTTCTTTGGATAAGGATATTGGTGGAGGGTGTGGAAAGATCGGTGGAGTTCTCGTGCCCATTGTGGTGTTATGTTCATTGTTTTTGCGATGCGGTAGGTTGATCGTTCTTCTTTGTCTACTTCTTTGATGATCCATCGTATTTTCTGCTGATTCAGCTTCCGCATGGATGCTGAATCATCTATTTTATTTACCAGGAGAAAGTAATTTCGGGAAAAGACATAAATAATATAGGAGAGAAAACTTTATAATATACATTATTCTTCTGGCCACAGTAACTACGACTGGTGGGAGTTATGGTTCGAGAGGTTGTTCTAAAAGTATCAGAAGCATTCCAGCAAGATGTCGGTTATGGCAGAGCGCGTATTGATACTCAAACCCGTATGGATCTTGATCTCTCTATCGGTGATGTCATCGAACTTGAGGGGACCAAGGTAACTGCTACGTCGGTCTGGCGGGCACATCCTTCAGATGAAGGGAAACGACTTGTGCGTATTGACAATCTAACCAGGAAAAATGCTGGTACGGGGTTAGGAGATAGAGTGAAAATCAGACGTGCTGAGATAAAAGAATCTCGTGACGTCACTTTAGCGCCACTGATGCCGGAAGGTCAACGAATTGAGTTTGGTATGGGAATTGATGTTATTATCCGAAAAAATATGTTACGTCGACCAATTACTAAAGGTGATGAAATAATTATCCCGGGGATTGCTTTTTTTGGTAATGCTCTGCCGTTCATCATCGTTGATACGAACCCTCATGGGATTGTGATGATCACAGAGCATACGGTTTTGCATGTAAAGGAAGAGGCGGCAAAAATTACTGATGAAGAAGGGTCAAGAGTCAGCTACGAAGACATCGGTGGTCTGCATATTGAGATTCAAAAGGTACGAGAAATGATTGAGTTGCCATTAAAACACCCAGAATTATTTGATCGTCTGGGTATTGACCCACCAAAAGGAGTTCTTCTGCATGGTCCACCAGGGACCGGAAAAACATTAATCGCGAAAGCGGTAGCAAACGAATCTGGTGCGAATTTTTATACAATCAACGGTCCAGAAATTATGAGTAAGTTCTACGGGCAAAGTGAAGAAAACCTTCGTAAAGTTTTTGAAGAAGCACAGAAGAATGCGCCATCTATTGTTTTCCTTGATGAGATTGATGCAATCGCTCCAAAGCGTAGTGAAGTACATGGTGAAGTAGAACGTCGTGTTGTCTCCCAACTCCTTACTTTAATGGATGGGTTAAAGGGACGAGGAAAAGTTATTGTTATTGGTGCAACCAATATTCCCGATGTGATTGATCCTGCGTTACGAAGACCAGGACGGTTCGACCGAGAAATCCGTATAGATGTTCCTGATAGAAATGGAAGAAAAGAAATCCTGCTTATTCACACGCGAGGCATGCCGATTAACCCAGGTCTTGCAGAATTGTATACCGGGGAAACAGTAAACGAAGAAAAAATACTAAATGCTATCAAACACGGGATTAAGAAAATTCACATCTCTGATATGTTACGAAGTATGTTACGATCAAGAGATAAGAATAAACGTTCTGAAATCGTCGGCAATTATCTCAAAGTGATTTTTGATTCATTTAAAGCGGACATACCTCCTTTATTCTATGAAAAAGTAATCCACTTGATGGCTGATGAAATTACGAATTTATTACCGTATGATCTAGATGATAGTGAGTCAAACGTTAGCGCCGAACAACAGATTAATGAACGGCTTACAACCATTAGAGAAAATCCAGATGATTTTGTGAAGAGAATCTCAAAAGAATCTTTGCTAGATGATATAGCTGATATCACGTACGGTTTTGTTGGAGCGGATCTTGCCGCGTTGGCTAGAGAAGCGGCGATGAACGCATTACGACGATATCTCCCAGAGATTGATTTGGAAAAACCGATTCCTATAGAGCTACTAGAGAAAATGGAGGTTACCTTGGATGATTTCAAGAACGCACACCGTGGTATTGAACCTTCAGCGTTGCGTGAGTTTTTTGTTGAGATTCCTAAAATCTCTTGGGGAGATGTTGGTGGCCTCGAAGATATAAAACAGAGTTTAAAGGAATCTGTAGAATGGCCATTGTCCCAACCGGAAGTGTTCAAACGGATGGGTATACATGCACCTCGTGGGATTTTACTGTATGGCCCTCCAGGTACTGGGAAAACGCTTCTTGCAAAAGCTGTTGCACATGAATCCAAAGCAAATTTCATTTCCATAAAAGGACCTGAGGTGTTAAGTAAGTGGGTAGGTGAGAGTGAAAAAGCTGTTCGTGAGTTATTTAAAAAAGCACGTCAAGTCGCACCTACCATTGTATTCCTTGATGAAATTGATTCTATTGCCCCGCGTCGTGGAACTTTTGAAGGTTCGCATGTGACTGAGAGTCTCGTAAATCAGTTACTCACCAGTATCGATGGATTGGAGAGCATGGAGGGCGTTGTCGTGATTGGGGCGACCAACCGACCAGACATTATAGATCCCGGATTATTACGTCCTGGCCGATTTGACCGATTGCTTCTGATTTCAGCACCAGACAGCATCTCACGATTGGAGATATTTAAGATTCATACAAAAGATATGCCGCTTGCAAAAAATGTCTCCCTTAATGATCTCGCAGAGAAAACAGTAGGATATTCTGGTGCAGATATTGATGCACTCTGCCGGGAGGCAGCAATGACCGCCCTCCGTGACGACATTAATGTAAAAGAAGTTCGAAAGGAACACTTTGAACGTGCGATAGGCGAAACTCGCGGTAGTCTTACAGAAGAAGTTATTAAATATTATGGTAAAGTAAAGGATGATATGGGTAGTAGCATCGCCAAAAAGGATAAAAAAGATCGAGACATTCAATATATGTAAGTGTATAATAAAAAACAAGAGGGATATGATGAAATTACTAGAGAGCGATTTAAGAGGAAAAACAGTTATGAGTGAAGAGGGCTTATACCTCGGCATTCTAAGAAATTCGTTAGTCGATGGGAGAACAGGTCAATTGCTTAGTATTCTTGTGGAACCTTCTGAGGATATTGATCCACGTTTGTATCATCTTGATGAGGTCGGCCATTTAGTGTTTCCATTCGAAGCAATAAAATCAGTCAAAGATGTTATTATCGTAGGTGCATAAACAATAAGTATATCTCTATTCATCTTTTTTTTATCTGTAAATATTATTAGTTTAAAGGAGAGAAGAGTTATTTTTTTTCTTTGAGAGGGACCCCTTTATTTCGTATGGAAAAATTTAAGGGAGGAGTAGTCGCTAGAAAGAAAAAAGGGACGTTAGTAGTCTTGAATACGTATATATTTATGACTATTTGAATATTTTCATTTTTAAAAATATAATATTAAAAAAATATTAAAATTAAACGATGCATGCTACCTGTTTCCATGCGAAATCATCCCCCCCCTCAATCTCTTATACAACAGGAGAAAAAAACAAGGAAAATTTACACAAAAATTTATTATACCATAACGCTTTACAACCTTGCGAGGAGGTCGTGTTTTATTCCCAAAGAAACAACAGACAGAGACATTTTTAGCCATCTGCTTAGCAACGAAGGATTGTTCACTGACAGAGAGGTCATGCGATCATCATATACACCAGAAATCCTTCCACACCGGGAAAAAGAAATCAATGATCTCGCAAATATTTTGGTTCCTGCTCTTAAAGGAGAATCACCTTCAAATGTCTTTATCTATGGGAAAACAGGAACCGGGAAAACGGCGGTCGTAAAATTTGTTGGCAAAGAACTTTTAAAAAAAGGTGAACAGACAGGGAAAAAAGTAAATTTCATCTACATGAATTGCGAAATCGTCGATACACAATACCGATTGCTACAAAACATCGCAAATCGCTTCATCAATGAATGGAATGATCACGTACCATTTACAGGATGGCCAACCGATGAAGTCTACTCAAAAGTAAAATCGATGATGGACAAAGAAAAAAGCGTCACGGTCATTGTTCTTGATGAAATAGATAAACTCAAGGGAGATGAGGCTTTGTACAATCTCACCCGCATCAACACCGAGCTTGACAACGCACGAGTCTCTGTAATTGGTATCTCCAATGATTTAAAATTCACCGATTTTCTCGATCCTCGCGTCAAATCAAGCTTGGGTGAAGAAAGCATGATTTTCTACCCATATGATGCGGAACAACTCCAAGATATCCTACGTGCACGTATTAAAAGCGCCTTAAAACCGGGTGTCATCGAAGAAGATGTCATTCCATTATGCTCCGCACTTTCTGCACAGGAGCATGGGGATGCCCGCCGGGCTTTGGATCTACTCAGGGTATCGGCGGAGCTTGCTGAACGTAGCAAAGTTTCGAAAATCACCCGCTCTCATGTGCGTCTTGCCCAAAATAAAATCGAACTCGACCGTATCACTGAAGTTGTCCGTACTCTGCCGAACCAATCAAAATTAGTGCTATATTCGATTTATATACTAGACAAACAAAACAAAAAAGCAGGAACAACACGGGCACTTACAACAGGGGAGGTCTATGATATCTATAGGGAGCTGTGTAAGAAAGCAAGATATAACTGCTTGACACAGCGAAGAACCGCGGATCTTATCTCTGAGCTTGACATGCTTGGCATCATCACTGCCCGCGTGATATCTAAAGGAAGACATGGACGGACGACCGAGATAGAGATGTCCTCATCGTCCTCCTCGAAAGATTTACTCTCCGTCCTTCAAGAAGACGATATGTTCAAAGAGCTTGCGAACTATAAGATGAAAGGACAGGCGCGACTTATCGTCTAAAGTAGTATTCAGATATCCATATACTTAGGAGAGTATTCATGCATACCGTTCTTCATCCGTCCGCATCAGATGCTTTATTTTTTATCAAGGAGTATCACACCTCCAAACCAGAAAAAACCATGTTGCTAGTGATGGGAGAATGCATGGTAGATTACCAGGGGCGCGCAAGATCATTGCTGGACTGGGGCGAACGTCTTATCTTGATCAAACAGGATGGGACCGTGCTGGTTCATCAACCGGTGATGCGCGAGCCAGTAAACTGGCAACCAACAGGAAGTATCACAGAATTTAAAACAAAGGATGATTACCTTATTCTTAATTGCAGACACCTGCGCCCTGCTGAGAAAATGAAGGTCACGTTCCGCCAGTTGAAATTGGTTACTGCGACATCGCTTGTTGACCGGGCGAACCTCATCATCGCTGGCATGGAGCTCGATATGGTAAATCAAATAGTAAACAACCCAACAATCATTGAAGACGGTCTCAGGATAGTAAAACGCGAAAAACAAGTGAAAACAGGATCAATTGACTTGTACGGGTTTGACAAAAAGCACGTGCCTGTGGTTATTGAGGTGAAACGAAGTCTCGCGACAATCAGTTCTGTCCATCAGCTTCGTATGTATGTAAAGGATATTAAGAAAGACACAAAGGGACCAAAAATTCGCGGAATTCTCTGTGCCCCACGAGTTCCTGATATGGTGAAAAAACTCCTAGAAGAACATGGATTAGAATGGCGCGAAATCGAACGAAAAGTTGTGTTGCCGGATAACCGTCAGAGGACGTTGAAAGAATTTTAAATAGTATACTAAAAATTTCGATTTTTTAGATTAAGTTCAATAACCAAGAAATCCTCACTCATTTGTCTGGCTAATACTAATAGATTCTATAATAAAGATAATTCTCCAGTCACCTGGTCAATGAGGTTGCTTGGTGCAGGGCCGATTCCAAGGACCGTCTCCGTCCCCTCCGGTATTTCTGTGTGACCAGCATCAGTCACAATTTTCGTAATAATCCCAAGCTCCTCTGCCTTCTCTTTCAATGGAAAAAAATCCTCAAGTCTCTCCACCTTCACCACGACTTTTTTCGCACCCTCTCGCTGCCATTTTGAAAACCACACCGCCTTGTTTTTCTTTGTAAGAAGAGCACATGCTACCGCCGCGTGAGACACCTGCGCGGCAAGTTTGCCTGCAGAAAGAGCAAGATCGGAACGAGTAACAATTACCATTTTGTAATCAAAAGCGTTTAGACTTTTCCGCTGGGGGGTCATGCTGATTCATCTCACGATATGATTCCTTCCGCCATTTCTCACCCAGTTCATAAGCTTTTGTAAAATCAATCAACCCTTTTACGATTAGGGTTTTTTCCACAGGTTCCACATGTTTCAAAGGAACACCTAAAAACCGAGACCCTGATTTGATAATCAGGATGTCATCGTGAATAGAAACGCTTTCCCCAAGTTTTTTTCCGACCCCATCAAGTACAAATTTACACATCATTGAAGTATCAAGGCTCTCAATGGTTTTCTTTTGTTCTATGGTTTCTTTTTTCTTATTAAAAAGGAATAATCCACAAACATATTCTAATCTAAACAATATACGAGTGATTTTCAAAACCATGGAGGTCTGTAATACCGTCTTTATTATAAATCTTTAGTGATATTCTCAGGTACAATATGAATGACTATGAAATCATTGTTGCTGGCGGAGGACCCGTTGGATGCTTTATCGCAAAGCAACTTGCGTCGAAAGGAATCCAAGTTGCAATTATCGAAGAACATAAAACTATTGGGGAGCCACTGCACTGTGCGGGGTTAGTTACCCAACGCGTCTTAGATATCAGCAAATGCTCTCAGACAGGAATTGTTCAAAACAAGATATACGGCGCACATATTCACAGCCCGGATGGCTCTATCCTTACTATTGGCGGGAAAAAGATTCATGCACTTGTCATCAACAGACAACGTTTCGACCAGACACTATCACAAACTGCACAGACCGCTGGCGCTGATCTTCTCACAGGACACAAGATTATATCAGCAAAAAAACAAGATCATGCTATCGTCCTCTCAATCCAACACAACGGACACATTAAAACTATTCGATGTCATCTACTCATTGGAGCAGATGGTTCCCATTCGTGTATACGAAATACCTTCGGATTTCCAAAACCCGTAGAAATTATACAGGGCATCGGAGCAGAACTCTCTAACACCACCCTAGACCCTCGTTTCGTTCATATCTTCGTAGGACAAACCATCGCCCCCGGATTCTTTGCTTGGGCTATCCCCACAAATCTGCATGGAACCACAACACGCATTGGACTCTGCATCGGAAAACAAAACACCCGCCCCCTCCAACACTATTTTACGACTTTACTTCAACAACCACTTTTACAAGGTGCAATCATCATGAAACGATTCGGCGGGACGATACCACTCGGTCCACTCAAAAGAACTATTGATGGCAACGTCATGCTTGTCGGGGATTCAGCTGCACAAATAAAACCAACATCTGGAGGTGGCCTCTACCCAGGATTGCTCTGCGCTACCTATTGCGTACTAATCGTTGAAGAAGCAGTACAAAAACAAACGTTCGATTTAAAACACCTAAAATCTTATCATACAAAATGGACAAAAGAAATCGGACGAGAACTCTCCTTAGGGATGAAATTCAGAAAAATATTCACTAGCCTTACTGACACCCAGCTTGACAAATATCTAGAGAAACTGAACAACAGAAAGACAGTTGACATCATCAATACCTACGGAGACATCGATTACCCCTCACGACTTGCTCTACCACTCGTCAAAGCATCACCGTCTCTGCTCTCCCTTGTCCCAGCGATGCTGAAACGCACAAAAAAATAAGGCTATTTCTTCTTTGAAGATGATGGTGGAAGCGGCACATAGTAATTTTCTCCGCTATAATCAGAGGGTTCGTTATCTTCTGGTTCAAAAATTTTTCTTTTTCCTCTCCGGAACCCTCCTCTCTTCTTACGTATCAAATAAATTATAATTATGAGTACAATGAGTAATATTAAGACAAGAACACATGGTAAAAACAATCCAAGGATATAGATAGGTGATACATTCAAAGTACAGGTGAGGACAGTTGATTGCGTTATAGATTCTGTATCATAAGATAGTTCGACATAATCTCGCCCATCGTTTGTTTTCCCGGTGATGAGTGGTTTGCCTGCACTCTCACTTGCGTTGACCGCGATGCCTCGCGGGAAGATGATACGGTAAGTCACTGTTTGGTTTTCCAAACCCGAGAGAGTAAATCGTTGCGGTGTAAGCGTCATCTCCGCAGGCCATAAAGATACATTGAAGCCAACTGCGTAGACTTGATTTGCATAGTTGGAAACGACAACAGGAGCAGCATCATCCATCAGAGAGATGTCTTTATCCCAGACAAGTGAATTAGCAAAAAGCTTCTGGTCGATGGTGCACTTGAAGGGTATTCCATGGAAGATTTCAGACAACCGCTGCTGGGATGCCTCTGTTTTCTGTGAGAGAAATGAATTTATCTGAGTATCGGTAAAAACATTTTCTTCGCTGCAAAGACGGAACGCATCAGCATTCAAATAGGTGATGTTGACCTTCGGGGAAAAGAAAAGTTCGCTAGTTCGACTGATCACGTAAAGTCGGTCATCTTCTTTCATCTTAGCAGAAGCGATTAGCTCGGTTTTTCCCGTGAATACACTTGGAATGTTCAAATCCATCTTTAAGAGATCGATTTCGATATACGTCTCAATACGTTCTTTTGTGTACGGAGGGGTTGGTTCCACCTGTGAGGTAAACACTCCGGTGATAGGCGTGGTTTTATTCCAGATGTAGAGGTTTTTGTCATTAAGATAAATATTCTCTGGAAGATACAGTAGGATGTCATAAGGATACACGACTCCTTCAAATCCTTCACCAAAGTTCATATCGGTAGATGAGATCGATGCTGTTCCCCCTGCGTTCATCAAACCGAAAAACACCCTCGTGGGCATCTGACAAATCTGCAAACTTATGTTAGAATCGTTATAGTTCGCCTGTATTGCTGGGTCGTTATCCATGTGACTGATGTTATACGGAGTTGAACAATTGGTGGTGCTTGTTGGATCCCAGGAAAATGAGAGGTCAAGTGTTTGATTAAACGAGGAATTCTCAATTAATAGGGTTGTTCGTTGTTCAATCGGTTGAATTGTTTTATTAAACACATCACTCCAGGAAAATAACCCATTTTCAATAAACAATCGAACACCATCAGCCGGGATACTACCCAAATCTGTGATAAACGAGGGCAGCACGATATTATATTTATTGATGTTTATCGTTTTAGCGACAAACGCACTAGTGAAACTAGCTCTATTGATGGGTCTTGTGTCTAGAATTAATTCGAGAGAAATATCTTCAGATTCTGAAGAGTGTGTTGTCGGATTCTTCAAATATGTACGAAGAGTTGCTTGCATCATCGGAGTTTTTCCATCGCCATTCCTGAGAATCCACGTAATTTCTGTATAATCTTGGTTCACCTGTGTCGTATTCGCATAACCAAGTGCTATAGAAGATGGCAAAATAAAAGTGAAGGTATTGTTCCATCCACTCGTTGCTTTAAGATTAAAATTGTAAGTAATATTTGCACCCATATCAAGTAATCCATTGATGAAATTCTTTACATCGATCGAGTCATTTAACCCAAAAAATGTTGAAGTGAGGTTTATCGTTAGCGTCTCATAAAAGTAACCATTGGTGTATGATGGTAATGAAAAATTAGTTCTCTCAGAATTTTTAAAAATATCATCAAGTTGTCCTTTCAACAACAAATACAGCTCATATTTTAATGCACCGCGCTCTTCATCAGTGGCATGTGCGATATCTTGTGCGGTATAAGTCTTATCAGTTGTAAGCCTATGAGCGTCCATTAGAATGGTCACATCAATCATCGTTCCACTGATAAACGTAAGAGTGAACTGTGCGTCTGCTGAGCTATCCGTTATATCTGTTGCGGTTCCTTTAGGAGAAAAAAAAATCATTAAAATAAAAAACATGCTTATACAGAATGATAAGATTCCATGACTCGCTGTCTTTTTATTCAATGCACCCACATCTCCTTCCATGGAATTAAGCAAAAACTCTTATAAAAACTTTCTGACGAAATCACTAAAAAGACATGGAATATTTACTGTGTCATCCTATGTATATACTTGGGGGAACATCAACAAAAAATCTTGCAGGAAATCTGGCTAATAGACTTCGACAACCACTCTTACGTACAATATATAAGCGATTCCCGGACGATGAATTTTACGTCCGCATATTAGATAACATAACCGGTAAAGATGTTCTGATAGTTCAGACTGCTTATCCTGATCAAAAAATCGTCGAACTCTTACTTATGCAGGACGCGATTTATGATGCAGGTGCAAAGAAAATTACTGTCATCCTCCCCTACTTTGGGTACAGTAGACAAGATAAAAAATTTGAGGAAGGAGAAGCGATCAGCGCCAGAGCAATCGCTCAACACATCAGCTTGCATGCTGACCACGTCATTACCGTTGATCCACATAAAGAACATATTTTGAAATTCTTTACTGTACCTGCGTATAGTTGCTCCGCAGTATCAACTATCGCTCGTTACCTGATAGAAAAAAACATAGATTTTGTTTTAGCTCCAGATGAAGGAGCAAAGGAACGAGCTAAAGAAACAGCAGAACTCATTAATTGCGAGTATGATTACCTGGAAAAAACACGCATAAATGGAACTACCGTAAAAATCACTCCAAAAAAACTCGACGCTCGTGGTAAAAACGTTGCAATCATTGATGATATCATCTCTACAGGTAACACCATGGCAAATTCTATTAAGGAGCTTAAAAAACAAGGTGCAAAAACAGTATTGGTTGCATGTACTCATGGATTATTTATCGGGGATTCCTCAGAAAAACTCCTTGCTGCAGACTGCGATGAGATTATTTCAACAGACACGATAGAAACAGATTTTAGTAAAGTAAGTGTCGCGGATTGTATCGCCGCTACCCTCCTTAAAATAGACTAAAACATAAAAAATTAAGGAGATTTTTTAAAGATAAGTTATTTATAAGACCATCAATTTACGGTTGTAACCAATCTGGGGTGAAACATATACGGAAACGAGCACAATTTAAAATGACTCAATCGGAATCAGTTTCGACTTCACAATCAACGATGGTCACAAACGTACCAGAACGTAAGCGATTTCGGTTAAATAAAAACTGGTGGATCGGAATCACATTGATGGCGATATTCTTCATGGTTTTATTCATGAACTCGTATTTCAATATTATATCAAACGCAAATATTAACCCCAACGGAACGAATCTAAGTGATACCTACTATTTATCTGGTCCTGACCCCTATTATAACATGCGACTCGTAGAGAATACCGTACAGACCGGTCAATTTCCCTTTTTTTCTTCCAGTGATCCACTCCTCGCATATCCTTTCGGTAAATCAGGAGGACGACCGCCATTACTTGTTATGTCTGCAATTGGTTTTAGCAAACTACTTACTCCCTTTATGAACGAAGCAGATGCTGTAGGATATGCTATGCAATTTATTCCCGCGTTATTCGGTGCGTTACTTGTCTTTCCAGTATATTTTATCGGAAAAACCTTGTTTGGCAAAAAAACAGGCCTTATCGCTGCGTTCCTCATCGCTCTAATACCTATTCATTTAAGCTCCGGGCATGGCTCTGCCTATGCCTTGTTTGACCATGACTCCTTCAATCTTCTCTTATTTTTCCTGACGTTTTTATTTTTCATAAAAAGCATCAAAGAAAAAGATACCGTTCGTCGTATTCTCTATGCGCTTCTTGCTGGTATGTCATTAGCCGCTCTTTCTATGGTTTGGGTAGAAGCACAATACCTTTACACTATTCTCACTGTCTATGTGGTGGTTCAACTTATAATTGATTTATTCACAAATAAAGTAGAAGAAGGATTCGTTATAAGTTCCGCCGTAGCATTGTTTACCGGGTTTTTTGTTTCTTGGCCTGTTTCATTTGCAGGTGGTGTAATCATAGATCTCCCCTTCTTTTTGGGGATTGGTGTCGCGGTCTTTGGGGGTCTTTGTATACTTTTCAAACGAAAACAAATACCTTGGGTCATTTCCTACCCGCTCATCGCTGGTATCGGTGTAATTGCTGCGATATTTCTTTATTTTGTGTATCACTATCCAACGATATTCTCGATATTTACTCCCTTAAACTCCCTTGCAGAACTCATCTATGGGGCTGGAATATATGGGTCAAAGGTGTCGCTGACAATTGCAGAGGCAGGAACGTATAATATAAGTAGAACCGTGATGTCCTACGGTCCCGCGTTGTACTGGCTTTCCTGGGCAGGTTTTGTTTTATTAATCTACCAGTATGCAAAACAGAAAGGACGACGGGATTATCTCTTAATACTTACGTTATTTATTATTAACATTTGGTTGACAGCAACCGCTGGTCGTTTCCTCAACGATATGGTGCCGCTGGTTGCTCTCCTTTCAGGATGGATAATTTGGTTCGTAATAAGTAAGATTGATTATAAACAAATGGCACGAAATATACGAAACGCAGGCGGTGGTCTTCGAGGTATCCGAAAAGGTGTGAGAATCTACCACCTCCTTGGTGTTCTCTTTATTGCCTTTCTTATTGTAATCCCTAATGGGTACCTCGCACTTGATGCAGCAGTACCATCCGCTGTATCAAAAAACGGGACAAGCAATATGAAATATGATTTCTTCGGGGAAAATCATTCCTCAGCGTTTGGTTCAAGCACTTACAAAGAACAATATTGGGTCGATGCCTACGCCTGGCTGAACAAACAAGATATCAACATCACTGATGCTTCGAAAAAACCTGGTTATATCTCTTGGTGGGACTATGGGTTTTACGAAGTAGCTGTCGGAGGACATCCAACAGTTGCAGATAACTTCCAGGATGGAATCCCGCCCGCGGCAAATTTCCATACTGCAAAAAGCGAAAAAGAAGGCATTGCAGTCTGGATTGTTCGATTATTAGAAGGAAATCGTAAAGATAACAACGGGGTAGCCTTTTCTGAATCAGTCGTTACCGCATTACAGAAAAATCTCGGCAATAACAATACCACCAAAATAACGTCTTGGATGCGCAACCCAGAACTTTCTCCATCACAGAAGAAACCAATTGGGGCTGAATATGATACTGAGCTTAGTAAAATTATGCAAGTTGGTGAACAATATCCTGAAAACGCTTATTATCATGATATCGTTCAACTCTTGAATGATACCTTAACTGATGACCAAATCACCTGGTTATATCACGATATTCAAAGAGCCACCGGCTATAGTATTCGCTATTATGGAGTAGAAGGGTACGATGAACAGATTTTCAACATCTTTGCATTTCTCAGTGATAAAAGCAATATCTTAACCGCACTTCGCACTACCGGAAAACAATTCTTTAACCCTGAGGATGACTTCTTTCAAATCGTGTATACCGGTTATACGGTTAACACGGACGGGTCCAAAGGTTCTGATGGTCAATGGACCGCAAAAGAACTCAATGATATGACCCAGCAACAACGTAACTATATCGCCGTCACTGGAACATCAACCGTTTACAAGAAAGATTATTTCAATACTATGTTCTATCGAACTTATATAGGAACCCCTGCACAACAGGATTCAAGCGGTAACTATCAAATGCCAAGTCAACAAATACCCTGCTATGCTATGAGGCATTTCATCCCGGTCTATGTTTCACCCTACCCCTACTACGGACAAAGTAGAAGCGCAGTAGTTATCGCAAAATATTATGAAGGCGCGTTTTTTAATGGTACTATCAGTTGCAATAACACGTCACTACCATATGTAAGTGTGGCAATTCTTGATAATTATGGATTCCCACACGATTACGTATTCACTGATGAAAACGGCAGTTTCAACCTCCTTTCACCGGGTGGCAATATCACCTTATTGTTCTCCTATGCTAATGAAGTACTTCTAAAACAAATAACGTTTAACAGCACCAATAATACATTATATTCTCCGGTGACGGATGCAGAGGCTATGCGCCTTACCGATTCGTATTCACGTAACTTCACCATCAGTGTTGACCCTTCAACCCTAGGAGGTTTTGTCTATCAGGATAACAATAACAACGGTTCCTACGAACCAACCATTGATTCACCATTATCTGGGATCACTATCAAATTAAACGATTATTATTTCGGTAGACCAGTCCAGCCAGTAAAAACAGATCAACAAGGATACTATATCTTCCGTAATTTGTATCCCAGTAAATACAACATCTCTGCAGTCGACGAAAATGAATTTACTCTCCTTACTATGGAGCCGATAAATATTGTCCCTGGTAATAACTCATATAACATCTCAAAACCAAAATTGGCTGAAGTAAAAGGGGTTGTCTATATTGACAGCAATAGCGATAAAAAATACACTTCTGGTGAGGAAGCAAGCAACATGCAAATACAACTCACCTACACCAAACTTAATGGCACCCAAAAATCAGTCGCCAATACAACCTCAGGTACAGCAGGAGCCTATTCGTTCGTCTCATTAACCCCTGGACAGTACACCTTAAACGCAACAAAACAAAATAACACTAACCCTGAACATCTTGTCTACCTCACTGAACAAACTGTCACTCTTACTGCAAACAAAACCTCATGGATCAATATCTCGCTTACCTATGCTCCTGTCCTTATCAGTGGATATACAACTAATAAAACCATAAAAATTTCGAACATCCCGGTAACGTTCACCCCTGACAAATCAGTAAAAAACAATACTGCAATACAAACTACTTCGACATCTGATGCTCAAGGACTCTATGTAGCAAAACTCAAACCAGGAACGTATAATGTTACTGTCCAAAAAACAGACACAGGAACTACAGTATACACTTTTACAGGGAAACTGATTGTTTCTATAGGAGCAGGAACCGCATCTTACAACATCGATGTTACAAAAACATCTGTCACTGTCAGTGGAAATTCAACATACAATGGTGTGGGAAAAGAAAACATAACCATTCTCTTCTCAAAGGATTTACAAATTGCGAACAATACAGCAATAACAAAAAATGTGAAATCCGACAGAAATGGCAGTTACAAAATCGAACTAACACCAGGCTCATATAATGTAAGTGTTTTAGAAGTTATCAATGAAAGCGGTCATAATGTGACCTATACAGGAACCGCTGGAAAAATCACACTCAACAGAGGCGATGCTCCAAAAGTCCTGAACGTCCTCCTGACACGAGAACAGTCACCATAATAAACAAAGGGTTTTTTCCCCCTCACCAAATTTTATTTAATACGTTTCTTTATACTTTTTTCGATGTTGAGTCTAGTTGAAGGAACAAAAGCTGTTCAGTTTGCACGACGAATACTCGAGGATTATGTCAAACATAATAAAAAATCATCACAAAATCTTGGGAAATCTTTTCATCAAAAACAAGGAGTATTTGTTTCGCTTCATACCTTCCCTCATCACGAGCTACGAGGTTGTATCGGCATCCCTCTTCCCGTCATGACTTTACAGGATGCAATTACTGAATCAGCTCAATCCGTCACTAGAGATCCTCGATTTCCGCCATTATCAGAAACAGAACTTGATATGATCATTGTCGAGATCACTGTACTTACAAAACCGGAACTTATTGAAGTAAAACAACCTCAAGACTATCCTACGCACATAGATATTGGACGAGATGGATTAATTGTTGAACAAAGCTTTTACAAAGGCTTGTTGCTTCCTCAGGTTCCTATAGAACAAGGATGGAATAAAGAAGAGTACCTCTCACATACCTGCATGAAAGCGGGGTTACCCCCTGACGCATGGTTTGGAAAAACCATAAAAATCTCTAAATTCCAGGGGCAGATCTTTACCGAAACAAAACCACATGGACTGATTAAGGAGACTCAATTAAATGGATCTCACAATTGAGGGAAAACTCTATCATAATGGAATATTCGAGCAAGGCTGCCTTGGCATTGAACAAGGAAAAATTGTCGCAATAAAAAAAAACATCAAAGCTGATAATCACGTTAACGTCGGTAACAATCTTATTCTTCCAACGGGAATTGATCTCCATGTTCATTTTCGCGATCCTGGTTTTACTCACAAGGAAGATTTCTCAACAGGTTCACTGTCTGCGGCATTCGGAGGTATATCCTGTATCTTTGACATGCCTAACAACCAACCTCAAATCACAAGCAAACAGACATTGAAAGAAAAGATACAGATTGCATCAGAAAAAAGTTATGTGGATTTCGGACTTTATGCGGCGGTGAGCGATGAAAATATCGGGCGGCTCACAGAAATCTCCCCGTTGTGTACAGGATTTAAAATCTTTTTAGGAAGCAGTACAAATTCTCTGCAACTAAGTAAACAAAATCTTCGAGTCGCATTACTTGAGACTAATCGGACAAAGAAAATCACCTTAATTCATGCTGAAGACGCACACTGTCTTAAAACACATAAAGAACGAGAAAATAATCTTATTGATCACCTTAAATGTCGAGGCGCAGAATGCGAAGAGATTGCTATCCGAACTATCATTAATAACTCCCATAATCTTTCTTCACCAATTCACATCTGTCATCTCTCCTCTTGCGAAGGGTTTGAGATGCTACGGAAAAGACCACGGAACATAAGTGTTGGAGTAACTCCGCATCATCTTTTCTTTGACGTTCATACCATTGATAGCAAACAAACGTTCTATAAAGTAAATCCTCCAATTCGATCAAGTTTTGATCGTGATATACTCTGGTATGGCGTGAACAATGCACTCATCGATATCTTTGAATCAGATCACGCGCCGCACACAGAAGAAGAAAAAAATGTTGATTTCAATGAAGCTCCCGCTGGTGTTCCTGGAGTTGAAACTATGTATCCGCTCTTGCTTACCGCAATAAAAAAAGAACAAATCACCCTTTCTACTCTTTTGAATCTACTGTGTGAACGACCTGCCCAACTCATTAACCTACCAAAAGGAAAAATAGAGGTTGGACGAGATGCAGATTTTATTGTTGTTGATATGAAAAAAACAGAGACGATTACAGCTGAGAAACTTCATTCGAAATGTGGATGGACACCATTTGAAGGATTTCAAGGGATCTTTCCCTACATGGTATACATCAGAGGGGAAAAAGTTATAGACGACCACCAGATGATCGTGAAACAAGGATTTGGTAACTGCATTGGAGTCTAAATTATGCTTGAGTTTTTACCACAATGGTTTCAAATCTTTTTTTTCTCAATGGTTCCTTGGCTTGAGGCACGATATGTAATACCGTTTTCAATGTTACAGTACGGATGGGAATGGCAGCAAGCCTTTCCCCTTGCTGTTGCAGGGAACATTTTACCAATCCCGTTCATCCTTCTTTTTTTTGGCCATGTTGAGAAATTTCTCCGGAATTATCCCTTTTGGGTAAAGATTATGGATTGGTTGTTTACTCGAACACGAAGGAAAGCAAGCGAGCGGATTAGAAAATACGAGTATCTCGGTTTATTCCTGTTTGTTGCCGCACCTATCCCATTCACTGGTGGATGGACCGGTGCATTGATCGCGTATCTTTTTGATTTAAAATTTTCTAGATCTCTACTTGCGATATTCGCAGGAATTATTGTTGCTGCAGTAATCATGATTCTTCTTACTCTCTATGTCAGCTGGACGCTTACCTATCTAGGCATCAATATCAAGGGATAACCTATGGATGAAAATTTAAAACATCTAGCTCATTACATTGTAGAAAAAATCAGTAAAGAAGTAAAAAAGGAAGCTAAATATAATTTCTATAAACTTGGGAAAACCATCGGTCTTGGAGCGGATGGAACCCCCACATCCTATATCGATAAAGTAGCTGAGGATATCGCACTGAAAATATTAAAAAAATCAGAGATAAAAGCAAATCTGCTCAGTGAAGAGGCAGGGTTCGTTGATTTTGGCGGTTCATACATGTTCGTGTTAGACCCTATTGATGGTACACGGAACGCATATCGTGGCATCCCATTCTACTCCGTTTCCTTGGCTATCGGCAAAACAAGGATTAGTGATATCCAGTACGGTATCGTGAAAAACATCCCAACAGGCGATATCTTCACTGCAGAAAAATGCCATGGTTCGTTTCTTAACAAAAAACCGATCCGAGTCTGTGAGGTGCCTTCTTCTGAGATAATATCGTCGATCTCCCTTGGTAAGAACCATACCTTGAAAGCTGGATCCTTATCGAAAAAAGGAAATGTTCGGTCATTAGGTTCGGCATCCCTTGAGATGTGCATGGTAGCAATCGGTGCACTTGACTATTATTTTGTAGGAAAAGATATTCTTCGGGTTGTGGACATCGCTGCATCTACCCTGATTGTTCAGGAGGCGGGAGGCTTTGTCAAGACCCTGTCCGGTGACGATCTTGATATGGGATTTAATTTGGGGGAAAGAACGAGTGTTCTTGCTGCGTGTTCTGAAAAGTTAATCGCTGATCTTCTCTCCAAAGCATAAAACATAAATACATCTGGTGTTCTTTAACCCCTTCATGACCATTGCAGATACTATCGTGGGACTGACAAGGAAAAAGAAATTGCACTTTGCACTCCTAGACCCTGATAAACAAAAACCAAGTATAGCAGGGCAGATTGCCCGAACAGTGACTGATGCCGGAAGTAGTGCGATTATGGTGGGAGGTTCTACCCTACAGTCGCAGAAACAGGTAGACGAAGCAGTTCAAGCTATTAAAAAAAATTCAGATCTCCCGGTTATCCTTTTCCCATCTGGTGCGAAATTCCTGAGCAAGTACGCAGATGCAGTCTTTTTCATGAGTCTTTTAAACTCCAATAATCTAGGCTACGTCATCAGAGAACATGTCAAAGGAGCACCATTTGTAAAATACTCAGGACTTGAACCAATTTCCATGGGATATGTAATTGTTGAACCGGGTATGACCGCTGGTCGTATGGGAGAGGCTGACTTAATTAAAAGAGATGATCTTCAGACTGCAGTGGGATATGCTCTTGCCACAGAATACCTTGGTATGAGGTTCTTCTACATAGAGGCTGGATCTGGTGCCCCGACACCTGTTCCAAATGAAATGATCCAAGCAGTGAAGAAAAGCACTTCAATCCCTCTACTCGTCGGCGGTGGTATCCGAGACTCTGAAACAGCAAAAGAAAAAGCGGCTGCAGGAGCAGACATAATTATTACTGGAACTGCGATTGAAAAAGATGCTCATTTAAAAACGACACTTGCGAATATCATAAGTGTAATAGAGGGCCTTTAAGGTATGAAATATCTTGTGAGTATTGGAGGCGCCTCCGGCAGTATCTATGGCATTAAATTGCTACAGGAATTAAACAAGATGGAGCATGAAATACATCTTGTTGTTACTGAAAGTGCAAAAAAGATTCTACAATATGAAACAACGTATACCTATAATGTCATCAAAGCTCAGGCAGACGTTATCTATAACAATAATGATTTATGCGCAGGTCCTGCAAGTGGTTCTTTTAATCTGGATGGAATGATAGTTATCCCTTGTAGCATGAAAACACTCTCTGCTATTGCTCATGAGTTTGGGGATACACTAACTTCACGGGCAGCAACCTGCTGTCTGAAGGAAGGAAAAAAAGTAATCCTAGTTCTTCGAGAAACACCCTTAGCACTCTCAGGGATTACAAACATGCTTGTGGCAAAAGAAAACGGAGCAATTATCCTTCCTGCCATGCCTGCTTTTTATCATAAACCGAAAAAAATTGAGGATCTCGTTGATTTCATTGTTGGGAAAGTCTTCGATCAGCTGAGCCTCCAGCACACTTTGTTCAAACGATGGAAATAATCAATGGTGTTGATAATGGAAATTACTGCATGTCCAGTTTGTGGAAGTAAGAATATTGGAATCGGGACCCTCGGTGACGGGATCATCTCGGGGTTATCTTCATGGAATGAAGTGTGTAAAAACTGTGGCTATCAGGGTGCTTCTCTTCTCTTTGAATCTGAATTTGAATATAAAAAATTCTTAGAAGCGCTTTCGAATCAGAAAAAACAAACTGAAGTAGCAATTGAGGAAGTCAATGAAGAAAACACTGAACAAGGATTAGATGAAAAAACATCGATACGTTTAGGAAAAAGGAGCTATCTCTTTGAATTTATCGTATCTGTCGTTCTCACTATTATTTTTTTCATAATCCTTTCTGTACGTAGTTATTTTGGAGTATATAGTGATATTTTCACCCAAAACAATTTCGGTAGTTTTGTATTATATATCCTCGGTAGTTTCGTTGGTGTGTTTCTCTTTTTCTTCCTTCTTATCGTACTTGCAGAAACACTCTATCGAAGCATCCGAATAAAAAAAAAATAATTCTTTACTCTTCACATAGATGAATAAAATTTTTAAAGATCTGCTCTCCAAATTGCGTATGTTCTACTTCAGGGTGAAACTGCAGGCCGTAGAACTGTTTTTTTTTATGTCGAATTGCTTGAATTTTGCAATTTTCGCTTTCTCCAAGTTTCGTGAAATCCTTTGGGAGAGAGGTCACCTCGTCGTTATGTGATTCCCATACAATCGATTTTTTTGGCATTCCAGCAAACAGAGGATCATCATCGACGCAGAGGGTTAATTCAACCTGTCCAAACTCAGGTAATTTCGATGGTTTTACATTACCACCAAAATGACGTGCCATGAATTGATGCCCTGCGCAGATTCCAAGAATCGGAAAATCAGCTTTATCGAGATATTCCGCGCAATTCCCTAAAGTAATATCAAGTCCTATCCTTGGTGCCCCACCGGAGAGAACAAGGCCGTGTATGTTTTCTTTCTGTAATTCCTGAAAAAGTGTTGTGTTTGGTGCGATATTTGTCTCAACCTCAAGGTCACGGAGTGTCCGCCATTCACGATGTGTCCATTGTCCACCGTTATCGATAACGTAGATGCGTACCATATGGTTATTCCCACTCTACGGTTCCAGGCGGTTTGTTTGTTACGTCATAGACGATACGGTTCACTTTCTCTTTTAAGATATTGGTGATTTTTGTTGAAATCACATCAAGCACCTCATGTGGTATCGTGCTATAATGGCAAGTCATCGCATCGACACTTTGTACAGCACGAATCGCAATTGTGTTCCCGTATGCTCGTTTATCACCATGTACTCCAACGGTTTTTATGGGGATTAATACAGCGAAATATTGCCAGGGACGTTCCATGACTCCCTGCTGCGATGCACGTTCGATTTCCTTTTCGACAATATCGCATGCTTCTCGTACAAGTCTTGTGCGTTCTGGCGTCGCTTCACCAATAATGCGAACGGCAAGTCCGGGACCAGGGAATGGTTGTCGTTCTGAAACCTGAAGCTGCAAAGTACGAGCGATTTTCCGCACTTCATCTTTATACAAGTCACGGAGTGGTTCAACAAGTTTCAATTTCATATCCTTTGGTAATCCACCAACATTATGATGCGATTTAATGGTATCACGGAGACCTCCACCTGATTCAATCCAGTCAGGTGCAATTGTCCCCTGCACGAGATAATCTATTTTTTCTTTTTGTGCAACTTTTTCGAAAATTCTAATGAACTTCTCCCCGATAATCTTACGTTTTTTCTCCGGATCTTCGGCACCTTTTAGCGCACGATAATACTCTTTACTTGCATTCACGAAGCGATAATTCAATGATAAATCCTCCATCATCTGTGTAACTTGCTCGGACTCATTCTTTCTCATATATCCAGTGTTGACATGAACAGCGATTAAGCGTTTTCCGATAGCCTTGTTTACTAAAGCAGCACACACCGTACTATCAACACCACCGGAGAATGCAATAAGTGCCTTACTTTTGATATCTTTCTGAAGTTTTGAGATTGTTTTTTCAATGAATTTTTTTTCATTAAACATTGGATAAACCTCTATTTTGGCAGCGCCTTCTCCCGCATCTTTTTTCGGTAATCCAGCAGTTTTTTTGTTAATTTTTTATCACCTATTGCAATGATTTGAATAGCAAGTAGTGCTGCGTTCTCGCCTCGGTCAAGCCCGACCGCTCCTACGGGAATTCCTGGAGGCATTTGAATGATGGAGAGAATGGCATCTAGATTTACCTTCCCACTGACTGGGACTCCTATGACCGGTTTTATTGTATTGGCGGCGATCGTCCCTGGTAATGCAGCAGATAGACCGGCGATCCCGATGAACACGTCTGCATCGCTTTTCTCCACAAGCTTTTTGAGAACATCAGGAGTCCGATGTGCAGATGCAACCTTGATATTATAATCAACTCCAAATTCCTCAAGAATTGTTTTTACTTTCTCAGCAACTGGCATATCAGAAGATGACCCTATGATTATTTGGATTTTCATAGTCTCACATCAGGAAATACCATGACCATATAAATAGTTGCAACCTCTTCTTTTCTGCTATCGTAAACTAATTATATCTCATCTTTATGTTGACTTTTCAAGCTAGGAACAACCATGAAGCTTATCATTTGTGAAAAAAATATTGCGGCGAGAAGAATCGCGTACATTCTTTCCGGAGGAAAAACAAAAAGCACGTATATCGGAAAAATACCGGTGTATGACTTCACAAAAGACAATGAACCATGGAGCGTCATCGGATTAAAAGGGCACATCATAAACCTGGATTACCCAAGTGATTTTAACCAATGGAACAAAATTGCTCCTCATGAACTGATTAACGTAGAACCCTTAAAAAACGTTAGTGAAAAAGGTATTGCCTTAGCGTTAAAAACGCTAGTTAAAAATGCCCCCTCCCTTATTGTTGCGACTGATTTTGATCGAGAAGGGGAACTCATCGGTGTCGAAGTTGTCAACCTTCTGAAAAGCTACAACCAAAACATTAAACAAATAAAACGAGCTAGATACAGCGCTATTACCTCTTTCGAGATTAACACTGCATTTGACAACCTCACTGAGGTTGACTATAACCTTTCCAGTGCTGGTGAAGCACGGCAAATCATTGATTTAGTATGGGGGGCGGTGCTCACACGATTTATTTCTTTGACGTCTCGTCAACTTGGACGAGATTTTCTTTCAATCGGGCGGGTACAATCACCAACCCTTGCATTACTTGTCGAACGAGAAAAAGAAATCAAAAACTTTGTACAAAAACCATACTGGCAAATCATCGCGCAACTCAAAAAAAACGAACCCTTGGATACGAACCATGAACACGGTATATTCCGAGAAGAGCACTTCGCTCAAGAGATTTATACAAAAATCAATAAAAGCAAAGAAGCAGTTGTAAAGGAAGTAAAAAAAATCGTGAACAACGAGCATCCACCAACTCCATTCAACACCACTTCGTTTATACAAGCAGCTTCGTACCTGGGCTATTCCGCGGCAAAGGCGATGAGCATCGCAGAAGAACTCTATATGACGGGGTTGACATCGTACCCACGAACAGATAACACTGTCTATCCTCCGTCATTGAACATTAATAGTATTTTGCAGAAACTATCAGCCGCTCAATTTTCTAAAGAAGTTCAAGAAGTACAAACAAATGGAAGAAATTACCCAACACGAGGGAAACAACAAACAACTGATCACCCCCCGATTCACCCTGTTGATGTGCCATCAAAGAAACTCGGTAAAGATCAAGCAACAATCTATGAGCTTATCTGTCGAAGATTTTTTGCGACATTAGCAAAAGACGCAATTTCCGAGAAGACTGATGTAAGTTTCGACATCTCCGGGGAGAAATTTATCACTAGTGGATACCGACTGGTTGAACAACATTGGAAAAAGCTCTATCCCTACATCAAAGATAAGCAGAAAACACTTCCGGAACTCATCGAGGGAGAAAAACTCGAGATCGTTCAGATTACAATAAAGAAAGATACAACAAAACCACCACAGCGGTTCACCCAAGGAGCACTGATTGGGAAGATGGAGCAGCTTTCACTAGGGACGAAATCTACTCGCCATGAGATTATCAGTAAATTATACAGCCGAAAGTATGTCACTGGAGCGACTCCTATTCCAACGTCAACTGCGATTGCGGTCGTGAATGCATTGATTAATTGTGATGTGGTAAAACCAAAAATGACCGCCGAGCTAGAATCAGATATGAATGAAATCGCAGAAGGAAAAAAGACACTGGACGCAACCGTAAAGGAATCGCGAGAGATGCTCACGAAAGTAATGCAGGAGCTTGAGCCTGAGAAAGAGAATATTAAAACAAACATCACCAACGCTGTCAGAGAGCAAAATACGATTGGAACTTGTCCGAGATGCGGCAAACCACTCGTGGTTCGAGTATCTAAGAAAGCGAAACGGTTTGTCGGCTGTACCGGGTACCCGGAGTGTACGAACACATATTCACTACCTCAACAAGGCGGTCTGACGATGACGACGAAACTGTGTGATGCCTGCAACACCCCTATTGTTAAAGTGAAAATGAAAGGACGACGCACGTGGGAACTCTGCGTTAATTCTGAATGTCCGAAGAAAAAGAAAAAGGAAATAGAAAAACAACCCGTTCAATCAACCTAATGTATCATTTTCGCTTTTATTTTTTCCTTCCAGAGATTTTTTTCTTCTGGGGTTTCTTTGCCTTTACCGCTTTACCTTTTTTGATTAGTTTACTTTCCTTTAGTTTTTTCACCGGTTTTGTTTTACCCTTCTTTGGTTTTACTACTTTTGATTTTTTCACTGGTTTTTCCTTCTTCTTTTGAGATGGTTTCTTTTTCGCTAGTGCTGATTCTTTTCTTTTCAGTGTTTTTCCTTTGCCTTTTATGAGCGGTACTATCTTTACTTTTTCTTTCTTCGGCATCACGATTTTTCTTGCTTTCTCAAGCTTCTTTACTGTTTTTTTGGGTTCCGCTGGTTTAACAATCGGAACGGATTCTTTGACTTCTTTTGGTAACTCTTTAGCCTCTTCAACTGGTGCTGCTGGTTCTTCTTTCTGAGGCTGTTCAGTAATTATACCGATTGGCATTTGTTCTGCTGCTGCAACCTCGTATTCCACTCCGTTTTCGGGCGATATTTTTGTAATAGTAACAGAAACGACCTTGTCACCCTCATTCAAACGCATGATCCGCACACCCATCGTGTTCCGACCTTGTTCTCTGATGTCCCGTACCGCTATTCGTACGGTCATTCCATGTTCAGTTGTAATAATCAGTTCGTTTTCATCGGTGACTTGGCTAACGAACACAACGTTCCCGTTTCGCTCGTTGGTAACAATTGTTCGTACTCCTTTGCTTCCCCGATGAGTCATCCGGTATTCATCAATTGGGGATCGTTTCCCAAAACCGTTTTCTGTAATCGTAAACAACGAACCTGTGATATCCACCACAGTCAAAGCGACCACCGCGTCCTTCTTGTTTTTAAGTCGGATACCAATAACACCCTTGGTTGCTCGTCCCATCGGTCTGAGTTCCTTTTCATTAAATCTGCAGGCCTGACCACCAGCGGTTGCGATCATCACAGTCTTTGTTCCATCGGAGAGTTCCACGCCCATGAGCTCATCGCCTTCCTCAAGTTTTATGGCAATGATCCCATTCACTCGGATATTACCATACGCAGACAGCACCGTCTTTTTAATCGTACCTTGTTTTGTTGTAAAAATCAAGAAATGTTTATCATCAAACTCATGGATGGGACCCGCGGTTTCAATTTTTTCTCCTTCTTCAAGTCGTGGAAGTATGTTGATGATGGCTTTTCCTTTTGCATGGCGGTCTCCTTCAGGGATTTTATAGCCTTTCATCCAGTAGACTCGCCCGTGATTCGTGAAAAACATAAGATAATCATGAGTGCTGGTGATAAATGAATCAACTACGAAATCTTCTTCTTTTGGCCGTACGCCAATAAGTCCTTTCCCGCCACGATGTTGTGTCCGATAGGTTTCCGTCGGAATGCGTTTAATATAACCGTCTTTTGTAATGGTTATAACAACTTCTTGGACCGGTATGAGATCTTCTATATCGATGCCTGCGTCTCCTTCTACGATTTGGGTGCGTCGCGCATCTCCAAATTTTTCTTTAATTTCCAGTAACTCTCGTTTGATTTCAGTAAGAATCTTCTGTTTGTCTGCAAGGATGGCTTCGAGTTGTTCAATCAGTTGTTTGGTTTCTTTGTATTCTTTTTCGACAGCCTCGATTTCCATGCCTGTGAGTTTCTGCAGCCTCATATCTAAGATGGCTTTTCCTTGAATTTCAGAAAGTTTAAAGCGCGTTATCAGTCGATTTTTTGCTTCCTCAACTTCTTTGCTCTGCCGGATGATCTTAATGACTTCATCGATGTTTCGTAAGGCAATCATGAGGCCTTCAAGGATGTGCATTTTTTCTTTCGCTTTCTTTAGATCATAGGTAGTACGTCGCGTAATAATTTCTATTCTATATTCAATATAATGCTGAAGGATTTCTTTTAGCGTCAAAACCTTCGGCTCACCTTTGACAATCGCAAGATTCAGCACACCAAATGAAGATTGTAACTCAGTATGTTCAAACAATTGATTCAGCACAATATCATCGATAGCGTCACGTTTCAATTCAATGACAATACGCATTCCTTTTCGATCACTTTCATCGCGAAGATCAGAGATGCCTTCAATTTTTTTCTCTTTGACAAGCTCAGCAATTGTTTGCAACAGAACAGATTTATTTACCTGGTATGGCAGTTCATGAACAATGATTTTATTTTTTTGTTCGCCTTCCTCAATGGAAGTTTTAGCACGGACAACTAGTGAGCCGCGTCCTGTGGAATATGCAGAAAGGATCCCACCACGACCAAAGATAATCCCACCGGTGGGAAAATCAGGTCCTTTAATATTCTCCATTAACTCCGCAGTCGATGTCTCAGGAGCATCAATCATCCGGATAGTACCATCTATCACCTCACAGATATTATGAGGCGCCATGTTCGTAGCCATACCAACCGCGATACCAGACGATCCATTAACAAGAAGATTCGGTAAAATCGCTGGAAGAACCTCAGGTTCTTTTAAGGTACCATCAAAATTATCACGCCATTCTACTGTTTCTTTTTCGATATCCTGCAACATCAGTTTGGTGATCTTGGCCATTTTTGTTTCTGTATATCTCATGGCAGCTGCGGAATCCCCATCGACTGAACCAAAATTACCTTGACCAGCAATCAATGGATATCGTAAGGAGAAATCTTGAGCCATTCTTACTAATGAATCGTACACCGCTTGATCGCCATGCGGGTGGTACTTACCGAGCACTTCTCCGACCACTCGAGCAGATTTCTTATACGATTTCTCATACCCCATTCCCATTTCATTCATCGCATGTAAAATTCTTCGATGAACCGGTTTTAACCCATCACGAATATCCGGGAGAGCCCGACTCATAATCACACTCATGGAATAATCAATAAACGCACGTTTCATTTCCTCGTTAATGTCACGTGGTTGATCGTTTTTCTTGTTAATCTCAGCCATCTTTCATCACCTCAGATATCCAAATTCACTACATCCTTTGCATGTTGTTCAATAAACACTTTTCGTGGTTCTACAGCCTCGCCCATCAGAATTGTGAATAATTCATCTGCCTCTACCGCGTTCTCAATTGTCACCTGTAACATCATCCGACTCTCAGGATCCATCGTCGTTTCCCAGAGCTGTTGGGGATTCATCTCACCAAGACCCTTATACCGTTGAATACCAAGCCCTGTTTCTCCAAGCTGTTTAGATTTCTGTAATCTTTCTTGTTCTGAAAACGCGTATTCCACCGTCTTTCCTTTCGTTATTTTATACAACGGTGGTTGTGCAATATATAAATATCCTTTCTCAATCAACGGCCGCATATATCTGAAGAAAAATGTCAGCAACAAGATCCGGATATGTTCCCCGTCGACATCAGCATCAGTCATCAGAATAATTCGATGGTATCGAGCATTTTCAATGTTGAACTCCTCAGCAATACCGGTTCCGACCGCGGTGATCATATGCAGGATTTCTTCGCTTTTCAGGATTTTATCCATCCGAGCTTTCTCCACATTCAGAATCTTCCCTCGCAATGGAAGAATCGCCTGGAATTCCTTATCTCTAGCTTGCTTGGCCGAACCACCGGCGCTATCGCCCTCCACAAGATAAATCTCAGATTGACTTGGATCACGACTCGAACAATCAGCGAGTTTCCCTGGAAGTGCGGATGATTCCAGCAATCCTTTTCTTCTGGTAAGCTCTCGTGCTTTTCGTGCTGCCTCACGGGCTTTACTCGAAAGTATGGCTTTATCAATGATCATATGAGCAACTGATGGGTTTTCCTCAAAAAACTCAGATAACTTCTCAGACGTAATACTTTCAACAATCCCACGGATCTCGGAATTCCCCAGCTTTGACTTAGTTTGCCCTTCAAACTGTGGTTTTCTGACCTTTACAGAAATAATTGCGGTGATTCCTTCTCGTGAATCTTCACCGCTAAAACTAAAACTCTCATCAAAGAGCTTATTCTTCCGTCCGTAATCATTTAGTACCCTGGTTAACGCCCCTTTAAATCCTATGAGATGTGTTCCTCCCTCTATCGTGTTAATGTTATTTGCGAAGGTGTGGATATTTTCCGTGTATCCATCAGTGTATTGCAGCGCGACTTCAACTTGAACCGCATCTTTTTCCCCTTGCAGATAAATGGGTTTCGGATGCAATGGTACTTTATTTTTATTGATATGGGTGACGAACTCACTGACTCCGCCGTCATATCGAAAAACCTCATGTTTATCGGTTCGCTCATCAGTGATTTCTATCTGCAGACCAGCGTTGAGAAAAGCCATCTCACGCAGACGAGTGGTAATGATATCATAATCAAACTCTGTTGTTTCAAAAATATCGTTATCTGGTAAGAATGTCACGGTGGTACCTGTGTCATTTGCTTTTCCAATGATTTTCAGATTAGTTACTGTTTTACCTCGTTCGTACCTCTGATGATATTCTTTGCTATTTCTTCTTACTTTTACTTCTAACCATCTAGAAAGAGCATTGACGCAGGAGACGCCCACACCATGTAACCCCCCTGAGACCTTGTAAGCTTGTCCATCGAATTTTCCCCCCGAATACAGAGTTGTCAGAACAAGTTCAACGCCTGGTTTCTTGTACTTCTCATGGATATCAACCGGGATACCTCGACCGTTATCAGCAACAGAGACCGCCCCATTCTTATGGAGAACAACTTCTACAGCTGTACAATATCCAGCGAGTGCTTCGTCAACTGCATTGTCAACAACTTCATAGATTAGGTGATGTAATCCTCGGACATCGGTACTGCCGATGTACATACCTGGGTTTTTTCGTACAGATTCGAGACCTTCAAGAATCTGGATTTTATCGGAATCATAGGAACTTTCAAGTACGGTTTTATTGTCTTTCATAGGAATCACTTCGTTATAAAGTCTACACTAGTTCTGGTTGTTTTATGTTAGAGTTTTGTATCCCATTTTCCTAGAGTAGATTTACAGGAGACTCATATGGAGTAAAGCCTAATAAAGGTTACTATCGAACGGACCTTAATAATTTCAACTCATATATTTTCTTAGGAAATCTTAAAACATTATGATGTTTAGTACAGTACTTAACAATTCAAAGTACATAAATTAGTATTTAAACTACCTTGGTTAAAGTCTATTTTTCTCTCTTTTTTAAGAAGAATTAAATAATTAACATACTATCGCTTACACAGTGGAGGATTAATAACCGTATAAAATGGAAAGGGACATCAATGCTCATTAACGCTGACTTGCATATTCATTCAAGGTACTCTGGTGCAACGAGTGATAAAATGACGATTTCTTCTCTTTCTATCGAGGCACCCAGAAAAGGAATCAATGTCATGGCGACCGGAGATTGCCTGAATAGCAATTGGCTTTCAGAGATCAAAAGCTGTACCGTTATCGATGAGGGAACATTAGAAATGAATCATACCCGATTTATCCTCAGTACCGAGATAGAAGATGCTTCTCGTGTTCATCATCTCCTATATTTTCCTAGTTTCTCCGCCGTAGAGACATACAAAGAAAAAATTAAATCAAAATCAAAAAACCTTGAGACAGACGGACGACCAAATGTAAATATGAATGGCGTGGAACTTGCAAGTCTTGCAAAAGATGTTGATGCACTGATTGGTCCGGCGCACGCATTCACCCCATGGACTGCGATGTACGCATATCATTCGTCACTTGTGGGTTGTTATGGTGATCTAGCCCCGTACATCTCCTTTGTCGAACTTGGGCTTAGTGCTGACACAAATTATGCTGATACCATCCAGGAGCTCCATCGACTCACATTTCTGACGAATTCTGACTGCCACAGCCCTCATCCTGTGCGACTCGCCAGAGAGTTTACCCGCTTCGAGGTAAATGATGCCACTTTTACAGAAATCAAAAAAGCAATCCTTCGTACAGGTGGTAATAAACCGGTGTTGAACGTTGGTTTACCGCCTCAGGAGGGAAAATACAACGAAACCGCATGCATCTCGTGCTTTACCCATTACACTCTTGATGAGGCAATCAAACGGCGATGGAAATGTAGCTGCGGTAAACGAATCAAAAAAGGCGTAAGAGATCGTATCAGAGAGATAGCCACCTTCAAAGAACCCCGTCACCCTGACCATCGACCACCGTATATTTATCTTATTCCTCTCTCAGAAATTATCGCGAAAGCACTTGGGCAACATACACCGTTTACCCAAAGTGTTACCAAGCGATGGGATGAACTCATTGCCGCATTTGGTAGTGAAATAGCGGTAGTTCTCGATGCCGACATCTATGAAGTCGCAAAGGTAACGATTCCAGCGATTGTCGAGGCAGTCCAGGCGTTTCGGAACCATAAAGTGATTCTCATCCCTGGCGGTGGAGGAAAATACGGTACTATTGAACTTCCCACAGAAGAACAAATCATTCCTGTTTCTCTCGGCCCGAAAAACTCACAAACCAGTCTGCTTGATTATTGAGGTGCAGTGATTTTTTTGAATTACAGGATTGTTGAACAAAAAATCAAAGGAATTATCACAAAAAACAAATCAACAACGATCCTGCAGGATGTCATCGATGTTCTCTATGAAAGCTTTGAGAAATACAGCTGGGTGGGTATGTATCTGGTAGAAGGCAACGTCCTTATACTTGGTCCATGGAAAGGGAAGCAAGCGACCCAACACATAAAGATCCGGATTGGGAAAGGTGTCTGTGGATCTGCTGCACAAAGCGGAAAAACCGAGGTTGTTAATGAGGTGTCGAAAGACAGTCGGTATCTTTCCTGTTTTCTTTCAACCCGGTCAGAGATTGTCGTTCCTATAAAAAAAATGAATGTTGTTGTTGGTGAAATCGATATTGACTCTGATAAACTCACCGCGTTTAATAAGAGTGATATCATTTTTTTAGAAAAAGTGGCAGATATGCTCAGTCAGCATATCTGATAGATTATTACTTTGATCAGTACTCAAGATCTTCATCATCGCCACCATGGCTCAGAAAAGGTTCGCTCATCACGAAAAGAGGATTCTTTCACAACCTTTTAAGAGTTGTCACGATGGAAGCGGAGATGATTTGAGCAGATTATTGACATACAATTTTGCCCAAATGAACGTGATAGCTGATCCAATGATATTTGCTACGACCAGTCCCCACCAAGCACCGACGAGACCCCAACCGAGCATAACCCCAAAAATCCATGCAAGCGGGAGTATTAAGATAATGGTACGAAGAATGGTGACAATGAGAGAATACAGCCCTTTTCCAACCCCCTGGAAGAGTGATGACGACAACATACCAAATGCAGTCGCAGGATAAAAAATGCAAATAATCCTCAGGAACGTAGTGATATCGTTTCCGAGGTGAACCATATCAGAAGATATTGTGAAAGCAAGAGTGATGACTGGCGCAAAGATAAAAGTTGTAATTGCAATCGATGTCTCGATAATGATTCCAATTTTTAGTGCATAAAGATGAGCAATATCAAGTTTTTTATATTCACGGGCGCCATACGCTGCGCCGGTTACTGAGACAACTGCAGTTGCCATACCAAGAAGAGGCATTGAGGCCGTCATTGCGACCGCCCATCCTGCAGAAAACACTGCAACGCCATCTGTTCCATTGATTTGCTCAACGATAATGTTCATAAGAAACAGCATAATCGCCATGGACAACTGTAGTAATGTTGCAGGAAAACCAACCGCTAAAATATCCTTAATAATACTTTTATTGAAATGAAATGTTCGAAAAGGAAACGAAAGAAAGGTATTTTTTTTCAAGAATAACCAGTAAAACAATAAGAGTCCGGAGATGCATATTGACACAACCGTTGCTATCGCAGCACCAGGAACCCCCCATCCGAAAATGTAGATAAAGATCGGATCAAGGATTACATTCAAAACACCACCCAGCATCATCGCAAGCATTGATCGTTTAGCGTCACCTTCGGATCGGAGTAGAGCGGTTGCGATCGAAGTAAAGAACCAAATGATGGATGCGGAGTACATGATGCGTACATAAATGACAGCTGTTCCTGTTACTTGCTTTGCTCCTATAATGCGAAAAATATCTTCTGCGAACACGAACAAAGGAATCGCATAGGCAAGTGCGACAATGATCATGAGGATGAGCGTATGAACCGCTGCGATATCTCCACCTTTCTTGTCCTTTGCGCCAATTTTTCTAGAGATCGCTGAGCCACCACCTACACCAAGACCTGTCGCAATCGCGGTTCCCATAAACAACAGTGGGAATGCAAATCCAACTGCAGCTGCTGCATCAGTACCAAGACCAGAGACCCAGATACGGTTAATGAGATTGTATAATGTTTGTACAGTCATTGCAACTATCATAGGAAGTGATAAGGTAATGATTGCTTTCTTCGGGTCACCAAGTAACGCCTTGATACCTTTCGTTTGGTTCTCAAAAGTTTGAGAGGAATCATTGGTACTATCTGTTTTTTTGTTACTCACAGGTCGGTGAATAAGGATATATTATTTCTATTTTATTATACAGAAATAAGGCAAGAACTTATATAGAAACAGATGATATGAAATGATATAGCATACCAAATCTATGGGCATTTGGAGGTTTAAAGAATGGGTTTATTAAATAGAAAATTCCCCGCATTTTCCCTTGAATTTGTTGGTGAAGAGATTCGTAGTATGATTAACCCTGAACTTGCTCAAGATATGGATATTCTCTGTGATGTCATCGTTTATATGGAATACTCGCTTCATTCAATGCAAAAGATTGTAGAGCTTAATCATGCTGAAGACAAGTTGACAAAATGCCGCGAGGATATTCAGAACACGGAGTGGTGGAAGGAAAAACAGAGCTTAGTGAATAGCGCGAAAACCATCGAAGACGTCTGGCCGTTTTTGAAAAAGGCATCAAAGTAACTTTTAAAGAGAAGTCTTTTTCAATATAATTTTTGCACTAACTCCCTAGTTATATTTTAATAAAAAGAGCTAAGGAACAATATTTGATTATTAAAAGATTTGATACTTACAAACTCCGAGAACATTTTAACTTAATTGTATTCGATAAATAATCGAGTATAGAATAGTGGGCTCGTTGAGATTCGAACTCAAGACCTTCTCCGTGTCAGGGAAACGTCATAACCAACTAGACCACGAGCCCAATACTAAAATCATTATTATTGTATGTAGTGCAACCAGAATTTCTATTGCTTTTTAAATGTTTCATTCTCATCAACTTGTTCATCATAGGATACCTTTAGAGTTGCTTATAAGAAATTCAACCAAACAGTTATCCAGGTTAGTTGTGAGCGAATTACCTCCGGTGAATAATAATTATACTGATATAATCATATAAAATTTTTCGTTTCTGTTAAAAACATAGGAAAAACAAACGATTTAATACGCAACAACTATTTCAGGCCATCCGAATCTTAGGAGAACATCATGGAAGCAATAATACTTGCAGGAGGCTTTGGAACCAGACTTCGGCCATTCACCTTTACCAGGGCAAAATCACTTTTACCTATTCTCAATGAACCGATGATTTCCCATTTAATTAAAACACTACCAAAAAAAGTTGATACGATCATTCTCGCGGTAAATTACCGTAGAAAACAAATCGAAGAATATTTCTGCAAACACGACTTCGGGAAAACCATCATAGTCAACGAAGAACCAGAACCGCTTGGAACCGGTGGAGCAGTCAAGTACGCTGATAAATATATCGTCAATCCTTTTTTCGTGCTCAATGCAGATGTCATCTGTTCCTTAAATCTTACAGAGATGCTCCGGTTTCACGAAAAGAAAAAAGCGATTGCGACGATTTCGCTTTGGCCCGTGGAGAACGTCTCTGAGTTCGGTGTAGTGGACATTAAAAAAGATGGAAATATCACGAAGTTTGTCGAAAAACCAAGGGCAGAGGATGCCCCCTCCGACCTCATTAACGCAGGGGCATACCTGCTTGAACCACAGGTGCTCGATTATATCGAACCCGGGAAGCTGGTGTCCATGGAAAAACAAATCTTCCCACAGATCATCCAGAACACCGGACGTTTTTTCGGCTACAAGTTCCAAGGGCACTGGATCGATGTCGGCAGAATTAGCAGCTACATCAGTGTCCATAGGCTCCTCTTAGAAAAACAGAAGAAAACCTATGCAATTGGGGCGCAGTGTACAATCCAAGGGGCACTCACATACTCTTGTACGGGTAACAATGTCAGTATCGGAAAAAATACCACCATCGAATCAAGTATCCTATTTGACCAGGTCACCGTCGGAGAAAGTGTTTCACTGGATCATTGTGTGATAGGAGAACACTGTGAGATCGGTGATGGCTCAATTTTAAAGAATGTTGCAGTCGGTGACAACGAAACAATTGACAAACACACAAAACTTGATAATACGATTGTGTGGAATCAGCCGATTCCCCAAGGGTATCCAAACAAACAGATTGGGAATGTGATTGGAGAATAAACCAAGGTTTCAGCAATCAGATTTTTATAACAGCCTGCTCATTTGCCTTGCAATGATTCAACCGATTTCGAAACAAATCTTCCGAGCGTACGATATCAGAGGACTGTATAACAAAGACATTTCCCCTGAAGTATTTTATAAAATAGGACTAGCGGCAGGTAGTTACGTAAAACAGACGATGAAAGGTTCCCGTATTGTGATCGGGTGCGACATCCGTCAGTCCAGCCCTCCACTCACACACGCGTTTATCGCAGGTGTCACTGCAACAGGAGTGCACATACAACATACGGGAACAACGTCATTTGGACAAACTCTTTTTACCGGTGGCCAGATGAATGCTGACCTCATCGCGTTTGTCACTGCGAGTCACTTGCCACCAGAATGGAACGGAATCAAGTTCTACTACGGTGATGGCGTCGGTTTTCCAGAAGATAAACTCATGGCCATCCGGGATCTTGTTCTACGAGATTCCTTCGAGATGGTCAGCTGGGATAAAATAGGCCAAGTACAATCTATCGAGGCGAAAACCGAGTATAAACACTTCTTTACATCACGTTTCGCATACAAGAAAAAACTTAAGATCGCCCTTGATTGTGGAGGAGCAAGCACTACGCTGTCTGCTCCAGAGATTTTTTCTGCTCTTGGGCTGATCATGGTACCGATCTTTTGTGATCCTGAGCCAACGTTCTCACAGCGCCCGTCTGATCCAAAACCAAAGAACTTGTCTGTTCTCGTTGAGGCAGTCAAGAAAAACGCATGTGACTTCGGTGTTGCGTTCGATGGTGATGGAGACAGAGCAGTCATCGTTGATAACACCGGGCAGATACTATCAGCTGATCAAACAGGAATCATTCTTGGGAAATACGGGGTGAAGACGAAAAAAGGAACTGTGATTGTAAACGTTGAGTGCTCCAAGTCGGTTAAAGAACAACTGGAGCCACTCGGGTATACCATCAAACAAATACCGGTTGGCCACACCTTCTTAACACTCGAGGCAAAACAAGAACACGCACCACTCGGCATCGAATCCTCAGGACATCTTATCTTACCTGAGTACTTTTTATTTGATGATGCTCTTGTGGTACCATTAAAGATCGCGGAAATCCTTGAACAAACGAAAAAACCGTTACATGAACTTGTTTCAATGATCCCAACGTATCCTACCAAAAAGGAAGAAATTGAATGTGCCGACGAGATAAAGTTCAATGTCGTCCAGCAACTAAAACAAAAACTCGTAAAAGAATTTGAACATGTAAACACCATGGACGGTGTACGCGTTGACCTTGCAGAAGGCTGGGTGTTGATTCGCCCATCGAACACCAGTCCGATAATACGACTTACTACCGAAGCAGATAATGAAACAATTCTCAATGACCTGACAACCCGATTCATGATAAGAACCCATGAAATCATCGAACAAATAAAGAAAACAA